>SDBT01005069.1_pt1 | contig 22219 bp, 26 predicted proteins | sample 2277101 | NCBI WGS metagenome assembly SDBT01 (sample SAMN10404973, study PRJNA504765) | marine sediment metagenome | isolation source: marine sediment core GS10_PC15, 103 cmbsf | place: Arctic Ocean: Southern Knipovich Ridge | collected 2010 | reverse complement strand
ACACATCCTAGTCAACAAAAATCCCCCCACCGAAGTGAGGGGAGATTTGTTTTGAATCTTGAGGAAGCTAACCTCGGCCCCCCGACTTGTTGTCATCGGTAAATTCGGCCTACTACAGCTATCGAACACAATAGTAACAGGTCAGCTCGATCAAATGCAACTAGGGGATACACTGATTCACATTATGACATTTGCAAGTGGGGCAAGAAACAGTTACGTCATCCACCTTACAAAAACACACCCCTTCTTGAGGAGGATAAACAGTCGGAGAAATTACTACTGTAGGATCCACAGGAATAATAGTCGGATCCGGAGTAATCTCCACAACAGGAGTAGACGAAGGCGTAACCGTCGGCTCCGGTGTGACAACAACCGTCGGAGTTTGTACTGGAACCGTCGCAGTCGCAATTGCAGTTGGTTCATCAACAAAGGACTCCTCATAACCATTACCGGGAGACAACATGAACCATGCGACCATAAAGACTATAAGTAATACGTAGAGATTACGACTACGCCTAATCATGGCAGAATATTATCAACTAACCAGAAAGTACCAGCAACTTGAAGGGAAGTAAGACCAATAAAGAACCACATTTTAACATAGTCATGAAAGCCTTCTAATAGATCTTCTTTTAGCCAGTTGAACTTCCAGTCCATCCTTAATCTCCTTTACATTTACATCACGATCTAAGTCCAGGAGTACCCTTCCGCATGTGACGCCAGAAATACATTGCTAAGAACATTACGGGTGCTGCAATAGGAACGGTAAGATCGCCAACGGTAAAAGTGTCAGGGAGGAATCCAGATTGATTTGTGGCAAGAGCATACGTTAAGGCAGTAACTCCTCCTACCGCTGCATCACGAAGAAGACGTCGTTCATTTACTGGAATGGCATTATATAGATTAAGCAGGAACTGCATTTTCTTCTTTCTACTTATTATCAGAGGGATTACCAGAACAAGTTTTATGATCAAATATAAATGACATGACCTCATCTAAAGCTAATTGTGCCATGACATGCTCTTCTCTGGTTCTCTTAGAAGTACTCACAAATTGATCTAGAAACTTTATAGCTTCTACAGTACGTTCAGACAAAATAATTTCTCACAATCTTAATAAATAAGTGGTCCAATGCCCGCACTCGATACGTCTCCTTGAAACTGAATATACGCAACTGTTCGGAAATTAGGCTGTGTATCAGAGTTAGTGTCTACTGTTGCAATTCCGGTTCCAGTCGTGGGACCATCTTTGTCGCTATTACCAGCGTGAGTGTGGGTAGCCTCACGACCCGGGTTTGACGCACCACTGGCACCGGGAGAACCTGCGCTACCACCACCAGTCGTAAAAGCGTGACGGTGAGACCCGGTGTGAGTGTGTGTGCTGGGATCAGTATGATCGTGTCCTAACGAGCCTCCCGTTGTACCAATATCTGCAATGCCATTCGCGCCCTGAATAAAATCATCTCTCATATCAGGAGTTGTTAATTTAGGACCAACCTGACCATCACATAAATACCAGTCCGTAGGAATTGAAGCGAGAGTACCTTCCCATAGACCAACCATTCCAAGAACGAATTTTGGAGTACCATTGTCGTTTTGAATTGCAGATAATTTTTGGAAAGGAGGATCATTCGATCCTGTCCCGGTAGCACCTGACGCAACGGCATCTGTATCATCCAGAGCCGGAGCAGTAGAAGTAACTGTGTGCGTATGCGATATGGGAATATCTGGTCCACCCGTGTTAGTGTCATCATTATTGGGCGTTGAAGCGGCGCTTGCACCACTGGCGTGTAAGTGATTCGGAATATCATGGAAGTGGGTATCTGCTGTATGACTATGCGTCCCTCCACCACCGGTTCCGCCACCATCTCCGGCGGCCGCCGCACCTCTAAGGTAACGGTTCTTAGGACCAGCCGGTTCACTCCAACCAGTAGGAGTTTCAGCAGAATCATTCCACAACATCCAAGCCCCATCTGGAACTCCGGTTGGACTACCATTAGAAGTAATGACTATCACACGGATAAAGGAAGGAAGAGTTGAGTCATTTACCCATGTAGCCTGCTTATTTGCTGCAGACGCGGTCTGAGCAGGTAGAGTTTCAGCATGGGTATGGGCCTGAGCAGAGAAATCGACCTCGTCACTACCATTCCTGTCACCAGTCTGTGGAGAAGTGGACGCCGGAAGAGGAGCATTATGGTTGTGACTAGCAATAGTATGGGAGTGGACAGGACTCGTATGGGTATGGGCTCCACCTCCCGTATTCCCGGGCTCTACACTCGTGGCGGTGCCCTTAATAAACTGATCATCATAATTAGTATCGCGAGTAAAATCTCCCGGAATTGTACCATTTGTACTCGGCCAAAAGATTTTAACTCCAGAAGGAACAAGAGGCATCAGTAATCCTCCATATTCATTATTATCACCGTCTCGCTAGAGATTCATCTAAAGAACAAGTTTCCCCTACATTAAGAATTCTATATCCAGGACGATCAATAATCCTTTGAGCACGCGCAATTGCTGAAGCTTCATCAGTAGCCTCAACACTCACGGGGACAGCATCAAAAAATATGCCCGAATCAGGATCTGCCCAAGAAAATGCTTGAACCGTCCAATGTAGGTGATCACTTCCGCCCTGATCTTTATTCTCTATCCTGGGATCATGACGTTGATAAAGATACTTTCCGTCAATTGGTCTTGGCTTTATCACTGCCTGCGGAGCTCTCTCAGGACCAAGAATCGCAGCACCATCTTCTAAAGGCTTATCATCAGAATGTAATAAAGAAGGACTGTTTTCATTCGACACGATATTAATCCTTAATCAAATAAACTAAAAACTAAGATCCTCTAACATTGAATTCAAAGATCAGAGCGATCAACTTAGCATCTCCAGTTAAATTATCCGCTGCAACATCTCTACTAACCCTAACAAAGACCATATCTCCTGCGACGGGGAGAGTGACAGACCAAGTCACAGATGCTTCGTGAAGATCATTAAGGGCGATAAGTGTATCGGTAATAGAACCAATATCAGTCTTAGCGACGTCAATGACTTCGTCATTAGCCACATTGGATACATTGACTTCCCATGCAACCGTTCCAGCTCCTGCTGAAGCGGTCCAAATTGCGCGAACGGTAATATTTCCACCCGTATACTCATCTGGCATACGGAACTCAAAATCAGAATGTTCTTCAGTAGTCTGATCAAAGTCTTTCGTACGGTATGTTAGGTTTGTTCCCTCTGTAGTGCCATCAGTCGCACCACCAGTGGCAGGTGAGGCCATAGAAAATGCCGGATAATAAAGTGTTCTAGGAGGAATGGTTTCAAAGGCGGGAGCAGCAGTGACACCCAGCCCGACTAATACCTCACCAGTAGGAGGAAGAGACAGTTCAGTAATAACTCCTGAACCGTTCTGATAGAGGAGTTTCCAGTTTCCTGGAGAGGCTGGGCCACCCAGAGCCTTTAGTCCTCCAGTAACATTTTGAAGTCTATAGTCATGGGAGGTATTATCGGCAGACGCATCAATACCAACTTTAACTTCAATGGCTTCTGTCGAATCATTCTTATCAGTATGTTGTCCCGCATGGTCGGGCGAACTTAACTTATCTGCTGCTAGTGGATCAGTAAACGCATCTAGAGCAGTAGGAAATGCAGTTGCCATATTACCTCCTTCTTAGGTAGTAAATATCTGGTTCCATGAATTATATTGAGCATCCGGAGTTGATTCATTATAATCAATGGCGGCATCACTATAATCAATATCACCTGAAGAAATCATAAATCCAAGATGAGCCGGTCGCGCTGCCTTTATTGCATTAATCAATGAGGTTTGATCAAAAACTAATCCAATATCTACAAAAATATCAAATGCATACGTCCCGAGCTGAGCTCCTCCATAATCCTCGGTGGCATCATTATAGTCGGTAGCAGCATCACTATAATCCAGTAAGGATCCTAGTACACCACCCTCATCAATCAACACTTCATGCTCGCTTATAATAGAATAAGCAGATACAGAAACCTTCTGATTTACTACAAAGGCACTATTCGCTGCATCTATTTGAATAATACTCCGACGCAACGATCCCACATATATGATTTGTCCTAGAATAAATCCAGTAATATCTTTTACTGGAACTATCGTACTATCATTGATGGTTGAAGAAGTGAAAGTTTTCGCACCAGAGAGATAGAACCGAACTACATTAGCTATAGAAATTAATGTGATCTTACTTTCTTTTACGGTCTTAGCTAATATTCTAGCAATGATGAGATCGTTACTATCTCCTGCATTATGATCAAGATCTAATAGAGTTTCCCATAATTCCAGACCCGTATCGTCGGCAGTAGTAGGTCTTATGTTTCTAATTATTGCTAGAAACTGATCGCCAAGTCTAGAAGAAACTTCCTCTCCCCACACAGTAACGAACATCTGAATAACTTCACTGTCATGTAGGTAGGGAGGAAGATACCTTAGGAGCCTCTTTAATCTTTCTGTTGCTTCTGCTTCAAAATTATGATAAACAGTTACGTCAGTTGGCATTTAGAATATATCCAAAATTCCTATAATAGCCACCTGAGAATCAGTTATTGGAATATCTGCAGATAGCCAGTCTACAAGGAATCCGGAATAATTATCGACACCAGCCGTATCATGAATTACATTAGCAAGATCCGCTGTCTTAACATCTTCTCCTATATCAAGGGCATCAACAAAGGTATTAAGAGCTGCCTTCACAGAGGTAATGACAGAAGCTAAAACAAAACCTGAAACAACTACTATGTCAGCAGTAACGGCCACGTATATAGGACTGGGAACATCCACATCGACGTCCGCACCTATAGGGGCTCTACCTCCTCCTTCGTCAACAGGAGCAGGTGCTATAAAGTTCTGGACAGCTAAAATGAGTGCGGAATCTGCAAGAATTGCAGTAAGACCACCTCCCAACGTAGCTCCGCTAGTCCACGACCCATCACTAAGAGTTTCTGTAGTGGCGATAGAGTCACCAGCGGTTCCAGCATCTTTAGCCGTAGCATCCATAGTGTCACCGGCACCTTCTGCGGCAAACACTGTGGGGTGAAGGGTCATTAAATCAGCATAGTCCGTACCAGCTCCCGGACCAAGTTTTATAGCATTCACTAAATTGGCAATAGATGCTTCAACATCCGCACCAATGTGAACATTACCATCTACGTCAGTAAGAGTCGCTTGGAAGGTATAAGTCTTACTATAAATGACGCCTGTATTTGTATCGGTAGGTTGATCAGTAAGATCCAGTACTCCTACCGCATGTACTCCATCCGTAGGGTTCTCATCAATTATATTAACATCGACAGTTCCATCACCCCTACCTAGAGGGACACAACTGGCTCTTCCAACATCTTCAACTTCAAGAGCCCAAGTGATGTAGTCTTGCTTATTTCCACCAGCGATTGGATCTTGAACAAAATTCAATAAACGGATTCTATAAGCCTGATCATCTTCTTTATCAAGTCCACCAGAAGTAGCCGATGGATTCGTAACCGAAGTAATTCCAGCAACTGCCGAAATAATTCTCAATATCTGCCCGGCACTTACATTTCCGGTAATTCCTGGCTCTAACGCAGTAACGACAAGAACAACACTACCACCAGAAATTGTTCCGTCAGTGTCCGTCTCAAATTCTACAACCTCTACATTTTGACCAAAAGCCACTTGAGTAGAAAATCTGGTACCGGCAGGCACTACCGTTCCGTTAGTTCCACTTACAGTAACAGAACCCGTTGCCTTTACAGAGATATTTCTTGTAAGTCCAAACGCCTCACCAAAAGAGTCTAAATATCCTAGCCTAGCATTCTGAGGAAAGAACTGTCGAATAGTATCGTCAGCTCTTGTGTATATTCTGGCTATCTCTAACGCAGCGGTAGAAAGAAGAGCATAAACAAAGGTGGGAGGGGAAACATCCCAATCTGTATCTAATCCACTTAACATTCTTGCCAGAACAACCGCCTGTGTTTCTGAAGTGAACGGCAACTCAACAAGGGGATATATAACTCTGAATCCCTCAAGCAAAGTAAATTCTTCAGATCCAGTATTAACTACTCTCACATTATAGGCTTCTGGGAGAATACCGGCGGGCACGTTGCAATTTATTGTATTTGCATCTGGTCTTACTACGCTAGTACAAGCTACAGAACCTATAAATACGTCTGGAGAAGCATCGAATCCTGTCCCCAAAATAGTTATGGAAACATCTAAATCATTAGCGCCAAGTGGAGGACTAACAGAATGAATGACTGGATCTGTCATCCTGTCACCTCTATAGTTTCTCTAAATGACAGATCGCCTCTCGCATTTACTAAGCTAATCGAAATAGACAATCCTGAATCATTTTGACTTTCAATCTTAACTCGAAGATCTAATATTCTAGCATCCCTGAGAGATTCTTGTACGATCCTATTTATTTTAGCAAGAACAAAATCAGGATCTTTTCCTATTAAATCATAAATATCTGTTCCGAATTCAAAATCATATATTGGATAAGCACCCCTGCGAGTAATGGCCCGTAGTCTCACTATCTGTTGGAAGGTTGTACTCGGATCATTACTTTCTAATATCTTTCCATCAGGAGATTGAACGAACTCACCAGCTTCAAAATCAAAGATGGGTGCCCGTACGGGCAGGTTTAGAGCAGGTTCTCCACGATTAAGATTTGGAATATTGACATTGGGAAAAACCATATATTATCCTCCCTTCTAAGGATCTCCAATAAGTAGAACACATTCTTTTAATTTACCCGTGCCATTAGTAGGATCATCATACACGATCTTAAATTCCAAGGTATTAAAATCATCATCAGATATATCATCCCAAGCAAAAGATTCATCGAATGAAGCTCCATCACTAAGGACCACAGAAACTAAAGATCCTGCTGTGGCATCCGTCACAGAAAATGTAATACGACTACCCGCACCCTGACTGTCATCTACTTTGCCAATAACTCGAATTCTACTATGAGGAAAAAGCCATCCTCGACTCAACTGTATCTTTTCTGATATATTGTCTGGAGTAGGGTTGGTAGTAGAAATACCCACTTCATCGACAACTCGAATTGGATGCTCACGCCTAGCTGCGATGAGGGTGCTCTTTTGCCAGCGCCCCAGCACCAGTACGGCTCCTCTAGGACCGTTTATCGTTGTTACTACTAGGCGATCACCGGCCTCAAATTGGACATGTTCTAATGTAAAGAAATCTCCCTCAGCAGAATATATGGCAAAACCATCTCTATCGAGAGTAATTGAATCCTGAGTATTAGCCGTGGCATACTCAAGACCAGAATAGCTCTTATTACCTTGTTTTCTAATAAGAGATTCAAGAATTTGTTTAAGAGCCTGAGCTCCTCTACCTGTAGGTCTATCACTTTGAAAAGTCATCAGGGAGAAGCTTCTATCGAAGTAAGTGCTGATCCAACTGCCCGCAGAAGTTCTGAAGTTGCATCTGCCTGCAAATTTCTAACTTCTTCAGGAGCAATGAAATCAAATTCTACTTGCAAATTCATCGTTGCCTTACCAGCAATTATTTGATGATTACCAGAACGAACCCAAAAAACACCACTCATATTCAGGACAGGTTCATAAATGAGAATTTGATCTCCCCATCTAATTCCTGTCAGACTAAAGGAAGTAAGGTTAGCTTCTTGTTGAATCTTTCCAAACTTCTTAAGCAATTCCTCTGCTTGAATCTGAGCAGTAGGTGTTTTCTCACTTTGATTTTCATTAACTACTAATGTATGCTCGCCGAATCTTTGCAGATCAACATCATCTGCGACGGCAAATCCCGTATAAGGAAGTTCTAATGAAGAGGCGTTTGATCCACCTAAACTATCAAGTTCTGAGTTTTCATTACGTAGAACATAGATTCTATTATAATAGTCTTCTATGGACTGTTGTAGGGAAAGAGAAATGAGATTGTGTCCAACCTCAAAAGCCCACATGAACGTTTGATCAGTTATCTCTTGTAAGAAGAAAAGTCCTCTTCTCTGACGAAGAACATATCTCTTTCCTTCTATAAGATTTGTTTCTCCAAGATCTAAATAAATATCTTCCCAAACAGTATTCTGTCCTCCTCTAGAAGCTCCGAGAATATGAGAGGTTTCCAATAGAGGTTCATACAAAGGAATATTCATCTTGGTAGAAAGAAATCGTAACCTCTCAGTAGCAGTACCTCCTGGGAGACGGACCGGCAATTTATTCTTATGAAGTATCCAAGTAGGATCTTTAACTGTAACCTTAACCAGTTCAGTATCACCCACTCTTTTTTCTATATTAGTTATTTGCCCTCTATCAATTTCAGTAAATAAACTCTTCTCTTCTGCAATAGAGAGATTGCTAAAATCTCCTCTGCCTGCACTGAGATTACTATCTACGTCTAGTTCCCCCCCTATCAGTATATCTGTGTTATTCCATCTCGGGCCATAAACTACAATCCAATTACCCGCAGATAAGAAGGGAGACAATGCTGTAGAGTCATATAAGACTATCTTAAAAGTTGAATAGGGAGTCTTAAAATCATAAGAATATTCTATTGAAACTACAAAATCGCTTATGTCTAAAAATGTTTCTTTTAGAGTTCCAAAGAATCCCTTGTTACGAGTGGTGATATATACAGAAAATCCGCCCTTATTATATGTATCATGACTAGAAATCGTAGGAGCTGATACTCTCCCGAATTTTTCTAGAAAAGTATCTCCGCTTGGTCTGCTGAGTTTTACAGGTAATGGCATAATCTCTTAACCATTTATTGGATTTCAAAATCATTAAGTAGGGATGAAACATCAAAACCTGAAGGTACACTAAATCCCGGGAAAGGATCTTCAGGAATATAAAGATGAACCAAACTCAAACCGGGACGACTACCTTCAGGTGGCTTCAATCCCTCCTTAAGAATAGGCTGATCTAGAACCCAATCATCAGGAAGGACCCCTCCTTCATAACGAGTTACAATCAAACCGGCAGCTCTTAGTTGTTCATCAGTAAGAGGAAAGGCCGTAGTGGCACCTAACAGGGGAGGAATACGAATCTCAACAACATTACCTTCCAATAATTCCTTATTAGCATCAAATATTAATTTCCATAAATAATCCTTTCGATAGAACTTATTTGCAATACTCATAAAAGTGTCGCCCGGTTGAACTATATATATGCGACGATCTCCGGTACGAAAATCAAAAGGAAATTGCTCACGACCAGCATCCTCAACAGGAACAAAACTGTCCTCAACCGTAGAAGGAGGCTCCCTATTACTAGGCTCGGGGAATTTTATTCCATCAAACTCTCTTATCCGACCCTGCTTATCTTCGATAAGCTCAAGCTGATACCATATATCACCACTGGGACCGGGGACGAACGCCCACTTGAAATTAATCACACCCATACGCATATCTATGGGGGTGTTCTGAATAGCCACATTAACGAATGTTTGCCTTCTCTGTATAGAAACAAACAGGTCTCTCCAAGCAAGAGGATTTATATGATCCTGCTCTGCTATCACTGATATGCTAGAATCATATATTTTGGGGAAATGCGACTCCCATTTCACTCTTTCTAATTTGACACCACCCTGAGCTAATACTTCTCCAATGGTAATCAAATTATATGTAGAAATAATACTCCCTGTGCCCCCAGAAATAGTCTCGGGAGGAACAGGTATTTGAGCACTATTTCTATTAGAAAAGGGAAACGAAATAAAAATCTTATGCGGATATTCTGTTATATGAGGCATATTTATTCAGCTCCTGCCCCCGCTTCAAATAATTCATTTGCAAGCTGCTCTGCTAATTCTTCAGGGTTTTGAACACCCGTGATAACAAGATCGCCATCCACAGTAACAGATATTCCACCCGCAGCACCCGAACCTGAAATTCCACCAGTAGCAATAGTTTGGAACACAACAGAGTTGTTTGCGTTACTCAAGAATTCCTCAGCCGTACGAGATATTCTATCGGCGAAGTCCACTGGTCCAGCTTTGGCACTTACTCCAGGATGACCACTCTGTTGAGCGAGATCAAAGAAGTTTCCACCATACTGACTGAAGAGATCAGCTATTCTCCTAGATCCAACTCTAGTATTAGTAATAGGATTTGTCAACTGGGACACGGACATGCCGGCACCCTGACCAGTTCCAGGGGCAGTATTTAATTGATAAAGACCACCAGACCTAGCTGAGGGGTCACGAGAAGTGGGATCAGAAACAACTTCGCCGCTCCGGAATCCGCTTTCTTCTTGTATAACAGCAAGATTGAAAGCAATGTATGACATTAGATCATTGGGATTAGTAATTCCTGCAGCCAAGGCGTTCTGTAACATTGGCTGAATAATACCCGGAGGATAATTAGTAACCCCGAACGCACTCATTATGGCGCGTTCTTGAATTCCAAGTCCACTAAAAGTAGAAGCGGGAGAGCTATCTCCACCACCACCAAATATCTGAGAACGAAGATTTATAGCCCCTCCAACAATACCTGCAATAAGACCTCCACCAATTGCTCCAGCGGTGGAAGTAACAGGAGCGAGTAGTCCTCCAAACAGACCTGCTGTAGCACCGACGGCAGCGCCTCCAACAGCAGCGCCACCAACAGCAGTAAATAATTCTCCAATATCAAAACTCTGTTTGTCTTCTACCCGGTTTCCAGTTATCGCACTACTGAATAATCCTGTTATACCTCCCAAATCGGGAAGAGGTCCAACTCCACTTAGAATAAGATTAGATGCAAAGAGAGCAGGAAGAGCCTTATGTAAGGTTGCTCCAATTGCTATTCCACTCGTTCTCGCCAGACCCGGAAGCCTAGACCCGGCAATTCCTCCAGCAAATAATCCAGAAGCGAGAGCTGCCATTCTACCAAGTCTTCCTGTCATTCCCCCCACTCTTGGGAGAGTGGTATTCTTCGCTAACAACGCCTCTCTTGCTGTCTTAGAAAGTGTCTGTCCAACATTTGCAGCTTGTATAGCAGAAGTTCCGAGTCTTCCTCCAGGAAGTAAAGATTTAAGAAGCCAAAGATTCAGTCCAGTTTCAAGCAGTCCCGAAGGACTTGCTTCAACTCCTCCCAAAAGATTCTGCAAAGATGCTACTCCAACAATTCCTCGACCAGCTCCCTTGAGTCCTCCTCCTGTTATATTAGGAGCGGCAAAATTAAGGGCAGCACCCAGAACAACAGGATTTCCAAGATTTGAGGGGTCAGCAGCAAACTTAATCATTCCCTTAACTATGGCAGAAGCAATAGTAGAACCAATATCTACAAATTTGTCAAAATTGCTAACAACTGCTTCGTTAAGAAACACAACTAGCGAAAGAGTAAAAGTATCAGCAAACGTACGAACTTGATCTCTACCACCAGTATCCCACCAAGTATTAAGTTGGGTCATCAAAGCATCTAGAGTGTTAGAGATCTTATCTCCTGTAGACAGCTGTTCAAAACCAGCCGCATTAACAACACGAGATATAGAATCAGCTATGTCGTTAATGAATGACGTTGCTTCCCGAACAATAGGATCAGCAAGAATAACTCTAAAACTATCCCATAAACCTCTTAATCTACCCACTTGTCGATTAAGATTATTCATGGCTTCAGCTTGAGCTTCGTCAAACTTTCCAACAGCCTCAATCAAATCGGCATAAATTCTATTTACTTGTTCTCCGCCTGCCTGAGCGAGAATCAAGAAGGGACGCAAGGCACGAACATTCGGGAACAACTTGGATGCCAACTTGGATGACAAGGTTATCCGCTCGAACTCCTGAGCGGATATAGGTTCTATTCCCTCAAGAACCTCACGCTGTCCTTCAATAAATTCTTTAACAAGAGGAGACTCTCTACCAATGGCCTCAATAATATTATTCAGAAACTGGAGTGGACCCTTCTCGGCAAGAATATTCAAACCAAGAGGAATACCAGTAACACGTTCTAATTCCTGACGAATCTTTTCAGTTCCCTTAGCTTCTTTAATAACGCTAATTAGGAACCTGTTGACAGCAGTCGAAGCCTCAGCTACCGGCTGCACGTTGGTAAGCTGGGCGAAGATGGCGAAAATATCTTCGGTGAATGCTAGTCTCCTCAAAGGATCACTCGGCGCAATCGCCGCCAAGGTTCCTATGAAGTCACCAATATTTTGTCCTAATTCAGAAAAGCTAATATCACCAACATCAACCAAAGCAAACAGACGAGCCATAACTTTTTCAGACATAGATATCTCAAAGTTAAGACCAGCCATCACAGACTTAAGGGCATCGACGCTGTCAGCCAAAGAGCTATTGTCGATGACAGCCCCTCGTGAAGCGGCCCTCACTAAATTCATTACGCCTTCTGCTTCAGAAAGCGGACCAAGATTTAATGCACTGATGCTAGAAGCAATCTGTTTTGCTGAGGCAAGAACATCTTCGGTAGCAATACCAAAATCGCTAGCTACAGTTCTTATTCCAAGACCCAAGATCTTTAAATCGTCATTGCCCAATCGCAAGAGGGCATTAATCCCTTGCATTTCTTCTTGGAAGTCAGCAGATTGTCTTATTGCCCCTGATAAGAAAGTAAATGGCGATGTTGCAGCTCTAATAATCTGCAAGTTAATCGCAAACATCGCCATGACTTTGAGCATAACAGTAAGCGTGATATGCATGTCACGTGTATGTCTTGTTGCCGCCTGTGTTCTCTCTGCGGTCTCTTTTAATCCTCTGTTGTAGCTGCCCACAGCAGTAGTTGTTCTACGAATTTGATTCATCCCAGTAGCAGCAATCTGCTGAGAACGAATCATGGAATTATTTAATAAATCTGAAGAAGCACGAATTCTGTTAAGAACGGCAGAAGCTCTATCTTGGAATAAGACGGTTCCGCGCAGAACAGGGTTAGCCAAAATACCTCCTTTCTAATTCATATTAGGAAATTCCAACTGATCGAAGATTTGAACGAGGCGGTTTCTGACTCTTGTTTCTTGCTACTTCTTGTTCAACATAAGAATCAACAGAAGCAAAAAGAAACAGTCGATATTGACGAGACATCTTTTTCATGACATGCTCGGGATCATGCCCCCATTGCACTAATTGGTATAGCCTAAAGGCTTCAATATTTAGTGCATCAACATCGACCGAATCATTTACTAGGTCGTCTCTCCCGAGGATGAGTCTTTTAATGCCTTGACAATTTCATCATCATCACTAAATCCAGTCAAATCCAATATTCTCAGGGCCATTGAAGCTATCTCTCCAACAAGCCAAACCTTCTCTACCAAAACAATATCCTGAGCACCATCCTCAGAAATATTAAATTTCTTTGCAAATCCTTTACGAATAGAAATATCTTGGAAATTAGGATTCAAACACGCATTGGCTACAATCTCTGCATTGTAACCTCTAACCTCTAGCTCAGTATTGTATTGAGATGATCTTCCAATACGAGTTTTCTTTGTGTTGTTATCGGTAATCCTTTTAAACTCTGATGCTTCCAGAGAACGAATGGGAACCTCTATTTCTTTTCTAGACCAGTACCATGAACTTTCAACTGGATCACCATCAATGTCATCATCATTCATGATCACATCAAATACATTTACATTCTTAGAGTAAAATGTCGTCAGCTGAGATTCTTCATCATCTCTCTGAGGCTTTAAAGCACCAGCTAATGAAGAAGGAGTAGAAGGAGAATCTGAAGAAGAATCATCATTTACCTTAGAATCGGTGGTCATAATAAATACCTTTCAGAATATTGATTTATGAACTGTTAGTCGAGTGAGCTATATTCACTACGGCGAGAAGAAGCATCCCAAACGGTCCCAACAATAACCTCTTCGAGTACCATGTTGTCATAGGTAAACGGAATGGTCTCTTCTAGGATATCATTGATGTTAAACCCAAACCCAATTTCCCAGAGCTTAACACCGGTCAATCTAATTACTTCGGCTCCCATAGCTTCCGGATCATCTAACCTAATCTTAAGAGAGAACACTCTCTGCATCTGGTTAATGTCTCCACGCATCAACTCAGAAACAATCTGAAGAAACTTAGAACTCGTCTTTATTAATCCAAAAGTTCCTTCACCCATTATCGTCATAGCCTTGTAACCTACGCGGCGCGTACCAGCACGAGGAATATCCCTCCTATTGATACGAACCATTGCTTCAATTCTCTGTGCCTCGGCCAGATATTCTCCAACGGGAGCAAATAACTGACCCCAAGAACCGTTAACAGCAAATTCTGGCTGTAGAACTCCAGGAGCAGGCTGTACCATTAATTTCTCCTATTTCTAGTTAATCGTTATCGTGGTAAAGATCATCTCGATGGCATCAATCGGCTGAATACCAATCAAGATAAACAAATTAGATCCTGAATTATCTTCACTGTCATCAATAACAACGGTATAGTTATCAAGGATGTCACGGGCAGAAACTCTTGTGTCTAAGAAGTCCTTAATAATATCAATCACAGACTCTTGACCAAATGCATCATTAAGCTGTACACCAATTATCAAGTTTGCCGCTGCTGTAGTTAGTGCATCTCCAATACTGTCTACAATTCTCAGTGTGCGAATTAACCTAAAGTCAGCAATGTCGGGCGGCACAGTCGGATTGAATAGAGTAGTTAATCCTCTTTCAATTCGAGCTCCGGGAGATGTAGCAATAGGATTCTGTGAAATAACCAGAACTCCACCAGCCAGAGCCGTCTTAACTTGAGCATTGGTAAATGCAGTTTCTACATCTGTTCCCGTAGGTAGACTAATAAAAGTAACCGCTCTACCAATAGTCCCAGCTATAATTCCAGCCACCATAGAAGCAATTGTCGCTCCGTTATAGGTAGTCGATGCTCCTGCCACATTGGGCATGACAGCACCCGGACCTGTATACACCACACTTTCATCATTGAATGCCTGAGCATCGGTAGTGATCGTCGCAGCAGCATCAGAAGTATCACTACCCAAGACGGCAATAATTCTGTATCCTTCTGCCCTACGAGCAATAGCCCAATCTCCAACGACAGTTTGAATGGCCGCAACGGCACTATCAGTCGTAATAAGATTTACTCTATCTGCAGAGAATAAATCAAGAACAGTAGTAAATTCACTTGCCGTGACAGCATCGCCATTGGCACCAGAGGCTAAAGCTGTCTCTGTGGCGAGGTTAGCAAGGTCATTGAGACCATCTACTAACTTAGTTGCAGTAATCCACGGACTATTCAACGCGGTAAGTAAGGCAACAATCTCATCAGTAAAACCGGCATTGCCATGACCTACTGTAGAAATGACTTCATGAACAAGAAGGTTTTCTACAAATACCTGAACCCTTGTCTCCGCAGCATCTAATGGGTCATCACCAATAATCAAACCAAGATTATTGCCGAATGTGCCCTCATAGAGAGCATCAATCCGGATAGTATCTGTACCACCACCACCGTCAGTATCATTTAGATTCAGGGTGGCCTTTACAGCGTTAGTAGTATTCATTACTCGGGCAGCCTTGATAGTTAAGGCTCCACCCAAGAAACACAGCCTAGTTAGATTAAACAGACGAGCAGTAGCATCTTCATCATTTGTGTATGCGTCTTCAGAAGCGCCGATACTCGCGAGTTCAACTATGGCATTTGGATTACCCCAGTCTGACTCGGAAATAATTCCAACTATACCTCTAACACCAGGACTAACTGCTGCAACAGCAGCCGCGATAAAGTTTATATAAAGTCCTGGGCGCGTCCCAGCAGCGTTAACGTCTGCTTGAGTCCAAGGCCCGCCTACCATGAGGCTTCTCCAATCCTACTTCTAGTCATCAAAAAGCCTTTACTTTTAGGAAATCGTGACACACTTTTATAAACTCCCCTACTGTCATCCTTCCACTTCTGTCAATATTGGCGTGCTTTAACGCTCCCGCCGCCATATGACGCTCTACTCCTCCTGGAAGTTGCTCACTTAAACTAAGCAACTCCTCGATGTCATATTCCCCAGGAAGAGAATTAACTTGGGCTGCTTTAGGAGAGCTTTTCTTCGGAGTCTCTTCTACCTTTGCTTCTTCATTCGCGGAATCTTCCGGCATTATCTTCCTTTCTAAATCAGATTATAAGTCAGAGAAAGATTCTTAATAGGATACGTCTGAGGAACAATAGGTTCGTGAACAGCTTTAATAGTCAAGGTAATTAGTCCCATATAATTTCCAGCCTCAACGCTTGGCTCTGGCATGACATAAGAACTGAAGCTCTCTTTTACGACTTCCATAATTCTATATTTAATCTGATTCGGTGCCACAAGAGGTGCTGCCCCCGATGGAACAGTATCAAGATTATATACAAGAGGAGCTGGATTTAACGATTCATCCACCGGTGAATCTGAAGTCTTTTTCAGATCAGTAATAACTGTCCCCGCATAGACATTATACTTCTTGAACCAATTAAATCCCCTTGGAAATCTAGGAATTATTACTTCTAGTCTCCCATTAGCTGCTGTCGTCGTTACTGTTTGAACTAAACTTGGAAGAGATTCCTCACTTTCATCCATAAAACTAAGTCCAGCAACCGCAACATGATAAGTATCCACTGATAACGAACCGACTCCTACATCTTCGAAGACTGCAGGAGAGGGATACTTGAAGTCAATTAAAAGACCAGTCATCCTCCAGTTATTCGTAACCAGCTTATCTTGTACAATAGAGATCCACTCTCTACATCTTAATATGCCTTCAGGACCATCTTCATCAAGATACATGAGATTATATCTTTGTTCAAAGGAAGTTAGTATTCTCCCCATTTGGGTAGCCCCTGCGATGGGGACTTCTTCAACAACCCAGATGGGCCTATTTTTGGGGAGACCAGAAACTCCAGCAAGAATAGAAGGGTCATTAAACTCCGGCATATTGGGATGATTAACAGCCATCTCTGCTGCTCTATTCAAAATGAAATTATACAGAGAAAGGGTTATATCTCGACTATTCGTTTTATACCTCCTTTCGCACGCCTCCCAGCCCTAAAAGGACCTATCCTAAGGCTTTCCTCCGTGAAATTGGCGACTCTTACTATTGCCTAGTATGCTCGGGGCCAAAACCCAAACTTGCTGATCCGTTGTCCTCCGCAGAAGAATCCTTAAAAGCATCAATTCCAGCATCAGAAAGATTTATTATTTCCTCATCACCCGTTGGTATACTCAATGTTCCAGGAGTAGGATTGGCTACTCTCATCTTTAACTCTATTACCACCATACCTTCTTCTATTGAAACTTCAACCTGATGAGTACCCACAGTGGTATTTTTGATCTTGATCGGCATCGGCTTAGTAGGAAGTTCAACCCAAGGGTAAATAGCTTTGGCTATGTCTTGAATGGTCTGCCCTTGAAGCTTCATAAGGGTTTCTTCTGGTTTATTCATCGTACAGAATTCCAACTCAATTCAAGTTGCGTCATATTACCTTGAAAGATCTCTTGCAATAAATTAGGATCTGAATCAAATTCCGCCTGTGCTCTATCAAGAGCGTGAATACCTTGAAACGAAAATGGTCTTACAGTTATGAAACGCCCCTCTTCTGGTAAGAACACGACTCTCTTCTCGGAAACGGTAAATCCCAAGAATATAGGAACTGCATACGAAACAGTAGTTCCATATTCTACAAAGTAAATATTGCCCCTAGTCGTTTCTACCCAATAGGCGTCGGAAGGAGTAGAACCAGTTCCTTTTCTTTTAAGATAGCCCGGCTCATAAAAACCGATACTGGCAGCGAGTCGTCCGCCGTCACTAGCCTCGGCCGCAACAATGTCCTTAGCTATCGTAGCGACCATGCGCGCAGCATCATGAGCCGTTTGCTTAACTACATTTCTAGCTAAAACAACATTCTTATTGCTTAGAAGTTTCATCATACTGCGCTGATAGTGATGATAATTAAAAGTCCAAGCAGAACCTAAAAACCCGCCACCACCAACACTAGAAGCCATTCCCGAGACCATTATGGCAACGCCGTAATATCTTTTTTGACATTATCCCGTACCGTGACAGAGCACTCTAAATGGTGGACACCTATACTATCAATAGTGGGATCAGCATACTCTACATCATATTGCTTACCAGCATAGATGCTTTCTCCGGCAGCATCATTAATGATGATTATATCACGAGCCTTAATATCGACATCTGAGAGAACAAATAAAATCGCACTAGTCCTGCCTACATGCTCTTCTGTTACTTGATCTGGTCTCGAACGATTGCGAAAGAAAAAATCTATTCGACAAAGAACATCCTTAGATATTTCCGCCCACACATCGCTCTCAGAGAATCCAAGTCTCTTAGCCCCCTCAGTAGCGCGAGATATGGTACACGTCTGCATGAGGAGCATTGTCATTCGATACGCCATCCTAATGCGGAGTCGCCATAAACAATTCTGTTAAATTCTTCAGTATCAGAAACCAGACCTAGGGATTCAATCGCCCTGTGTGTTCTATTGGAATATGACTCAACCGCTGCGCGTACTCCAGTTTCAGGATTGGGATCAAGTACATGAACGACTCTCGTACTTATAACCATCGGATCTGAATGATCTTGTAGATGTATAATCAGAGGCCAAATAATATCATTGTCTTCTATTAATTCTCTATGACTAGAGCCAGATCCTTTGTCATAAGAATATCCACCTATACGTTCTGCCCGCATAGGAGATACAATTGCTTTTACATTCTGACTCCAGAAATGCATGGCCTCAGCAGTATAGTAAACTAGATCTGTTATCAATGTTACAAAATTTACTCTACCGCCATCATACGGACCATATACTTGGAGTAAGGACTGAGCGCGCTCTACGAGTTTTTCAACACGAGAAGGAGTAGCTCTCTCTATCTCCGGAAGCAGGGTCCATGTCATAAAACCCTGACCAGTCCCATAAGGAGTTAAGACTGCTATTGGCATATTTTATCACCCCGCAACAAATGGACTAGATAAGACTTTGAAAGTATCATCCTCAGCAATCTGTGGAGTGTCTGTGCCCTCGGCTCTCCAGATCCACATGCCCTCGCTCGCCACATCCAGAAGCAATTTATATACACCCACACTAGGATTTGATATTTCTGGATCTGTTCCAAATACTAATGTAGCTCCCGAACCTGTTGCAGGATCCAAATACTTAAATGTCACTGTTACAGGATCTATGGCATCGCCATTAATATCTGTAAACGTGGCAGTAAGTTCTACCCTAGTCCCTGAAAAATATTCATTGGGCATACATAAATAATCCTTTCTAGGATGAAGCGTTCTTTAGATTAAGAGATCCGAATGGATTATTAGTCAAGACTACAAATCCTATAAATTCTGTCCTACTTATAATGGAAGTAGACAATGATGGTAAAACAACGACAGAACTTCCAATAAGATTAGCTGTCACCGCGGATATTGCGGTCACTAACGAAGGAAGGACTACAACAAGATTACCGGTCTGCTTATGAATACCGGAAGAAGATATAATCAACGAAGGAAGAACTGTAGTCGCAGTCCCGTCAGGCTGCATAACTCCTGTTGAGGAAATTAGCAAGGAAGGAAGAGTAACTATAGAACTACCAATATGTGATTGAATACCTGTTGAAGTCATTAACAGACTTGACAACGTAACCGATACCGTTCCTTCTGAAAGCATTAATCCAGAAGACGCCATTATTATCGAAGGAAGAATAGTTGCTGAAGAACCAGTCTGCTTATGAACTCCACTTACAGAAGTGACAAGAGAAGATAGACTAACAGCTATAGTTCCTACTGGCTTCATCACTCCGGTTGCGCTAGATATTAACGATGGAAGAGTAGCAACCGATGTTCCCGACTGTTTATGTTCACCGGTTGAACTCGTAGTAAGTAAAGGAAGCGTAGCAACGACTGTCCCGATCTGTTCATGAATACCTGAAGAAGATGTAACTAACGATGGCAACGATGCTACTGAGGATCCAGTCAACAATTGTAAACCTGACGCTGTAGTCCCCAGCGCGGGAATAGTAGCCACAACGGATCCATCAGGATGCATAAATCCCGATACAGAACCTATCACTGAGGGTAGGGTTACAACAACAGATCCACCTACCGATCCACTATCACCAGTAGCAGACAAAACCAAAGAAGGAAGGGTTGCCGTTGCTGTTCCATCAGGATGCAAAAATCCTGATCCCGACGATACCAACGAAGGAAGAGTGGAAACAGAAGTTCCTTCAACTTGCATCAATCCAGTTGCAGAAATTACCAGTGACGGTAAAACCGCCACAACAGGTCCTTGTACGTTGACTTGTCCTGACGCTGAAGCCACGACAGAAGGAAGCGTAACTGTGGACGTACCTGTCTGTGTCTGAGCCGCTGAAGCGGTGGAGGCCACTGTGGGTAGTGTCAGTACAGCAGTTCCCTCAGGCTGCATCACTCCAGTTGCAGAAATCGTCAACGCTGATAACGCTACGGATATCGTTCCAGTCTGCTTGTGAACTCCACTAGCAGAAGTAACTAAGGAAGGAAATGCGACGACAGCCGTACCACTCGGCAGCATTGCTCCAGATGCCGATTCCACCAATGAAGGAAGAACAACTACAGATGTACCCGTATGCGTCTGTGCTCCTGATGCAACAGTTCCCAGTGTAGGAAGAACTACAACAGCAGTTCCTTCTACATTCATGACTCCTGTAGCAGAGGCCACTAATGAGGGAAGAGTCGCAACAATGGGTCCTTCAAATACAGAAAGATCAACAGTAGCTAGAAGACCACCATATCCACGACGTGTAGCGGGCACTCTAACACTTCCTTAGTGGATAATAAATGTATCGTTATTTCCAGGAATATCTGTGAGAGCCTCCACAGTAAAGTGACCACGGCCACCAGTAATCACGTAATCCGTTATTCGCTTGAATTGTCCAATGAGTATACCACTTGTGAAAGTAAGTAATCGACTATTAAACTGATCCTCATTTGTTTCAGTAATATCATCGGACTCAAATTGAGTCGTCGATGGAGAAAAACCAGTATCATCAACTGTCCCCTTAATGACTGAATCCATCGAAGCCTTAAGAGTTCCTGCAGCGCCAACATTCCCATCAATAGCTTTCACATCTGAATCCATCTTACCACTGAGTAGATTATTGGGCTGAATACCGCGCCAGAATTCCAAGTTAACATCAAAAACAGTAGCACTTACAATAACAAAAACAGAACCAGAAGCGGGGTTTGTCACCCACGGACTAGTAACGCTGGCTACCTTAGAAGTACCATTATAAGGACCTATCTGCTTGGACTGTCCGACACCCGTTCCTGAAATAATAAAGATCAATGAGCCAGTATAGGTATCGTCAACTGTGCTGGCCCCTGTATCCAGGGTGATCGAACTTGCAGCACCACCCACAGCAGTATTCCTACGAATGAGCGGGATATTGTTGTTCATCACCTCGCCGAAAGAGTCGCTTACAAGATGACCGGAAAGTAACTCATCCCAGATAAGGTCAACTAAAGCAGCAGAGGTAATGGCAGCAGTATCAAGATCAAAAGCGCGCATAGCTAAGGCGTTACCGAACGTCTCAATTGAGAAGAACTGATCCTCAACAGCCTTAGTCGCTGAGTCTACAATTAGTACGTCAAGCTTCTCTGCACTAAGTTCAGCTGCCGAAAATGGGAACACCCATCCAAGGTCTGCTGTGTATGATGGTAGCGTTGCGATGTTTGCAGGTGTCCCACCATTTTTGGTAACCTTTACATCACCAGCGGCAGGCGTCCAATCGGCAGCTACAGCAAAGTCTGTAACACCAGCCTTAATCATTGGGATTACAATGTGATTTGCGGCAGCAGTAGCCACATTGTACTTACGCTGATAGGCGGCCATTACGCAACTCCTCTAAGTACGCCACGCGCCACACCCCGAGGGTATGATCTAGAAACAAGTTCTGGACCGCTCGGTTCGATAAATTGAACTGCCGACCATTGAGCATCGCCAACTGTTGGCGATGATGCCGGAACGACTCGCATAGCTAGAAGCTGATCATCAGTAATATCAATACTCGTAGTATCAATATCAGTAGTCTCTGCATCGTTGACGGTCACAGAAGGACCGCCACCGGGATTCGTTCCATCCACACGAAGATTGAAAGTGAAAGAGTTTCCTGTACCGGGGGAGTTCTGAAGCCAAGCCGTAAGGTCTCGGAATGCCCATGTGGTCTTACCCGAGCCGAGCAGTTCTTTCTGGTTCTCGTTGCCGTTCCAAAACTCACCGATTGCATTACCGACTGTGTGGAAC
>SDBT01005068.1_pt1 | contig 22220 bp, 18 predicted proteins | sample 2277101 | NCBI WGS metagenome assembly SDBT01 (sample SAMN10404973, study PRJNA504765) | marine sediment metagenome | isolation source: marine sediment core GS10_PC15, 103 cmbsf | place: Arctic Ocean: Southern Knipovich Ridge | collected 2010 | reverse complement strand
GAAGAGATGGAACTTGTAGCCGGTCACCAGGAAATGCAGGATACTATTTGCACGAACTGCCATGACCCACATGTCAGTTCAATGGAACACCTTTTGAAGCCTGTTGTCAGAGCTGAAGAAGACCCCAATACTGTTAATTTAAGTAACTAATGCGTTGCATACTACACATACAAGAAATAAATGTTTCAATGGATCGAGCCGCTTGGCAATTATATTGTTAATTGTTATCGCTTGCATCATTACATTTTGTATGGCTGGCTGTTCTGTTAAGGTAAGGGGACAGAGCAGGCCACTGGTGAGGACGAAAGGTGTTCACGGAGAATTGGAATTGTCACTGAAACAAGATACAGAAGAACATAGCTCTTCTTCCGGAACGAAGCGAAAAACCGAAAGTTCCATATCAGAAGAAATACTGCGTCTGGAAACCGAGGGTAATGTGTTTGACCCCAGACTGATGACATTTATGGCAGGTGTTGGTTTTGGATTGAACCAACAGAGTTATAAATCAGATACACAATCGAGCGATGCCTCAGGCGACATGAACAGTTATCGATTAAGAATGAATTTTCTTTCTACAAAACCTTATCCTTTCAGTCTTCATACAAGCAAAAGAGAAATGTTTTCGCCTCGAAGGTTCCAAAGCCCATTGCGTATTGAGAATACCACAACAGGGGCTTCGCTCAAATTACGAAACCCTAATTGGCCAATGACCTTTAACTGGATTAACAGTGAAATTGAGCAGAGATCTGATATTGACGACACGGAAGACTTTTTTAACAGATATTCGGACAGTTTTAGTTATACTCTTCGGCATGACTTCAGTGAAAGGTCACGTTTTACTTTTAGGTCGGACCTGGATGAAGTTAATCGGGAATCACGAAGTTTTGTTCGAGATACCAAAACGATTCGACACAAGCTTGTGCATGATTTTGAATTTGGAGACAATCTGCAACATAGTCTTTACAGCATGGTTTCTCTTATGGATAAAACGGACACTTTTGAAAGTGAGACTTTTGAGTGGAATGAAAACATGTTTCTAAGACATTCGGATAGATTTTCTACTTACTATAACGCATTTTTGTCAAAGAGTACTTTCGCATCAATAGAAAACCAGACAATCAGTGGGGCGGCGGGCTTTAACCACCAATTATATAGAAATCTCAATACCAATTTTAATGTCTTTACCATCGAGAGTGAATTTGGTGAGAGCAGTAAAGCAACATCGCAGGGAGGAAATCTCAGATTCAATTATATGAGAAATAATCCATGGGGATTGTTATTGAGTAACTACTCAATTAATATGACAATGCAGGAGAGTACAAGTGAAACCGGAACCGGTATTGTGACAGATGAATCACATGTTTTTGACAGCTCGTTTCCTTATATTACCCTGGACGAAAGAAACATAGTCGTCAGCACTATTGTGGTTACGAATGTTGCAGGCGATGAAGTTTATACTGAAGGGGACGATTACACTGTTTCGGTCATAGGTGACAGAGTCGAACTTACGGTAACTGAACTGGGTATGGTTGGTTGGAATATTTCTGATGGCGACACGCTTTATGTGGATTATCTCTTTAATGTGGCAGACTCAAGGCAGGAAGATTTCGTTACCCAGTTTTTCCGTATCAAACAGGAATTTAGTAACGGCTGGTCTGTTTTTTATTCCCACAGGAATCGTACCAGCGAAATTGATTCTGACCTTGAAACAACCCCTTCTGATCGTGAATATACAACCGATACTTATGGCGTTGACTATAAGAACAAGTATCTTACGCTGCGGGCAGAACATTCCAGCACAGAATCCACAGAGAATTCATCTGAAAGTGATATAGTTAGTGCCGGTTTACTCTGGCCGTTGACCCCGAAAACATCGCTTCATGGACAGATTTCACAAAGTTGGCTTGAATCGAGCGGTACTAATTCCCGCGAAACATCTGTTTTCAGAGCAGAAGGGGGAATAAGAACCAGTTTGACCAGACACCTGAGATTATCAGGGGATGTAGAGTTACGGGACGAAGAAAACAGCGATATCGGCCCTACTGAGGGATTGCGAATGGGTGTGGCATTACAATATAATCGTCGTGCATTGAGCGTAAGGGCCGGATGGGATTCTTATTCTCTTGAGCGATACAACACGGAAAGAAATTCTTCTAATTTCTATGTCAAATTAATCAGGCAATTTTGATTTGAGGAAAACGATATGTTAACTTGCCAAAGACATACCGGCCGAAAACTGCTGGTTGTGATAAAGCAATTTGTTTTATGTTTGACACTAATGACGCTTTGTTGCAGTTGCGGTAGTGAACAGCAGAAATTATTTGATGAGTTGGATAATCCTCTGTTATGGCCTGAACCTCCCGAAACACCACGGATAAAGTATGTAGGACAATTGTCCACAGAGGGTGATCTGAAGAGAGGTGTTACTCCTATGGCGTCCTTCGGGCAGCTTATTTTCGGCCGTGAAGATATTGGTGTTTTAATCAGCCCGCGCGGACTGGCTTTGGATAATCAGGAAAGGCTGTTTATAGCTGACAGTTCCGGCTCAGTGGTACATATGATGGATTTAGATACACGGGAATATCGACAGTTTTCCGAATTATCCGGTAAAGAAACACTACTGTCGCCGATCGGTTTGGCCATCGTGGATGACGATATATATGTCTCTGACAGTGTTTTGAAAAAGATTTGCGTTTTCGATAAGCAAGGAAAGTACAAATTTTCTTTTGGTTCCGATATATTGCAGAGACCTTCAGGAATAGCCTATAGTCATGCCAAGCAGCGTTTATATGTTGCAGATACCAAGAGGCATGTGGTTGATGTATTCGACAAATTAGGGAACCACCTTACAGTGCTTGGCAGTCGTGGCAGCGGTCGTGGGAATTTTAATTTTCCAACATATCTGTGGGTTGATAAAAACGATAAACTTTATGTCAGTGATACCCTCAATTATCGGATTCAGGTATTTACTTCTGATGGCAAGTTTTTGATGAATCTTGGTCAACATGGTAATCGCCCCGGGTATTTTGCCCATCCTTGCGGTCTGGCGACTGACAGTTTCGGTAACATCTATGTTGCTGACAAACAGTTTGAAAATTTTCAGATATTCAATAGCAAGGGTCAAATACTTATGGCTATTGGAGGCGAGGGGAACGAGCCGGGCCAGTTCTGGCTACCCACAGGTATCTTCATTGACGAAAACAACAGAATATTTGTGGCCGATTCGTTCAATAAAAGGATACAGATTTTTCAGTTGTTGGAGGGCCAAATGCCATGAGAACAAACTTATCAAAGGTAGTGTTATTATGCGTTCTGGTCATTGTTTGCCCCTCAGTTTCCAAAGTTTTTGCCATAGTTGCAGGCACCACCCATGATCTTTCCCCCGCTCAGGACGGAAGTATGTCGTGTCAATTCTGTCACACTCCGCACATGGCTCTGTCAGGTACTCCATTGTGGAATCATAAACTTTCTGACAGGATATATGAAATATACTGGAGCTCCTCACTGGATGCCGATGTGGGCCAACCAACCGGCTCCAGCAAACTCTGTTTGAGTTGCCATGACGGCACGATTGCATTGGAGGCAACTGTTCGCAGTGGCAGCGGCAGAACCTATATGCCGCCGGGTTCGACCAATGTAGGTACCGATTTGTCTGATGACCATCCTATAAGTTTTGTCTATTCGGCTGATCTGTCAAACAAAGATCCACAGATTCGACAGGTAGATTCTCTTCCTGATGAATTTCACATCGACCAATATGGTGAAATGCAATGTTCTACCTGTCACGATCCTCATGATGATACGTTTGGGAATTTTCTGGTTGCGTCCAATCTCCGCTCTAACTTATGTGTAAAATGTCATGATTTATACGGATGGAGCGGTAGTATCCATGCGACCTCTACAGCCCTGACAAAAGATGCTGACGATGACTATTTGAGTCATACTCAGTATGATACCGTGGCGGAAAATGGATGCCTTTCCTGCCACCAACCTCATTCTGCGGGACAAGGGCAAAGACTATTTCACTTTGAAAACGAGGAGGATAATTGCCTTAGTTGTCACAATGGACTTGTGGCCCAGACGAATATGGTGGATGAATTCACAAAATACAGTGGCCATTTTGTCAATGACTATCAGGGCGTTCATGATATAAAGGAGTCCGTGAACAGTTCGGAACGACATGTTGAATGCGTTGATTGCCATAATCCTCATGCTATAATCAATCGTATCTCACAACCACCTCACGTTCCTGGAGCCTTAAACGCGGTTTCGGGCATAACAGCAGAGGGCGGCTTAATCGAGCAGGCGATTTATGAATACGAGGTGTGTTTCAAGTGTCATGGAAACAATCTCAGTCGTGTAGATTCCACGATTACCCGTCAGCTCACCCAAACTAATACTATCATGGAGTTCGACCAGGCCAATCCTTCATATCATCCGGTAACTGTAGCCGGAGCCAACTATAATGTTCCCAGTCTGACCGCAGGTATGGATGAATCGACCATCATTTATTGTACCGACTGCCATAATTCCGACTCCACTTCAGAGACAAAAGGTCCGCATGGTTCCCGATATCCATATCTTTTAGCTTATCAATATGAAACGGACGATGACACAGAGGAAAGTATATTCGCGTATGAACTTTGTTATCGCTGCCATGATCGCGAGAGTATACTAAGTAATGAAAGCTTCAAATTCCATAAGAAACATATAAAGAAAAAAACGCCCTGTTCAGCATGTCACGACCCACACGGTATCAGTTTCAGCCAGGGCAACTCCGCGAATAACAGCAATCTCATCAATTTTGATACTTCCATAGTATTTCCCGACCCTGATACGGGACGACTGGAATTTGAAGACCTGGGGACTTTTCGTGGTCAATGTTATCTTAAATGCCATAATAAAGAACATTCTCCAGTGGAATATCGCTTAGGAAATTAATCTTGATACTAAATATATTAAAACTTGTTAAATGTTATTATTAGAAAATACAAAAAAGGAAGGTGGACATTTGTGAAAACAAAAGTTATTGTAAAAATCGTGGTGGGTATAGTTGTCATCGGCGGTGGCATAGGTTATTTTATGTATCAGGCTATGCAGTCATCCTGGTCATATTACTACTCCGTGGACGAATTCACCGCTAGCGACAAAAAGACCCAGGAGTATTCTTTTAGAATAGCCGGCAAAGTCAAACCGGGCAGTATCAAACGAGACTTGCAGAAAATGGATATGGAATTTACTTTGCAGGGAACTGAAACTCAGATTCCCGTTTATTATAATGGGACCGTGCCGGAAAACTTCACCGATGATATTGAGGTAGTTGTGGAAGGACGCCGCAATGCCGAGGGAGTGTTCAAGGCTAACTCACTTGTAACACGATGCGAATCGAAATATAAAGCGAAAGTGAAGTAAGGTAAATTATGATTGATTTTGGACGGTTCACACTTTTATTGGCTGTTTTCCTGAGTGGCTATGCGGTTATAGTTGATCTGCTTGGTGTCCTGCGTAAAGACCATGGGCTTATCAAGTATGCTCGAAATGCCACTGTTGTTTGTATGATTAGTGTTACCCTGGCAATGACAGCATTGTGGGTTTTGTTACTCAAAGGTGACTTCAGTGTTGTCTATGTTGCCGACCATACATCCAGGGCTCTTCCAGCTATCTACAAAATAACAGCTCTTTGGGCGGGCTCTGCAGGGTCACTTCTGTTGTGGTTATGGATACAGCTTGTTTTTATTGTGGTGGTTTATTGCAGAGGTGAGTCTAAGCAAGACATTTTTTCTGCACGGGCCCGCGTAATTGCTAACATTGTCTGCGTTTTCTTTTTGATCATTATGATAAATGACAAAAATCCGTTTGATACTTCCGCAGTATCGGCTCTGGATGGTGCTGGCCTTAACCCTCTGCTTCAGCATCCTGCAATGGTACTGCATCCTCCGATTCTTTTTGTTGGCTATGCGGGCTTTCTGATACCTTTTGCCTGGGCATTTTCGTGGCTCAGGCATGAGGACAACCATCAACTTCCTCCGCTTTTTGCCAGTGCAAGGAACTGGACACTTATCGCATGGCTGTTTTTAACCGTTGGTATCGTGTTGGGGGCATGGTGGGCGTATGAGGAACTCGGATGGGGCGGATACTGGGCGTGGGATCCGGTAGAAAACTCTTCTCTTATGCCGTGGTTTGTCGCAACGGCGCTGCTGCATTGCTATAAAACATATAGGACCAATTCGACAATATCAGTCTGGACAATGCTTTTGTCAATACTGGCTTTCAGTTTGTGTATCTTCGGCAGATTTCTTACAAAATACGGTCTTGTTTCGAGCATACACGCCTTTCCTGACCCTGGCTTGGGTATTCTTCATGTGGTATTGTTAGGGCTGCTTTGGCTGGTAGCCCTGGTGATGATTATTTCCAAGTTTTCCAGAGGTACACATCTCGATGATACATCCGGAACTATACATCGTTTTGTAATTATAAATAACTATCTGTTCCTGATACTTACTCTGGTTGTATTTGTGGGTACGCTGTTTCCGTTCCTGAGCAAAGTTTTTATGAATGTTGTAATGGCGATATCCCCTCGCACCGGACCTGCAGGTCCTCCGATTACTCTTGATAGCGAATTTTTTACGAAAATGACTGCTCCCGGCGGAATGGTCATAATTTTGCTTATCGGTATTTGTCCGTATTTATCACGACACGGTATTAACAAGAGCCTTCGCAGCATCCTTGCGGTCCTTACTATCATAGCGGCAGCGGCGGTATGGATTATAACATGTTCATCAGAAGTTCCGCCCCCTTCAGGCATTGGAGCATCGTTGGCGTGGGGTGCCAGGTGGCTGCAGACCGGTGCCCCTGCAATACCATATTTTATTGTTTGCGCGTTCCTGCTGCTAAACATCATTGCTGATGTTATAGGTTATGAACTTAAATTTGCTGATAGAACCAAACGAACCGCAACGGCCTCTCGTAATCTTCGCTGGTATGGGGCAAGGGCAGTGCATCTTGGTGTGGCAGTAATGTTTATTGGTATCGCAGGTTCCGGAGGGTACGGCGTTGAGACAAAAGCAGCGTTAATGCCAGGGGAGAAGACAACTATAAAACAATATGAACTGACATATGTTAATCTTCTTGCAGACCATGGCCCGAATTTCAATTCAGCTATTGCTAATATAATGGTTCAAAAAAACGGCAAGATGATCGGTTACCTCAAGCCTGCCAAGGCGGTCTATAGCGCAAGCGGAAAGGCCATGAGTGAAGTAGACATCAGAAGAACCCTGGTTGATGATTTATATCTTGCGGTTACGGATGTCCAAGTCAACAACAAACTGATTAATTTGAGAATTCTGGTCAAACCACTGATTAACTGGATATGGATTGGCAGTTTTATAATGGTGATAGGTACAGTGCTCGTGTTGTCTTCGATATACCGCCGCGACCGGCAACCTTTACAGGAAAGGCAGTCTTAAATAATGAGATATTCGTTTATGACAACAGTGTTTTCGATTGTGCTGGTCCTGGTATGCCCATCGGGCTCACTGGCGGATGAGGAACACAAAGCCTCTGTAACAGTCCAGTTGGTTAACCAGACCACGAATGGCTCTCCCGTAGCCGGAGATGAAATCTCTCTTACGATATACAGCCAGTCTCGGCAGATAGACCATTACTCTGCAGTGGCAGACGAAAATGGAAGGTATGTTTTTAACGATGTTCCGTCTTGCACAGGTTTTGTCGCCGTTGCAAATGCTAAGCACAATGATATGTCTTTTGGTGGACATGCCCTGGAACTTAAGCCGGGCCATGAGGCCTTCAATGTGCAAGTAACTGTTTATGAAGTTTCGGAAGACAATTCTAAACTTTCCGTTCCAAGCCATCATCTGATTATTAAATCTGGCAGGAATTCTATTTGGATAACTGAGTATATACAAATTAATAACCCGCTGGATATGGCTGTAATATCTGCTCAGAAGGACAATGATGGTAAAAATATAGTTTTGGATATGAAGCTTCCAAATGGTTTTGAGGATTTTAGCTGCGTACAATATTTCCTCCGGAACGCAGTGGTTATTACAAATGATGGTTTTTATGATACCATGGCTATTCCTCCCGGACAACACCAGACTGCCTTTACCTACCGTATTCCGATTGATTCGGAAACAGTGGATATTACAAAACTAATTTCCATGCCGACATCTGATTTTATGATTTTTTCGCAATTAGGTTCAGCCGCATTAGTCGGCGTCGGAACATCACTTGGCCAGGTAAAGATGGATGATGGTAATCTGTCAGATTACTATCAGCTCGGCTCTTATAAGAATGGAGATGAAATAACTTTTCAGGCAACTGGATTTAATGTCAGCCCATCTGATAGGAAAGCTATTGCTATTTTATCTGTGATTTTCGCAGTAGCGGCAATACCGGTACTTTTGCGTGTATTTCGTCGAGGCGGCTCTGCTGGACATTCGTCTTAAATAAGTTCTTAAACAATTTTATTGATGGAAAAATATCTGTTTTGAATTATGAGTGGAATTGCAATAAATCTTAGTTCTATCAGCAAATCTTTTGAGAGACGAAAGGTCTTGGCTGATGTTAATCTCCATGTTGCCGCTGGTGAATCTGTATTTGTCTGCGGTATTAATGGTGTTGGCAAAAGCACCTTGCTGCGTATTGCCTCCGGCCTGTTGGCTCCTGATGATGGTTCTGTCAGGATTTGTAATAGAAACATTGCAAAAGACCCTGAAAAAACGAAAACGAAACTCGGTGTCATTTCGCATAAATCTATGCTTTATTCCAATTTGACCGTTCATGAGAATCTTACTTTTTTCGCAAAACTATACGGAGTAGCAGACTGCGCCAGCCGTATTGATGAACTCCTTGCGAATCTTGAGCTTAACTCATTTAGATACGATAAGGCTGAAATTCTTTCGCGCGGCCTGCTCCAACGGCTTGCAATTGCCCGTGCCCTTATTCATTCTCCTTCTGTGCTGCTTGCCGATGAACCTTTCACCGGGCTTGACAGGAAATCATCTGACCACCTCGTCTCTTTCCTGAACGATTTTGTTGACGATGAACACCTGGTACTAATGACGACCCATGATATAAATTTCGGTTTAATGTGCTGCAGCAGGGTGATAGTGCTGGATAATTGCAAAATTATATTTGATACCGCGATCAGTGACGTGGATATCCCTGAGTTTTCAAAAGATTATCTCGTTTATGCCAGGAGTAGATTATGAAATATTTCTGGCTCAGCTTAAAAGCAATATTTATCAAAGATATCGTAACCGAGTTTCGGTCCAAGCACGTTTTACCGACTATGATTGCACTTGGTCTACTGATAGTATGGGTATTGCGAGTAGCTTCTGAAACAGCCGTCGAAAGTACCGCCGTTGTAGGGCCGGTTGCTTTCTGGGTGGCTTTTCTGTTTTCAGGCCTGTTAGCTCAGGAAAGGTCGTTTGCAACCGAACAGCCAAACGATTGTATGTGTGCATTACTGCTGGCACCTGTCGATGAGGGAACTATTTATCTTGCGAAATTATGTGTTAATATAGTTATGCTCTCTATCTTCGAGATAGTTCTTGTGCCGGTCGTTTTGGTTGCGTTTAATCTTGATGCCAGCGGACACTATCTGGATTTGATTGGAATTCTTCTGCTTGGGAACATCGGAATGTCAAGTGTCGGGACACTGTTTTCCGCGATTGTCCAGCTTTGCCGCTCACATGGAGCGTTGCTGAGTGTTCTCGTTCTTGTTACTATGACTCCAATGATGGTTCCAGCCACATTTGCTCTATTGCTCGTCTTCGGAGCGATACCAGCCGAATTGGCCGGAACCGGAGCTTTGTCTTTTGTAGGGAGTTTCAAGGCGGCGGTAAGTTATATGATTGCCTTTGATGCGGTTTTTGTTGTTGCGTGCTGGCTCTTATTTGGAATTGCTATAAAGGAGTAAAATGATGCGTCGTGTTTTCCTGTTGTTGACATTTATCTTATTGATGGTTTCGATGTGGGTAGCATTAACCGTGGGGCAAATTGAAGGTCCGCCTGCCAATCCTACTTCGGTTGTTCGAAATATTATTTATGCTCATGTACCAAGTTCAATATGTTCGCTGCTTTGTTTTGTTGTTTTGCTTGTGGCAGGTATTGCCTATTTATGCACCGGCAGCGAGAAGTGGGATATTCTAGCGAATGCTTCCGCCGAAGTCGGAGCCATCTTTGCGACAGTTTTGAATCTGACAGGCTCAATTTTTTCACGAGCCGAATGGGGAATTTGGTGGACACCATCGCCTCGATTAGTAACCGCGGCGATACTCTGGTTCCTGTATATCGTTTACCTTATTCTCAGGTCATCGCTGGCAGGCTCGGAAAAACGGAGGGCCCGTATTTGTGCCGTTTTCGCGATAATTGCTTTTCTCGATGTTCCAATGGTTATCATCAGTGCTCGCTTTATTCCTGATATTCACAGGGCTGATTTCCAGTTCACTCTATCCGGTCAGAGACTGGCGTTCTTTTTGAGTATGTTCGCCACAGTTCTGCTGGCGGCAGTGCTGGTGTGGATAAAAACTGAAATATTAATTTGTAGAACTAAATTACAGCAGCAGGATTGTAATTAATAGGAGAATTCCAATGTTTTATCTCGGTTTGTCATTCAGTGCTTTATGGGTACTCGTTTTCGGCTATATTTTCTATTTGGACCGTCAAGTAAAAGACATTCGCAAAAGACTTGATCTTCGCAGTAAAGCACTCGAATAAGTCCCGTTCCGCTTAGAACCTGTAAAGAAATTATCTGAGGTCTCCCCAGCCAGCACCCCATCCATTCGGCAATATCGTTACAATCGTTATTGCGCCGCATCTTTATCTGTATCCTTCCGGATCAACCTTCTCAAGGTCCATGAATAACCCGCTTTAAACGTGAATAAGCAGGGTTTTAAAAGTTTTCACAAAACTTTTACAGCGGTCACCAGCGGTCTGATTATTTCTTATATTTTGTAAGTGAGGGGGATAATATGTGTAATTGAGTGTATTTTTATGTCATTAAAAACAGAGATAAAACACCGTGCAGCATTGTGGGCTCGAGACTGTGGTTATAAAACCGCTTCACTCTTAGGTTTTCTAAGTTTCCGTCTTGTTATTGTAATACTCATATTTTATCCTGCGGCAATTGTTTGCGGCAAAGCGCTAAAAAACAACTCTACGATTAACACCGCAAAAAACATTTCAGCCGCTGCCGTAGCTGATGTCCAGGTTGTTCCCCTGTGGGGCGGTGCCGCACTTGCTGCTAATTATGTTCTACTGCAGGAAAAGACAATTGCGCTTCATCATTTTGACCAGCCGTGTACCAACTGCCATGAATCCAATTATAACTCCAATGAACAAGGGCCGGTAATTTCAGATATTAACCGTGCATGCTCCTCAAGCTGTCATAATTACGAGCAGTCATTAAACCATCCTGTTGGTGTTACAATGACAAACACCATCTCTTCTGATATGCCGCTTGACAGAAATTCTCGTATTACATGTTTAACCTGTCACAGCCAGCCGGCAAAATCAACTAATTCTTATAGCAGTGATTTGGAACAAGGGCCATTCCTGCGTACTCGAAAAAACTCTCAACTTTGTGCTTCCTGTCATGAAAAGATACCAGGCAATATGAAACAGCAGGCTCATTGGCAGTTTTCCGGCATGGCCCATCTTGCTGACATCAATCCGGCATCAGATGGCAGTACGGCGGATAACTTTTCAATAAGCAATGGAAATGTTGATGAGGAATCCAATGCCTGCCTGGGTTGTCATAACGACAAGACCGTAACTATAGTTCCATTCAATGAGACCGTAGCTCAGAAGAGGGCCCGCTGGGAAAGGATGACAGACCATCCAATCGGTATGGAATACCGCAGGGTAGCCACGCAGAAAAGAACCAAATATCCGTACCATTATCCAATTGCCAATGTTAATATACGGCTGTTTGACGGAAAGGTTGGCTGTGGAAGCTGCCACAGTCTGTACGCAACAGACAAGAACAATCTTGTCCGAGGCGATGATCATAACGCTTTGTGCAGAGACTGTCACGCCAATTGATTTTTAATAAGTCGTTTCCTGAATCAATCCGCCTGGAAATCATGGCTGATTACATCACACAGACCGAAATATTTATGCTCTATGTGATCGTCATAGACCCTCACAATTCTAAACCCGGAAGAGGCTGAACCAAGCGGCATTCCAATCGGGCCGGTAGTGATTACTTCTAATCGGGAATTTCTTGCTAAGTTATTCTGATGCAGATGCCCGGCAAAAACCGTTTTGATACCATATTTTTGGAACAAATCCAAGTATGTCTGACGCATCTTTAGAGGAATATTGAAGTAGTCATCCGGCTCCTCAGGGTCATTTAGAAACAGTGGATGGTGCATGAATACTATGGTGTGCGAATTATTAGAAATATTTTGTTCCAGATCATGGTTAAGCCACTCCCATTGTTTTTCCACATCTTCTGCCACATGTTTTCCGTTGGCAATGATACAACTGTTAAATCCAATGAAATGCCATTGGCCATAATCGAAAGCATACCAGTCTTTACCAATGTTTTCTCTATACCAACCTAAAGTTTCTTCGGTTGGGATGTCAGCAACATCATGATTGCCAGGAAGCGAATAAAGAGCAATATCTTTGTTAAGCTTGTGTATAATACGCGTTGCTTCAGTGAGTTGCTCTTCGTTACCCGGATCATTAACCAGATCACCGGTATTGATTACAAAGGCCGGCTCAAGACGGTTGATATGGGCTATTGCTTTTTCGAAAAGTTGAGTTTCCTGAAAAATATTTTTGTTAACAGGGAACATGCCGAACTGTGGATCACTTATTTGAATAAAAAAGAATGGCTGATTTTCCATAATAAAATTACATCCTGAAAACTATTGCAGGTTGTTATACTACCTGTAAAAGGTTTATTCGTTTCCTTTCACCGACCAAAGTAAGTGCTTACCGGGAAAGCCCTTAATTTTACAATCAGGATGCTGTCGCCAATTAAGATTTTCGTGGTGATGAGCCTTTTCCTGATCGATGTGATTCTTTACATCATTGCTGAGCCATAGACCTCCATCGGCAGCCATTCCGACAACTCTTGCCGCATAGCTGACCGCTGCACCTTGCACATCCTCTTCTTCCACAATTACCGGTCCTATATGAATGCCCACTCGAATTTTTATTTTATCATCTCCAGTGTCACCTTGCAGGTCGAATGCAAAATCGAACGCATTTACTGCCGTGTGGAAAGCAACCATAAACTCATCACCATTGGTCTTGATTTCGTAACCGGCATGTTCTTTGATAACGCTTCTGGCACGAGCAAAATGAGCCCGGCGAGCCTGTGTCATATATTCATTACCCATTTGGTGAGTCAACAATGTCGAATCGATTATATCGGTGAACACGATGGCAAGTGTAAGCTTTGGTGAACCGGCCCATTGCCTGAAATTATGGAGACTGATTTCACCTCTGCGCAAAGCGTTAATCATAAATTTTTCTGTGGGACTGGTAGATAGATCCATGGTAGTAATTTCGGGCTTACTTTTTTGCAGGCTGGAAATAGCTTCTTCTCGGCTGGTAATCTTTTTCAGAGTAAATAACAGGTGAGTCTGTCCAATGGTAATCCGGTTACCTTCGGCTAATGTGGCTCTATCCTTGACTCTTATCTCATCAATAAATACCCCGTGCCTGCTTTCCATATCAATTGCGAAATATCTCTTTTTATCATTGTCGATACAAATGTTCATATGCGTACGTGACATTTGCATATCAAGGATATGGATAGGGGCAGTTACTGACCGACCGATCACATTTTCCCCCTGCGTCAACTCGTAATAGTCGCCTTCCCGTTTTCCTTCTATTATAATTAAAAAAGCCATTCTGTTTTCCAAACATTGCAGATCATGCTCAATTTACGTTTTGCCTTGCCATTTATTATATTGCCTTTCGGAACCGAAATCAAGCTTTCTTATTTAAACTATCAGGATTTCGGTCATGAATTCATTATATCGCTAATCGTAAAGCCTGCAAAATAATCTTGCAATATTTATTTTATTCATTAAAATAAGCCGTGTTTGAAAATCAGTTATGGCGGCTTAATTGAACTGGTACGAAAAGAATGCCAAAAATCCCGGATAAAGCAAATGTTCTGAGTAAAGCGGCATTGGATTCTCTGCATCCATACGCCCGGGAAGTTTCTTACCAGGCTAAAACCGCCATTGTCCGCCGAAATGATCCGGGCTCTGCATTTTATATGATTCTCTCGGGCCAGGTCGAGATTATACTCGGCGAAGGAGACCGCAGGCTGCCTTTGGCACGCCTGGGAGAAGGTGCTTCTTTTGGAGAAATGTCGCTTTTTACACAGATACCGATTTCCGCCGATGTGATAACTGTTACCGATACAAAGTTATTGGCAATTCCTGCTGAACGCTTCCAGAATGCTTTGGCAGCATCAGCTCCCTTACGCAATCATATCTTTATCCGTCTTTGTAACAACTTGCGTCGTACCTCTTCGGAAACATGGAATCTTTTTCAACACACACAGGCACTAAGCTCGTTGATGCACATACAGGATAGCGATGAGCCAATCATCTGCGAATCTGCATCAATGATCCGCACTAAAAAAAGATTGGACGAGTTGAGCAGCCAATCGTTGCCCATTCTTGTTACCGGGGAAACCGGAACAGGCAAGTTTTTCGTCGCCAGAAAAATCCACCAACTCACCGCCAAACAGGATGAGCCTCTGATTATTCTGGACTGTCAGCAAATTGGTGAAGGCCAGGCTGATAAAATTCTCTTCGGCGATGAAAACATTAAAGAATTTATAGATCGCGACTCCCTGCAAAGCGGCTTGAATTTACTGGCTAAAGGTGCGCTGCATCTTGCAGATAAGGGCAGCATTGTTTTAAGACACATCGACGGCCTTAACCTCTCCGCTCAGAAAACTCTCTGCCTATATCTCGATACGCTAAGGAAGCTCGATAATATCTTTCCGCAGGTACATGTAATCGCTACCACCAGCCAGGACCTGGCCGCTCTTGCTCAGGACGAGCGTTTCCATCCCCAACTGGCTGAACAATTCACTGGCAATATTCTGAAAATGCCTCCGCTGCGTAAGCGTAAACGCGACATCCTGTCTCTGGCGAAATGCTTTGTGGCGGCAGGTAAGCTGAAGAGTGAAGATTCAACGCCCGGTTTTACTAAATCGGCAGAACATACCCTGCTTTCAGGAGAATATCAACATAGTAATGTTGCTGAACTCCGAGAGGCGGTTGAATTGGCAGTAAACTTTTCTGAAGGCGGTCAAATTGATGCCGAACATATCTTTACAGGGCCCAAGAGTCAAGAGTATTCAATCAAGTATGATCTGACAAAGCTCAATTTCATACAATGGCTGATAAAAAAACCATCACTCTGGTTGCTTCAGGGAACGCTTTTAATGATATTTTCTACTTTCATTATTTTGTGCCTTACTGTCGGCGACACTTTCGTAGGACGTATGGCAAATACAATGGTTTGGGCCGTTTGGTGGCCCGGCCTATTAATACTTTTTTTGTTTGTCGGGCGTGTATGGTGCACCGTGTGCCCTACCGCAGCCGCAGGGCGTATTGCTCGACTTGTGGGTAGTTTGAAGCTTAACCCTCCGGCATGGATTAAAAATAATACCGGCTGGGTCGTGGCATTATTATTTCTGATCATCATAGGGGCAGAACATGTTTTTCACATGACTACCACACCTTTTGCAACAGGGATATTACTAATATGCTTGATGTTCTGCCCAATATTCTTTTGCTTGATCTTTCAGCGAGAGACATGGTGTCGATATTTGTGTCCGTTGGGCAGCCTCGCCGCAAGCTATTCTATCTCTTCAACTGTAAAGGTCCATGCAAATCCAAATGTTTGCGCAAGCCAGTGCAGCACTCATGACTGTTTCAAAGGTTCTCAGACCGAACCGGGCTGTCCCGTGTTCCATCATCCGCTCTATGCTCGCGATGCCCACCTCTGCAAATTATGCTTTACATGCTTGCGGAGTTGTCCACATCAGTCTGCAAAGGCCTATCTGCATCCGCCTCTCCAGAATCTCTGGCGGCTCGATGAATTAAGTAAAACATTAGTGTTTTTTGCTCTGTTTTTTTTCTTTTTGGCGTTAGTTATGTTGTCAACACATAAGTTGCTATGGGTTGCTGATACCGTCGGATTCACTATTCTGGCCGGAGGGACTATGGTCCTGGCCTTTATCCTTCATTACATCCTTGCCAAACTATTTGATGATGCCCGCGACCATGTTTTGGCTAACCGGATCGCTTTTAGCCTGATTATTTTAGCGTGGGGACCGTTTATGGCGTTTCATCTGAACAATGTCCCGGAACTTGATGCGATACTTATACGGGCATCTGACAATTCTGTTTTGAGTTCGATTTTCAATGCTGCGGATATCAGCCTTTTACTCATTCTGCAGTTTGCAGTAGTTATCTTTGCCTCAGCGTGTGCCGCTATCTGTTTCTGGCGCATTCGGATTCACCAGAGGAATAATAATGGCAAAAGCGGTTTCTGGGCCTGGAAATTTGTTACGGCTCTTTGTGTTCTTTACCTATTTGTTACCATTACTCTTATTTTATACGGAGGTATTATCCCTTGATCATCCGACGTCTTGAAACTATCCTTGTTCTGCTCATCAGCTTGCACAGTTTGATCCTTGGTTTTGCTATGGCTCTTCAGCCAACGCGCACACTTAATCTTTTTGGCTGGGATTATCAAGGCCCAATGTTTTTTCCAACTCAAGCAGGAGTCTTTTTGGCCTTGTTCGGCATTCTCTTCGTGATATTCATTTGGTATCGTCGCCTTATCTGGTTTATCATTGTGGTAAAAAGCGCTGCTGTGGTGTTCCTTCTGTCCCAAAACTATATCCTGGGTCCAACTGCTCCAAGTACTATACTTCTTGCAGCCGTTTTTGATGGTCTTATGGGCTTATCAGTTGCTGGGATTCTTATTTTACGGGTCTGTATAAATAACCGCCAATGCCGGTATGATTGTTGAAAGTTCTCTTCTTCTTAGCATACCAAACGAAATGCCCAAGGCATGAAAGATAAATCTAAAAGCAAAATGATTGGGGTCGCCGATAACGTTGCCAGTCATGAATCTCTGCCTGGCGAGTTGTCTGTGTGGCAGAAACTGCTGTTTACAACGGTAATTGTTTGCGTATTCTTTGTTATAGCAGAGTTAGTACTTGCGATATTTGGCGTTACTCCTGTCTTGTATGAAAAAGACCCATACATAGGCTTTTCTTCCCATGTTCCTCTCTTTATCGAACAGGCAGGCCCTGATGGCAAGGGCTATATGTTTACAGCAAAGAATAAGCTGGAATTTTTCAATCCACAGCAATTTGCCCTTAATAAAGGTGCTGGTGTGTACCGCATCTTTTGTGTAGGCGGCTCTACAACCTACGGCAAACCATATAATGATATGACTTCTTTCTGCGGTTGGCTCAGGGCAATGCTGCCCAAGGCGGATCCTACAAGGCAGTGGGAGGTAATTAACGCTGGCGGCATTAGTTATGCCAGCTATCGGGTAGCCATGTTGATGGAAAAACTAATTGACTATAAACCGGATTTGTTCATTATCTACTCTGGCCAGAATGAGTTTCTTGAACACAGGACATATAATAAACTTATCGGGATGCCCAAAGCACTACGGGGTATTGGAGCAATTGCGAGCAAAACTCGTATCTACACAGCTACCAAACATATTGTCGAATTATTGAACCCAAAAAACGCTTCTGTAGCTAATGGAAGTACCAATCTGGCCAGTGAGGTTAACACTATACTGGAAAATACAATTGGAACCGAGGCGTATCATCGAGACCGTAAATTACAGGAACAGATTGTTGAACACTATCGTTATAACCTGGTACGCATGATTGATATCGCACGATCTGTTGGCGCAAAAGCAATACTTGTCAGGCCTGCATCTAACTTACGAAATTGCTCTCCGTTCAAGAGTCAACATCGTAGCGGGCTAAGCGGCGAGGACTTTAAAAAATGGCAGATATTATTTAATAGTGCAAACAAGGCTTACGATTCAGGCCGATGGAATGATGCTCTGGAAGCGATCAATAAAGCATTCATGATTGATGACCAATATGCGGATCTGTATTATCTATACGGGCGTGTTTTATGGCAGCTAAAGCGTTACGACCAGGCGAAAAAAGCTTTTATCAGGGCAAAAGATGAAGATGTTTGTCCCTTACGGGCTCTGACAGCCATGGAAAATATTGTTACGGAAGTTGCGACCGGGAAAGATGTTCCTTTTGTTGATTTTATCGCCTTGACTGAAAAGTATTCAGAACATGCCACGGCAGGTGAAGATTTATTCCTTGATCATGTACATCCGACTATCGAGGGCAATCGGCTGCTGGCACTGGCACTGCTGGAAATAATGAGTAGCCAGAGTATAGCTCATCCTGTAGAGACATGGAACGAGACAGCTATACAGCAGGCCAGGGAAGGTGTTGAAAGTAATCTGGATACAAAGACTCATGTCGTAGCACTGTGTAATATAGCAAGGTTATATGCGTGGTGCGGTAAGTCTGAGGACGGGTACAGACTGGCGCTGCGGGCAATAGAAATGTCGCCGACAACTGCGGAAGCTTATACACAGGCTGGAGTCAATGTCGCAGCAATGGGTAGAATTGATGAAGCTATTAAGTACTGTCGTCAATCTCTTCAACTTAAACCTGATTCTGTTGAGGTACACAATTATCTTGGCGGCATGTTAGCATCGCAAGGCAAACTTAATGAGGCGATCAGTTATTATCGTCAGGCATTGCTGATTAAAGGTGATTATTCTAAAGTTCATAATAATTTGGGCCATGCGCTTCAGTCACAAGGCAAACTTGACGAGGCGATCCATCATTATCGGCAGGCATTACATGCCAAACCTTACTATGCCAAAGCTCACAATAACTTAGCTACAGCGCTTAAATTTCAGGGTAAGACTGATGAAGCGATCGGACATTATTATCAGGCACTTAAAACCGACCCTGATTATGCCGGACCACATTACAACTTAGCCTTAACATTTATGGCACAAGGGAAATTTGACAAAGCACTTGGACATTTTCAGCATGTTCGACGAATCAAAGGGGACTGGCCGGAAGCCCTGGCTGGTATTGCGCGGATTCTGGCTACTCATCCAGATGCCCAAAAACGCGATCCAAAGCAAGCAATTGCTCTTGGTGAACATGCCGTCAAGTTGACCAATTATAAGAATGTGAGGATTCTTGATGTACTAGCCATGGCTTATGCATCCGAAGGAAGATTCGACCAGGCTGTGACAACGGCACAGAAAGCTTTGTCTTTAGCTTCCGCTGCCAACGCCGTTAAATTAGCTAAGGTGATTGAACGACGACTGGAACTTTATAAGCAGGGCAAACCATATTTGCAATCTGCTTCTAAATGATGCCGTGCGGAGTAAAGAATGCTTTTAAACAGATTGAATGGGAAATGCCGGGTTAAAAAAGGAAAAAGTGCAGTTTGGGGCTTTTTTAAGGTTTTGCTCTGGACAGCAGTTCTTGCGGGGTTGGCGTTGTCGATAGTCCTGAATTTTAATTTTTACGAAAAATTGAAATCTCGCGACCAAAAACTAAAGGCCGAAGGTGTATGGTCAAAATGTTTATTATCAGCCGAACAGAATGAGTATGAAACGGCAATAAAAACGGCCGATAAAATTATTAAAGAATTTCCAGTATTGGCCCGGAAAGAGGGGGTGGGCTTCTATAAGGATCAGTGGGGGAGAAAACTGGCTGCCCGGCAGGGATGGCGAAGGGTGAAACAATCAGCCGATGGCGGCAAATACGAGGAGGCCCTATCTCTCGCAAAAGCTTTTTTTGATAAATACCCTGACTGCGAGTTTGTCGCTGATGCCAAGAGACAATCGACCCAATGGGAGAATAAAATTTCAGTGGGCAAGCGTATAAAAGAACTACTCGGCAAAGCCGAAGAAGCCAGGTCCGACAACGCTAAACTTATCGAGCAGATTGAAACCATGGCTGCCAGGTATGAAAACGAAAACAACTGGGAAAGTGCCGGTATTGTATGGGAAATGCTGGTGGGTTTGGATGGTGACCAGAGGTGGGCAGAGGCAAGAGGCCGTGAGTGTTTTCACAATTCATACCTGTTGAAAGCGCAGGGGGCTGAACTGGGTGAAGATATGGAAGGGGCGGTTGAATTTTATGAAAAGGCACTTTCGTATAAAAATGATGCTTCGATAGATGCGAAAGCGGCCAAATTGCGGGAATTGATAAAAAAGCAGCATGATGTTCAGCAGAGTCAGAAGGATATGAAAGAATGGATGGCTTTTGGAGAAAACGCTTCTAAAAGCGGTGACCATGCCAGTACTCTCTGGTGGTACGGAAAGGCAGCCGAGGCTGGCAATAGTAAGGCGATGTATGAACTGAGTGCAGAATACTTCAAGGGCGATGGTGTAAAGAAGGATTATGAAAAGGCGATGAACTGGCTTTTGAAAGCTGCCGATAAAGGCCGGAGTGAGGCTATGTTCGATCTTGGCGGTGTGTATTATGACGGCATTGGCATTGAACAGGACTATACCGAAGCGATGCGATGGTTTCTCAAGGCGGCGGCGGCTGGCCGAACCGAGGCTATGTTTAATTTAGGTCATATGTACTATAAAGGTCTGAGTGTCGATAAGAATGTCGACAAGTCGCTTTGGTGGTATGGGAAAGCGGCGGACAAAGGCGATCACAAGGCGGCTTCGAGGCTGGCTTTAATTTATTTTGGCCAGGGAGATTATCAGGACTATAGCAAGGCGGCCAGGTGGTCTAAAGAGGCTGCTGAAAACGGCGAAGTCGGGGCTATGTTTAACCTTGCGGTGATATACCATGAAGGCAAAGGTATAACGGAAGATGCCGGCAAGGCTGCTTACTGGTTCGACAAAGCCGCAAAAGCAGGTGATATGGAAGCGATGTTCAATCTTGGTTTGTTGTACTATCAGGGCGATGGGGTTGGAGTTGATTATGTAAGAGCTGCGGAATGTTATACAACAGCAGCCCAGGCTGGCAATACGAAAGCAATGCTTAATCTTGGATTAATGTACGACAGCGGGCATGGAGTGACCCGTAATCGTAGCCAGGCACTTGAATGGTATAAGAAGGCCGCCGGGAATGGTAATGTCGAGGCTATGTTCCATGTCGGCCAGTCCTGTTACGAAGGCTTTGGAATTGAGCAGGATTATAAGAAAGCGTTTGAATGGTATATGAAAGCTGCCAAGGCTGGCAATGGAAAGAGTATGTTTTATGTTGCGTGGGCCTATGCCAATAAAGAGGGAGTTGAGCAGGATTATTCGGAGGCGATTAAATGGTATGAAAAATCCGCTGAGAATAATCAGCCAGAGGCGATGCATCAGCTTGGAGAGGCATATCAAAATGGCCACGGAGTTAAAAAAGACAAAGACAAGGCTATTGATTGGTATAGAAAGGCGGCAAGGCTTGGTTGTGAGCCGGCTAAGGAAGTGCTTGTTAAATTAGGTCATGCCTGGTAAAGGAAGCGGCGGGGTTGTAGTCAAAATCAAATAGGGATATAAACCATGAATGTTATAAGGTTATTACCTGTATTTTTTAGTTCACTTCTCATGGCTGCTCACTGTCTGCGTTCTGGGGCGTTGGTTTTAGCTGGCTGTAGTCTTGCTTTCCCATTTCTTTTGTTGTTTCCAAAAAAATGGGCTGCTCGAACGGTGCAAATCTGCTTGCTGGCCGCAATGCTGGAATGGATTCGAACTTTGTTCATTATTACCGATCAACGGATTGAGATGGATATGCCGTGGACACGGCTTGTGATAATTCTTGGCAGTGTTGCGGTATTAACAGGAGCATCTACCTGTGTATTTTTCATGAAGCCATTGAAAGAGCGATACAAATTAAGGGTAGAGTAATCGTGAACCGCCGACACACGGATTTTCGTCCGGAGTCCGTGTTTGTAAGCCCTTGTGAGTAAATGATTAATAATTGACACTCAAAGACTTATGACGCGAGGTGAAGCGGCATAGTAACCGCATAGTAGCCGCATGTAATCCTATTGTTGCGCACTTTGTTGCGCGCCTCCCCGGATGACGGGGTTGATCCAATCATAATATGAAAGCAAATATCCCGCATTAGCCAATAATCTCTTCCCGGATAATCTCAGCAATGTTAC
>SDBT01005067.1_pt1 | contig 22222 bp, 24 predicted proteins | sample 2277101 | NCBI WGS metagenome assembly SDBT01 (sample SAMN10404973, study PRJNA504765) | marine sediment metagenome | isolation source: marine sediment core GS10_PC15, 103 cmbsf | place: Arctic Ocean: Southern Knipovich Ridge | collected 2010 | reverse complement strand
ATAAAAAGTGCCATAGAGGGAAAATCAACTAAAGAAGCGATACTACACATATCCAGCTATGATCTAAGTGTACGCAACCTTGCTAGATTCACAGATAAAGGCCTTATTTCTAAGAATCGGGCCGAAAGCTTGGCAAAAAATGCCCTACGCAATCCAGATGGGCTTGCAAAAGTATTAGCACAGGTAAAACAGAAGGAGCAGGATAGAGAGAGCGCTGCTGTTGAGCGCATGTTGATAAGTGGGTTGGGAGGCGTTTAATACTGTTTAGCTTTATCGATAGCACCACAAAAATCCTAGTTCTTTCATCTTTGAATTAGGATAATCTTCCACCTTGAATCCTCGTGCTTCCAGGAGTTTTTTGAGCTGCCTGTGATCCTTCCCCGGCACCCAATCATGGTACTCCATAAAGATATTCGACACCTTTTCGAGCACCTCTGGCGGGCTGTCCTCCAAAATGGCAAATTCGGCTCCCTCACAGTCAATCTTCAGTAGGTCAACCTGTCCAATACGATGTCTATCAAGAATTTTTTCAAGCGTAATAGTCTGCACTTTCTGCACTTCATCCGTAGGCTCAATCGCGTGTACCGTCGAATGATTCAAGTCCTCTTCGCTGATCAATAAATCGACCTCTTCAATTTTATCACTCACCGCCAGATTTTTTGCCGTCACATTTTTCACCCGATTGTCTTTAAAGTTCTTTTTCAGCAATTCAAAGTTTCCAATATGAGGTTCAAAACAAAAAATCGGCACCTTTGAATTAAGCAGCGAGGCATACAAACTGAAAAATCCTAAATGCCCACCGATATCAATCACAGCATGCGTGGCTTTCTTTATTACTTCATCGCAATACTTATACTGATGATCCAAAAATAGCTCATTGGCAACCGCGTAGTCACCTTCATTTCGCATAGTCACCTTAACTATTTTACCAAAGATTTTGATCTCTTTTTGCATTGATAATGGTTAGGCTAGCTCAGACATTCTACCTCATTTTTTCTTTTTGTGAGTTTGCAATGAAAGGTATTTCATATTACTATAATTTCCTTTCATAAATTCGCAGAATGCCAATATCTATCATAAACCGTCGACTGGATTTGCAGGAGTTCAGAGGCTATATCGCTACCTATGATTTTGGTACGGAACCTGCCAATAAGCTGGTTATCCATCATACCTGGCGGCCTATCAAAGATAAGTGGGGAGGGGCGCGGTCGATTCAGGGAATGAAGAATTATTACGAAGCCAAAGGCTGGCCGGCAGGCCCACATCTTTTTGTAGCCGATGACGGTATATGGCTTTTTTCACCAATGCAAAAAGACGGCATTCACGCCAGTGAGCTCAATCACCGCTCCATCGGAATCGAAGTAGTGGGGGATTATGATGAGGAAAAATGGAATGGCCAGACCAAAGAAAATGCGTTGGGAACGATAAAGATTCTTATGAGCCAGCTTGGAATCGACAAACAGAATGTCTTTTTCCATCGTGACGTTTCATCAAAATCCTGTCCCGGAAAAGCAATCACAAAAGAATGGCTTTTTGGAGAGCTCGATGATTTTCGCATGCTCCCCGTAATTACAGGCGTTTCACGTGTTATGGCAGGAGTGGCAAGCGTATCAGCACCAATCCCAGGACTCACTTCCCTCGATGACGAAGTCAGAATACCTATCTGGGCAGCAGAAGCAGTTGCATGGGTACATAGCAGTAATCTCTTCGAAGTACACAACGACGAAGACCTTCGGGACGCGGTAAAGTTTTATCGCTTTTATAAATTAATGAAAGAAAGCTAATGGAAACGAGTGAAAAAATAATTGCCATAGTTGGTATCACAGAAGCAATAAAACAGTACGGTATCCCATCTCAATTTTGTCCGACAATTGCCATTGTTGTAGGCGCCCTACTCCAGTACGCTGAAAAACCTAATTCACAGGGAATTCTCGAAGGAATTATTCTCGGTGCCACCGTTACAGGTAGTTATGCCGTCACCAAACGAGTAGGCAAAGGCGCTCTTGTGCCTTTCACAAAAAAACCCAGCTACTCAGGCCTTGAGCCAGATGATTATAGGGGGGTATAATTCCTAACTGGCTTTCCCTCTCTCAACCATAAATTCTACCGCCTTGTTCATATTTATAGCCTCTATATTAATATCTGGGTGTTTATTTTTGAATACTCTAAATATTTCATCAACAAAAGCCTGTCCAACAGCAGGAACTCGATCGAAGTTGAAAATTATTTGCTTAAATTTATCCAAACCTGTTAGTACTCTACGTGCTTGTGAGCGGGATATATGAATCGTTCCCATTGTATATAATTTTATATGAATCTCAGTCTTATCAAAAGCAAGCTCGGTTGAATCTGTTTGATATTTTTTAAAGATGTCATTTAGATGCTTCTTGGAGTCTAGGGAAATAAGAAAATGAACCTTAGTTCCTCGCTTTATAGGCTTAATTTCCTCTAAAAAAATGTCATTAGCGACATTGTCAATTGTAAGCTTAAGACTGAAGCTTTCAAGTACGAAAATATCTGCAATTTTTGATGTAAAAAATATACCTTCGCCTGAATGAAATTTAGGCTGTGTAGTAGTTTTTCCTTTTAACAAATCTTGTATGGCTTCTAACTCCGATTTAAGTTTACGCTTGTGCATTATGTTCTTAAACACTCCGATTCCGAAATCATTTATATGAAAAATCAAATTATTATTCTTTCTTTCGATATCAATCTCTATATTTTCAGATTCGGAATGCTCAATAGCATTATTCAGCATTTCCAAAAATGCATAATCATAAATACTTTTCAAGTCATCCCCCAAAGATGATATTAATGTGACATGCTTTTTTATGTCATCAAGCACTTCATGCTCTATAAGATTCTTATTCTTAAATCTTCTGCTAATCTTTTTAGTTACTTTATGGGCATATTTATTATGAACATAAAAAGCCGACCTAGTGGAACCAAACTTAGTCAAAATCCCCTTATTGACGAGTTTTTTAATAACTGAATTAGCATATTGACGAGATACGCCAAATTTATTTGCGATATATCGAGTTGTTATTCGCTCGTTTTTTAGGGCTAATTGTAAAATTGATTCTTGTAATGACATATTCATTCATTTTTAATTGTCATAACAATTGTAAACCAAAGTTATTTAATTGTAAAGTTAATTGTAAACCAAAGTTTCTTAATAATCACATTAATTGTAAAGTATAATGTGAAGAATTTTACGACGATGGGTGGTGGAGATGCCCGGAGTCGAACCGGGGTCCGAAAATGAAGTCAATAAACCTCTACAATCATAGTTTGTCTAAGGTTTTCATCTGAGTCATCAAGACAAACAAAAACGACTCAGCTTATTTGGGTTATTTTTTCGACATCTAATCCTCCAAAGGCGTATTAGATGCTTAACCTGCTAAGTTACGCCTTACATAGTCAGCAGGTGTCGCTATGTAAGACGAGGCCGCGATTAGGCGACCGTAAGGTTAGCTTTAGGCCATAGCATATGCTGGAGTTGCAAAAGCAGCTTTAGCACGAGCTATATGAGCATTAAGATCTCCTTTTTCTTGAGTAAGTTTTGCACTTATTCGCGCACTGGACTAATTAGCAGGCAGACAGTGCGATGCCTGGATTGCCATCAATTAACTTAAACCATTAACGTCAAAACCAAATACATCCCCACATGTCAAAGAGCGAGAGGATTATAACACAAGTGAATACTGCATTTCCTCTGGTTCATGTTCTTTCATCAGGGTATTGAGCACCTCAATCAGAACGTCCACGTCGTAAAGAGCCCGATGCAGAGCGTCTGCCTGAGTTTCAACTTTATAGTGTTTAGCCAACTCGGAAAGCTTACCTGGTAGTAACTGTTCTTTAGCGTAAACAAGACTGCAGGCTACCTGCTCATTCTGATAGGGTCTAAGGCCACTCCGCACCAGATTACTGTTGAGCATCGGGAAGTCGAACCTGATGTTGTGAGCCACAAGGGGTCGATTCCCGCAAAACTGTATAAAATCCTTCAATACTTCTTCCGGTTTACGAGCTTTCTCAATCTCATCCAAGGGTATTTTGTGAATTTCCCAGGCCGCTGGCATTATCTTATTCGGATTAACCTTAATAAGCTCATCAAAAGAGTCTTTTGGTCCGTTTTTGCCCCAAAGACGGGCACCCACTTCAATAATATCATCATGAAAAGTATTCAGGCCAGTAGTCTCGGTATCAAAAACGATGAAATCTTCTCCGGATTGGTAACGCCTAATGAAATCCTGAAACGGAATAATCTCCATGGTTCAGCAAGAATTAATAATCAACTTTTTTTCGGTCTTGCTTTAGCTTGCCTCGCATTTTTTTGCTTTGCAACCTTTTTTCCTTGCTCCGTCTTGGTGTCCTGGTCTTTTTTCTTTCAGGAGGTACATAAAAATAACGCCTTACCTTCTCTGCCAGCTGATCAAAGGCCTGTTTCATATTCTGCTCTTTACTTCGCTGACTGATAGACCTGCTAACAAGTTGTCGCGTCTTCAAAAAAGTATTTAGCTGGTCTTCAGGAATATGGTAGATAAGTCTTACACCACTAATATTCCTATTTACATTCTGTCCGCCGGGGCCACCGGAAAAATAAGATACAGAAACATCGTCCGGAGTGATGGTAAATTCACCTTCATCACCTTGCTGAACCGTTATCTGCTGTTTTTCGCGATTATATTTAAACCATTCTTTTTCCATACCAGCATTATACCAAAGAATGAGAGGTTTGATGAGGATCCGCAACTCTGAATAAGTATTGAACGCTACGTGCTCATGTGTTAAGGTATGAAAGCTTTTTTTGCATGCACGGGTCAGTAGCTCAGTTGGTAGAGCAGAGGCCTCTTAAGCCTTTGGTCCTGGGTTCGAGTCCCAGCTGACCCACCAATTTCTTCGCGAATTCAAACAAATTCATGAAACACATCCTTTTTTACACAGACACACCCAACCTTGGAGGAGCAGAGAAGCACATGTTGCTCTTGGCTAAATATCTGAGTCAGCAAGGTGTGGCTGTTTCTTTAGCGTACGGGCGTTACAGCAAAATATCCAAACTTCATGATGAGTTTGCTAAATACTGCAAACAGATATTCGTACTCAGCACTCTCCACAAACACGACCCACGTCATTATTCACAGCTGAAACGAATTTTTTCCAAACATAGATTTGATCTCATCCACCTGCACCTCTGGAATCCGGGCAGTTGCCGTTACGCTTTTTTTGCTGCTTCATCTTCCAAACTCCCCATCATCACAACCGAACATGATCCCTTCGAATTATCGGGAATAAAGAAGCTAATCAAGAAATCCTGCCTCTCAAAAACTGAGCGCACAATTACCATCAGCAAAGACAATTTTAGACTGCTTGACGAATATTACGAAGTACCCAAAAATCGGCTTGAACTAGTGCATAACGGCATCGAGATAGACAGATATTTGGACAATCACGACAAGGCTGATCTGCCTGTCCAGAAAGGCGGCCCGGTCATCACCTGTATCGCGGAACTCCATCATAGAAAAGGTCACCGCTACCTTTTGGAGGCCTTTAGAAAGCTTCAGACTCATATGCCGATGCTTCATCTCGTTTTAGTTGGCACCGGGCCCGCAGACCGTGAACTGCGCGATCAATATTCCCAAATTCCCAATGTTCACTTCCTAGGTTGGCGCGAAGATATCCCCCAAATCCTCAAAGCCTCCGACATTCTCGTCCTCCCATCCCTCAAAGAAGCTTTTGGTCAGGTCATCCTAGAGGCCATGGCTAGCGGGGTGATAACCGTTGCTACAAACAATGGTGGTATCGTAGACATTATCAAAGACGGCGCCACTGGCTACCTTATTCCGCCAGCGAACAGTCAGTCGATCGTTGATAAGATCACTATCATCTTAAAAAATCCGGACCAGCAAAAAGATATAGAAAGGGCTGCTCTCGCTTCCGTAAAAACCAATTTCACCGCCGAAAAAATGGCTGATAAGACCTTAGCGGTTTATCAAAAAGTCTGGTAACTTGGATGCATGGCTGAAGCAATGATCTTTATCGTAATCGCCGGAACCCTCATCGTCATTCTTCTGTATGCTTTTAATATTTTCTGGATTGACCCTTTTTGGATTATCCTATTTCTATCTGTGCTGATTGCACCCGGACTGTATGCGGCTTTTACCAGTGGTCCATTTGTCCCTTCGGCTCGCAAGCGCCACAAAACCATGCTCAAATTAGCCGAACTCACCGATTCCGACACAGTTTATGACCTAGGTTGCGGAGATGGCCGCCTTGTTTTCTCAGCCTCCAGGTTATCCAAAAAAGCCATCGGTTATGACCTTTCAATTCCCCTAGTTCTTTACGGCAAAATTCTCAGTATCTTTCACCCCAAGGCCCAAATCCGCTTCGGCAATATCTGGAAGCAGAATTACGATGACGCAACAGTCATCTTCTGCTACCTACTTCCAGGTGCAATGAAACAGTTCCACAAAGAAGTCTGGCCAAAGCTCAAAAAAGGTACTCGCGTGATTTCAAATGCCTTCGAAATCCATGATTTGAAACCACTGAAGAAAGAAGATAAAGTATATTTGTATCAAGTTTAAACCTTACACCATCGCTTTTCGTCATCCTTCATGCCATAAATCTTATCAATAATTTTATCCCATTCAATTAAGAACTTGGTGGAGCATGTAGGCTCTGAAGAGCAAAATGCAGAGAGTTATTGACGACTCTTTCAATTCATGATATAATTATTCGATAAAAAAGTAAATATATTAATTAATATCAAAAAATATGTTTAAAGATATATTTCCAGGCAAGCTAAACAGACTTACCTACAAATTTTCAACCCCAAGCCATCTAAAGTCTTCGCCTCAGATGACTAAAAAAGCCTCTTGGAATCCTGCTTTGGAAGCAAGCAACTTAGACAAAACAATCGATGCCTATGTGAAACAAATAGAAGGAAATTTTAATAAAAATAATAAGAATAAAATTGATATCAAGTTAAATGATCCAAAGACTTACGTTGGTCTGCCGATTGAACTTGAAAATGTAACAAAGCTACTCGTTAGAGCAAAAGAAGAGCTTGCAAACGCGAGAAAGGCAAAAAATAAGGGTAAAGCAAGGATATCTCTTGATTATGCTCGCACATTAATGTTCGGAGCTGCAGGCTTCTATAACAGTTGCATCATGGAGGAGCGTTTTTCTCGTAAAGAATATGTGGCTCAAGCTCCAAAAACAAAAAGACCACAGCGAAAAATTAGCAAATTAAAACCAGGAGAGGCTGAAACATTCGGTGTTGGTGAACAGTTAGATTTTGACGTACTTTCCGAAGGATATCTCAAAACGAGCCCAATGCGATATGCAAAAGCCTATGCAGAGTGTCAAGCAGGTTTAAAGGAAGGAGAATATCAATGGGTTCCAGGCGCCAAGGCAAAGCGTTTGGTATGGGAAACAGGGTCTGACGGAAGATTGCATGGTAGAACATTTATTCTAGTTGCAGACTACAAGAAAGACACATTCAAATTCTATAAAAAGCGTGGAGAAAAGGTTAAGACTATGCCAGTGCCACTCGCAGAAAATCTAGCAAAAGAAAATATTAAAAGACCCATAAGCGAAATAACCAATAAGGCTGTAATAGAAAAGATTGCAAAAGCAGTTCAATGGGATTCAATGAGAGTTGGTGGCAAACGCGTAAAGTATGCCTTATATGAGGCTAGCGAATTGACGAAAGCAGGAATTGTAAGTGCTGCTGAAATTGGATTTAGTGGGGCAATTTTCTTAGTTAAAGATGCTAATCAAGGCAATAAGAATAGGCTCTTTGGTGGAAAGGGGCTCGTATAGTTATTCATAGCTACGCAACTGAATCCTTGGCTTCATCATAGTGTGAACGAATCTGGCAAAAGAGTATTTATATACATTGGCCTGTGGCGGGAGTTCAATGTAATAAGAGCCATCTTCACCCTGAAAATTAAGGGTTACTACAACTTTATCTCTAGTTCTTTCAACAAATATGCGTGCTTCATTTCCAAAAAGAGAATTCAAAGCAATAGCATCATCATCTTCTGACCCCATACTTAATTCCGTGTCCTCTGCTTGGAAAACCTGAGGTTCTCCACCGAAAAAAGACGGTCGCGCACAAAGAATCTTCATACGAAGATCATCTTTAGGAGTCACATAGAAATCACCTGTAGCCTGACAGAAGACAGGGAGTACATTTTCAAAACCACTCATCTCATCGTTTCCATTAGCTTGAGCCTCAGCAGACGCTACTGAAGGCATTGGTTTTGGTTCTTCCACATTTTGTTGAACTCCATTAGAAGCACAACCTGAAACCATCAGTGCAGCCACCGCTGAACGAAGAGCCGTGGGCGTTGCAAAAGAACGGACTGAATCACGTACAAACGAAAGCCTATCGGCCATTTGGCGATCACAACGTTTTGCCATTTGGAAAAACAATTAGCAGAATACGGCTAATATTAATAACAGTAATCACTATTATTGTCAAGCTTTTGTTTTTTGTTGGTGGAGCATACCGGACTCGAACCGGTGGCCTCTTGCATGCCATGCAAGCGCTCTAGCCAGCTGAGCTAATGCCCCACATCGTCTGACTTACAGCACAGACAATTTATATGATAATATTGCTTATGACAATAAATTTTTCGCTATGACCCTCTTGGAATCCCTTCCTCTCCACCCTGGAAAAGACATTATTCCTTTTAGCTTGCCTGCAACGGATGGCAAGGGTTACGGGCCGATGGACTTTAAAGATAAAAAGGCACTGGTGATTATTTTTATGTGCAACCATTGTCCTTATGTTCATGCAGTCATCGATCGGCTGATTGCTATTCAGGCGGATTACGCTGATAAAGGTGTACAGCTTATCGGCATCAATGCCAACGATTCCGAAAATTATCCTGAAGATTCTTTCGAAGCAATGCAGGAATGGGTCAAGGAGCGAGGAATAAACTTCCCATACCTGCACGATGAATCTCAAGCAGTAGCTCAATCCTATCAGGCACAGTGCACGCCCGATATTTACGTTTTTAATCAAGCCAAAAAACTAGCCTATCACGGGCGAATCGACGATAATTGGCAGGAGGAAAGTGAAGTTACAAAACAGGATCTGAGAAAGGCACTTGATGCGATTATCGAAGGCAATTCCGCTCCCGAACATCAGCAACCCAGCATGGGATGCTCCATAAAATGGAAATAGCTTTTTAGCTTACACTTTCCTTTTCCGTTGTCTGTCAGCCATGTATCTTGTGATGGCTTCTTTGGTTGTTACCCAATTACGCCCTTCCTTGTGCGCATTCAGCAAGCCTTTATTGGCCAGTAGATTCAAATATTTTGCAGAATAGTGGCATAGTTCAGACGCCTCAGACAAGGAAATAAATTTTTCCTTATTTTTTGAAGCGGGAGTCAGCATATTCAGATAAATATCCAGCGATCGTTCGGTCGCCCTGCTAATGAATTCCACCAGCGGTTTGTAATTTCCCTTATCAGCCTCCTGGAGTACTCGATAGTAGCGTTTTCTGTCATTCTTAAGGATGATAACCAATGGATACCCTTTTTGCATAAGCAGAATATTCATTAGTAACCGTGCCGTGCGACCATTGCCGTCAAAAAAAGGATGAATATGTACAAGCTTGTGATGGAACATCGCAGCTAGTTCTACAGGGTGCATTTTTTGTTGCTGAATGCCAACCCAACGAAGCAAATTGCCTATTAAATGAGAAATCTCCAAAGCATTAGGGGGCTGGTGAACTGTGCCGGTAATTCGCACGGGTGCATTCCGATACTGCCCAGCCCATTCCTTCTCGATGTTTTGAGTTACTAGCTGGTGCAAACTTTTAATTAGATGTTCAGAAATAGTCGATCTTTTTTTGTGACCAGTCAAATCATAAAGAAAATCCAGCGCCTCTTTGTGGTTTGTAGCCTCAAGATGATCTTTTAGCGGCTTACCTTTGATTGTGATGCCTTCGCTTAAAACCAAAAAAGTTTCCCTGAGCGTTAGGGAATTACCCTCAATAGCGTTGGAGTTGTAGGTCATCTCAATCTCAAACTGCTCCCTTAATTTTTGCACTGCCCCAGAAGGCATAGGGCGCAAAGCATTAAGCTGTTTGAGTTTTTCTTCCAGTCTTTTTGTCAGAAGGGGGGATAAAATCATAATATGTGATTGATTTAATTTCATTCTATACCATATTAAGAATAAAAGCAAATGATTACCAGAAAATATTTTAATAAATATGATAAAATCTTGAGTGATAATAAATCTTCCTCTTATGGACCGAAAAATACCTGCCACCATGGCCACCCAGCACCCTGACAATGCGCGGGCGGCATATTGGAATAACAAAAAATTCCAGAACACACTCGATGAAACGGAGGAATGCTACCGAATGTTTGATGAGCTCAAATGTACTGAGTACATGTGGGACTGGGAGGGGAAATTCGTGGATGAGGCGGTGGTCGAGAAGCTATTTCAAAAATACTACAAATTTTTCAAACGGCATCATCTTGGAAAAGATATTTTTCTGACTTTCCGCATTCCCAATACCGACGAAGAAAGCGGTTATCGGCTTGCCAGGGCCTTTATGGCCATACTAACAGCCGATGATGTGGCACACGAAGTAGGCATGCACGTACCGCCCATTTTCGAAGTTATTCTGCCAATGACTACAAACGCGGGTCAGCTACTTCGCATCAAAAAAACTTTTCACGAAGTAGCGGAATTTAAGCGCTCAGCTTTCAATACCAAGCGAAAAGGCCAACAGGAACTCGGTGTAATTCCACTTGTTGAGGGTTGTGAGCATCTTTTTAATGTCGATAAGGTTCTCAGTGAATACATCGAGGGATGCAAAGCACAATTTGGAAAAAAGCCGCCATATATGCGCCCATTTATGGCACGTTCTGATCCTGCTTTAAATTCAGGCCTTCTACCGGCAGTTCTTTCAACCAAGGTTGCGCTTCAAAAATTTGCTGAGGTGGCTAAAAAGTACAAAGTTCCTATGTATCCCATTATCGGTCCTGGCTGTTTGCCGTTTCGTGGCGGAGTAAACCCTCAAACCATTGCAGACACGATTGAAGAATATAGTGGAATTCGCACTATTACGATTCAGTCCGCCTTCCGTTATGATTACAAACTCGATGAGGTCAAAAAAGCCATAAGGCTAATCGAAAAAAAATTGCCCGAACTAGAATACACACCCCTTTCAAAAACAGAAGTCACAGACATAGCATGGGTGAACGAAGTTTTTGGAAATTATTATAAACGCACCATCGAAAAAGCCGCTCCACTCATAAACCGCATAGCCGGAAAGGTTCCCGGAAGGCGGGAGCGCATGCTTCACATCGGACTTTTTGGCTACAGCAGGGGAATTGGGAAGGTTAGTTTACCTAGAGCCATAAAGTTCACAGGCTCCCTATATTCTATTGGTGTTCCGCCAGAATTTATCGGTTCTGGTCGTGGAATTCGCGATGCTATCAGGGAAGGCAAGATCAAAACCATCGAAAAACACTATAATAATCTTCGCAAAGATTTCATTCACGCGGGTAAGTATTTAAACAAAGAAAACCTCGCAGCCCTCGCAAAAAGTTATCCAGTTTTCAAAGAAATCATGACAGATGTACAGGAAATCGAGAATTATTTAGGCGTAGAACTAGGTCCCCTTAAAACCAAGCACTACCTGCATCGCAATCTGGTTTCTTCTATTTATTTACTCTCCAAAGAGAAGAAGGATTTTTCCGAAGAACTCGAAAAAGCTGCCGAAATCCGTAAAAGTTTAGGTTAACAAATTTTCTATGCTTTCAAATCGAATCCAAAAGCTTCGGCCTTCAGCTACACTAGCTATAAATGCCAAAGCCATCGAACTGCAAAAACAGGGCGTAGATATTCTCAAATTTGGCACAGGCGAACCCGATTTCGACACGCCTGAGCACATCAAGCAGGCAGCCAAACAGGCACTCGATGACGGTTTTACTAAATACACCAATGCCACCGGCATTCCCGATCTAAAGCAGGCAGTCTGCGACAAGTTTAAACGTGACAACAACATCCTTTGTACTCCGAATGAGGTAATTATATCTGTGGGCGGCAAACAAGCTCTCTACAATATCTTTATGGCGCTTCTGAATCCTGGTGATGAAGTATTACTACCCTCACCTTATTGGGTCAGTTATGCCGATATGATTCTGGTTTGTGATGGAGTAGTGAAAAGAATCGACACTCGCCCAAATCGCTTCAAGTTGACCGCGGATATGGTTGAGGAGGCTATTACCCCCAAAACAAAAGCACTTATTCTCAACAGCCCCAGTAACCCTACAGGCATGGTGATTGAAAAAGAAGAGATCATCAAAATCGCAGAACTCGCTCAAAAACATCAGTTTTACATAATCAGCGACGAGGTTTACGAATATTTTCTCTATGACGGAAAAGAGCATTTTTCCATCGCCAGCATTCCAGAAATGAAGGATTGGGCTTTTACAGTAAATGCTGTCTCCAAAACATACTCCATGACAGGCTGGCGTATCGGTTACATGACCGGCCCAACGGAGTTCATCAAGCCAATGGGCAGTTTGCAGAGTCATTCCACCTCCAATCCCTGTTCCATCGCTCAAAAAGCCGCTCTGGCAGCCATCACCGGGCCACAAGATTCAGTCAAAACGATGGTCACAGAGTTTGAAAAACGTCGCAATTTCGTCCATGAGGCTTTCAACAAAATTCCGGGCTTCAAACTAGAAAAACCGGAAGGAGCTTTCTACGCCTTTCCCGACATTTCAGGTACAGACAAAGACAGCTTCGAGCTTACTGAGCTCTTAATGGAAAAAGCCCGCGTCGCCGTGGTTCCGGGCGGAGCTTTTGGCGAAGAAGGGAATAACTTCATCCGTTTTTCCTTTGCATCTTCCATGTCCGACATCGAAGAAGGCATGAAGCGTATACAGGAAGCTCTTGTTTAGACATGTTGAAAGACCCAGGCACAAGGCGAGGGTCTTTGTCATTCCTTTCAATCGAGTTTGAGTAGCCTGCCCTTCCTCCAAAGCTTCTTCAGCTTTTTTAGAGAGCGCATCTTGCTGGATAGGCTTGCAATCGTTAGTACTAGTACTCCAAGCAGCATAATGTTAAGGAGGGCCAGGTAGTTTTCTGCATCGGGCAGCAAACCCTTATCCCAAGCGGCCCAAGCCGGTAGCCACAGCCACTGCGCGAGCGCTTTAGCTTTACCTATTAACGTGGCCCTGTTGTCCACCTTCTTTTTCTTGGTGCGCTTGCGCAATCGCTTGAAAATTTTCGAACGAAGCGCTTGGCCGCCAAGATCAAACAAGAGCATTGGCACAATCAAGAGAATTCCTAGGTAGAGTAGCCAGAGCAAACCGTCATATCTGACGTCCTTCGCCTTCTTGAGGAAGGTGTAGCAGACGTGAGAGAAAATTGGCAGTAGTCTGGCCTTGTCCATAGCAGGATCCAGAATTGCGCCCAAATCGGTCGTCCCGCGATGGTTCATCCGGGTCCAGAACCCTGCCTCTTTTTTTGTTAGGATCTTACCGCCACACTCACGCGCAGCATAGGCACGGGCAATTCGTCCATCAGTCAGGTCCGTACCAGCACTAGCAGAGAGCATAATGATTGCCCAGAAGTACTCTTCGATATTGAAGAGATAGAAGTAGCCGATCAGTGCCACGATTGCACCGGCCACGCTCAGCCAGTTAGGTCTGAGAACCAGGCTGCAGGCGGCTCTGGCCTTTTCAGTCAAAGGGAAGATCCACAGGATGAGCACAGCACTCACCCCAAGACACAATATCCAGTCGTATTGGGGGTCGCTCAACATGTGAGACTCCTCTCGTGTGATGTGAAAGAAACAGTGATTACCAAACACCACTATGGATTTGGAGAAAACAAGAATATTTTATAGTAAAAATGATATTTGTCAATAGACACCATTTAGCGCTATACTGGTTACGATAACCAAAACAAATGCCCATCGAACAACAAATAATTGTCTACCTCTTTACCGTGCTAGGTTCCTCCTTTGGAATCGCTTTTGGAGGAGGAAGCTTTATCGTTCTACCTGTCTTATTCCTGCTTGGGGTAGACCCAAAAATCGCTGTAGCCACTAATGTAGTGGCAGCTGTTGGGCAGCTGGTTACAGGGGCCATCATGTTTGGCACGCACAAAAAAATTCACTTCGGAATTGTTCCTTTGACAACTCTTTTCTATTTTTTGGGCGGAATTGTTGGTGCTTTCGCTCTGATTAAAATCGATTCGAGTATTCTCAAAAGTATCGTTGCAGTAGCCATCATCATCTTTGCCGTCCTGAGTTTATTTGAACGAAATAAGCTGACAGGGGGCGCTTGCAGACCAGCCAAAAGAAAGACCATCTTAGCCTACCCGCTACTCTTTATTGTGGGGATTTATCAAGTCATGACCACTGCCGGTGCAGGCACACTACTTACTTTTATTTTGGTTTATCTTTTTAGGCTCAGATTAAAATGTGCCATCTATACCAGGCAATTCATTAACCTGCCAGCAATGACCGTGGGCGCCGCGATTCTAATTGCCGGAGGGATTGTTAACTGGGTCGTCTTTGTTCCCCTGGTTCTTGGTCGAGTTACCGGTGCAGTGATAGGCTCCGAAATAGTGATGCACGTAAAGGGGCGAAAACTGGGAATCGTATTCATCGTTGTGGTTATTATGATGGCGATTAAGACCCTGCTAGGCTAGAATAGGGCCATGTGGATTCGAAGAAAAGTAAAACCAGGTCAGCAAACCGGCCGCAAGCTCGGTTATCCCACCCTTAATTTCAATGTGGGAGATTTTGGTGATGAGCACAAGCCTGGTGCTTATAGTTGTGAAGTCCGGATTCATGACAAAACCTACAAGGGGGCCATGTATTTTGGTCCCAAGCTCAACAAACCAGGATTTGCTTTGGAAATCTATATACTCGACTATTCCGGAAGTCTTTATAGCCAGTATGTTGAATTCAAACCACTTAAATGGATTCGTGCTCCTCAGACATTTGATTCCCCCGAAGCGCTCAAAAAACAGATACAGGAAGATATCGCCTCTATAGTATAATTTGTGCATGCTAGATTACTTGCGAAAGAAAATTAGCTACGACAATCCAATCCGCATGCTTTGGCATCGGATTAAGGGTGTTACTGCGGCTGTCCGATATGGCTTTCCCGCAAAGCGTATGGTGGTCATTGGTGTGACCGGGACAAACGGCAAAACCACCACTACTCATATGATCGAGCATATTTTGAGTTTGGCTGGTAAAAAGGTGGCTATGATTTCTACATCTGATTTTTCAATTAATGGCAAAAAAAGGCCAAACCTATCCAAAAAAACGACCATGTCACCCTTCAAAACCCAAAAGTTTTTGAGTAAATGTGTAAAAAAGAAGGTCGATTATGTGGTTATTGAAGCCTCTTCTCACGCACTTCATCAGTCGCGGCTATGGGGAATTCCCTTTTCTATTTCGGTGATAACCAATATCACCCACGAGCACCTCGATTATCACGGCACGCTCGAAAAATATGCCGAGGCCAAGAAAATTCTCTTCAAAAACGTTTCCAAAAACTGCAAGAGTGGCGAATCCAAAGCAATTCACGATATTCCTCACACTAAGGCCTTTGTTTTAAATACGGCGGATCAGTTTTACGACAAATTCAAGCAGGTTCACTGTCCTGTGAACATCGATTATGGATTAGATCGCGGTGATCTTAGGGCAAAAGATATAACCTATTCTAAACGTGGCTCTAAGTTCGCCATGAAGTACCACGGTAAGACGACCGGCGTGAATCTTGCATTAACTGGTGGCTTTAACGTCGAAAACGCGCTGGCAGCCACTGGCGCGACCCTTGCATGTAAACTTTCCATGGAAGAAATCAGTGCTGGTTTAAACTCTTTCGAAGGTGTTGGTGGCCGCATGGAACGTATCAAAAGTCCTGCAGGCTTCGAAGTAATCGTAGACTTTGCTCTGACACCGGATGCGCTCGATAAGCTATATAAGGTACTCAAAGAAACAACCGAGGGTCGCCTCATCGGACTCATTGGGAGTTGTGGCGACCGCGACAAAGAAAAACGTCCCAAAATGGGCGAAATTGTTGCATCATACTGCGACCTAACTATAGTGACCGACGAGGAACCTTACACAGAAGACCCCATGGAAATTATGAAGGCGGTCCTCAAGGGCGCTAAAGAAGTTAAAAAAATGGGGGAGGGCCTTGAGCTGATTGAAGACCGCTATTCAGCTCTTGAGCACGCCATTAAGCAAGCTGAGCCTGGCGATGTTGTCGTCGTAACCGGCATGGGCTCCTTCCAAACTCGTAGCATGAACGACGGACCCATGACTTGGGATGAGCGTGAAGTTGCACGAGAAATTATTAACAAATACTCATAATGGACGGTATCCTAGTAATCAACAAACCGAAAGAATGGACCTCTTTTGATGTGGTTGCCAAAATTCGCAATAAACTCGGCGTCAAAAAAGTCGGGCATACAGGTACCTTAGACCCCTTGGCCACGGGCGTTCTCGTACTATGTCTTGGTAAAGCAACCAAACTTGCACAAGAAATGACTGGTTACGACAAAGAGTACGTCGCTGAGATTACTCTTGGCGCCACCACTCCTACCGATGATGCCGAAGGCGAAATCACACCATATAAAAATGCCACAAAAAAGACAAAGGATGAAATTGTGGAGGCCCTAAAAAGCTTTGAAGGCGAAATAATGCAACTCCCCCCTCAATTTTCTGCCAAAAAAATAAAAGGCAAACGTGCCTACGCCATGGCTCGCAAAGGAGAAGTATTCAAACTCGAACCAGTCAAAGTGAATGTACACGAAATCGAACTGTTTGACTATAAATGGCCAATCTTAAAGCTTAGAGTGCATACGGGCAAAGGCTTTTATGTGCGCTCACTGGCTCGCGAACTTGGCGAAAAACTCAGCACCGGTGGCTATTTATCTGCCCTCCAAAGAACCAAAGTCGGAAAATATGACCTAAATCAAGCAACGACAATAGAAGATGCAAACGAAAACAGTGTCCTGCCAATCTAATTAAGTCTATTTATCTACCTTATGGACATATAATGTCTGAGTCGGGAAGGCGATTTCAATTTTCTCTTTTTCAAAAGCCTCTATAACGGCCAAATTAATCTTCTCCTGAGTATTCATATACTCCGCGTAATTGTTGGACTCAAGATAATAAACCGTTTCAAAATTAAGGCTGAAGTCCCCAAAAGTCGCGAAATTCGAGCGGTCAAAAACTGTTTTCTTAATAGGGGAAATGGCCTTCTTCATAATATTTGGAATTTTGCTGAGCGTCTTATGGGCCGTGCTATAAGAAACGCCAATAGTAAAAACGATTCTCCTCTTTTTCATCTTCTTAAAGTTCCGTACACGGGAGCTGGTCAGTTCGTTATTCGAAATCACAATCTCTTCTCCTTGCAGTGCCTCAATACGAGTCGTTTTAAGGCCAATTTTCTTTACAGTCCCATGGTGTTCACCAATACTAATATAGTCCCCGACTTCAAAAGGCTTATCCAGATAAAGCGAGAAGGAACTAAAGATATCACCCAAAATATTCTGCAAAGCCAGTGCAATGGCGATACCTCCAATTCCTAAACTGGCTACAAAAGCCGAAATATTCACCCCTAAATTCGAAAGCACCAAAAGTAATCCTGTGCTCCAAAGAACAATCTTGGATATAAGACTCAAAGCGTAGTAGGTAGTGTTCTTCTCCCGTTTTCCATCCTGCTTCTTGGCTACTTTAGCTAAGCCATACTCAATCAATTCAGCGACTACTTTGGTTGCCCAATATATAAGAAGAATAACCAAAATCACCTCAATGGTCTTCTCAAGTACAGAATGAAGAACCAGGAATTGCATAGAAACGTATAAAGCAGCGAAGAAATAGAGCATGCCTGGAATTGTTTCAACCGTATGAATTATTTCATCATCCAAATCAGTCTTGGTTTTGGTGGCCCACACTTCGAGTTTTTTGAGAATTCTATTCTTCAGTATCTGAAAGAAAATCAAAGTAACAAGAAGTATTCCAAAAGCCACGAAGTAGTTTTGCAACGTATTGCCAAAGTAGTTTAGCTGTAATAATTCAAAAAATTGATCCATCCTATATATAAGGTTAAGAAATCGGCTTTAGACCACTGGCCAAATCTAGAAGTACAGCTTTAGGATCAGCTGCTTTGGTCACTCCACTAGCCAAAAGAACACCCTTAGCACCGAGTTTAATGGCAAGGCGCACGTCTTCTCCATTTTTGACACCTGCTCCGACCAATAATTTATCACTGCCAATTAGTTTGGCGGCATTTTCAATAATTTCCGGCTGAGCGGTAGAAACAGAAATATCTCCGCCAATCAATTCCGGTGGCTCGACAGCAATGTAGTCCGGATCAAATTCTAAAAAACTTGCACCTTCCTCTGGGTCCTGCGCGCAAACGATAGTTTTTAAGCCAACTTCTTTAGCTCGCAGAATAGATGCCTTCAGTACTTCGCGTTCCAGCCGTTTTTCAGAGTGATTAAGTATTGTGCCCGCTGCCCCTGCCATTTGGACGCTCTCAGGCAAAATATGACCAGTATGACTTCCATATACTATCGGATCAATGTGCTGAGCCAACACAGGGATATCTAGTTCATGGCTTATCTTAGCCAAATCTATTGACTGAACAGCCACCTGAATATCCGCTCCAGTTTCGCGTGCCACATCCTGATGAATCTTCGCTAAACGCATTGCAGCTTCTCCTGTCGCTGATTCGTAAGTTTTAAAATTGGTGATAATCATATTCAGATTTTAGCTGAAAGCCCAGAAAAGGAAAAGAACCGGTTCAGCCACCAAGAGCAAAGCAACCAAAGAAAGATAAATCCACTTAGCCATACGCTCTGTCTTCAGCTTGTGTTCCATTCGACGAACCTCTTGTAGTTTCTCAAGTTCCTTTTGCTCTATGACTGATCTAGCTTCTTTTAGCTCTTTCTCCTTACGGGAGTAATCCAGCATAGGAACCATAGTCTTCACCTGAGACTCCAATTGACCGACACGATAAGTAGCCGCATCCAATCTATCCTGCCTTTCTTTGATTTCTTTCTTGGCTTCAACATATAAACCTTTGTAAACTCCTTCTTCTTTTTCCTCCTTGTCCACCTTTTTTATAGATTCAACTTTAATATCCTTAATCTCAAAACCAGATGCGTCAGTAGTAGCTTTTTGCTTGTTTTCCCGCTTGTCTAGCATGGCTGATTTAATGTCCAGAAACTGTCCAAGATGCTCCTCAATAATCTTATCTACATCATTTCTCTTAATAAGCACACGACGCCCATCTTTGCGAGTCTTAAAACGGAATTTGCGAATATACCTATCGACGGTTCGAGTAGAAACTTTCAGGATTGAGCTTGCCTCATTCCGATCGACATAAGTGGTAGACAAAGTGGCCATAATGCTTATATTTTATTTATTTTTTTAGACAAAGCATCTTGGTAGGTCTTTTCTGCTGTACCCTCTCCAAGACTTCAATGAACAGAGTCAGTATAATGGCTATCATTTTTGTCGTCAATTACTTTTGGATCTAAATCTGTCTAAGTATCTGAAAGCTCAAAAATATCTTTCAACTTTGGTCCAATTACAGCAACTCGCCTGCCACACCATATTATTTAAGGATTGGCTTTTTCTTAAAAGACATCTGATCGATAAACTTATCCAGCAAATAAGCCGCATCTTCCGGTCCCGGACTGGCTTCAGGGTGAAACTGAACTGAAGACCAGGGTTTGCTTGTGTGTTTGATTCCCTCAACGGTGCCGTCATTGGCGTTTCTGAACCATACTTTCCAGCCTTTGGGCAAAGTTTTTTCATTTAAAGCATAACCGTGATTCTGAGAGGTAATATAACAGCGCTGACCTTTATCATTAATAATATCCGTACAGGGCTGATTCGCGCTGCGATGACCATATTTGAGTTTGTAGGTCTTTGCGCCCGCTGCCAATCCCATCACCTGAGACCCCAGACAGATGCCAAAGATTATTTTGTTTTCCTTCATAGCCCACTTCAGAGATTCAACAGTTTTATCTACCGTTTCAGGATCACCGGGGCCATTAGAAACAAAAACTCCATCAAATTTCTCTCGTAGCTTTGAAAGATCGGCATCCCACGGCAGTCGGAGCACTCTTACTCCACGCTCTAAAAATGAACGAATAATATTATGTTTGATACCACAATCAATCAGCGCAACAGTGGCAACTGCTTTGCCCTTAGGCTTTAAAACGGTTTTCTTTTTTACGGACACTTCTGCAACCAAATTCGATACATTTGGATCAGAAAATTCCATTTCTTTTGAATAATCCTCTTCTGCCCCCACAATCTTTCCGAGCATCACACCGTGTTCTCTCAACTTCTGTGTCAGGGCACGGGTGTCCACACCTTTAATCGCGGGAATCTTATGTTTGATTAAAAATTTCTCCAAGCTCTTTTTGGCTTCCCAATGCGAATGAGCTTCACATTCTTCACTAATTATCAGGCCTCGCAAATGAATCTTCGTACTTTCAAATCGTTTACTGACACCCTTATCATCACATTCACCGGGTACTCCGTAATTGCCGATCATCGGGTAGGTCAATACCAGAATCTGTCCGCGGTAACTGGGGTCCGTAAAAGTTTCAGGGTAGCCAACCATACCGGTATTAAATACAACTTCACCGTCAGCAAAAAAATGCCTTCGACTGGGTTTGCCAATCACAGCCTTCTTAAAGGTGCTTGAAGATTTTGTTTTCGGCCAATAACCGAACGACTCACCAATAATCTCAGTGCCGTCCTTTAGAATTAATTTTAAGTTCATTTAGCTGGATTCTTTTAGGTCTACAACCCGCAGCTGGAGTTTTTTGTAACCTTGCCACTCATTAATTTCCAGATTGAAAGCGATGTCGTAATTGTTTTCGGGCTTAATTTTATCAAGATGCTCACCAAAACGAAAGGCGATTGCCTGAAATTTCTTATTGCCAATCTGAACGGGAAACTGCAAATGCTCCTTCTGCTTTCCAACCTGTTTTATATCAAGTATTTGAGCATTCCTGATAACCAGTGTTGGCTCAGGGTTGCCGTTTCCGAATGGTTCGAATTTACGAATATTTTCCGAAACCGCAAAATTTAAATCCTCCAAGCTTGCTTCACATTCAAGCTTCAGAGTGCCGTGAAAATTTTCTAAATCAATATAGTCGGATGCCTTTTTGTCGATGACTGCCATCAGTTTCTCTATATTCTCTCGCGGTAGCGTAAAGCCACCCGCAAGCATATGACCGCCACACGAAGTAAAAAGCTCACCAGCCTCTTTGCGCAAAAAAGCGGTGATATCAAAATTATTCAAACTCCGGCACGAGGCCACATACTCATTCTCTTTTTCCTGCATGGCAATGCATGGCCGATGAAACAAATCGCACATCTTACCGGCAATCAACCCTAATGTTCCCGCACCCCAATCAGGACTACTGACTACAATAATATGGTTATCGCCTTCAGATTCCTCAACTTGTTTGACCGCTTCATCCGCAAACTTCCTCACCAGATCCTGACGTTTCAAATTAAGCTGGCTAAGAGTTTCCACTTTTTCAGTATTGCCCAGAAGCACATCAAGCGCGTGTTCAGCAGTGTCCAGCCTTCCAGCCGCGTTGATTCGTGGTCCCAAAAAGAAGCCAACCGTAGTACTGGTAACCTTACTTGTATCCATTCCAGCTTCTTCCAGCATGGCTTTGATACCGGGATGATTCCCCTCCGACAAACTTTTTAATCCATTATTGGTCAGTACGCGGTTTTCACCCGTCAGCTTCATGCAGTCGGCAATCAGCCCAAGAGACGCAATCCCCATTTGGCTGTACAAGTATTTCGCAGTAGTCTCTTCATCAAAATAGAATGGAGCCAAAGCCGAAATCAACTTAAACGCCACCGCTGAGCCACTCAGTTCCTTATTCGGGTAATTACAGGCAGGTTGCTTTGCATTGATTAGGGCGTAAGATTCAGGCAATACTTCCGGAGTATCATGATGATCCGTCACAATTACATCAATTCCCAGATCATTGGCCAGTTTGACTTCCGATACATTGGCCGTTCCACAATCTACCGTAATCACTAAATTCACACCCTCATCGGCGAACCGCTTTATAAAGTAATCTTTAAGACCATATCCATCATCTTCTCTATTTGGAAGAGTGTAATGAATATTAGCTCCGACTTTCTGAAGCAGGTCATAAACC
>SDBT01005066.1_pt1 | contig 22226 bp, 17 predicted proteins | sample 2277101 | NCBI WGS metagenome assembly SDBT01 (sample SAMN10404973, study PRJNA504765) | marine sediment metagenome | isolation source: marine sediment core GS10_PC15, 103 cmbsf | place: Arctic Ocean: Southern Knipovich Ridge | collected 2010 | reverse complement strand
GATCAGGGGGAAATTCTGCATGTGGCGGTTACCTCCATTCGGGTGCACTCGTGGCAGAAACCGGCATGCTTCATATCGATATCCTCGACGTAGGTCGAGGCCCGCATGACGCACGCCGGTTCGTGGCAGTGGACCAGGCCGAAACAGTGCCCCAGTTCGTGGATCGACTCCTTCAGGAGCCGCCTATAGAGCAGGTCTTCATCAGCCGGCAGGCCGTACACCTGCGGATCGAGGCGATGGATGGAGATGATCGCCGCAGATCCCGACAGCTGTGCTTCACCGAATACATAGGTCAGAATCGGTATGAAGAGATCGACGCTGCATATACCGAGTACGTAGTCGATCTCCGCCGGAGTGTCATCCAGGAGCAGCCGCAACAGGGTGGTGGAATTGTACTGCCCCCGGGTGGTGTCGAATGAAGCCCGGGCATCGAATCGTGATCGGTGCTGGTGTACCTCGAGATGCAGCAGCAGCTCCAGATCCGCACTCAGACGGTCGAGCAGTGCCTGCCGGCCGGGCAGGAAGATCGGCACGAGATCGAGACGGGGCACGGGTGCCTACCTGCTCAGCCCGTATTTCCTGATCTTGTTGTAGAGGGTGGTCCGATCGACTCCCAGTATCTTTGCCGCCTGCGAGATGTTCCATTCGGTCTTTGCGAGGACATGTTCAACGTGGGCCTGTTCCACTTCGGTCAGGGAATCACCGGCCGGCGCGGACCCGATATTGTTAAGCTGAAGGGGAAGATCCTCTCTGATGACGACCGGGGACGTGCCCACCACGAGAGCGCGCTCCACCGCGTTGGCGAGTTCCCTGACGTTTCCGGGCCAGGGGTGCCTGACCAGCAGGTCCATTGCCTTCGAGTCGAACTCGGTGAAGGTCCGGTTTATTTTCCGGGAGTACTTCTCAAGGAAATGCTGGGCCAGCAGCGGGATATCCTCGCGTCTCTCTCTCAGGGGAGGGAGCAGGATGGTAAAGACGTTCAACCTGTAGTAGAGGTCCTCACGGAACCCACCTTCCTCAACGAGTTGCTCCAGATTAACGTTGGTCGCGCTGATGACGCGGAACACGACACGAACGGGAGTGGTCCCCCCCAGGCGTGTGAACTCCTTGCTCTCGAGCACCCGCAGAAGGTCGACCTGGGTTTTGTGGCTGATCGTCCCGATCTCGTCGAGAAAGAGCGTGCCCCCGTCCGCCATCTCCAGCTTGCCTTTCCGCCGGTATTGGGCACCGGTAAACGCGCCCTTCTCGTGCCCGAAGAGCTCGCTTTCAAGCAGTGATTCCGGCAGGGCTCCGCAGTTGACCGGAATGATGGGGAAGTAGCGACGCTGGCTGTTGGCGTGGATGGCCTGGGCGATCAGTTCCTTCCCCGTGCCGCTTTCCCCGCGGATCAGCACTGTGGCGTCGGTCCTGGCCACCAAGCGCACCAGCTCCATCACCTTCTGCATCTGGTCGCTCTTCCCGACGATGTGCTCCGGTGTGGAGAGGTGCTCCACCTTCTGGCGCAGCTGTAGGTTCTCGGCCTTCAGTTGCCTCTGCTCAATGGCTCGTTTGACAAGATGGCTCAGTTCGTCAGGGTCGATCGGCTTGGTGATGTAATCGAACGCGCCCTCCTTCAGTGCCAGGACGGCGGTTTCGACCGATGCGAAAGCCGTGATCATGATCACTGTGATATCGGTGTCGAGCTTCTGTATCCGGCGTTGCAGTTCCATGCCGTCCACACCGGGCATCTTGATGTCGAGCAGGGCCACATCGAAGGATGATTCCTGCAGGAGCTTCAGCGCCTCTCCGGCGTCCTGGGCGCTGGCGGTGCGATACCCGTCCTTCTGGAACCACTGTTCCAGCGAGTCGCGGACCGAATACTCGTCATCGACGATCAGTATTCCAGGCGCGTTCTGATCCATGATCTCTCCACTCCTTGCGATCCGGTTCTCACCCGGAGTCAGGCTTAAGCAGCTGCCTGGGCAGCTCAATGGTGAAGGTGGCTCCCCGACCGACTTCCGATTCCACGGAGATATTCCCTCCATGACGCTGGATGATACCATATACAACGGCCAGTCCGAGGCCGGCCCCTTCGATTGATTCCTTCGATGAGTAGAAGGGTTCGAAGATCTGGGTCAGTACTTCCTGTGAGATCCCCACGCCGGTATCCCGGACCGTCAGTTCGATCGAGTCATCGATGCTCCTGGCCCGGAGTTCCACCGTCCCCCCCGGGGACATGGCTTCCACGGCGTTCATGAGCAGAGCGACGAGGCACTGCTGCAGCTGGTCGGCGTCACAGACCAGCTGATCATCACCCTCGACCCCCTCGAGGATCAGATCGATGTCGGCCATCTCAAGGTGATGTGCGACCAGCATGGTCGAACGCTCAAGGATCTCATTCATGGAGTGCGGGGCGAGGTTCATGCCGGATGGTCGCGCGAAGATCAGGAGGTTCTTCACGATCGTACCGCTGCGGGAGGCCTCCTTTCGGATGAGTGTGAGTTGTCTGAGCATCTCCTCCTGTCCGGGGACCCTCTCCTCACTCTCCTCCAGGGTGCGTGCCACCAACCGGGCGTAGTTCAGGATCCCGGCGATGGGGTTGTTCAGTTCATGCGCGACCGTTGCCGCGAGCTTGCCCAGCGAGGCCATCTTGTCCATGTGAGCGACCTGTTTCTGGGACCGGCTCAGTTCTTCGGTCTTCTCCAGCAGTCTGATTTCAAGCTGATCCGACCAGTCGGTGAGTTCGGCGCGCGCCCTCTTCAGGTCACCGGTCATGCTGTTGAAGGTCTCGGCCAGGTTATGCATCTCGCCGCGACCGTGGACCTCGATCACCGTGTCGAGCTCTCCCCCGGCGACCTTTCTGGTTCCCCCGATCAGTGTCTGTATCGGTCGACGGACCATCCTGAGGATGAAGAGGGCGGAGAGAAGACCGGTGAGCAGGGCGACGAGGGCTGCCGCCAGGAAGGCCTGTTTGCGGGCCGTCGCCAGCCGCTGGTCGGGGATGGCCATCGACATGGTGATATCAAGGACGCCGAGGATGCTCTGATCCTCACCATGAGCGTGACAGGCGGCGTTGTAACACTCGGGCGCGTTCTCGATCGGATTGATGAGCCCCAGAATCCGGATTCCGGGTTCCCTTTCGAATATCCGGACGAACTCGCTGGAAGATGTGGGCGACACGGGGATCGCCGAGGAGTGGCAGCTTACGCACGCCTCGGCCTCCAGGTCGACGCTCATGCCGATCTCACGTTCAACAGCCGAGTAAATGATCACGCCCTGTTTGTCGTAGACACGGATAGTCTCGACGCCCTGCTGATCCGCGATCGTCCTGATGATCTGGTGGACGTCCTCTTTCCGGTTGAGCAGCATACCGTAGTGCGTCGAGCGCTGGATCGTCTCGCTGAGACGCTCGGCTGCCATGACCACGTTCTGCTCACTGTTTCGGTGCATGGCATTGATGCTGAAATTGGAGTAGGTGACGACTCCGATCGTTGAAACCGTAAAGATGAGGGTGAACAGACGGAGGCTGAGAGAGAATCGGGTGAAGAGCCCCTCAGGTTCCAACGTGGATGCTGATGGTTCCTGTACCATGCACGGCTCCCCTTCAGGGAACGGGTTCCCTTACAGAGCAAAATGGTCCAGCCATGGAGGCACTGCCAGAAGAAAGGAGGAAGAAAGGAGGAGGGTCAGGGTTTCAACCGATGAACCGTATAATCAGGGCGAGATACATGTCGGTTGGAAGAATCCGGTACAGATCGGTGATCGGTTCCCCCCCGTTGGCCAGTGTGAGCCCGATGTCGGCATGGTCGGATGCCTCCTGCAGCACGTACTCACGCATCTCGCTCATCTGCTCCTTGCTTTGTTCCTGCATCTGCCCGGCTTCGATCAGCTCCTCCCGATCATCAGGGGACGTATCAATGGAAGTCTCGAACAGCCATCCGTCGTCATAGGGAGACGCGCCGATGAGAGAGGGATCCCGCTGGACCATGGCGTTGATTTCGAGGACGGTCCCGGTCACCGGGGAGTGGATCGGCACCAGTTCCGAGTCCTCCACGATCCAGCAGGCCGCCTGGTCGCGATGCACCCGACTCTGGACGGGAGGCAGGATCACCGAAGTGGCCCCGGCCAGCAGTCGTCCCGCGAAGACGTCGAGTCCGAAGCGGATCCGGTCATCCCCCATGTTTTTGACCCAGCCGTGGGAGGGGTGATAGTAACGGTCATCGGGAAAATCCCACGGCGTCGGTTTTCTCTCGCGCGAATGGGTCCCGCTTTCCCTCCGGTTCCTTCCCTGCAGAGCCGCGTCGAGAGAGCAGGTCTGACATTCGAGGTTACAGTCGCACAGTCTCCAGGAGAGAATTCCCGCGGTCATCCATATACAGGGAACGGCCCCTTCCGGCAGGAGACGTGAATTGTCTTTGTTGGTCGGTTCAGGTTCCATGGCTCTCCCGCCCTCGCCATGTTCGCGCATAGTGGTGACGATTGATTCCAGTCAGACTCACATGGTGACCGATCCGAAGGTCGGGAAAAGATCGCTCTTGAGGTTCTCCCACTCATCATCATCCAGGTGGTCACCGAACGCGGTGAGCCACTCACCACCGTCCTGGGCAAGTGTTCCCATGGCGGGGGTTAACCGGGAAGCGATCGTATCCCGGGCAGCATCGAACCATGCTTTGACTGCGGACTCGGAGAAGAAATCGGTATTCAGGACCAGGCTCTTCTTCGGTCGCACCCGCAGGATCCAACCGTTCTCATAGGGGGAGTTCTGCAGAAGGTCGGGATTCTCGAGGAGCTGCTGGTTGACGGCGATCACCTTGCCGTCGATCGGCATCGACTGCTCGACGCGCCGATGCCCTCCGGAAACCAGGGTCCAGGCGGATTCACCCTTACGGATGCGGTATCCCTCTCTGGGGAGTTCCACGCCGGAAAGGGTTCCGGCGAAATTGGAGGCGAATTCCGTCACGCCGATGGTGGCGAGTCCGCTCTCATGGAGATGAACCCAGGTGTGTCCCGGATGGAAAAGGAACTGAGCAGGGGGCTGGCCGGGCCGGATCTCCATCCCGGGGGAGACGGCCCCGAGTGCTCGTGCCGCCACCGCGATCCGCTCCTGCCTTGACTGCATGTACCATCGCAGCGTAGCTATGAGAACGAAACTGGCAACTACCAGGATCAACGTCATGATCACTTCTCCCCGGTTGTACTGAGGTGAATCGGTATGTTCACCGGGAGATAACTGCAAACATCGTGCCAATTGTGCCTGTTCCTGGTCATGCTTCTCTAAATTCGATAATTTGTTGTAATATGGGCTGTTACACGAATTGCAACCATTTATGTGACGAATATTTCACCACCACCTGTCTTTATAAGTGATGAATAATCCAACAACCATGTAGTGGAATTCTACAATCAGCACCGACGTGAAGTGTGTGTATCTGGTACAGGAGCCTGTCGGGGAAACCGACAGGCTCCTGGTGTAGGTGTTCTTTGGATACGATCGTGGCGGTGACCGCCTGAGCCGCATCCCGACCGGATTCTCCGGACGGTTTTGTGACGATGAGACTTCAGCGCCTGTTCTCCGGTCGGGATTACCGTTATGATGATGCCGTTATGACTCGTGCCTCTACCAGAAGCATGCGGGCATCACTCCTGATCCCGCTCGTGGTCCCGCTGGTAATCCTCCTTTCCTGTTCGGGGGAACGCGCCTCATCGGGGATCACCATGGAGTGGGAACCGATGACCTCACTCGCTGACAACCTGCCTGACGGGATCGGTGTGTTTGAGGGCCATAACGACGAACTCCCCCTGAAGGCGTGGTATGTGCGGGTTGAGCCAGGTGCCGGCCTCACTGCCTGTGTGGCCGTTTCCGAGGATACCGACCTGAAAGAGAGTGTCGCTGATTTTGCCGGTCGGACCGGCGCTGTCGTGGCGGTGAATGGCGGATACTACCGGATGGGTGAGAATCCCTCACGACACGTCGGTCTCCTCTATATTGAAGGATCGGCGGTGGAACCCTCTTTCGAATCGATTGTCAGGGAGGAGACGCGCTACCCGATCGCTCGCGCCGCCTTCGGGATAACGCACGACGGGCGGTACGATATCGCCTGGGTGGCCAGCCGGAACGATTCGCTGTTTGAGTGGCGGCGTCCGCCCCTGAACACAGACGGGGAACCGGCTCCACCCCTCGATTTCCTGGCCGCGCGTTTGTGGGAGATGCGGGACGCCCTGGCCGCCGGACCGTCACTCCTGTCACAGGGGCGGATCGATATCACCGCCGACGAGGAAGTCTTCTTCGGCTCCACGATCCCGCGGGTTCATCCTCGAACCGCGGTGGGGTACACCGGCTCCGGAGCTCTCATCATCCTCGTGGTGGATGGCCGGCAGGCCGCCAGCAGGGGCGTGAACCTCATGGAACTGGCCACCCTGATGCGGGATCTCGACTGTGAAGAGGCGATCAACCTCGACGGCGGGGGGAGTTCGACGCTGGTCGTCAACGGTGTGCTCCTCAACCGGCCGACGGGGGGGACGTATCAGCGGGAGGTCATGTCCGCGCTGGTGGTTGTCACCGAGCCAGAGCTGTAGCAAGCGCCCGGGAGACCCTCTCTCCTTCGATCCTGCCCCTGAGTTCTCCCATCAGCTCTCCCATGAGGATCCGGTGACAATGCGGATTGTCGAGGATCTCATCCTGCCTTCCGATGATCTCTTCGATCGCGGCGTCAAGGTCCACCGACTCCGCGGAGAGGTCGGCGGCGATCTCATCGATCGTGAGGCCCGCGGCCATCCGGTCGAGGATCTCCGGGATATTCTCCTTCAGTACACCGTTTCGGGAGATCCCGTCGAGCAGGAGGTTGAGTGCCCTTGTGGAGAAGGTGATGCCTGTCCTGCGGCGGAAGTCGACCACATTGCTCCCCACCACGTTGAACACCGCCGCCGGATCGAGCCTCAGTTCCTCGATGCCGTAGATGAAGGAGTCGATGAAATCCTCGATTTTCCAGATGTCGTGCAGGGAGATCCCGCTTACCCCGGAGATCCGTTCCACCTTCGCTTCGATCACATCGGGCAGTGTGGAGCGGCATTCCTCAATCCGTTCCCGTGACATGATAACCGGCGGGATATCGGTCTCGGGATACATCCGCGCCTCTCCGGGCAGGGGGCGCATGTACTGGGTTCCGCCCACACCCTTCGCCCGCCGTGATTCCTTCGGGACCCCGTCCCAGCAGGCCGGGATGCGGTCGTACAGATTGTCGAGGGCGAGTGAAACAACCTCGGGGCGGGAAGCGAAGAGGATGAAGGTGTCACGCTCGCGCAATTCAAGCGAGTCGGTAAGCGCTTCTAGTTCGGAGGGCGTGATCCCGTACCTGCCGACCTCCTCCTCGGAGTGGATGACTCCCCTGATCCCGAGCGTGAGGAGTTGATCCTTGAACTCGGTGGCCAGCCGCATGCCGGGGTAGAGCTCTCTGGCGGGGAATCCCCGCATGGAGGGGATCGAGATCGCGATCACTTCATCGCCGCGGTCAACGAGGGAGCGGAGGACTCCCGATCCGGTCGAGCGGAAGAGATCAGTGACGGTGTGGGTCCTCTTGACCAGCTCTGCCCGGTCGACCTTCGGGCAGAGCGCGCTCAGTTCCTGCCCGATCTCCCAGAGCGCTTTCTGGCGGCGGGCCTCGTTCTCCATGATGAGCGGGATCATGCGATGTCTCTGCACCCCCTTGATCTCGATGCGGGTGCCGTACTTCGTCGATATGTTCACATCCTGACGGATGCTGCCGATCCCGCGCCGGACGTTGAGCGACCGGATGATATGCCCCAGCTTGCCGGCCACCTCTCCCGCCTGGCGGGGAGAGATGAAGACCGGGCCGGTCACGATCTCGAGCAGGGGGATGCCGAGCCGGTCGAGACGGTAGTGAACGCTCCGCTCACCCACTTCCATGATCCGGGCGGCGTCCTCCTCCAGGCAGAAGTACTGCAGGATCACGTCGCCCTCTCTCGTCTTCACAATCCCGTCGGTGCCGATCAGCATGGTGCGCTGGAAGCCGGCGGTGTTGCTGCCGTCGATCACGGTCTTGCGCATCACCTGTATCTCGTCGACGATGCGGGCGTTCAGCATCAGGCTGGCCTGCAGTACGACCTCGAGCGCTTCCTGGTTGACCGGGTGGGGGGGTTCCTCGTCCAGCTCGACCAGGCAGACGCGGTCGAAGTAGCTCTCGTAGAAGAAGGTCCGCCTCCGATGCGCCTCGTGCAGGGCCGCCGGATCATATTCTCCCAGTTCGGAGGCGACGGCATGCAGCCTGCGCTCCGTCGTCTCGTCGGGAGGGTCCTTGAGGATCCGTGGTTCACACTCACAGAAGAGTTTTCGGGTGCCGATCTGCTGGTGAATCTCGATCCCGCCGCGGAAGCCGATCTCATGATAGTCGAGGGGTTCCATGGCGCGGTGCGGCTCAATCGCCGTGAGAATTCCGGTTGTTCACAGAATTACGGTCGTTGCGGGGGAACTGGTAGTAGAAGACGTTCGAGGTGGTCCGCTCGGCGATCTCACCAGCGTAATTGGTGAGCATCATCTCGGCGGCCTCCTTGTGGTCGGTTGTCTGTCCGAGGACCCATTTGAGCTTCACCATGGCGACCTCGCTCATCATGTCCTCTCCCGGAATGACGCCCGCGCTCAGCAGGTACCGGCCGGTGGAGTAGACGTTCAGGTTGACCCGGCCGAAGAGAGAGGCCGATGTCATGACCACGGTGCCGCCGTTCTCGATGAACTCGGCGATCGCCTTCAGGATCTCCGAGTGATGCGCCGTGTACTCGTCGAGCACATTCAGCGGAACGTGACCCAGCCCGGTTCCCTCGAAGACGATCCCGCGGTAGCCCTTTTCGGTGAGAAACCTGATGATCTCCGGCTGGAAGCCGGGATACGATTTCACGAGCGCCACCTTCTCTTCGAATTCGAAGAAGTATTCCGGTTCGCGGTCGGGATCCCGGCGGGCGTGGTCATCCCTCAGCCAGGCGACACGACCGTCCTGCCAGACGCGGGCGAAGGGGGTCTGGTTGATGCTCCGGAACGAGTCGCGCCGGGAGGAGTGCATCTTCTTGACCTTGGTGCCCTCGTGGATGAAACAGGCGTCATCCTCCATCGACTCGTGCATGCAGAGACCCACACCGGCGAAGTCGGCAGTTGTGGCAAACCGGGCGGCGCACATCAGGTTCATTTTGGCGTCGCTCGATCCCCGGTCGCTCGAGCGTTGTGAACCCACGAAGATCGCCGGCACCGGCAGTTTCTGGGCGATGAAGGAGAGAGCGGCCGATGAGATGTGCATGGTGTCGGTGCCGTGGGTGATCACGACACCGCTGGTGCCGAGTTCGATCTCCTTCTGGATCCCCCTGGCAAGGCTGACGACGTGTTCGTACTCGATATCCTCGGAGAACATGTTGGAGATGAGGTAGGCCCGGAAGTTCCCGATCTCCTCAAGTTCGGGGAAGAGTTCGAGGATTTCATCCGGAGTAAAGGCAGGCACGACGCCGCCGGTCTTGTAGTCGACCCGGCTCGCGATGGTGCCGCCGGTGTGGAGGATCGAAAAGGTCGGCATCGACTCGTCGAAGACCGGCTCGCGACCCTTGTAGACTCCAACATCCTGACTGGCTTCGAAGTTCTCGATCGTCTCGGTACCGTTGATCCTGATCCCCACGTTGTACCCGTTGACGAGTTTCATGACGATGTGGTTGCCGTCGCCGAACTCGGTTCGCGGCATGATGATCCCTTCATAGGAACCATGGGGTGTCTGGAGGATGATCCGGTCTCCGACGTCGACGCCATAGCGGTCGAGGAGTTCTCTCGATATGCCTTCGTATGCCAACCTGTCAGCGCCTTTTCAGCAGTGGGATTGAAGCGTTCTCCACCATAATGGTAGAACAGCCAACATGCTGCGTGTGCGAATATAGTATCCGTGGTGACCGGGAGCGATGTGGACTTCATTTTCACGAGGTTGAAAAACTGTATCAGGCTGTGCGAGAGGGTACCGGGGTGATGTGAGACGCGTCGGATCAGGAATCGGTATGATCATCACCCTCATCGTGTGTGTGGGGTGCAGCCGGGCCCCCACAGGACCGGATGGGGGAGGCTGGACCTTCGAGCCTGTCGACGGTGGCGACCAGGTAGGCCTTCACAGCTGTCTCACCACCACTTCGGACGGCTCCGTACACGTCTTCTACCACGATGCGCAGGAACTCACCCTCCAGCATGCCCGGCGAACCGCTCCGGGAGTGTGGGAGATCACCCGGCTGGATACGATCGGGTGGAAGGGCAGGGATGTGGCAATCAGCCGCGGTCTCGGTGATACCCTCCATCTGGCGTACCAGGACATGTTCGTGGATGATCTGCGGTACGCCCGTTTTGACGGTATCCGCTGGGAGTACGAACGCCTCGATCCGTACCGTTCCTCCGGCGAGGAACCGATCATCGATCAACGCGGTGACGGGATTCATCTGCTGGAAATCAAGAGTGACAGGAACCAGATTAATTACTGGCATGGCGCATCCAGAGACTGGACCCTTCTGAGTGAGATCCATGTCAACGGCCCGCGATCGACGCTGGCGCTGGCCCACGGTCCGACAGGTCCGGCAGTGGCGATCTTCTCGACCCAGACCACCTACTACGGCCGTTCGATCCATAAATACGATCTGCTGCTCTTCACTGCCGCCGATCCCTCGGGACCGTGGACGAAGAGCATCCTCGTTTCCGACCTCAACAAGAGTGACTATACCTACCAGTCGCTGGCAATGGATTACGATGAGATCGGACGGGTGCACACCCTCTACCGCCGGAGTAACGGAGACCTGCTCGATCTGGCCGGCGGTCGGGTCGCCCGGGGAGTCGCGGTGGGACGGGTACGGATCGGCCGGGGACCGGGAGGAAAACTGTGGGCACTCTATCCGCTCGATGAGGGTCTGGGGATATCGAGTCTGCAGTCTGACGGGTGGCGGAGGGAGACATCGATCGGTGGTCTCGATCCTCTCGGCAAGTGGGCGATGCATATCGATGGGGAAGGCGCGATCCACATCAGTGTCTACAGCCATGCCGAGCGCAGACTCTGGTACGGTCGCTGGGAACCGGTACCGTGAGGCGTACCCGGGGAACCGCGGCGGTGGCGGTGATCTTCGCCATACTGCTCCTGAGGCCGGCAGCCTCTGCTCAGATCGGTTATGTCGAGCAGGTGATGGTGTTGCCGGTATGCGTTCCGGCCGGTCGAACCGATCTTTCGGACCGGTTGACCACTGAACTCCAGTCGGGAGTCCGGCTCTCCAGCCGTCAGCGTCTCTCTACCCCGGAGGAGGTGGCACGGCAGCTGGGCAGCCGATCTGTCGGGAGGGTGTTGAGCGGGGTTTCGGGACTTCTTGAGTTCTCCGAACTCGGGGGTACTTCCTTCGTCATCGGCGGGGTGGCGAACGTGCTCGATGACGGCCGCGTTGAAGTCTCGATTCTGCTCTTCAGCCGGGAGGAGAAGGCGATCCACACCGTTGAGACAGCCATCTTCTCCAGTGAAGACGAAGCAATCGCCGGCATCAGGTCTCTGGCATATGAACTGACCCATCCCCGGAATTACGCGCCCGCGGACACCCCCTTCTTCTACTCCCTCATCCTTCCCGGCATGGGCCAGCTGAATCAGGGGGAACCACTGCGCGCCGCGCTCGGGGCGGGTGCCGTTCTGGCGGCACTCCTCTATGGAGCCACCACTCCGCGTCCCAACCAGTTCCGGCTCGAATGGGACAGCTATCAGGCGATCCCGATATGGGATACCGATCAGTACCGGTTCATGATCCACGAGACAGAGGTGTCGGAAGAGGAGTTCTACATAAAGTTGAGCGCGGACCGGAAACGGAATATCAGGGCGATTGCCCAGCGGCGCGCGGTGGATAAACGGAGGAGGCGGGCCAGCTATTTATTCGCGGGGGCGTACCTCTTCAACCTCGTCGACACGCTGGTCCTCACCCGCCGGAAGGTGGACACCGGGCCGTTCTTCCTGCGGTTGGAGGCGGTTTCCACCCCCATACGGGCGCCCGGGGCGCCCGGGCTGCAGTTGCGGCTGGGGATACGGTTTTAGTGCCCCCCCCTCTCCCTGATGTCGGTAACGAGTCCCGCCGCCTGCAGGTCCTTCAGATAGGTCACGACTGTCGAGAGGGGCATCACTCCGTACGCTGAGCTGACCGCGTACCAGATATCGAGCGCGCTGCGCGTGCCGTTGATGTAGTTCACGATCTCGAATCTCAGGGTCGAATTCCCCCAGAGTGACCGTCCATCACCCTCCTGATACCAGAGCCTGCGGGATGTCGGCAGATGGTCGAGGAACCAGTCATCGGTAATGGGACCCCGTGTCGATCGCTGCTGGATCAAGCCTGTTGCCTCCTCGCGCTCCGGCAGGCGCGCGATAGGCAACAGCTGCGGGATGTTGACGATCCCCCGTTCGCCGGTAATCCGTTCCATCTCGGTCACGATCACGCGCTCTCTGAGGACGGCTCCCACCGCTTCGAGCTGTGCGTGTGCCCGTGTGACTGCCGAACGGAACGCGACGGTCGTGGCTGAATCGATCCCGGCTGGAGCGAGTCGCATCAGGGAGGAGATGGCACGCATCTCCCTGTCGAGCTGAGCTCCGAGCATGATGCCGGCATCCCGGACCAGGAGCGCTAGCTCCACATCCTCCATCTGCCGATCCATTGTCTCGAGCATGTCGACCACGATCCGCTGGTCGAGACGGAGCCGTTCGAGAGCGCCTGCCACCTGCACCTCCAGAAGGTCGTCCGCCTCATACGGATTGAGCGTGGCCAGCGACCAGGCGGTGGCGGCGGCGATCAGTTCCGAGCGTTTCAGGGTGGTGGGATCGACCCTGTCGGGAGTGTCCTCGCTGGAGTGGTAATAGGGGTCAGGCCAGGTGTTGAGCATGATCGACGGCACGCCGATCGCTCCGTCGATGAACAGGTAATGATCAGATCCGGCCGAGTAGGGCCGTACCCGGTAGTTGAGGGGCGCACTGCTCCCCCGCGGTTCGTGGATCGACGTGTTGCCGACCCATTCGGCGGCGGCGGCGACTACCTCATCGAGGATCGAAGAGGTCGAGGCGGGATTCTGGATCACCTGCAAAACGCTCAGATCGGCGGGTGTGCCTACCATGTCGAGATTGAGACCGAAACAGGTTCGCTCACCCACTTCCGGGTGCGCGTCGAGCCATGCGGCGGTGCCGTGCATCTCCGCGATCCAGAGGAACCTGATCGTCCGGTCCGGCCGGGGAAGGCGGCCGTCGGCGATCATGCTCTGAAAGGCCCGCGCGATGTCGAGGAGGGCAGCCGACCCGGAGGCGTTGTCGTTGGCGCTCGGCTTCGGGTGGTCGAGGTGGGCCATCAGGATGATCTCCTGATGCGGATACCTCCCCCCGGTGATGGTAGCGGTGACGCCGTCGAGTGTGCCGTCCTGCAGAATACCGTTGGTGATCGTGGCGTGGAGGCGGACCTCCTCACCTCCGGCGAGCATCTCTCTGAGTTCCCGCGCGGTGCGATAACTGATGTTGAATCCCCAGCGGATCCGTTCCCGTTCGCCCGCCTTCGGCCACATCCCCGTGTACCTGACCTGATCGGGCAATTCCGGCCGGTCATTCCAGCAGACCACTCCAAGGGCGCCGTGCCGCAGTACCGCGAGCCGGTGCACGTTGCCGCCGTACCCGCTCGCCAGAACGATCTTTCCCCTGACATCGGTAGAGTCGTAGAAGGCCGGATCGAGTCCGGTGCCGGCGTCGATCAGTCCTCCCTCCTCGTCAGCAGAGGTGGAGAGGGTTACGAGCGAGTTCGCGATCTCACTGAAGCGGGCCAGTCGCTTCCGCCGGGGGGAGATCATCCACAGTTCGGCTTCTTCTATCGTCCAGGGCACGGGAGAGAGCTGAGTCAGATACGACCGGCGTCCGTCGGAGGGGAACGACTCGATCACCGCGTCATTCAGGCCGTAGGCCTGAAGCTGGGCCAGCACATACTCGGCCGATTCACGCATCATCGGAGAGGCCTGGATCCGGTGGTACTGCGAAATCTCCCGGACATGGTGCCAGGCGATTTCGCCGGAGAGCTCCTCAATGAGAAGCTGACCGGTCGTGACGTCCAGAGGGAGCCCGCGGCTGATGTTCCGGCTCCCGGTCTGGGCGATTCCTTGCGCGGGCAGGAGTACCGAAACGGCGAGCAGCAGCGCCGGCAGGAACATTCTCCGGGCGGTGGGAGCGGCAACGTCGTTGTGGGATTCGGACCGATGTGTCACGGGGGAGCCTCCATATGTTCACGTTCACAGGCCGGTTGCGTATAAGGTCGAACGGGTGGACGGCAGGTGTCAACGCGGAAGCGGTCATGAAAAGGTAATAGGACACTGATGAAACCTGAAGTCCCGACCGTGCGTAGTTAAAGTACCAGGAGTCTCGCTATCGTCGGTTTCTCCGACAGGCTTCTATGGATTCGTCCAGTTACCCGCCACGATTTGAGGGGGCTGCAGATAATAATGGATTCTCTTGCATGGAGTACCGGAACGATCCGGAAGAACCTCGTAGCGTTCGGGATGATGGCTGTGTTAATGGCGGTGGGGACCATGGCCTCTCCCGTGTCGGCCCAGCAGGACAGGAGCCGGTCTCTCTCCGGAGAGAGCGTGGCGATCTGGAACCTGGCCGGGAAGGTGAGCGTGGAACGGGGGAGTGGTTCTGATGTTGTCGTTGAGATTAAACGGGGAGGTCGTGACGGGGGAGCGCTGGTAGTTGAAACCGGCCGGATCAACGGTGATATGACTCTGCGGATCATATATCCCGATGACCGGATCATCTACCGCGAACTCGGCCGCGGGTCACGCTCGACCGTCAATGTCAGGCGGGACGGCAGGTTTGGAGTGGGCTCTGCGGGCGCGCGCCGGGTCATCGTTACCGGCGCCCTGTTGGGTGGACGCGGTCTCGAGGCCCACGCTGATCTCACGGTGAAGGTCCCCGATGGGAAGAAGGTGAATATCTACATCGGTGTCGGCCGGATAGACGCCGAGAACATCAACGGTGACTTCCGTCTCGACACGCACAGCGGTGAGGTAACCGCCAATCACGTGAGCGGCTCGCTGCTGGTGGATACCGGCTCGGGTCGCGTGATGGTGAGCGATATCGACGGCGATCTCGATGTGGACACCGGCTCCGGCAGTGTCAGGCTCAACAATGTCAGCGGCAACTATGTACGGGTCGACACCGGCTCGGGTCGCGTCACCGGTCACGGCATCGAAGCCGGGAGACTGGAAATCGACACCGGCTCCGGCGGGATCAACGTTGAAGATGTCAGGGCCGAAGACATCAAGCTCGATACCGGGAGCGGAAGCGTCACCATCGGCCTCCTCTCGGACGTCAGGAACCTGGTGATCGATACCGGTTCGGGCAGCGTGACGGTACACGTTCCCCGTTCTCTCAACGCGGAGGTGGAGATCGACACCGGATCGGGCAGTATCAGCGTGAATGTGCCGATCGATTACCGCCGGAAAGAGCGATCGTACGTCCGCGGCACCATCGGGAACGGGAACGGTCGCATTTACATTGACACCGGTTCGGGAAGCGTCAGAATACATCCCCGGTAGTCGGTACGGCGATCGAGGGGCACTCGCCGGACCGGTCTGACATCTTCCGTGTCCCGGTCACCGCGGTGCCGTTCGATGCTGAATCCCGGCCGAAACAGGAGAACTCAACGATTGACCCCGGCGGCCATGCTGGCCATCGGGGTTTTTGTTGCCGCTCTATCTGCGGCAGCCGGAACCCGCGCTGCCGGATTCGAAGGGCATCCACAGCAGCAGTTTTCCGCGATCACCGAGCGGACCCTCCCGCTTGGTACCGACGGGATCTTCCGTCTCACGAACTCTCACGGCGATATCACGGTCACGGGTACGACCGGCAGGATGGTCCGGATTCGCGCGATCAGGGAGGTGGAAGCAGGGGACCGGACTGTTGCTGAGGCGCTCCTCGCCGCGCTCTCCTTCACGATTGCCGGCGGCGACACCTCGGTTGAGGTGGTGACCAGGCACCCCGAGGCGGCCGTGGTGCGCCGCATTACCGGAGCCGATCCCGATCCCATGCGGCTCAGGATCTCGTACATCGTGGAGGTGCCCTCCGATGTGAGGATCAGTGTAAGGAGCACGTCGGGATCAATTGTAATCCGTGGTGTCGACCGGACCGTGGACCTGGACACCATGAGCGGGAACATGACGGTCCGTGGTGTGGGCGGACCGGTCGTGGCAGGCTCCGCTTCGGGTGACATCGAACTGACCGATATCGGCCGGGGGATACGGGCAACCTGTGTCTCGGGTGACATCACCATCCGGGGGGATGTTCCGACCGACGTTGAGGCCAACAACACCGGAGGTTCCATCCGGTGGGTGGGAAGAGTCGAAGAGGGGAGTCTGATCCGGCTCTCGAGCCATTCCGGGGATATTGAATTCACCGCTCTGGGAGAGACCGGTTTCTCGGTGAACCTCAGCACGATCTCGGGCAGCATATCCACCCCCCTCGAGCTGGTTCTCATAGGTGAAACCACCAGCCGGAGGTCCCTGAGGGGCGAGTACCTCGAACCGGCCGCTCGGGTGGAACTGACCGCCTTCAGCGGCAATATCACCCTCATTACCAGGCCATAACGCGCGATGATCAGGGTGGGTAGTCTGAGGCCCGGTGTATCGTGATGACCTGACAAGGAGGATGAACCCTGAACCTGCCGTTGCAGACATACCTGATTGCCGATGTCGAGCGATACGGTCGTGAAGAGACGATCCGGATCGTTCGATGCGCTCTGAGTTCGGGAGTCGACGCGGTACAGCTCCAGGGGATACATGTGTCAGCACACGAGCTGGCCGGACTCACCTCGGAATTCCTCTCACTGGCGAATGCGTCCCTGGCCCGGGTAATCGTGAAAGGACGTCTGGATGTGGCGCTCGCCATGCGCGCGCATGGCGTGGTGCTGGGTGAGCGCGATCTCCATCCCGAGGCGGCGCGGGAGCTTGCCCTCCGGCTCGACCGGAAGGATTTCCTTGTCGGTACCACTGCCCGTGATCGGGCGGATGTGGCACGGGCATCGGCCGGGACCGCGGACTTCGTCCTCTTCGGGCCGGTTTTCGACTCCCCCGATGAGGAACGCTTCGGAGCGCCTGTGGGCGCTGACGCCCTGGCCGGGATCTGCGCGGAAGGCTGGGTTCCGGTCATCGCGACAGGCGGCATCACACCGGAGAATACCGGTACGGCCATCGAGATGGGCGCGGCCGGGACGGCGTGCTCGCGGGCGATCTTCGAGTCGGATGATCCCGAACGGGTCGCGAAAGAATGGGTTGCCGAAACCCGGAAACTGAACATCAGAGAACCAGGGAAGCAGGAGGAGCAGTAGATGGAACCGATCTATTCAACAGAACTCCAGGGTATCCCCATGATCGGCCGGGGGAAGGTCCGCGATATCTACGATTTCGGTGACGAAATGCTGATCGTGGCCACCGACCGTCTCTCGGCATTCGACGTGATCCTGCCGACGCCGATCACCGACAAGGGGAAGGTGCTGACACAGATTTCCGCCTGGTGGTTCTCGCAAATGGAGGCGATTGTTCCCAACCACATGATCTCCGTTGATCCCGACGATTACCCGGAAGAGGCACATGCGCATGCCGATCTCCTGAGGGGACGGAGCATGCTGGTGAAGAAAGCCGATCCGCTGCCCGTTGAGTGTGTCATCCGCGGCTACCTGGCCGGATCGGGCTGGAAGGATTACCAGCAGACCTCTTCCACCAGCGGTGTCCCGCTTCCTCCGGGACTTGAGCTCTCGAGCCGGCTTCCCGAGCCGATCTTTACTCCCGCCACCAAGGCTGAGCATGGCGATCACGACGAGAACATCTCGTTCGAGAGGATGGAATCGATCGTCGGGGCCGAGATAGCCAGGCTTGCGCGCGACCTCTCAACCGAGATCTATCTCAAGGGATCAGCCGAGGCGGCCGGGAAAGGGATCATCATCGCCGACACGAAATTCGAGTTCGGCCTGCTCGACGGTGAGCTCATCCTGATCGACGAGATCCTCACACCCGATTCCTCCCGGTTCTGGCCGGCCGACACGTATACGGTGGGTGTGGCGCAGGCGAGTCTCGACAAGCAGTACGTGCGCGATTACCTGGAAACCCTCGACTGGGACAAGACCGATCCCGGTCCCGAGCTTCCGGATGAGATCGTTGCCGAGACCTCCCGGCGGTACCGCGCCATCTACGAATGGCTTACGGGGAACGAGCTGTAGCCAACACCCTCAGGTTCCGGCAGGCACCGGCACCCCGGAGGATACATAGGTTCCCGCTTCGTTCAGTCAGCCATCCATGCGGTTTTTGCCAGGAGTGTCCGAAGCTGAAGCACCGTATCCATCCAACCAGACGATCCACGGGGATGCGATCGGCTACAGGTCATCTGCTCACGATCTCCCGACATCTACTCTTCCTGATATCTGTTCTCACTCCCTACGGGACCGTGGCTGCCCAGCAGGGAATCGAGAACTACGATCCGGCTGATTACACACTCCGCGCGCTCTTTGTCGAAGAGGCTCCGGTTCTCGACGGGCGGCTGGACGAGGCGCTCTGGAGCCGGGCCGAAGCGGCTGCGAACTTCACCCAACGGGAACCTGACGAGGGAGCACCGGCCACTGAACGGACCGAAGTCAGGATCGTCTACACCCGCCAGACTCTCTACATCGGTGCCAGGATGTTCCAGGCCGACACCGAAAGTCTTATCATCACTCAGCTTCGCAGGGATGGACGCCTCAGTCAGGATGACCACTTCGCGGTCATCCTCGACACCTTCCTCGATCACCGAAACGGATTCATCTTCAACGTCAACCCCGCCGGCGCCCGCTATGACGGCTACATCACCGATGAAGGCCGGAGCGTGAACAGCGACTTCAACGTCGTCTGGGAAGCGGCGACTGAGATAAACGGGGAAGGATGGACCGCTGAGATGGCGATCCCGCTGAGCCAGCTCAGGTTTGCCTCGACGTCGGGGGATCAGACCTGGGGGATCAACTTCCGCCGAACGATCAGGAAGAACAACGAGGAGGTCTACTGGGTCCCCACGCCCCGGCACCTCGGATGGTTCGGTCTCCACCGTCTATCGAATGCCGGTACCCTGACCGGTCTTGCGGGTCTTGAGCAGGGCACCAATCTCCAGGTGAAGCCGTACGCCATCGGCGGCGCGGAGATGAACCGGGATCTGGATCCCGATCCGGGTGATCCTGCCAGGACGACCAACAGCATTGCCGACGGAGGTCTCGATATCAAGTTCGCGCCCTCGGCGAACCTGACCCTTGATCTCACCTTCAACACCGATTTCGCGCAGGTTGAAGCCGATCAGGAACGGGTGAACCTGACCAGATTCAGCCTCTTTTTCCCTGAGAAGCGGGACTTTTTCCTGGAGGGCGCCGGTATTTTCGGCAGCGGCGGCGGACGTGGATTTGGCATGGGGGGAGGCGGTGGTGGCGGATACGGCGGCGGCCCGGACCTCCAGCTCTTCTACAGCCGCCGTATCGGACTGGCCTCAGATGGTTCGGAAGTGCCGATCATCGGCGGCGGCAAGCTCACCGGGCGCACTGGTCCGTGGACCATCGGGGCCCTCAATGTTGTTACCACGGAGAAAACCAATTCCGATGGTGATGTGATACCGTTGACCAACTGGTCGGTCGTCTCGCTCCGACGGAACATCTTCGAACGATCTTCGGTCGGGATCATGGCGTTGAGCAAGGATCCGGGTTCGGGTGATTACAACCGGAGCCTGCGCCTCGACACCAACCTGGCTCTGACCGAGGTCATGAAGGTGACCGCGGAGGTGGCCCAGGTCTTCGATCCCGGTATCACGGGGGATGCCGTCGCGTACTCGGGCCGGTTCGATTACGACACCGATCTGTATGACTTCAATATCTCCCACCGCAAGGTTGGGGATGACTTCCAGGCCAACGAGATGGGGTACGTGCGCCGGACCGATGTCAGGGAGACTTCGGGTGAACTCGAATGGGCCCCCCGACCGGGGGTCCTGGGAATCCGGCAGGTTGCGTTGACCGTCGAGGGAAGCTACCTGACCGATATTGCCAACCGGATGCTCACCCGGGAAATGACCTTCCGCACCCGCCTCTCGATGGAGAACACGGCCAGCTTCTTCATCAGTGTGGGCCGGGAACTCGACATCCTCGATGACGATTTCCAGATCTACAGCAATCCCGATAACAACGATGTGGTGGTGATCCCGGCCGGGATCTACGAATGGACGGGTATCTTTTTCCGCGGCTCCACTGACAGCCGGAGGTCCCTGAGGTTCAGGGGAGGAGGTCAGTTCGGCGCCTACTACAACGGCCACCGGGCGAGCGCCAACCTCAGCACGACCTTCCAGCCCAACTCCCATCTTACGGTGGATCTGAGCCTCAACCGGAACACGCTCCGGGATATTGGAGCAACAGACATCCCCGGATACACCACGGAATATCCCGATGATGTCCTGAAGCAGAGGTTCACGACCAGCACAATCAGCCTGCGCGCCCAATACGCCTTCACGCCCGACCTGTTCGTGAAGGGGTATGTGCAGTACAATGACAGCCGGAACGCCATCGTTTCGAACTATCTGCTCCACTGGATCATCCGTGACGGCACAGAGATCTATCTGGTCTACAACGAGAACTACGACACGGGGCTCACGTTCGACCCGACGGTAACCAACCGTACCCTGATGCTGAAGGCGACATATCTGTTCCTCTTTTGACCTGATCCGGTGCAGGTGGCGATGTGACGGCTGAACAGTCTGGTACTCAGAAGCTCTTCTGGGAAGATCCCTTCCTCAATACCTTCACGGCGACGGTTCTCGACGTCCGCGAAATCGGGGAGGAGACCTGGGGGGTCATCCTCGACCGCACCGCCTTCTATCCTGAAGGGGGCGGTCAGCCCTGCGATGAAGGGCGACTCGGCGAGGCTGAAGTACTCGAAGTCTTCGAAGAGGTCGGTGTGATCCTCCATGTGACCGATCAGCCGCTTGAGATCGGCGCGGAGGTCGAGGGGAGCATCGACTGGGGACGACGCTGGGATCTCATGCAGCAGCACACCGGCCAGCACCTCCTCAGCAGGGTCCTGGTCGACGAGTACGGTTCTCAGACCCGGGGCTTCCATCTCGGTGACGATGAATCGACCATCGATCTCACCAGGGAACTCAACGAAGCGGAACTGGCCATCGTACAGGCGCGCGCAAACGCCCTCGTCGACGCCGATCTGCCGGTGACCGCCCGGTTCGTTGACCGGGATGATCCGGCGGTGAAGGCCGCGCGCCGTACTCCTCCCGATATCGACCGGGTCCGGCTTGTGGAGATTGGTGATATCGAGGCGGTCCCCTGCGGTGGCACGCACCTGCCGTCCACAGCGCGGATCGGTGGGATCCACCTGCTTGCCGGCGGTGTGAACAGGGCTCACGGACTTTTCAGGATCTCGTTTATCTGCGGTGATCGCATCCGGAGACGCCTGGTGGAACTCGATCGGGTGGCCGCGGCTCTCTCCAGCACCCTCTCGACCGATCCCGGGTCATTCAATAAACGCGTCGAAGACCTGTTCGAGCAGAACCGGGATCTGCAGGCCGAGATAGGCGAGATGCACCGGGCGCTCATTCCCCATCGGGCAGAAGCGCTCCTCGAAACAGCCGAAACGATCGGACCGGCCAGGGTGATTCTAGCCCGCATCGACGATCTGCCTCCCGAGACACTCCTGCCGCTGGCCTCCTCCCTTACAGAGGCGCCCGACGTCGTGACGCTTCTCGGCGCCCGCGTGGCCGATACCGGCCGGCTTGTCTTTGCCCGGGGTGAGGCCACCGACCTCGACATGAGTGCCCTTCTGAAAGAAGCCGCCTCGATCCTGGGAGGGGGCGGTGGCGGTCAGCCCGATCACGCCACCGGCGGCGGACCGCGGGGTGAAGCGCTCGATGTGGCGCTCACCACGGCGCTGGAGGAGACCCGCGCTCTCCTTACCGACACCTCCTGAACACCCTTGTGTCCCAAATGGGACAGGCCTATTTTTTCTGCCATGATCAGACTTCCGAGGTTCTTCACCCGGCGAACCGGCTGGATGGCGGCTCTGTTTATGGTCAGCGTGCTCCTGCTGCTCGCCATCGCCAACTGGTGGATCTATCACCGGGTCGAAGCGGTCCTCGATGAGAACCTGGGAGAAAGACTCTCCTCGGTGGTCCGCACACTGC
>SDBT01005065.1_pt1 | contig 22229 bp, 19 predicted proteins | sample 2277101 | NCBI WGS metagenome assembly SDBT01 (sample SAMN10404973, study PRJNA504765) | marine sediment metagenome | isolation source: marine sediment core GS10_PC15, 103 cmbsf | place: Arctic Ocean: Southern Knipovich Ridge | collected 2010 | reverse complement strand
GAAATAGTCAATAAGGGTATATGGTCTTGCCCCCGGTGGCCGACCTGCGAGGTGCCTGGCATAATTTTCGATGCCGCTGCAGTAGCCGATTTCCTGCATCATTTCTATGTCATACATTGTTCGTGCCTGCAGCCTCTGAGCTTCAAGGAGCTTTCCCTGCTGGCGGAGCTGCTGGAGCCGCTCGTCCAATTCTGCCTTTATGCCGTCGGTGGCAGCGGCGATTTTGTCGCCTGGCATGATGTGATGTTGTGCCGGATATATGAAGACCTGGTTTTCGACGGCCAGAGTTTCTGCAGATATTGGATTTATGTAACTTATCTTTTCGATCTGGTCGCCGAAGAATTCAAATCTTATGGCGAAAGATTCGTAGGAAGGATGCAGCTCGACTACGTCTCCGCGGACGCGAAAGGTGCCTCTGGCGAAATCGATATCGTTTCTTGTGTACTGGAGGTCTGCAAATCTTCCGAGCAGGTCATTTCTGTCGATACAATCGCCGGTACGAACGGCTATGACGGAGGCCTTGTAATCTTCGGGTGAGCCTAATCCGAAGATGCAGGAGACGGATGCGACGATGATGCAATCGCTCCTTGATGAGAGGCTGGTGGTGGCCGAGAGACGGAGACGGTCGAGGTCGTTGTTTTTTGAGGCGTCCTTTTCGATGTAAATATCCCGCTGGGGGATGTATGCTTCGGGCTGGTAATAATCGTAGTAGCTGACGAAATATTCGACGGCATTTTCGGGGAAGAGCTCTTTGAATTCCTCGTAAAGCTGGGCAGCGAGGGTTTTATTGTGTGAGATGACGAGGACGGGCAGGTCGAATTGAGCAATTGTCTGGGCCATGGTAAAGGTTTTGCCGGAGCCGGTGACGCCCATGAGGGTTTGGAGTTTTTTGCCGTTGCGCAGACCATCTACGAGGCGTTCTATGGCCTGGGGCTGGTCGCCGGCAGGCGAAAGGTCACTGTTTAGTTTGAATTTAGCCATATTACTTTACGGCCGGGAAAATGAACGTGGCGGCCTCGTTACTCCTGCTATTTTAGCGATTAATTGCACCAACTGCACGGAATTTCCTTGGATTTGGTCCTTTCGAGGAGAGGTGGAGCAAATCCAGGCGGGCATAAAGCAGGTAGAGGGGACAATCGAGAGCTGGGACCAAGAGCGGAAGCGTGAGGCAGTAAAGGCCCAGTACGAGAGGGACATGGCGGCTTTCAGGGATTTTGGCAAGGAGTTGGTAGGGGTAATGACCGAGTCGGGCGACGAGGATGAGGAGGTTCCGGAGGGTTTCCGCGAGGTGGCCAGAGAGGCCAACGAGCTGATGTCGGGCGATAAGACATTGTCGGAGACTAAAATCGGGTTTTTTATGGCGCTTTTTGGGTCTTTTTCGTGCCTGGATATCTTCTGGTTTCCACTTGCTCTTTGGGGTGCGTACAAGATCGGCTCGGCACGGGATTAAACGAGTGAAGAAGCGGCAGTCGCTGGAGATGTGGAACCCATTTGTAAATCGGGGACGAAAAAGCGTCTGCCATGCTGCTGGGCAGATGGCGGCAACGGCTGACCAACCCTTTGTGGTACCGACCCGCCCGGAGGCGAAGGTCCTACCCCGTCTTCGGCGAGATAGTAGTCTCTGATGGCCTGTTGCTGCTGCTCGGCGGAAAATTCGCCTGGCTGAGTCGCCTTACCAGCCATAGACGCCGGCCCGGGCATCTTGCTGTCATAGCGTGCTTGCTCCAGCGCAGGTCCTTCCGCATCGCGCCTCTCAGCATCAAGCATCGGTGCAGTATCTGGTGATTGGCTTACCGGCCTTGTCTGTCTGGGCTTGAGCAGCCCAACCGTGACGACTGCCACTAAAGCCGCAGCCAACACTGTAACAACTGTTATTTTTAGCCAAAATCTGTTCATGATTTTTGCGACCCTTTCGTGACTATGAATCATTTTGATTTACTTTTCACGTTGTAGTCTGAACCATTCCTTGAAAGAATAGTCCTCGATCGGATATTCATTTCTAAACTTGTCTAACAGATGCAGTTTCCCAGCGGCCTTGAACGTGTTTCTAAAGCTTGGGTAATTTAAAAAGTATTTTATTTCACAGTTAATTGCAGGGTCCGACGGGCGATAAATTATTGTAACAGGTTCTCCGGTAGACAGGCGACTATAATACTGCCAGGGTCCTTGGGCACTTCCCGAATATGTTTTCTCTTTGCCGGTCTTAGGTTCCTCGGCATTGAACGTGTATACTATTTTCCATCCTTCAGAGGCTAAATACTGGTAAAAACTCTTCGTAACTGCCCCTTGGACAATTTGCCCTTCTTCTAATAGCAGAATACGATTTTCATCGTTTTTGGTCATCGCCTGGCCAGGGCCAGAACTGGCAATAAAAAAAGCAAATGCGAGACATATTACCCCCATAAATCGAGTGGGCCAAATGTAAAGCAGATTACGGAATTTGCTGGTTGTAAACTTCGAATTTGAACAGTGTTTTAGCATAATATTCGTGATATCTTTCGCGAGGAAGAGGAAAAAGAGACCCATGACTATTAGAACACAACTCTTGAGGTCGAAATACAGCAGAGGTGGTTTGTCTGCATAAAAATTCGAGGTAATAGCAATCAAACATAGGACAAAAAATCCAAGAATTGCCACGGCAAGGGTGACCCAACGGGTTTTTCTTAAATTTCTTTTTAAGAGAGAGAATTTTGGGTCTTCAAAATCCTGCAGTTTATATATCTCGTCAACTAATGTAAATACGTTAAACCATCGGAGTCGTGGCAGTCCGTAGTCCCTTGCCTTTTCGGGATGGTGTTTGCGAACAAATTGGATGAATTGTGAGAGCAGATGTACTTGTTTTAAACTCAGTACTACTAAGAGTGTGAAGTAAACAATAATATAATAAATGGGCAAGATTTTCATAACAAAGGGTCCCAACTTATTCAAAGAAAGGTTGAAAAGTGTTCCTAATTTTATTGATCCACGGTGCAAGGATTTCTAATGAGGCCTGAAAGTAACCTTGGAATATAGCATTCCATTCATCATCTTCATCACCTAGTACCAAAGGCGTTACTGCAGTCTTAGTAACATGCGTATGCGTCTCAAAAGTGTATAGTGGAGACGCGGTTACGCTAAGTCCAGGAGAGAATTCAAAGCCCCAGTAGTCCTTACCGAAAAGAACGTTTCCACTAAAGAAACCAAATGAAGCGCCGGTGGAGGAACCAACGCCTTCCAAATGATAAATAGTATCGGCTGATGTTCCACCAATATATATACCAGCATTTAGAGCAGGAGTGCCCCCTCCATAGCCGGCGGCATTTATCATGCCAAAGTTCCCCTCATCGTCGATTACAAAACCCCATTCACCCATTAGGCTATGGGCAAAAGAAGCCGTCCCGGACAACATTATGTGCACAGTCCACAGCCCCCACGGATCAATTCTGTCAATCGGGTCGTTTTGGCAGTAGAGGTACGCATGTAGGGTAAGTGGTTCTTGGAATTTGCCCTGTACCGGGTCTCTTGCTGTGAATCGGGAGATGTAGGGGTCGTACATACGCGCACGGAGGTAGTATTCGTTTATTTCAGAATCATAGAACTGCCCTGTAAACATAAACGGATTGCTCAGCGTGCCTTCTTCCTCTAATGTTTCTCCAAACGGATTGTACGTATAAAGCTTTACCACATCGCCGTCGGTGGTATTGATAATCTGTCTTACGCTGCCTAACCTGTCATGCAGGTAGAAATACCGCGAAGTGGTGTGGTCGCCGTTGTGCTGAGCGAGAATCTGACTGTTGCCGTGGATGTAGGTCTTTTCGATATTCATATCATCGTCAGGGTCAAGCTCTAAGAGTATCACCGGCAGAGCTCCCACAATATCAACGATGTACTTGCGGGTAGTTGTGTTCTCGCCGTCATTGGAATCCTTGAAGATGCGGTTGCCGGATGGGTCGTATCTTAGCGAAATCGATTTACTCGGCGTATTTGCCTTGCGGAGCATGCCGTCCCAGTTCCATACGAGGTTGACGTCAACGCCCGTAATCAACTGGCCGTTCTCATCCCAGGCGAGGCTGTTGCCATCCGCATCGGTCATCTGATTCCCGGAGTACGTGAAGCTCTCGCTACTTGACTGTATCGTTCTTGAAGTCATATTCCCAGCATCGCTATAGGCGAAATCAGCCACCCAGTCGCCGATACCAATAATACCGCTAATATTGGCGTCGGTCAACTGTGAACGCATATCATATATGTATACATAGCTGTGGTCAAGGGTCGTTTGAGCGCTTTTTGTGAGAGTTTCGTTTTTGGTGATACAGGCCATTTCCATTTTCGTCTAAGGCCCGGAGGGGCATCGCAGAGGTGTTGTAAACTTGTCTTTGTCCGGTTCAAGGCGAAAAAGCGGGTTTCACGACACGGTTTACTGTTGACTGGAGGCGGCGGCGACATGGGTGGCGCAGGTCTTGTGAAATCTTGACATGTGTGTTTAGAAGTGCGACAATCTGGTTGCGGGTAGTGGGTAGAGGTAAGTTTAGGGATTTTTGCTTTTAGAGAGTTGGGTCAATGAAACGGCAGATTGATTTTGATATTGCGGTGATAGGCGGCGGTATCGTTGGTTTGGCATCTGCGTACAGGATAGGGCAAAGTCATCCTGGGGTCAGCATCGCTGTCCTGGAGAAAGAGGAGCGGGTGGCATCTCACCAGACCGGTCATAATTCGGGTGTTATTCATTCCGGCTTGTATTATGAGCCCGGCTCGAACAAAGCGAGGACCTGTGCCGCAGGACGGAAGGAGCTTATAGCTTTTGCGAAGGAGCATGGTATTGCGCATAAGATTTGCGGCAAGATAATTGTTGCGACACGCCAGAGGGAGCTTAGCTATCTTGAGCTGCTTTTCCGTAACGGCCAGGAGAATGAAATAGAGGGCATCGAGAAGATTGGGGCGGACGAAATCAAAGAAATCGAGCCGTTTTGTGCAGGGATAGCCGGTATAAGAGTGCCCTGTGCGGGGGTGATTGACTTTGTTGAAGTTGCGGAAAGATTGAGTGAGCTGATTGAAGCGAATTCATCGGGCAATAAGGTTTTGACCTCGCATAAGGTGTTGGGTTTTGACAAACACGACTTTTACACAAAGGTTGTTACAGATAAAGGGGCGTTGACGGCCAGGTATATCCTGAACTGCGCGGGGCTCGAGAGTGACAGGATAGCCAAGATGGATGGGGTGGAGGTGAGGATGCGGATTGTTCCGTTCCGGGGGAATTATTATGAGTTGACGGCGGAGGCGGCGGAAAAAGTGCGGGGCCTGATTTATCCGGTGCCGGACCTCGCTTTGCCGTTTCTTGGTGTTCATTTTACACGCCGGATAGAGGGCAGGGTCGAATGCGGCCCGAACGCGGTTTTCTCATTCAGAAGAGAAGGATACGGCAGATGCGATTTTAGCTTTAGGGACACGTGGGACGCATTGAGCTACGGAGGGACATGGAAGATGTTCGCGAGGAACTGGCGATATGGGTTGGCTGAGTATTCAAGGGCGTATTGCAAAAAACTGTTTCTTAAAAATATCCAGAGGCTTATACCGACATTGGGCCCCGATGATATAAAGCCCGGCGATACGGGAGTGCGCGCGCAGGCAGTCGGACCCAGGGGTGAGCTGGTCGACGATTTTAAGATAGAGCGACAGGGAAGGTCTATCCACATCTTGAATGCGCCGTCACCTGCAGCAACCGCGTCGCTGGCTATCGCCGATTATGTGACGCAGGTGGCCACGGACTTTTTTGAGCTCAGGGCGTAAATTTGCGCCGGGCGGGTGTGGCGATAGATGAGCAAATACCAAGGCGAGAGTTTGTTCGCGTCTGAGGAAGCTGATGAGGGGGTCTGCAATCATATTATTCGGGTGGTTTTTGAATCTGGGGCGGATACCGAGTTCGATTATCTTCTGCCGGATAAATTTTGGCCGATTGAGGCCGGCCAGCGGGTGGAGGCTCCATTCGGCAGGAAGAACAAACTTGAAGTAGGATTTTGTTCGGCCATTGATATATCTTTGTCTGAGTCATTTGCCGGCGGAGTGAAAAAGGGCAAGCTAAAGAAGGTGGCCCGTGTCGTAGATAAAGAGCCGCTGGTAGATGCCGCTGGTATGGAGCTGGCCAGGTGGATAAGCAGGTATTATGTCTGTCCGTTGGGCCAGGTTCTGGCAGCGATGGTGCCGAGGGGTGTCAAGCGAGGGGCGGGTGTCAAGACCGAAAGAGTGGTTTTTCTTGCCGAAGGTGCCGACGATACGGTCGAGCCGGTGAGGGGTAAAAAGCAAAGGCAAATCATTGAATATTTGCGGGGCAAGAAGGCTTTTAGTTCCGAAAGTGCTGTCGCACTGCAGGATTTATTGAAGTCGGTCGGCTGTACGCATGCCCCGGTAAAGAGACTTGCGGAAAGGCAGATTATCGGGATAGCACAAAGGACTATATTGAGGTCGCTGCCTGCAATTCCCAGGGGGATGTCGCTGAAGACAGAGGCTGTTGTGCTCAATGAAGACCAACGGAAGGCCCTGGAGCATATCAGGGGTCGAATAGGTTCGGGGGAATTTGGTGTAACGCTTTTGTATGGTGTTACCGACAGCGGGAAAACCGAGCTTTACATAAGGGCCGTTGAGACATGCCTGCATAGAGGAAAAGCTGCCATTGTGCTGCTTCCTGAGATTGTTCTTACCGCGCAAACGGTCCAGCGATTCAGTGACCGGTTTGAAAGAATAGCGGTGATGCATTCAGGTCTTAGCGGGGCCCAGCGGAACGTTCAGTGGCAGAGGATAAAGGCCGGCCAGGCCGATGTGGTCATAGGCGCTCGGTCTGCGGTTTTTGCGCCGGTGGCAAGACTCGGGCTTATTGTTGTTGATGAGGAACACGAGCCGAGCTACAAGCAGGACACCGCGCCGCGGTATAACGCCAGGGACGTGGCGATAAAGCGGGCGCAGTTGTCAGGTGCGCATTGTATTTTAGGAACTGCAACACCGTCGTTGGAGACTTTGTTTAACAGCAGAAAAAAAAAGTATTTTGACCTGGTGTGTTTACCAAAACGGGTGATGGATTTACCCATGCCGGAAATGAAGCTTGTTGATTTACGGGCAGGCTTTGGGGGACAGAAAAATATAAGTTTGATTTCCGGGCCATTAGCTGAACACCTGACGGAGACTTTAGCTAAGGGTGAACAAGCGATTTTGCTTCTGAACAGGCGTGGTTACAGTAATTTTATATTCTGCCCATCGTGCAGGCATACGCTGCACTGCCGCAATTGCGATGTAGCGCTGACCTTTCATAAGTCTCGAATCAGGGGAGCCGAGCGGATGCGAAGCGTCTCCGGCAAGTATATGGACTACGGTTATGCTGTGTGCCACTATTGTTTGGCACAGACGCTGGTTTCAGAAAAGTGTCCTCTATGTGCAAAGGGGATGGCGATGATTGGGATGGGCTCGCAGCGGCTGGAAGAGGAGTTAGGCAGGAGGTTTCCTGACGCCCGTACATCGAGGATTGACAGTGATTCAATGGCGGGGGGGGATTATTACCGCGTATTGAAAGATTTTAGCGAGGGGCGAATCGATGTCTTGGCGGGGACGCAGATGTTGGCCAAGGGCCTGCATTTTCCGAACGTGACATTGGTGGGGATTATCAGTGCCGATACGTGTCTTTATCTTCCGGATTTTAGGGCGAATGAGCGGACGTTTCAACTTATTTCGCATGTGGCCGGTCGGGCGGGACGGTCTGCGAAGAAGGGCGTTGTTTTCGTTCAGACTTTTTTGCCGGAGCAGCCTGCGATACAGTTTGCGTTAAAGAATGATTTCGACGGGTTCGTGCAGGAGGAGCTAAGGCATCGGCGGGCGTGCAATTTGCCACCTTTTTGGCGATTAGCCAGCGTCGTTTTGAGGGACAGGGACTTTGACAAACTTGAGGCGGCCAGTGGGGCGATGCGTGAGGTGATCGACTCTATTATAGGACGAGAAGCCCTTGAAGTGACTGTGCGGGGGCCGATGCCAGCGGTGATAAGCCGGATACAGCGTTTCCACAGGATGCAGATAATTATTCAGGCCCCTGAGGCGGCAACTTTGCAGAAGTTATTTGCTGGTTTGCGTGGTGCAGAAGCGGTCAGGCCGCGGGTTTTGGTGGCCATAGATGTGGATCCTGTGAACTTATTGTAGCTTGCAATTCAATAGGTTATGTGCTATCGTTAATTCCTTGATGTTGCCGGGGTGTGGCTCAGTTTGGCTAGAGCGCTGCGTTCGGGACGCAGAGGTCGCTGGTTCGAATCCAGTCACCCCGATTTTTTTTTGGTCAGGAGTTAAGATGCCGATTTTTGAATATAAATGTGCTGAATGTGGCAGGGTGAGCGAGTTTCTGGAAAAGTCCGGCAACCGGTCGGCGAGAACGTGTCCGCATTGCGGCGGTGTGGAGATGAAGAAACAGTACTCTGTATTTGCAGCCGGCGTGAAGCAGGGCGACTCGAAGGGTTGCAATGGCTGTAGTGACAAGAGTTGTCCCCATTCGGGATATTAGCATTTTAGCAGACCTGCAAGGAGCTAAAAACAAATGGCCGAGAGAACAGGGGCCTACAATTTCAACGAGATAGAAAGGAAGTGGCAGCGGTTCTGGGAAGAGCAGAAGACCTTTAGGGCCGAAGACTGTGACTCCTCGAGGCCTAAATATTACGTTCTGGACATGTTTCCGTATCCGAGCGGTGAAGGGCTGCACGTAGGCCATCCGGAGGGTTATACGGCCAGTGATATAGTAGCTCGATATAAACGGATGAAGGGTTTCAATGTGCTGCATCCGATGGGCTGGGACGCGTTCGGGTTGCCGGCTGAGCAGCACGCTGTCAGTTCCGGTACTCACCCGGCGAAGACCACGCAAAAGAATATCGATAATATGCGGCGACAGATAAAATCGCTGGGCTTCAGCTACGATTGGGACAGGGAGGTCAGCACCACCGACCCCGGCTACTACAAGTGGACGCAGTGGATATTTTTGAAGATGTTCAACAGCTATTTTGACGAGGCCGAGCAAAAGGCCAAGCCGATTGAGCAGTTGCGTGTACCGAAAGGTCTGAACGAAGCTGAGAAGCGCAAGTACATAGATGAGCATCGGCTGGCCTACGAAGCTGAGGTACCTGTCAATTGGTGTCCTGCGTTAGGGACCGTTCTGGCGAATGAGGAAGTGATCGGAGGTGTCAGTGAGCGGGGCGGGCATCCTGTAATAAGAAAGCCGATGCGCCAGTGGATGCTGCAAATAACCAGATATGCTGAGCGGCTGCTTAAAGACCTTGGCGAGGTAGACTGGCCGGAGTCGATAAAGAAGTTGCAAAGCAATTGGATAGGAAAGAGCATCGGTGCTGACGTCGATTTTAAAGTTGATGGCTTTGACGAGATGATTCGGGTCTTTACGACCCGCCCGGACACGCTCTTCGGAGCGACCTATATGGTATTGGCTCCTGAGCATCCGCTGGTTGATAAGATTACAAGTGAGGAAAGGAAAGAGGCGGTCCAGAAATACCGCGAAGAAGCTGCGCGAAAGAGCGATTTGGACAGGACCGACCTGGCAAAGGAAAAAACGGGCGAACCATTAGGTGCTTATGCCATAAACCCGGTCAATGAGGAGAAGATGCCTATCTGGATAAGCGATTATGTTCTTATAAGCTACGGCACCGGCGCAATTATGTCGGTGCCTGCCCACGATGAGCGCGACTTTGAATTCGCCAAAGAATTTAATCTGCCAATCATCCCGGTCGTGAAACCCTTGGAAAGTGACATCGAGTTTAGCCTTTCTTTTGCGGATTATGCGGACAAGATGTCCGAGGAAGAATGGGAGACAAAGAAACCTGCTATCATTCAGGACTCCCTCAAAAGGATTCTTGCTGGTAAAGAGTGTTGGATCTGGGACGGCATTGCAATCAATTCTGGCCAATTTAATGGTTTGAGAACAACTCAATTCAAAGAGCAGATTACAAATTGGCTCAATGACAGAGGCCTCGGGAGAAAGGCCGTAAATTATAAGCTTCGAGACTGGCTTTTTTCGCGCCAGCGTTATTGGGGTGAGCCATTTCCGATTTTGCATACGGGCGACGGCGGTGTGCGCGGACTTTCGGAAGAAGAGCTGCCGTTAGAGCTGCCGGAGGTTGAAAGTTACGAACCGCCGGGTACGGGTGAGTCGCCGCTGGCCAGTATTGACGATTGGGTCAATGTGACGTTGCCTGATGGCTCCGGGGGCAAGCGTGAGACAAACACGATGCCGCAATGGGCGGGAAGCTGCTGGTATTATCTGCGATACCTTGACCCAAACAACAATGACCGATGCTGCGACGCTGAGAAGGAAAAATACTGGATGCCTGTTGATTTGTATATTGGCGGGGCCGAACATGCGGTGCTGCACCTTTTGTACTCGCGGTTCTGGCACAAATTTCTCTACGACCTGGGTTATGTCAGCACGAAAGAGCCTTTCCAGAAGCTTGTCAACCAGGGCATGATTTTAGGTGAGGACGGCCAGAAGATGAGCAAATCCCGCGGCAACGTGATTAATCCCGACCGGGTTGTTGGCGAGTACGGTGCGGATTCGATGCGGCTTTACGAGATGTTCATGGGGCCTCTGGAGTCGATAAAGCCGTGGAACATGCAGGGAGTCGAAGGCGTGCATCGGTTTTTGCAGCGGGTCTGGCGGATAGTGGTCGACGAGGATACAGGTGCCCTTGCTGAGGCAGTGAAAGAAGCAGAGACGGAAGGGGGGACGCTTAGGCTGCTGAACCAGACGATAAAGAAGGTTGGCGATGACATTGAGAGGTTTTGCTTTAACACGGCCATAAGTGCGATGATGATTTTTGTAAACCACATGAGCAAACAAGTGGTGCGGCCAAAATTGGTTGTCGAGAAATTCGTGCGGCTTCTTGCTCCATTTGCGCCGCATATTGCTGAGGAGCTTTGGGCCCGATTAGGTCATGACAAGAGCCTGGCATACGAGCCTTGGCCTGATTACGATAAGGAGCTTATCAAAGAAAAAGAAATTGAATTGGCGGTGCAGGTCAACGGCAAGATAAAAGACAGAATCGTCGTTCCCGCTGAGGCGGACGAAAAGCAAATAGAAACCGAGGCGTTGCTTAGTACGAAGGTTCAGGCAGCTATGAGTGGTAGACCCGCTAAGAGGGTTATTGTTGCTAAGCCAAGAGTGGTGAGCATAATCACTTGAATCTTGGAATAAATGGACTGATGCCTACTGAAATTGAAGCAAAGCTGAAGGTTGAATCACTCCAAGAGGTGGAGAATAAATTAAGCGAACTCGACGCTGAATTTTTGCAGGAGCAGTCGCAGATAGATTATTACTTTGATGATTGCGAAGAGACTTTCAAGAACAGCGACACGGCACTTCGCCTGCGGCGGCAAACAGCTGGCGACCAGGAGAAAATACTTTTGACTTATAAAGGTGCTAAAGAGAGAGATAACTTCAAAAAAAGACAAGAAGTTGAAGTTGAAATCGGCGATCTGGATTCGGCCGAAAAGTTGCTTTCAGCGATTGGGTACAAAAGAGCCTTGACTGTTGAAAAGAGGCGTCGAATCTGGCGGCTTTCGGGCTGCACGGTTGCTCTGGATGAATTGCCGTTGTTAGGCAGCTTTGTGGAAATTGAAGGTCCCGATGATAAAACAATTACTGATTTGCAGCGAGGCTTGGGACTCGCGAACTTATCACATATTCCGAAAAGTTACGCATCTTTGACGGCTGAAAGGCTGCGTAAGTGAACATTGGTTGGCTGTTATGAAACCAGATGATGGTTATATCGTCTATATTGTGAACCCAAAGTCCGGGGCAAGCAGCAACAAGCTTACGGGGCGAAGATTTGAGGACTACCTTAGAAATAAAGGATTTGAGGTCAGGGTGAGTCTGACCGGTTCTTTGGACGATGCCTGCGAATTTGCCACTGACGCGGCGGTGGATTACGACTGTGCGATGGTTGTTGTTGTCGGCGGTGATGGGACAGTCAGGGAGGTTGCTCACGGTCTGGAGGGCAGTGACAAACCACTGCTTATAGTACCGTGCGGGACGGAAAACCTGCTGGCGAATGAATTGGGCTTCGATGAGAAACTGGCTACGATAATAAAGACATTCGAGGGCTGGTATATTAAGCCTTTGGACCTTGGAAGTGCAAATGGGAAGTGTTTTACTTCTATAGCCGGTTTTGGTTTCGACGGTGAGATTGTAAAACGCGTCAGCGAGCAGCGAGAGGGACATATAGATTATTTTGATTATTTCTGGCCGATATGGCGTACGTTCTGGAGCTATAGATTCGACCCGCTGCGAGTAGAGGTGGACGGTGAGGAGATTTTTAATGGTCGAGGATTAGTTTTTGTTGGGAATATCTCGACGTATGCGACGGGTCTTCATATATTGCGCAACGCTGATTTCGGCGATGGATTGTTGGATATTTGCATTTATAAATGCGCATCGCGGTTGCGTTTGATTAAGCACTCGATAATGACGGTCTTGAAGCAACATGTATATGGTTCTGACGTTATTTATCGTCAGGGCAAAGATATCCGTGTTAGTAGTGATATGGGGGGTATTAGAAGCGAGATAGATGGTGACCCCGGGCCGGCCCTGCCGGTTGAAATTAAGGTGATACCGCAGGCGGTAAATTGTATTGTTCCGGAGGGCGCCAAGCCGGCCGGGATAAGAACAAGAATTGTCAGGGCATTGGGGTAAGGACAGATACTGGCTTTGTGATAATTGGAACGAGATTTTAGGTATGAGTGGAGTGAATTTTAAGCTTGGTGCCGGTGAGCCGAGAGACGGCCTGTCGGGCTTGGCCAATGCTGTTGAGGTTGGCTTGGATGGTCCTTTGTTTGTCGTAGCGGGGCCTTGTGTTATTGAAAGCAAAGATATGTGTCTGGATATTGCAGGCAGACTTGTCGAGATTGGGCAAAAGGTAGGTGTAGGAATGATTTTCAAAGCCAGTTTCGACAAGGCGAATCGGTCGAGCATATCGAGTTTTCGCGGGCCTGGTCTTGAGCAGGGCCTGGAGATTCTGGCGGCGGTGCGCAGAGAAGCTGATTTGCCCGTCATGACCGACGTGCACGAACCGGGGCAGGCTTCCGTTGCCGGTGGGGTCGTTGACTGCCTTCAGGTGCCGGCCTTTTTGTGCAGGCAAACTGATTTGCTTTGTGCGTGCGGGCGGACCGGCAGAGCTGTTAATATAAAGAAGGGTCAGTTCGTGTCGCCGGCTGAGATGAAGAATGTGGTGGAGAAGGTTCGCGCCTGTGATAACGACAAGATAATGCTGACCGAGCGGGGTACGTTTTTTGGCTACAATCGGCTGGTGAACGATATGACGTCAATTGAGGTCATGAAGCAGTTGGACTGCCCCGTTGTTTTCGATGCGACGCACAGCGTCCAGCAGCCCGGGGGCCTGGGTACTGCAACTGCTGGCAGGCGGGAGATGGCGCCGATACTGGCAAGGGCGGCGGTTGCGGCAGGTGCAAATGGGCTTTTTATTGAGGTACACCCAGAGCCTGAAAAGGCCAAATCGGACGCTGCCTGCATTATGCCTATAGACTGGCTGGAAGAATTGCTGGTTGTTTGCAAGGAGATATTCGGAGTGGTGCGGGGATAAGAAGTGTCTGAGGGGCATAAATACTTGTTCGGGCCAGTTCCTTCGCGCAGATTGGGGCGAAGTCTTGGCGTAGACATTGTCCTATTTAAGGTTTGTACGCTCGACTGTGTGTACTGCCAGCTTGGCAGGACGTCTAAAAAGAGCATCCAGCGCACGGATTATGTTCCTGTGGAGGAAGTTTTGGCTGAGTTGAGAGCGAGACTGGATGACGGCGTGCAGGCGGATTTCGTCACAATCAGCGGGTCGGGTGAGCCGACCCTGAATTCGCGATTAGGTGAGATTATTGAGGGCATGAAAAAGATTACGGATATTCCTGTGGCCTTGCTGACCAACGGTACACTGCTGTACAGACGAGACGTTCGTGTGGACTGTGCAAAGGCTGACGTGGTTTTGCCCTCGCTGGATGCCGGTGACGAAGAGACTTTCCAGCGGGTAAATCGCCCACATAAGGATATCAGTATTGAGAAGCTGATTTCGGGATTGTGCGCATTTAGAAAGGAGTTTGCCGGCCAGATATGGCTGGAGGTTTTTTTGGTCGAAGGTACGAACACTTCACCGGAGCAAATTGCCAGAATAAAAGACGCTGTAGACCGAATTGGCCCGGACAGGATTCAGCTTAACACAGCAATGCGACCGACTGCTGAGGCCGATGTCAAGAAGATAGACGCGGGCACGCTCCAGGCTATTGCTAAAGAATTGGGGGACAAATGTGGGGTTGTGGCTGGGGTTTTGCCTGGTTCGGCAGTCAAGCATATGGAAGCTAAGGGCGAACAGTTATTATCAGTATTAAAACGCAGGCCTTGTTCGCTGGATGATATTTGCTCAGGGCTGGGCATGGCCCGTAATGAAGCGCTAAAATATATCACACGTTTGCAGCAGCAGGGCATTGTTGAGTCGGAGCGGCGAGACGGCATAATCTTCTTCAAGGCAAATTAGAAGCAAATTTGCGCGGTTCGATAAATTTCTGTAAATCTGCGCAGGATTTATCAGGATTGGCGTCCAATTTGTAAAGGCCTCGGTCTTGTTGGCCGATAAAACCACTGTGGTAATTTCCAAAGTGTCGATTTTATCAGATTTTCCGAAAAAAAAAGAGTTTTTTGCTTTAGTGAGCGGCCTTTAGACCGATAAAGAGTACAAGTGTGTACAAGAATTCGGATTAAGCGGGACCGAATTGGCATTTTAGGTTGCTTTGGTGGATGAATTAAACCTGGCTGGCACAATGAGAAGAAAGAAGCGGCAACTGGTTTTGAACAAGGGGTCTGAGAAATTCATATTTCGGTATGACAGCGGGCATGAAGACGAACTTCTGGATGTTCTTATTGAGCAGGCAAAGGACAAGCGGACCAACTTCGATTGGTTTGATGCCGCGGTGTTGAGTTTTAAACTGACGCAGTTGCTTATTGGCCAGGCGGATGAATTTTTATACAAGGATACAGCTGCGCAAATTCACGCTAATTAATGTTGAATGGGTAGGTATATTATGGAAGAGAGTTTAATTACTGAAGAGTTCTTGAATTACTTGAAATTTGAAAAGCGATTTTCCGAGCATACGGCCAAGTGTTACGGTGCGGATCTGAGCCAATTTGGCGAGTTTTTGTGCGGGGGCGGTATGCCCTCGGGCGCTGAGCAAGCTTCTTTGAGTGCCGGGCATGGAGGGTCTGCTACGGCCGTCGCGACGCGGACGGATATGAGGATTGACCAGCTGCTTCTTTCGGTGGATATAGGTTCCATAAGGGGGTACCTGGCGTTTCTAAATGAGAAACAATATTCGAAGGCGACTATTGCGCGCAAGCTTGCAACTCTGCGCAGCTTCTATAAGTTTCTCATTAAGCGAAATCATCTTGACTCTAATCCGGTTGTGGGCATCCGAACGCCGAAGCAGGAGAAAAAGCTGCCGCATTTTCTTGAATATGAAGAGGTCAAGCGATTGCTTGAAACGCCGCCGGTGGATACCTGGCTTGGGGCAAGAGACAAAGCTATCCTTGAGACCCTTTACAGCACCGGGATAAGGGTAAGCGAGCTCGTTGGATTAAATATGGATGATGTAGATTTTTTAGGCGAAGTTGTACACATACGGGGCAAAGGTAAAAAGGAGAGGATATCGCCCATAGGCTCGTCGGCTTTGCAGGTTATTCAGCACTATATGGAGTTCCGAAATAAAAGGGCCCAGAGCAACAATAATTTCGACTCGAAGGTTCTTTTTGTAAACAAGCACGGCAAGCGTCTTAGTACGCGCAGCGTCCGCCGCAAGATGGACAAATATCTTAAGATGGCAGGGCTGGACCCGTCGATTAGCCCCCATACACTGCGTCACAGCTTTGCAACGCATATGCTAAACAACGGTGCAGATTTGAGAAGCGTTCAGGAATTGCTTGGCCATCAGTCGCTTTCCACGACCCAGATTTATACGCACCTTACGACAAGAAAGCTGAAAGAGGTTTATCAGGATGCCCATCCGCGTGAGACGGAGCGCGGGGATAATGAGTGGTAAAAAGTGCCCAATTGATATTGGTAGGAAAAAGCCGGATTTTAAGCCGGCTTTTTTTATGCTTTTCTGTTTTAGGTAATTTCAGTGTTTTTGTCATTCGCACCGATGTATTCAGGCACAAGCTCTTTGATTTTTTTAACTATTTCGCAGTAGTTCTGCGTTTGTGCGACAGCTACGAGCTCTTTTATACCGGCGTTAAGCTTGTCATGGTCGGTCGGAATATTCTTCCAGATAGCAATCTTCTTGTGCCTCGTGGGCTGCATGTCCTCGCCTTTGATTGAGAGTTCCTCAAAGAGTTTTTCGCCGGGTCTTAGTCCAGTGAAGACCATTTCAATATCTTCTCCCGGCTTGAAGCCACTAAGCGTAATCAGTTCCCTGGCAAGGTCGACGATTTTTACAGGTTCGCCCATATCGAGGACAAAAATCTCTCCTCCTTTTCCCATCGAAGCAGCTTGGAGGACAAGTTGGCTGGCTTCAGGTATGGTCATGAAATAGCGTTTCATTTGCGGATGAGTGATGGTAACAGGTCCGCCTTCTGCTATTTGCTTTTTAAAGATTGGCACGACGGAACCTTCGGAACCAAGAACGTTACCAAACCTGACCGTGACGAAATGTGTTTTGCTGGTTCTGTTCAGGTCCTGAATATACATCTCCGCAATTCGCTTTGAGGAGCCCATTATACTGGTTGGGTTGACGGCCTTGTCGGTGCTAATCATTACGAAATTTGCAGCACCATATTTGGCCGCGGCATCGGCTACCGCTTGCGTACCTGTAATGTTGTTTTTGACTGCCTCTCCCGGATTGAGTTCCATCATGGGCACATGCTTGTGGGCAGCGGCATGAATAACAATCTGGGGCCTGTATTCCGCGAAAAGTCGGTCGACTCGTGATTTATCCGTGGTGTTGCAAATAAGGGTTTTCATCTGGGTGTCGGGAAATTGCGTTCGCAATTCCCGCTCTATGTAAAAGAGCGGATTTTCCGCCATTTCGACGAGAAGGAGCAATTCCGGTTTGAAATTGCACAACTGTCTGCACATTTCCGAGCCAATAGAGCCGCCGGCACCGGTGACCAGGATAGTTTTGTCTTTAGCGAAAGCCTCTATTAAGTCCCAGTCGAGCTGGACGGTTTCCCTGCCCAGCAAGTCATCGATATCCACGTTGCGAATGTTGGAGACACTGAATTTGCCCGATGCGATATCGGTAATTGATGGTACAGTCCGGAACCGCATTTTAGTACCCTCACATACCCGGATAACGCGTCTTAGCTCTTTGTGAGTTGTTGAGGGCATTGCGATGGCAATTTCTTCGACGTTGCGGTCTTGGCAGATTTTTGGTAACTGTTCGACAGTGCCGAGCACAGGCAGACCGTGGATGAGCGAGCCTTGTTTGGCGGGGTCGTCGTCGATAAATCCAATCACCTCATACTCTGAGATTGGCTTATGGTGAATTGCTCGCAGCAGCTCTTCACCAGCGTCACCTGCGCCGACTATCAGAAATCGTTTTAACCGGGCACTTTCGACGGCTCGAAACTCCTCGTGGTAAAGCCTTATTAGCATTCGGAACCCAGCCAGCAGCAAAAACGTGGTAAATAGGTCGGCCATAAATACACCCTGTCCGACGAAAGTTACATTCTGCAGTTTTTGGCGAACTGGAGTTGGTGAAAAAATCAGTGCGACCCAGAGCAACACGATTATCAAAGTGCTTACCAGTGAAGCTCGCAGAATACCGAGAAGGTCGGATATTCCGACATAGCGCCACCAGCCCCGGTACTGTTTGAACAGTGCAAATACCACGAATTTGATGATGATGAAGAACAACAGCAAAGGCGGATACTGGTCAACAAGCCAATCGCGCCTGAACTGCATATTATTTGTCAGGAGGAATGAAAGCATCAGAGAAGTGGCGAAAGCGACTATATGTGCAAGCACAATCATGAGCTTTCGGTGGCGCAGCATCAAAGGGGGCGGCGTTGACAGTTGGGACTGGCTTGGTTTCTCTTTTTTCACTTGTGTATTTGCGTTTGAGTCGGTCATATTTTACCGGCAGCATAATTGCTTGTGCTTGTTGCAGCGATTATTCACAGTTGTAATTGTAATCACAGCCTAACCATATGTCAAGCAATTATCGCTACCATCGACTTGCAGTTGCCGCAGGGCCGGTGTGGTCTCTGACCTTGTCACTGTGTAGCATCTGAAGAATCTGGTTTTGTTTTCGCTTTCGATTCTGGCTGAGATTCTTCGGATTCGGTTTCGGCGGTACCCGGCTCGGTTTGGGCATCTTCGAAATGTGTGTATACGTCCTCGAGAGAAGTGTTATCAACTCTGTTGCGCATAAGAGAATAGATGATGGTGTTGGCCGAGAAGTAAAAACTCATCATAAAGGCAACAAGTAACCCGATGACTGCAAGTATAAGCAGGTGTATGAGAAAGGCTGCAACTGATTCCGTCCAGTTAGCGGCCGCCGAATCCATTGAGCCAAGCAGATTCATAAAGTTTGGTTCCGGCCAGATTGCTGTCAGCTTGTTACACTGTTTACTGCTGCTGTCGACCCAGACGCCAAGGTGCAGGAACCAGCGGGTGGCCCAGAGCAGTAAAAAGGCAAAAAACCGAACGAATACGTAACAGATTGCGCCATAAACCACCGCGATGGCGCTATAAAAACCCATTCGCCAGGGCTTTGAGTATACATAGCTAAAGGAGCGGCTTATAGCATCAAAGCAGTCTGCTCCGTCGTACGCTACTGAGGGGAACATCAGGTTGAATCCCACGACGGTTCCAATTAGGATGATTGCTATCAGTATCCCTGCAATTAGGGCAAGCGGCATAAACACGGCCATTAGCAGCTCGCCTATTCTTGGAATATTGCCTATTAAGCCTAAGAAAAATACAAAAAGGCCAATGAAGATGATGATGCCGATTGGGGCCAGCGGTGTGGCAAAAAAGCTTGGAAATTTCTTCATTCCGAATTGCAGCGCCTCGGTTAGGCCCGGTTTTTCGCCGCGGGCAAATTGCAGCGCCGCCATCCGGCATAAACTGCCCCCGGCGGCTGAAATTACCGCGAGGCTGATTAGAACGAATACAATACAGTAAATAAAGTGGTATTTAAGTACCCACCCGATAGCCTTGAAGCAGTCTGCGGTGTTTGCGGCTACAGCGGGAAGGTCGAAGGCAAAGAGTGAGCTTAGCGCGTTGTGAAATCTTTCAGCCGCAAAGTGCCACAAGGTGGAGAATACGCCTCGATGGTCACCTTCTTGTTTGTACTGCTTAATGTAAGATTCTACCTGGTCAGGATTTGTCATGTAGATTTCGAGTTCGCTAATCTGGCCTTGGGGACCTGGTATGGTGACAACAGTGCCTGCGAAGTCCATAATCCAGCCCGCAATACATATGATGGCCAAGGCCAAAAATGCGATTAGCAATTTAGTCGGCTGAATAGCCATACGGAAGGTCCGAAATATGTTTGGAAAGAGGAGGGTTTTAAGAAGCGACGATGATTCTTTTTCGCTGACCATTCTGCGTCCTTTCAAAAAGGTTAGAATTACGGTTTTTCAGCAAAAAACAGGCGCGTGTAATATAGTCTATTGTTGGGAGGTTTCAATAGATTTTATAATATTTCCCAACGTTATCAGTTACCGGCTATCGCTGACAGTCTCTGATTGGTTGTTGGTTAACTTCGAGGTTATCTTGTATTCAGCGTCGAGCCATGTGCCCAAATCTATAAGTTTGCAGCGTTCTGAGCAAAAAGGAAAGTACTTTGCTCGGTCCGACTGCGTACCAGGTGGCACTTTGACGGTTTTTCTGCAGATTGGGCATGTGTGATTCATAACGGGACCTTAATCTGCTCGTTTTTCAGACGGGCACAGAATGTATTTGCGTGCTTTTCTCCAACTCAAATGACCAGAAAGCCGGTCAGGCAAATCTGAAGAAGTTGTCGCCGCCACTGAACTGCAATACCTTTTCTCACATGACCTTTTTGAACAAGTAGACTGGAATGGGCCCTTTTCTTATGGGCGTTTTTTTTTAATCGCTGTCGTTATCTTCGTATTCGTCCGGTCCTGATGTTGACTCTTCCTGCTCTGTTGTCATCCCCTGCTCGACCATTCTGGCATACTCGACGCAATACCTGGCCCAAGGCTGAGCTTCCAGCCTCGCTTTTGGTACAGGTTTGCCTGTTCCTTCACAGATGCCGTAGGTGTGGCCATCAATTCGCTGTAGCGCATCGTCGATTTCGCGCAGGAGTTTTCTCTCACTGTCCATCAATCCGAGAGCGAATTCCTGCTCATAATTGTCGGTTCCGATGTCAGCCATGTGGATTGGCATGCTTGAGAGGTCCCCGCTTGCCTCCAGCCTGGACTTTTTGAGAGCTTCATCTTCCATTTCGTTTACATTGATGAGAATTTCTCTGCGTTTATCCAACAACAGCTGCTGAAAATGTTCGATACTGGCAGCACTCAAATGAGTTTTCTTACTGCGTGTCGAGCTTGTTTCTTTCCTGGATGCCTTTTTTCGTTTCTGTGCCACCTCTTTTACACCTTTCTCACTGCCAAGCCTTTACTCAGATATCTGAGTAAACCAATATCATAACATATTAACTTGTCTCATGTATACTACTTGTTTTGTCTAAAATTGTGAATTGTGGCACCAAGGTGGGAAAGTATAGTCAGGCCGGTCGAATTATTCCAGCGAATTCGCCACGATTACGTAACTGCTTTATTAACATGCTGTTACGGCAAAAGGTCGCCGGGCTAATTTTGCTGTGCCCCGTTGAAATCTGCGGGAGGTATCTGCTTGTCTTTGGCAAATTCACCTAATGGCAGGAAGAACTTTTGGCGCCCGACGCGACCTACGAAGGTGGTTATGCCGAAGATTTTTTTGATTTGCTCCTGGGAAAAGAGAAGCTCAGGCGGGCCGTATTCGTAAGCGCCGTCGGCTCCAATGAGCAGAGCGTCGTCGCAATACTGAGCCGCGAGGTTTATGTCGTGCGTCACAGCTACGATTGTCTTGCGGTGTTCTTGTTGCATTTTTTTGAGCAAATCGTAGATGCCTACCTGATGCTTCAGGTCGAGAAAGCTCGTAGGCTCATCCAGGAGCAAAATAGCTGTGTTTTGCGCCAGTGCCCTTGCGATAAAGACTCGCTGTCTCTCACCTCCGCTGAGATGTGCGAGTGGCCGTGAAGCAAACTGGGCCGTGTGCGTCAATTCAAGCGCCTGAGCCACAATTTCCCTGTCACTTTTGCTTTCAAATCCAAGTGAGCCCAAGTAAGGTGTCCTTGCCATTGACACGACCTCGGCAACTGTAAAATCAAAAACCGGCACGAACTCCTGGCGGACAACAGCAATTTTCTGTGCGAGTTTTCTGACCGAATATGCTTCTATGTTTTCAGCGTCAATTTCAATGGCTCCAGCGCCAGGTTTGAGCAACCCGCAGAGCAAATTTAGTAGCGTTGTTTTGCCTGCGCCGTTTGGTCCGGCTATGGCCAGAAATGTTCCGGAGGTTACTTCGAAGCTTAAACCGCTCAAGATAGGCTGGGCACCATAGCCGAAAGTAAGATGTTCGACCTTTAACATAGGGCTCATTTTAGCCAACCAACCTTTCTGCTATATTTTGCGAGCAGAATCAAAAAGAAGGGCCCCCCGGCAATAGCCGTAATCACGCCTACCGGTAGTTGCTCCTGGCCAAGAATTGTTCGTGCAAGCGTGTCGGCGCAAACCAGGAATGCACTGCCGATTAGCGCACTGACAGGCAGCAGTTGGCGATGGTCGGGCCCAAAAACCAGACGGACGCCGTGAGGCACGATAAGTCCTACGAAGCCGATAAGTCCGGTCAGACTGACTGCTATGGCCGTTATAAAAGCTGCCAAGCCGAAAGCAATCACCTTGGTTTTTCCTATGTCAACGCCGAGCCCCTGAGCTTCCTCTTCTCCGAGGGTCAGAGCATTCAGCCTGTGGCCGATAGTGAATAATCCGCTTATCCCGCCCAGGATGCAGACCGCGCTGACCGACAATACGAACGAATCTTTTTCCGTTATACTACCCATTAGCCAGTATATAGTCGAGCGTAAGTGCTCGCTCCTTGCTATTGATGTCAGGAACATTATCACTGCTGAGAAGAAAGCATTAACCACCACACCGGCCAGCAGCA
>SDBT01005064.1_pt1 | contig 22230 bp, 22 predicted proteins | sample 2277101 | NCBI WGS metagenome assembly SDBT01 (sample SAMN10404973, study PRJNA504765) | marine sediment metagenome | isolation source: marine sediment core GS10_PC15, 103 cmbsf | place: Arctic Ocean: Southern Knipovich Ridge | collected 2010 | reverse complement strand
CAAAGGAGATATTATGGCTTTCAGCAAGACTAATTCAAAAGGCGTGACTTACTATTTACACGGAAACACTCGAACACTAAAAAGTGGAAAAACATCAACCTTGTACTATTTCGCAAAAGAAGTAAAAGAAAAAGGCTCGCTCGACAGCGTTCCTGCCGGGTATGTGGTATCAGAGACCAAAAACGGTTTACCCGTTCTCAAGAAAGGCTAATACCAGAGAATTAAACAACACTCCTAAACCTTGTCAGCACACTGGGGAAAAAACCGCCCAACAACGGTGATCAGTTCTTTCCCAGCCAACAATATTGCTGACAGGGTTTTTGTGTTTAAAGTATGAGGGTCAAGGCTTATGATCTATTCCCCCACGGTCAGATAGGGTTTTATATCTTCATAAGTTGCCGGGCCTATGCCGGGCACTTTCTGGACATCCGCTATGCGGGTAAAAGCGTGTTTTTTTCTATACTCGATGATCTTTTCTGCTGTCACCGGACCTATGCCAGGCAGGCTGATCAGGCTTTCCAATGATGCCTGGTTAATATTCACCAGGGAAATGATATCGCCAGATTCTGATCTCACCAGAACCTCTCCCTGACTGCCCGATTCTTGGTCGCGTTCTGGGTTCAATACCGGAATATAAATATGCGCTCCATCCTCAAGCACCGCTGCCAGATTAATTGATCCCGGGCTGGCGTCTTCTGAAAAACCACCGGCCGAATCGACAGCATCAATCACCCGACTGTGAGGCGGAAAAGAATAAACCCCGGGAGCGATTACACCCCCATCAATATTTATTACAACTAGCATTGGAGTAGGAGGTGGGCGCAGCAAGATCGCTCTGCCGGATTTGGGTTTGCTGATCAACAAAATCAGTCCTGCACTTAACAATCCAAATAAAACCCCAATCAGGACGTTCCCCCATCTATTGATCATCTTATGGAAAACCAGACCCCTTTATTCCCCCACTTCCAAACTTAACCCAAGGCGTTGTTCTTTTGGATCCAGATGGATAATTTCAACCCGGATCTTTTGATTTTCTTCCAGAACGTCCCAGGGTGATACCTTGTCTCCATTTCCACCCAATTCAGAGACATGGATCAGACCATCTACGCCTTCTTCCAAACGCACAAAAACTCCATAGGAAACAATATTTTTAACCACTGCTTCAACAACTTGCCCCGGTTGATATCGTTCCGTAATAGTTTCCCAGGGATTGGAGCACATCTTTTTGAGACTGAGGGCAACTTTGTTTTCCTCTCTGTCAATATTCAGGATATATACTTCTAAATGATCGCCAACCTCAACAACATCTGAGGGATGGTCAACTCTTCCCCAGGATAATTCAGAAATGTGAATTAACCCTTCCATGCCTCCCAGATCCACAAATGCCCCGAAATCCGTCAACGTCGTTACCACGCCCGGGATGCAGGTATCCTCTTCGAGTGTATCCAGCAGTTTTAGCCTGGTACCAGCTTCCGCCTGGGCAGCCCTTTCTGAAAGAACAACCCGGCAGCGGTCTTGATCATATTCAATGATCTTCAAGGAGATAATTTGCCCCAGGTATTCTTTTTTCTTAAGCCCCGCCAGTAAATGGGAACTGGGTACAAATCCATTGATAGTTTCCCCCTGGGCCAACAATCCGCCTTGATTACATCCCACGATCTTTAAACAGATGATCTCATCCGACTGGTAAAGGCGTTTGACATAATTCCAATCATTTTCTGGTTGAGTCAGCAGGGCCAGGGAGGGTATGTGATCAGATGATTCTTCAGAATCGTCCTGGTCAAAGGTTATATTAAGATTCTCTTCACCTTCTGATAAGGCTGCTTTCCACCACGAGTCTCCCAGCGGGGGAGGTTCTCCAGAACCCGAATGAACCTGATCGTCATGAACCATTAATATACCTCAACAACTTTAAGGCGAGCAAGATTTATTGTAACATTTTTTACGCGTTTTCCCCAGAATCATTTCCCCCTTCATTTTGAGCTTGTTTTTCCATTTCAAGTATCGTTTTTGCTACCACTTCAATAGCTATTTTTTGTTTTCGATACAAGTTAGCTTCGGACATAGCCAGGCGTTTGGCAACATCCCTGACCTTCTGTCCCTTCAAGAATTTCATTTCCAAAATATTGTACAAAACCCAGTCCAAGGTGAAACGCCTGGTGCCTTCCGGGCGGATCTTTTCAATTGCTTCTTTTAAGATGGCTCTGACAGCGCGTACGGTTATGCCCTCGTTTTTTTCGAGAGAATTTTGAACCACTTCCAGCTGCAGCAGAGGGCTTTCAGACAGATCCGGTCCCCCCCAATAATCCGACAAGGCATTTCTGACCCATTCTGTTACCGTGCTTTCATCAATAACTGTCTCATCTGTTGATGTTAAGACATTAGTCCCATCATACCTGGCAGCTGCTCTCAGCTGCTGGATGCGATACATCTGGGGAGTAAGATCTTCGATAGAATTAAAAACCTGCTGCTGGAAATAGCGGTCATCCAGCGCCAGATGGGCTCGCTCGACAAGAATTTGCAGCGCATCTCTCTGGTCATCATAAAGCTCTTCCAGGGGTTTTTCAACGCCCAATAAACCCAGTAGATCTTCTGGATTAGCAGAGCTGAACAGCGGAAATATCCAGAAATCCCCCCAAGAAAACAGACCCAAATCGTTGATCTTTGCCCCATCAACAGAAACATCAAGGATCTTCCGAGAAATTTCTTTTTCGTTGAAGTCTACTTTTTCACCCACAGAGACCAGAAACTCCATACCATTGGCAGTCAATGAAGCAGCAAAAGCTCTATTTGTTTGCAATCTGTCACACATGGCGGCCAGGACAGATTCCATAAATTGTTTCAAGTCTTCCAGGGTGAATAATCTCTCTTCCAGATTTTGAAGAGTAGTCAATTTATCCTTGCTTTCACCAAATAAAAACCAGCGCTCCCAAATGGGAGAGAACATGGTTATCAGATACTGCATCAATAAAAATGTTCCAGCCATCACAACCGGCGCAAAAAACGCTGCCGGTTCACCAGCCCGCCGGGTCATGGTCGTAAGGGCTAAAACCGTGCTGGTTGAAATAGGACCTCTCAGGACCCATTTGATCAACCGTCGTTTAACAACCCGGTCTGGCCAAGGTACTCCAAAAAAGGCAACAGCATAAGCCATAATAATGATCAAGCCTGAAACCAGGGTATTGCTGGCTACAGCTGCCAGCCAGAAAACATGCGGGTTTTCTGATGCAAAATTGGAGCCGAATAACAGATACGGAAATGAGCCTAGGGCTGGTGCCAGAGCACCAATAATTAAGTAACCCATTCTCCTGCGACCTGAGCGGGTTCCGGTGCGGTGGTAAGCCCGTTGAAAATTTACCCAGGCCCAAATCATATTCAGTAGATAAAAAACAGAAAAGATCCAGGTCAAATTGGTTCGCTGCAGGTGCGGCGCTACTACATTTTCACTCACCAGCGGGCCTACTAGCAGTGAAAACGGAATGGTCCCCAGGAAAATAAATGAAATAATAAACGTGACCTTTATCAATCTTTTCCTGCGGCCCCTTGATGGGCGGCCAGTGGTCGCCAGAACAGCATCCGAGAGCAGAACATAGGCAGCGGGCAGAAAGATAATTCCCACCCACTGAATTTGATACCAGAGCTCAATCGAGTCGGGAGAACTTACAACATCCGCGACAGATTCTCCTACAAAGACCACAACCACGCAGGCCATGATAAATGCAAATGCGCGGGCGACCTTATCCTTTAAATTGAATGTTAAGGCATAGAGAAGCAGGGAAAAAGCTGTAATGGATATTCCAGCCGATAATAGCTGGTTGACGGTCTGGATAAAGCTTAGCAGGTTCATATATAGGTTGAAAAGAAAATCGCGATCTCCTGATCACGATAATACTGGTCGTTGTAACCGGAGAATTCAAAACCAAGCTTGTAGGCAAATTGGATTGCCGGATAATTTTTTGGCTGCATTTCCAGGGTCAGTCGATGAAGCCGTTTTTTTCCGCACCAATCCCTGGCAGCCATGATCAAGGCACTCCCTATGCCTTTTCTGCGCAGAAGCCGATCAACCGCCAGATCTTCGATCCAGGCGCTGGCAGGAGCCAGACCCAATTGCACACTGATATATCCCCGGATATACTCATCATCTTCGACCAAAAGCAGTAAATTCCGGTCAGTCCAATTATCAACCAGCTTATGATAGGTCCTGGGATAATTTACATGAACCTCCCTTGGCAATCTGACTTCTCTGAAAGATATCTGGGTCTGGATCTCAGTCAAATCCATGGTCATTTGCCAGACATGGTCAGTCGCGTAATTATGATCCAGGGCGATCATTTTGGGGATATCAGTTGAAATTGCTGGACGTATATTCATATCAATCAATAACTCTCCCCAACTCAGTTACCAGGCACATCAATATATAAAAATACTGCACAGGGGTCCAGTTGAATTCCCTGGTTGTCAATCACAACCAGCCGAAGATAATAATTTCCCGTCTGGAGTTGAGTTGTATCCCAAAAACCCAACATTTCATCCTCTTTGGGTGAGTCCCCTGCCTGAACTGTCAGCCAGTTATTTGTATCTGCGGCAGAAATCTCAAATTTATAAAATCCGAAATTGTCAATATTTACCGTGCCCTCAATTTCCACAATACCGCTAATTGTTGAATTGTTTTCAGGATAAGTTATCATCACTTCATTTGCAATACATCCTGTCATTATCAGATCGGTAGCGAGGGGGGATGAGACAGATAGGGGAGTTGTGTTCGGGTCTGGGCTTGATACAAGTGTGCTGGTTGGGGTAGCCAGCAAATCAAGCGTAGGAGTAGGCAAAGGATTTACTCCGGGCATGGCTGGAATGATGAAAGATATCAGGCCAAATTCCGCTGTCCCCAGAAATAGCAGCACTACCAGCAAAGCTGCTGATCGATTCAGGCGCAGCTGGGCGCTCTCCTTTTCCAATCCAAAAGCCGCCGCACGCAGTTCTTCCCAGGCAAGATAAAACTTTCGGAGCTGCCAGACAGCCAGGGAACCCAGGACGATATAGATCAAATATTCCAGATCTCTTAAGTATCGTAAAATTTCGTACATTGTCTATATGGCGTCAGATCAATTCAATTCCCGGATAACAATCCTTGACCTTGGCCCGGCCCTCACAGTGACCTCAGGACTCCCCTGATCAAATTCATCATTTTAGGTGCTAATACTTTTCCAGTCTCTATAACTTCTTCATGAGTGGTTTCTGCTTCGCCATAAAGATTGGAGCTGTTGGTAATCCCTGATAATCCCAGGACCCTCTGACCACCATGATTGGCGACAATCACCTCGGGCACCGTTGACATGCCGACTGCGTCGACACCGGCACCGAGCAGGAATCTCAAATCAGCCGGGGTTTCAAAGGTTGGGCCGGCCAGGCAGACATATATTCCTTCATAAAGAATAATATCCTGCTCTTTGGCTACAGATCTTGCCAAATCCTGTAGTTCCTTATCATAAACCTGGCTCATATCCGGGAAGCGCGTACCGAACTCTTCCAGATTAGGACCGCGCAGCGGATTTACGCCGGCCATTCCCAGCAGGTTGAGATGATCGGTAATCAACATCGGATTACCCGGTACAAAATCCTGGTTCACTCCACCTGCCGCATTGGTGACCAGCACAATTTCAATTCCCAATCGCTGCATAACCCGGATAGGCAGAGTTACCTGGCTCATTTCATAACCCTCATAAAAATGAATCCGACCGTTCATGACCAATACATCCTGGCCTTCAAGGCTTCCGATAACCAGCTCTCCAGCATGTCCTTCAACTGTTGAAAGCGGCCATCCCGGAAGATCGTGATAGGGGATGATTGTGGGATCTTCAATAGATTCTGATAATAATCCCAGGCCGGAACCCAGGATCATGCCAATTTTGGGCTGTAAGGATATTCTGGAACGAATTTCATCTGCAATTTTGTCCATATCCTCGATTGTGTATTTGGTTTTCATGGTTATTGATTTCCTTTTCCAATCCTTCGGGGGGAATCACCTAATTATATCATTCAGTATTATCACCAAATAATCACAAAGATTACCATGTTATTTCAACAAAATCTGCTGGAATCCTTCCACCACTTCTTCGATATCCTCGTCTGTGATCCACAGGTGGACAACCAATCTGAATTGGTGTTCACTCTCTCTCCCAACTAGAATGTTCCGGTCTTTCAGTTTTATTGCTATTTCATCCGGACTGATAGGCATTTGATCCTGAAGACGTACATAAACCATATTAGATGGTGGATTTTCATCCATAAGAATGATTCCCTCTATTTGTTTTAATCCTCGTGCCAGTTTTGCTGCCCGGCGGTGATCATCTTTAATCAAGGTCAGGTGATTTTCTAGAGCATATAATCCGGCAGCGGCGATAACTCCTGCTTGCCGCATACCCCCTCCCAGCATTTTGCGAATTTTTCTGGCCCGCTGAATGAATTCGGCTTCCCCGCACAAAACGGACCCTACCGGGGCGCCCAGACCTTTACTGAGGCAAAACATAACCGAATCCACTGGCTCAACCAATGAAGCCGGATCCACATCTAAAGCGGCGGCGGCATTAAAGATTCTGGCTCCATCAAGGTGGAATTTTAAATTTCGTTCTCGGGCAATCTGGCCAACAGTCCGGGTATATTCCACTGATAATACAACTCCACCGCAGCGGTTATGGGTGTTTTCCAGAGTGATTAACCTTGTTGGTGGATCATGAATATCATCCCCGCGGATGGCATTCTGGATATCTTCCAAGATTAAGGTTCCATCTTTTTGATTTTGTATAATGTGAGCTTGGATACCCCCCAGGGCGGCAATTCCCCCCACTTCAAATAAAAAAATATGGGCTCTATCCCCCAGAATAATCTCACTTCCCCGTTCACAATGGGTCAGGATTGCTGCCAAATTTCCCATAGTTCCGGAAGGAATAAATAAACCTGCCTGCTTTCCGAGCAAACGGGCCGATTCCCTTTCAAGTGAATTGACCGAGGGGTCCTCCCCATAAACATCATCGCCTACTTCTGCCGTGGCTATAACCTCGCGCATTTCTGGAGTTGGAATTGTTACCGTATCTGAACGGAGGTCAATCATCGTTACTAGCTCCTAAAGATTTGTTTTTCAGTATATCCAGGATTACTTCCAGATCATCAGTCAGAGGTGCTTCAAAGGTTCTTTTTTGGGATTCTCCGGGAATCATGATCGAAAGCTGATTGGCGTGTAAAAATTGTCTGTCGATATCAAGGGTGGGTTTTTTTCTACCATAAACGGTATCTCCCACGACAGGACAACCCACGAAACCCAAATGGACCCGGATCTGGTGGGTCCTGCCGGTAAGTATGGAAATCCTTATCAAAGTATGATTAGGAAATTCCTGGATAGTAGCATATTCACTGATAGCTTCTTTTCCAGCCCGGTCCAGAACAGGCGCCATACGCTGACGGAATTTTGGATCTCGCCCAATTGCAACCTCAATCCTTCCCTGGGGTGTGGGCGGGCGTCCATCAACCAGTGCCAGGTAAACTTTATCAACTTTTCGGGAGCGGAATTGTTCCTGAAGGAATTGGTGGGTTTGATCATTCTTTGCCAGAATAATTACCCCCGAAGTATCCTGATCCAGTCTGTGAACTAAGCCTGGTCTCTTTACACCTCCAACCCCTTCGATTTCTGGCGCGTAACCGAGCACTGCCTGAACCAGGGTCCCTGTTGGGTGGCCCAAAGCAGGATGAACAACCATGCCGGGCGGTTTATTTACAACAATCAGATCCGAATTTTCAAAGACAATATCCAGGGGGATGTCTTCCGGTTCAAGGCTGGTATCCCTGGCTGGCGGTATGACAATTTCCACCTCGGTTCCGGGTGCTATTGTCGCTGATTTTTTTACGGCTGGGATCCCTTCAATAAAAACTCCCCCTTGTGCAATGATCTTTTGGATATATGAACGGGAGAAATCATCCAACTCCTGGGCTAAAAATTTATCGAGCCTGAGTTCTTGGTCAGATGTATTTTGAAGGATCAGGGGTTCTTCATTCATCCTGTTGTTTCCGCTCCTCGAGCCACATTCCAACCAACAGGACAGCAACTCCCATGGTAATGCAGGAATCCGCCACATTAAAGACAGGGAATCTGCCCACTGAAACAAAATCTGTCACAAAACCGCGGATTAAACGATCTGTCAAATTACCCATTGCTCCGGCCATTTGCAAACTCAGTGCCAGTCGAAAATAATTATCCGAGGGAGGGATGGTTGGAAAATAAATTATTATTAATCCGATTATCACAAAAGCAAGGACCATAAATATGCCGTTCATGCCTTGAAATATTCCAAAAGCAGCCCCGGTATTTTGCCAATTTACTATTCGCACATAGGGCGCCAACCATTCTATCGGCATCCAGGTTTCATTAAATGCCAGGTTTGCCCTGATCAGGGATTTGGTCCATTGATCCAGAATCACAAGCGAAAAAGAGATAGGCAGTAAAAACGCATAGGCTGATAAATATTTTTTCAAACTTTCCTCCATTTCCGGTCAATTACCCCATTTTACCGTAGAAATACCTCTGCGTTCAATCGGGTTGGTCAATTTTATCCCCAGGATAAACCCACCAGGACAGGATATTGATTACCCTGAAAAACCTTGAGCAGTCGGGAAAGTACATGCTATAATTCTCGAAGGTAACTAAAAATGAATGAACCAGTTCTAGTATTAAATGGGAATTACGCGCCTATTAATGTTTGTTCAACCCGGCGGGCGATGTGTTTGATCCTGGTCGGGAAAGCCAACATGATTATGGATGGGCGCGGTGTGGTACGGACTGTTTCCAGGTCATTTCCAAAACCTTCCATCATCCGTTTACATAAATTTGTAAAACGTCCCCGGGTCAGCGTGAAATTATCCAAACAGGAAATCTTCGGGCGAGATCAATTTAAATGTCAATATTGCGGTCAACAGGCCCGTAATTTGACGGTTGATCACGTACTGCCTCAGCATCTGGGAGGGCAATCAACCTGGTCAAATCTGGTTACTGCCTGCGCTTCCTGCAACCATAAAAAAGGGGGGTATACACTGGCCCAAGCTGGTTTAAGGCTTCGAAAAATGCCTGCTCAACCTCCCAAGTCAGCGTTGTATTTGTTCCGAAAGTATTTAAATATCTACCAGGAATGGGAACCCTATATCCAGGGTTGGTAAAAAAAATCCTTGTTTACCCTCAGATCTATTTCCAAAAAATCTTCTGCCAGGAACACTTTCCCTGAGAAGGTTTTTTTTGCCTCATTAACCAGGGATTCTGCTGATCCACCATCATGGAAACCATAATGGATCAGATAAAGGGATTTCACACCACTCTGGGAGGCAATTTCACCTGCCTGGGCAGCCGTTGAATGTCCAAATTCCGGACCAGTTGCTTCATGGATCAATACATCAGCACCATCTGCCAGGCTGGCAATTTGGGGTATAGGATTTGTGTCTGCCGAATAAGCACAGACAAAATTCTCTTCAGGATATTCAATTCTCAAACCCAGGGTTGGGATTATGTGTTCAACCGGTGACGATTGGATCCGAAATTCGTTTGTGTCCAGTACCGCAGCAAATTCATCCAAGGGGATAACGTTTAACTCAACCGGGTACATCTTTACCCACTTATCCCAATCGAACAAATCCATCAGCTGTTTCACCCGGGTGATGGAATGCTCTGAGCCATGAATAGTAAGTTTCTCTTTCCGGCCCAATATCCACATATCCATCAAGAGATTAGGCAAACCTGAAACATGGTCGGCATGAAAATGAGTGATGATCAAATCACTGATTTCTTCGTGGTTGATACCGGCTTGTTTTAATCGCAGGGTTGAATTGGCAGCACAATCTACCAATATTGAGGATCGCTCTCCTTTGATAACCAGGAAGGAGTTGCCATGCCCTTCAAAAGCCACCGCACTTGCACTGCCCAGGAAGATCAATTTCGCCATAAAAGCACCTCTTTTATAATCTTATCCTCCAAAGATTTTCAGAGCAACTACCGGAGTAATAAAAACTTCCAGGAAAGCTGCTGCCAATAAAAGTGGGATTATCACAAACAACACCATCCTGGTCCATTCAGCCAGCGATCTGACCCAGGCCTCTCCTATGGAATGCTCTTCATTGGGAGATACCAGGGTTAATCCCAGGCGAATTATCAACGCTCCGGTAAGGATGATGGCGGGAATTTCAACAATACCGTGGGGAATTACAAATCCTGCCAGAAATTTCCACGGTTCAAGACCTGTTTGTCCTGCCACAGTTGCAAAATAGCCAATGATGCTGAAGGGAAGGATCAGGATAATGATTCCCAGGACACCAAAGGAAAATATTCCCATTAAACTTGCCAGGGCAATAGCTCTCAAATTCTGGATGAATATTTGCCCGATCCCTTCCACAGAGAAAAAGCGAATTGGTCCAAGTTCATCTATACCAGTCACCAGTCCCATATCAAGATTATCCCAATCCAACAGTCCGTCAGGTATTGAAAATACTTCAGCCTGAAAGCTTCCAATCACACCGGATCCTACCGAAAACAACAAAGCCAAAAGGATTGGCCAGCGAAGGTTAATCAGCGAATTCCAAACATTGAGCCGCCACCAGGAGTGAGTTGAATTCTTCTCTCCCACAAATGCATTCTTAAAAACTTGCCAGGCCCAATACAAATTCAACGTATCCAATTCACGTCCTAATAGATCCTCACGATTAAAATGGGCGATCCCGGTTCTGATCAATAACCAGGCAATCATTGCCTGTCCTAATATCACCCACCAGAGCACCTGATAGCGAGCCCAGAACATGATCATGCTCTCTCCGACCAGCAGCATAGCCATCGGGATGATAATAAAAGAGGCCAGCAAGTTTGAAGCCCGCACAGATGTGGTTTGAGAGGAAATCACCACTGCCCCGCTGACCATAACCAATGATTGAACTACCGCCAGTGCTAAGACCTGGATTAATAGAGTAGTATCAGGAACCCAGCCAACCTGCCTGTAAACACCGATTAAATAAACACTAATTCCCAGGAAACTGCCTATCAGGGGAGGAAACATGACTGCCATCAACTTGCCCAGGTATAGCTGCACGTCGGTTAATGGACTGCTCAGCAGTGGTTCTATGCTTCGCCGTTCCTTTTCTCCCACAAAACTTTCCAGGGCAATAACCAGGGAAACAGATATCGGGAAAAAACCTACTACCATTAAGAGGAATGGGATCAGGCGATCGGCAATTATGGGAGCACCATATTTACCAACAAAATCCACAGCTTGTTGGGCTGTGAAATTCATCAGGGCCGGGAAAAATATTGTCAGAATGATTATGGGAGCAATGATCCGCCAATCCCTGAACTGGTCCCGTATTTCCCGGCGTGTGATAATCCAGGCTTTCTTGAGATTAGTCCACATGCTGGATTGCCTCCCCTGATTTTTGATTTACTGCCCGGAGGTAAACCGATTCCAAACTGCGTTCTATTTCTTCCAGTTTTACAACCGCGAAATCAGCTGCCAATAAATTCTTCAAAAGCAGCGGATTAATTTCCTGAGGGGAAGCAGTTTGATAGATTAACCAGTCAGAACCTTTATCCATAACATGCAAATCAGGGGGCAAGGGCAACTGGCTATTATTAAGACTTTCTTTGAAAGTTATCCGGTATTCCGCGGGGCCAAGCAGCTGTTTTTTTAATTCTGAGGAAGTTCCCAAGGCAATGATCCTGCCCTCCCGGATGATGGCAATTTTATCCGCCAGCTCTTCCGCTTCCGCAAGGTTATGAGTGCAGACAATGATGGACCGATCTTCTGATCGCAGTGTTTTAATGGCATTCCTGACCAGCCTGGCGCTGGCAGGGTCCATAGCTGATGTAGGTTCATCCAATAATAGAACCGGGGGAGAATGAAGCAGGGAACGAGCCAAAGATAATTTTTGCCTCATTCCTTTGGAAAATTTTCCAATTCTCCGGTCCCTGGCATCCAATAAGTCAAATTTTTCCAGCAAATAGAGAATTCTTTCCTTCCGGATGGATTCGCCCATATCATAGAGCTGGCCGAAAAAATCCAGGTATTCAATCATGTGCATCCGCTCATACAAACCATGATCTTCGGTCAATACACCCACGGCAGATCTGACATCACCAGGATTGTTGAGGACATCATAACCGGCAACCCGGGCAGTTCCCTGACTGGGTCGAAGCACAGTTGTCAGCATTCTGATCGTGGTAGTTTTTCCTGCCCCATTGGGTCCCAGCAAAGCCAGCACTTCGCCGGCTTTGACATGGAGGCTCACATTATCGACAGCCAGGAAATCGTTAAAATATTTGGTGAGATTCTCGGTTACGATCATTCCTTTAATAGTTCTCCTCGAGACCTTTTCTGTAATCTTATCAGCAGAAAGCTGGCTGCAATGACCACCAGGAGCAAAAATGCCTGGTTGAGATTAACTCCCCGATATGAAGAAACGTCCAGTCTCAGGAATTCCAACCCAACCCTGCCAACTCCATAGAATATTAGGTATATCAGAAAAATGCTCCCAGTCACCAAACGATTTTGATATTTCCTGCCGATAAAAAGCAAAAAAACCATATTAAGTAGACTCCAGAGAGCCTCATAAAGGAATAAGGGATGGTAGGTCGATATCTGGGCATAACCTGAAAGTCTGTGTTGGGAATCTATCGTGATAGCCCAGGGCAGGTTAGATGGTAATCCATATACTTCCTGATTGATAAAATTCCCCCATCTCCCGAAGGCCTGGGCAAGCGCAAGCCCTGGTGCAAGAATATCCAACCAGGTTGCTGCCTCAACCCCTTTCGCTCTGGCGTACATAATCAAAGCCGCCGATCCGCCAAGCACCGCGCCAATAATCCCAATGCCGCCTTTCCAAATGGCAATAGCTTCCAGGAGGTGAGTCAGGTAGTAATAGGTTGTGATCCCGCGAGCTACCATGGATTGGGGAGGAGTAAAGATATGCCAGATCCGTGCTCCGATCACACCCCCAACAAATATCCAGGGCAGGGCTTCCAATAAAAAATCAAGCTTAGTATTTCTCCTGGCAGCTTCCCTTGAGACCAGGATCATTGCAACTGATATTCCCATAATAATTACGATGCCGTAATAATGTATGGTAAATGGTCCCAGATTAAATCCTGTTGACATAAATTATCCTTGAGATATATAAATATGAGGTTTATACAGACAGTTTATTTCCCCGCTACAAGTTATCCTCGAACTCTTCATCAGAGGAAATAAACACTTCTCTTTCGATTCCACTTCCTTTCGATGGGCCTACATATCCCAGGGTAGATAACTCATCCATTAAACGGGCTGCCCGGGGAAAGCCAATCCTCAGTTTTCGCTGAATAAGTGACGTAGAAGCGCGTTGGGAATTTCGCACAATCCTGAAGGCATCCTTTATTAAATCGTCATATTCATCCAATTCAGCTGATTCATTAATAACTTTTTCCCAAGGAGCCAGATCCAGTTCTTCCGGTTCGAGATCGGAAAGATCGTTCCAAGCCTTGATTACACGATCCAATTCTTCCGGGGTCACCATGCAGCCCTGGGCGCGAATCGGGCTGTTCGCCTCTGGAGACAGGAACAGCATGTCGCCATTGCCAAGCAGTGATTCAGCACCATTCATGTCCAAAACTACCCGGGAATCCACTGAGGAAGCCACCGCAAAGGACATCCTGGCGGGGAAATTAGCTTTGATCAGCCCGGTGACAACATCGGTACTCGGCCGCTGGGTGGCTACCACCAGATGGATTCCAGTGGCCCGAGCCATTTGGGCCAGACGGACAAGACTGAATTCCGTTTGAGCCGGAGCCATCATCATCAGGTCTGCCAGCTCATCAATCATGACCACGATTCGGGGAAGGATTTCTCCACCCTTTCTCCGACTGACTTTTCTATTGTAGGTATCAATATTCCTGGAACGGGTTTCATCCAGAACCTGGTAGCGGCGGTCCATTTCAGCCACCACCCAATGCAGGACACCCAGGATTCTTTCCAGGTTGGTTTCCACCTTGCCATACAAATGAGGTAATCCATTAAACCTGACCAACTCAACCATCTTTGGGTCGATCATCACCAACCTGAGCTGTTCCGGAGAATTATTCATTACCAGGCAGGTTGTAATAGACGTTATGCAAACTGATTTTCCGGATCCAGTTGTACCGGCAATGAGCAGGTGAGGCATGCTGGCCAGATCAGCAACAACAGGTTCACCAGAAACGTCACTGCCCAGGGCAATTGCCAGGGGGCTGTCAACTTTATAGAAAGCATCGGATTCCATCACCGAACGCAGTCGGACCAGGAAAGATTTTTCGTTGGGAACTTCAATTCCTACATAGGATCTACCTGGGACCGGGGCTTCAATACGAAGCTGCTTGGCTGATAAAGCCAGGGCCAGATCTTTTTTCAGGGATGTTATCCGTGAAACACGGACCTTTTTTCTTTCATCATCTGTTTCTTCGTCTGAACCATTTATATAGCCCGGTTTGACCGCAAATTGAGTAACCGTGGGTCCAACCTGGAAGCCAACCACCTGGGAGGGAATGCCAAACTCAGCCAGGGTTTTTTCGATCAGGCCGGCAGAAGTGTTTATGTGTCTTTGATTGGGTTTAAATGCTTTCCCGGCAATTAACAGGTCCGGGGACGGCAATCCCTGTTCCCGGGGAGGTGCATCAATAACTCCCTCTGATTTTGCATCTACTTTAAATTGTTTGCGGAATTCTGGTGGAACACTTCGTTTACGTTTTTTAGTGCCTGGTTTTTCCGGGTCCTGATCTGGTAATACAGCAGGAATCTCCAACTCCATCTGGTCCGCTTCATCTGAGAACGATTCTGATTGCAGTGACTGAAGCTGCTGCTTAAACCGGTTAGTCCATCCCAGGCCAATGATGCCCCCAAGGACTGCCCCCAGGAATGCCAGCACGCCTGTCCAAAATATTCCAATCACGCTCGAGAAAGCCTCAACCAGGCCCCAACCCACCAGCCCTCCATCCAACCCCGTCCGGGCCCGATCGAGAGAGTGGCCACCAAGCACTGTAAATAAGGAGATTAGGGCAAAGACAGCTCCTTCCAGCGCAAATATCCTCACCCAAATAACTGAAAATGGCTCTCCGACCTGCTGTTTTAACATCCAGATCCCCAGCACGAAGCCGGATGCAATCACAAATATACTGCCCCATCCCACTCCCAGGCGAATTATATTAGCCCAGCGCAGCAAAGCTGATCCGGCAACAAGTCCGGGAAATAAAGTGGCTATCAGGGTCATGATCGACAAAGCCAGGAGCAAAATGCCCCCGATATCCCAGCTGTAATTCTTGAACCGATTCCAGGTTCCCTGAAAGGATTTGCTCTGATTTGCCAGAGCATCCAGAATGTCTTTGATATTGCGAGGGTCTTGATTATCTGCCACTAATTCTCCTGCGGAAGATCAGATTTATTTTGAGAATTCTGATTAAATGACGCCATAACAATACCAGCTAAAATAAGTATAGCACCAATTAATTTTACACTTGAGGGTATCTCATTCAAGAAAAAATAAGCCAGAATTGATGATCCAATTGGCTCACCGAGCAAGTTCACTGCGACATATCCTGTTGGAAGATATTTTAATGACCAATTAACTATGGAATGGCCAATGAGCTGGGGAACTATCGCCAGCAGCAGAAGCCAGCCATAAACTTTTATGGGATAAACAGGGGGAAGCCCAACCGTGAAGAGCATCCCTATCACCAGAAATACTGCTGAAGCGCTAAACACCAGAAAAATATAGGGAGTCAGAGAGATCTTTACCCGCAGGCGCCGGCCAATCATTAAATAAAATGCCGCTGCGACAGCACCTAATAAAGCCAGCCCATCTCCCAGGAGGGCATTTGACCCCAGGTCTGTAAGAGATTTCTGGCAGCCTATCCCTCCCGGCAGCCAGACACATACATCACTGATCGCAATTACCGCTCCTCCTAACAAGGCAATGATCATTCCCAAAATTGCGATCCGGGAAGTCTTTTCTCCCAGGAATAAGGGCGCAAACAATGACACCCATAGAGGTGTTGTGGTCACCAGGACTACAGAACTCGCCACCGAGGTATATTCCAGCGAGGTGATCCAGAATGCAAAATGGATCGCCAGTAGAAACCCAGCCAATAAGCCTAATTTTAACTCGGACTTTGATAATGATTTCAGTTCTCGTCCATGTTTCCACAGAGTATAGGGAAGCAAGATCAGAGCTGCCAGGCCCATCCTGAAAGCCGCGATAGTTATCGATGGTGTGTAATCCTGGGCTAATCGAATAAACAGGGAAGCCGTTGAGACAGCAATAATTCCAACAGGAACTATCATATAGGGAGCCGCAGGATATATAGCGTCCTTTTTCATGAAGAATGTAACCTCTTTCGACTCTGAAAGTTTCCATGATCGGGATTTTTCTTGACAAAGAATTTATCGAGGACTACAATTCGATCCTAGAGAGCATATTATAATGTAGCTTGATTACATTTTTACATTCTCTATTAAACTAATAAATTATTGGAGGAAAGTTATGACCCATGTAATCACTAATTTCTGTTTGCACGATGGCAGCTGCGTAGAAGTCTGTCCAACAGAATGCATTGTTGCCGGAACACCGTTGGAAGAATGGCCCAGCTACTATATTGATCCAGAATCCTGCATAGATTGTGGAGCCTGCATTCCCGAATGTCCCTATGAAGCCATTTTTATGGAAGACGAAGTTCCTTCGGCCTATGAAGCCCATGGTGATGAACGCATGAGTATGCCCGCAGGTACTGAAGGTTATACTGAAGAATTTGAGTCCGAAGATGTCAATGGAGTCAAATGGGTCCTGAAACATACCCGCGTCCTGGATGAGGGCGAAATTGTTGACCTTACCCCCGCAACACAGACCAATGAGGATTTCTACACAGCTGGTCCTGGGTATGATGCCCTAGATTAATCGTTGCAAACACATCAAGCAAAAAAAGAAGCCGTTCTGCGGCTTCTTTTTATTTTAAGGTGGTCGGTATTGATCTCAAATCGGACCGCAATATATCTAAAATGAGTCGCCATTCCTGAATCGGGTGCTAATACAGGCTATCGGAATGCCGGAAGGCGACTACCGCGACTGGGATGCCATACGTGCTTGGGCTGCCGGATTGCCCCCAGCGATATTGGGGGCGTATTTACAGCACGACGGTCGATTGGGAGAAGGTAAAGAGGTTTCAGGAGAAAAAATAACGTGAAGAACTATGACGATCACTCCGAAGAGTTTACTATGAAAAAAGTAATCGGATGGGGCGTTCTGGGAATTCTTCGCAGCACCGTCTTTGCCATGACATTGATGAAAATGCTGGCAGAAATCAGCAACATGCTAACAGATATCACAGCTCAATTGAAAATCTATTCCTTGATCGTGCACTGTTTGTTTTTGGCAACAGTCATGGGCTAGGATAATCTTTGTCATTTGTCTCATCTCCATAGTTTCTCATGGAGTGTGACATTTTAAACTTTAATAATCCGGCTACTTGACAGAAGAATAAGGGCATGCTATCATCAGTGCAAACGTTTGCACAAACATTTGCTAATGGAGCTGCTGGTGCCTATTTCGATCAAAGACATCGCAAAAAAAGCCAGTGTTTCTCCCTCAACAGTTTCACGCGCCCTCAACGATTACCCCCGCATCAGTAAAGAAAAAAGAAAACAGATAAAAGAGCTGGCCAAGAGCATGGGATATATTCCTAGCCAGGCAGCACGCAATTTGGTGACTCAACAATCGGCAACAATCGGAGTGGCTGTTGCCGATTACCTGGACCCATTTTACGTGAGCCTGCTAGCTAGCATCGAAGACATGGCTCTTGCTAATGACTACGATCTTTTCGTCTCTAGTTTCTATCGAGATCGCCAACGGGAAGAAAAATTATTTGATGCTTTTTATCAAAAACGTCTGGCCGGTATCATTGTCGCAGGTTCATTAATCGATGATGGGTATTTATCTCAAATCAATCGCTCAATACCAGCTGTTTTAGTAAATTGCTTCTCCTACCCATTTTCAGTTTCGGCTGATAAATTATCAGGGGCAAAAATGGCCATGGAATACCTGACTGGGCTGGGACACCGCCGGATAGCTTATATCTCTCACGGTAAGGCATTGAACACTGAATTACTGCGTCTTCAAGGGTATCGCTCTGTGTTGAGCAAACACAATATCCCGATTGACGAGGCTTTAATCGTAGCGGGAGATGGCGGTGTAATTGGAGGTATTACGGCAGTATCTCAATTAATGGCTTTGCCTGAAAAACCCAGCGCTATTTTCTGTTTCAACGATATGACCGCCATTGGCGTATTGAATGCCCTCCAAAAACAAGGTTATCAAGTTCCGCGAGATTGTTCTGTCGTGGGCTTTGATGGTCTGGAAATTGCCGCCTATTATCATCCCTCTTTAACAACTGTTCGCCAGCCTATTTACCAACTTGGACATCAGGCAGTAGAGATGCTGCTCAAGCTCATTCAGGGCGATAACGAGGTCAGTTCCGTGATCTTAGAACCAGAATTGATTATCCGAGATTCAACAGCCCGCACCCAGGATTAGAGTACGAAGAAAAAAAGGAGGTGACGTATTTGGGAAAACTGGTCAATGTAATCACTAGTCATATCCATCAAGTTTAATAGGAGAAGAATATCATGCGTACTAAAAAATTGCTTATTCTCTTCACTAGCCTGCTTGTTGTGGCTATCTTTGTGGCTGCCTGCACGCCGGAGACCATCATTGAGACGGTGGTGGTCGAGGTTCCCGGTGAGACAATCATCGAGGAAGTTGAGGTCGAGGTGCCGGTTGGCGGGGAACTGGTCACCATCGTAGCCCGCTGCCGCGCCAAACCCCCCACAGAGGACTGGCGCTGCAATAACCTGCTATTCGCAGTTGCTGCAGTCAATGCTGATCTCGCGGCTGCTGGCGATACCCGCCGTGTGGTTGTTGAGACTATCCAGGACAACACCGATTGGGGTGACATCATGCAGGAGTTTGCGCTGTCCTATGAGGACGAGAAAGCACCGGACATCGTGACGGTTGGTCACGAGGCTATCGGTACAGAAGCCACAGCTGGCCGCATCATCTCTTTGGATGATATGCTCGCCGATTACCCTGAATTCGACAACGTGATCGATGCGCTGTGGAATTCTGTCATGTTCCAGGGCCAGAAGTGGGGTATCCCCCAGGATACCGAAGCCCGGCCCATCTATTGGGACAAGTCACTTTTGGCACAGGTTCCAGGATGGGACGAGGCACGCATAGCCGGATTAGCTGATGAGATCGCGGCTGGCAACTTCACCCTGGACGATATGCTGGATACGGCCGAAGCGGCCGTGGCAGCCGGCGTTGTAGAATCAGGTATGGGCTTTTGGATGCGGCCCAAAAACGGCACAGACTTCACTGCTCTGTACTATGCTTACGGAGGCGAGACCATTGACGCCGAGACTGGCAAACTGGTCTTCGATACTGTGGCCGGACTGAAGTATTACCAATTCTTTGAACGCGGCTTGACCGGCAATGGCGCTCACAGTTTCCTGACCGGTGACTGGGGCGGAAGCTACCACCCCAGCGTAACCGGCAGCAAGGTGCTGTTCTGGGGCGGCGGTGCCTGGCAGTGGGCCGAGTGGGCCTCCCAGTGGACCGCGGACAAGGGCGGACAAGACTACCAGTTCGAAAATTGGGGTTATGGTTTGTACCCAGCCGCCCCGGGTGGTTCCCCGTTAACGCTGTCGCACCCCGTTGTTTACGTGATCAGCGCCCAGACCGAACATCCTGACCTGGCCCTGGCCTTGATTGCCAAGGCGACCACCGACGAGGCTAACACCCGCCACGCCATCAACAGCACTCACCTGGGTATCCTCAAGTCGCAGGCCAGCTACGAGGCATACGCGAAGGACGCTTTCCTGTCCGACGTGCTCTATATGCTGGACTACACCACCTTCCTGCCCAACAGTCCCAACTGGGGACCGTACTCAACAATCACCTATGAGGCCCTGGCAGCAGTGCAATCAGGCGACCTGACCGCCCAGGAGGCGGTAGATCTGGCTGTGGAAGGACTTCAGAATGAGTTGGGTGATGAGATCATCATCCTGCCGTGAACGCGAAAAACAGGATAGAGAGGGGGGGGACGTCCCCCCTCTCACCTGTCTCTCCTGTGAGGGAGACGTCCCCCATCGGTGCCCGGATGCGCTCGAGACTGGAAGCCTATGGTTTTTTATCTCCAGCCGTCTTATTGGTCACCTTCTTCTTTTTCATCCCGGTGATCATCATCTTTGTGCTCAGCTTTTCTGATCTAAAATCATCAAACTTTGGCATATTGCAATGGTGGCTTCCGGTCAACTGGAGCCTGGATAACTACGCCAAAATATTTGGCAACAAATTCTTTCCTAAAATTTTAGGCAACACTTTCTTTTACGTGGCGGTCACTCTGACCCTGTTTAATTTCAGCAGCGCGCTACTGATTGCTGTACTCACAACCCACATCAACCGCCGCGCAGGCTTTTTCTTCCGCGTCCTGTGGCTTTTGCCCCGCCTGACTCCTTCGGTTATCTACATTATGATGTGGCAGCGCATGGCCTCTCGCGCGCCTTACGGCATCCTCAACCAGCTGCTCGTTCCCCTGGGAATAGGCACAGGGGGTGACTTGATCTCAGTCGCGCCCTGGTTCTTCGTCATCGTTGCCAATGGGATGATAGGCGCCTCGTTTGGCATGGTGATCTTTACCTCGGCCATTGAGGCCATCCCCAAAGATTTTATGATGGCCTCCAAAGTAGACGGCGCCTCGACCTGGCAGACCATCCGCCACGTCATTTTGCCCTCGATCAAGTGGCCGATCCTGTTCGTGATCACCTATCAGACACTTTCGCTGCTCACCTCTTTCGAGCAGATCATGCTGCTCACCGACGGCGGGCCAGGATTGTACAAAACCGAGGTGTGGGCGCTGACAGCCTACCACCGGGCCTTATCCAACTACTTTGGTAACAACCAGTGGGGTTACGGATCGGCCTGGGCAGTGATCCTGGTGATCATCGGGGTGGGCGCGGCTGCTATCTACATGCGCGTGTTCAAATTCGATGAACTGGTGCAAGAGCCTAAGATCGATTTGCTGTAGTGATAAAGGAGAAATACAATGACACTTCGACAAAGGATCTTAGCAGCCATTCCCTACGTAATCATAGTCATCACTGTGGTGCCCATCGTCGTGGGTTATTTCTGGCTGCTGCTCAGTTCTTTCTCAACCAGTACGGAAGGGCTGCGGTCAACAGGCTTCACCTTGAGCAACTGGAGCTTCTTGAGCGAGCCGCCCTTCGGTCGTGGATATCCCAGCATCTGGCGGGTGACCTTCAACACCTTCGTGGTCGCCACATCAATGACGACAGCCGTGGTTCTGGTCTCATCACTGGCCGGTTATGCGCTGTCACGCCTGAATTTTCCAGGGCGCAAGTCGTTCCTCTCGCTGACGCTAATCCTGCACGCCTTTCCTAGTGTAACCCTGCTGATCGGCATTTACTTCGTGTTGCGCACACTCAAACTGTACAACACGCTTACGGGCGTCGGCCTGGTGATGGTCGGCTTCGAGCTGCCCTTCGGCATCTGGTTGATGAAGGGCTTCTTCGACAATGTCTCCTGGGATATGGAGCGGGCCGCGCTGATCGATGGCGCCTCCCGCCTGCGGGTTTGGGGGGAGATCATACTGCCCACGATTAAACCAGGCATTGCCGCACTGTCCATTTTCGCTTTCATTTCTGGTTGGAACGCCTGGCTGATTCCCAAAACCTTCACCATCGGTGCTGGTCAAAACGCGACTCTGTCCGTCTATTTAAATAACTTTATGGGAGATACAGTGGCTGTCCAATGGGGGACAGTAACCGCGGTAGGGCTGTTCCAACTCATCCCGGTGGCTATTTTCTTCATCTTCACCCAAGACTTGCTCTTGAGCATCTACGCTGGCGGGGCTAAAGGAGGAACGTAAAACGTGAGGGTTTGATATGCATCATGTTTCACGTAAGAGGAGTATATTATGAAAGTAAAACTTGAAAACCTTTCCAAGCGCTGGGGGAAAGTTGTTGGCGCTGACCACATTAACCTGGAGATCAACGACGGCGAGTTCGTAGCCTTTCTGGGTCCTTCTGGCTGTGGTAAAACTACCACACTGTTAATGGTCGCTGGAATCTACAAACCTAC
>SDBT01005063.1_pt1 | contig 22236 bp, 29 predicted proteins | sample 2277101 | NCBI WGS metagenome assembly SDBT01 (sample SAMN10404973, study PRJNA504765) | marine sediment metagenome | isolation source: marine sediment core GS10_PC15, 103 cmbsf | place: Arctic Ocean: Southern Knipovich Ridge | collected 2010 | reverse complement strand
GATCTTTTTGTCCGGGAGCCATAGTATCCCCGACGGTGTCTTCTTCGACCGGACATCCATCTGAACGAGCAATCGGTTCCGGATCAGATTTGTGATGGCAATCCATTTTCCTGGGTAATAGGGATGCTCGTACCGGAATACTTCTCCGGTGAAGACAGCAGTGACCGGACCGTCTTCGACTCTGCGAAATTCGATAGGTAGTTCAAGAGCCATGCTCTTTCTCCTTATAGTCTTTACAACTGTTAACGGCTAATTGAATGTCAGGCATGTCAGATACCAACTCGCCGATGGTCCTGATTACCAAATCAATGTGCTGTGCCCACTCGCAATAACCACAGTGTGCACAGCTCTTGCAGTTCCCCTTTGCTCTATTCAGGCGTATCACTCAGTCTCCTTCTGCTGACTTCTACATATTCAGCTAAGATGTTAATCTGATCTTCTTTCATGTCCAGTCTGCGCTTCAGATTTCCGAGCTCAACTCTGGCTGCTTCTGTGACCGTCCATTGTGTAACCTCTCGTAGGAACTTGCTCCAGTCAGGAGTAGCATCTTTGTTTAGCTTCAGTGCTGTACTGCAGACCTCTGCTATACCCTCAGAGAATGGAGCATCAAGTAGTACCTCACTGTAGTTTCCGTTACAGCGTTCAAGGCCATCCATAAGCCAGCGAAGAGAGTTCCTACCAAGGTCGCTGAAGACTCCAATGGGTAGGATAGGTAAGAGATTAAGCACTAGCTCTACTACTGCTGAGTTATCCCAGTGCTCAATAACTGCCCAGATTATATCCAGCTCAATCCTTGGGACCGTTGAGGTTTCCTCCTGCTTCTTCAATGTAATAGTCGGGAGAGTCTTCCTCTCTGGCGTACTGAATGGGACTTGAAGTAAGCTTTGGATTTCGGAAGAGAGGAGAGCTCTTCTTGTCTCATCGCTGATCTTTGACAGGAGCTCAGTGAAGTACTCGCCGAGCTCTGCTTTCTCCATGGAGTCTTTTGGATTGGTATGCTGGAAGATAAAACTTAATATCGTAGGTGGGTTATCGATGGCACTCCGGGTTGCTTTAGGCCGGATCTTTCCCATCGTCTCCGGATCTTCTCCCTCCGGCGTTTTAATTGCGTAGACGTTTTGGTTCTTAAGCAGAAGCTTTTCGCCACGCTTTACGGTTGCTAACTCTCCTGCTTGATCTCCGTCACCGAAAAGAATAATCTTCTTTAACTTTGCTTCAGCTATCATCTCCGCTTGGAAAGTGGACATAGCCGTGCCCATCGTACAGACTGTCTGTTTTATCCCGAGCTCTACCATACGTAGTAAATCAAGCGGCCCTTCTACGATGATTAGTTGTTGTTTACCTCTGGCAGGGGCTAATGCTTTATCCCAGTTCATCAGGATTTTGCTCTTCTCGAAGATCGGAGTGTCAGCGGTGTTAATATATTTCTTTTTCGAACTGCCGCTAGTCCGCCTGGCAGTGAACCCTATAGGACGCCCATAATTATCACAAACAGGAATAGTCACTCTGCCGTTGAAGACATCTCTATATTGAGGGGCGTATTGAGGAGTATCTCCCTCTGGAGTCTGTGTTGTATATAGCAACCCGGCTTTGACGAGGAGCTCTTGATCGATCTTCTGCGTTTTTGCTGCGTCTGCCAGAGAATATGGGTAGTTAGGCGAGAAACCCAGGCGCCATCTGTTGATATCCCCCAGGTTAAATCCTCTGTTATCGAGATAGCGTGCTGCAAGCGTGTGTTCCTCGGAGTTTCTGTCATAAAGCCCCGACTTCCCTCGGAGTGCGTCATGAAACATATCCGCGGCCCATTGAACAACTTCTCGTAAAGCATCTTTCTGTTTGGATTGTCCAGGGCTTGATCCGTCTTTGCTATAGTTAATCTCATGCTTCTCTCTAAGTACCTGTAAAGCACCCGGGAAATCCGTATGATGTATAGTCATCAGGAGGTCAAAGACATCTCCACCCGCCTGGCAACCGTGGCAATACCATATCTGCTTCTCGGCATTAAAAGCGCAAGACGGGTTTGTGTCGTGATGCTCTGGTAAGGGGCATACCATATACCACTCTTTCCCCTGCTTCTCAAGATCACCATATGCTCTAGCGATCGAGATTAAATCTATGTCTTCTTTGCTCTTGGCAGTTATCATTTGCTCTCCATTAATGCGTCTAGTGCTTTTGCTTGTTCTATTATTTGAATTGATTTGTTAATTTGATCTGAGATCGAGCGGGCTATTGGGGGTGCGATTGCTTTTCCTGTTTGGTTCAAGGCTTGTCGGATCGAGCCTTTCATGAGAAATGAATCTGGAAACCCCTGGATACGCATGCATTCTCTGGGAGTGAGATAACGAGGTTCAGACCAGTGATAAAAACGAATCCCCGCACCAATAATGGTTGCACAAGGCTGTTTTGGCCCCATTTTCCTTATCTTCTTATTTATATCAGTCCGCTCGTTGTAATTTAATCGGCGCCAGAGGGTTCTCTCTTGTTCGGGCAACCAGTCTTTCTGATGATTTGGGGCGTCTTCCGGGATCGCCCGGATCGCCCGGTTGAGCCAGAGTGCTTGCTTGACTTGTGGTGGCTGGAAGGAGAATGGGTATTCAGACTTGATTCCAATAATAAAGAGTCTTTTTCTGATCTGAGCCAGGCCGACATCACTTGTGCAAATAGTGAATTGAAAGATACGATAATCCGGGAGTGCAAGGACGGGCTTAGTTTCCATCTGCTGTTTTTCTTCATCATAATAGTTGACATAGAAGTTGGAATCCTCTGGGTTGTAGCTAAAAAATAAAAAATTACGGATCCTTGGGAGGTTTTCCAAGATCCAGGCTTTAGGTTGACGGAGGTTGATCTCGGTAAGGAAACGGTAGTACTCAATGGTTTTATAGTCGATGGAGTATAGTTGAAGTCTTGTTAGGGTACGATTTAATAAACTGTACCGTGAGCACGGGGGACTACCAATGATCAGGTCTACCTCAGTCTTTCTGAAATCCTCTAGATTCCTGGAGTATTTAGCACGCGGAAAATTATGTTTCCAAGTGTCCTCAATTATGAAGGGCCTGTCATCCAGCAGATATTTAACTTCCCAGCCAGCAGCTTCGGTTCCGACACCAGCTGATCCACACCCGGAGTACAGAAGGCCTACCGTTGGTTTTTTCTGTTCCATGCTTCGTTCATTAGTCGGCATATTCCGTTAGCTGTTTGAGTAGGGTCTCAGAATAATGCCCACCACTCCCGTTCTTGAAGCTAATAAAAGTAGCGAGCTGTCGCTGAAACTCAGATTTCTCAGCTGAAATCACCTCATAGGGGTTAATAACAGCAGCGTTATAGCAGACCAGACCAACGTTGTTCTGCTGTAGGCTATGCGTCATAAGGAATAGCGGGCCGGCTTTGAGCTCCGTTATTTGAGCTGGAATCAGAGGCGGCTCCCAGACTCCACCGTAAAGCTGAGCTTCGGTCTGAGCATCCTCACATTCTATAGCTTCTTGAGCACTAGCGTGATGGTGTACGCATAAACGATGGGGAGCAGCGTGTCGGCCTCCCTCGTCGTTAGTAGCGATGATTCTCCATTTACCGGTGAATGTGCTTCCGTCCATAATCTCCGCTGGGTGAACGATCCACATGTCTTTCTCCTTCTTAGTTCATGGTTGGCGGGTTTTGAGCAGGACCACCAGAGGCCCCTTCTTTGGCCCGTTTAAACCCAACGGTCTTGTTTCCGACTTTTTCCATTCGGGAAGAGTCGAGCCACTCCCAGTCGGGTAGCTTACCATTCGTCCCGACCTCAACCGGCTGAATGCCATAGTGAATGCAGCCGGTTGAGAACTGTGCCCGAGCCATGACCACGCCTTGAAAACCGGTGACCACGTCCCGTAAAGTCTCACCCATCTCATACTCGAAAAATACGTTAGACATTGCGTTAGCTCCTTTAGATGGAGATTGAGTTGACTCCGTTAAGAACCGCTTTGAGGCTCTGTGCTAAGTGGTAAGCAACGGGTGGGCAGATCCCACAGCCAACTTGATCAAACTGCTTAGTTCTTGGCCCAAAAAACTCGAAGGTATCTGGAAACCCCATAAGACGCGAGGTTTCACGAACAGTTAAAGTCCTTGGTTCAAGTGGGTGGACGTATTGGGTTCTGTGGCTTGTAATTGTCGGCCCCGGTCTATCGATGTGTATGCGCTTGTTGTTTTGTGTGCCGTAATAACTTGCACCCTCTTTTAATGCTGCAAAACCGTCGATTCTTTTCTGAGAATGCTTAGACACCTCCATGTTAGGAACACCAGTAAGGTCTTTGAACGCTTCACCAACAGTTCTTTCAGTCTCACAACTCTGAGGAGAGATGTGAGGGAATCCGTGCTCCACCAGAGACTTCTGAACACCCACTACGTAGAGACGTTTCCGTTTCTGCGGCACGTTACAATCGACTGAGTTTATTACAAAAGACTGAACCTCGTACTCAGGTAGAGACAGTATGTAATCCTTGCTACCTACTTCAGATAGTATTGGTTCTCCCAGGTAGTTGTTCCACTCGAAGTGCTTCTTGATCGAGACCAAGTTCTCCAGGACGAAAGCTTTCGGCTGTAACTTATCAACGGCTTTCAGAAATTTGATATACTCTAGCTCGTTCGGATCGAAATCAAGCCGATCCTTTTTTCTAACCGCTAATAATGAGAAGCGCTTACAAGGAGGCGAGCCAATCATCACATTGGGAATCTGTATCTTACTATCGATTCCATGCGAATCTATTGTATTTATGGAGTGAAAGATTGGAAACTCCGTTCTGCGCTGAATAGAATACATCCAGTTATGCCACGATTGACTTAACCAAGATGGATCTATAAAGTCTCGGTCATCAGCTGCCCATAAAGGAGTGTACCCAGCTTGAACAAACCCGAGCATGCCCCCTCCGATTCCGCCATATAAAGTAGCAACTGTAAGTTTATTCATTTAGTAACCTTATGATGAAGGACTCGAACTTTTTAACTTGCTTGCTTGCAGAAGTAAAGCGTGAACGACTTCTTGAGCAGGCTTCTTAAGCGTTTTCGCTATTGCAATGGTACAGTCAGTGAGTCCTGGATACTCTATATCCTCCTCAGACATTACTCTCCATCCTCTCTATTTTCCTCTTCCTCAAGCGCCACGAGCATACCATCGATATCGGAAGCCAACTCTTCCAATGCGTTCTTGCACTCATCATACTCGGTGAGCTCTGAGAACATCTGCTCTACTGCTTCCTTCGCTACTGCTAATGGATCTGCTGCCATTATACGAGCTCCTCTAAGGAATTAAACAAGTTCCTCGAAAAAGGATGCTTGTTCGTCAACGATAACGCTGACTTCGGTTGACTCACTAGTTTTCCCATTGCCTCTACACTCCGAGCATGTGGGACTACCAACAGTGTCATAGTGCCCACTCCCGTTACAGGCAACACAAGCCACCTCTGGAGAAGTGAAAGTGGCAGTGATCTCCGCACCGTAATAGGATTTAGCATACCGTGGTTTTATTGGTCGTCCTTTCGAGTTGACTGTATCAGCTCTTTCAGTAACGGTGGAATCCAGTTCATACTCCCATCCGTCCTCGCTAAAACCCGGTGGACATTCCATCTCAAACTCGAGGTTTGCTTCTTTGAGTTCCTCCCCACAATCCTGGCATACACGGACGATCCTAACTTCTCCAGTAATGAAGTAGCCATCGTCTTCATCTCCTTGAATTTCTTCCCCTTGGATTTCGGGCTCCTCTGCAGTCTCTAGTGAAGCGAACTTCTCACAGTTGGGGCAACGAATAGCGGGCATCATTGACTCCTTGTCGATAACGATAGTGAAGTTTTCGGTTGCTGGGTCATAATCTACAACTTTGGGCTGGCCTGCGGCTACGAACTTGTTCTCTGTAGTCACTGGGTTCGTACCGTCCAGAGTTAGCACTTCGGTTACTATTCTCCCGTCGACAGTTCTTCCAGTGACGGCGACCCTGGTGGAGAGTTCTTTGGTGTGCTCTAGTCCGGAAGCTATAGGCGGGTTCTCTGGCATCAGAAGATCCCTTTCGCTTCCATATCTTTCCGGAAAGCGTGGAGGGAGCTGATAAACATGTGGAAGTTGCCCTGCTTTAACGGTTGAAAGAAGTTCGGGTCCACCTGGACTCTCATGTAATCCTGCAAGAGAACGGCCAGCGCTAAGTCATTCACAAAGTGCGTGAGGAAATCTGAACTCCTCATGACGTAGATGCAGTCTATAGCCCAGTTGCGAATCATGAATTGATAAAACATCGAGCAGGGTATACGTCGCTTGCCACCCATGTAACAAAGGTCATGCAGGTTACTATGAATTTCGATGATGGCCTGTCGTGTTGTAGGGTGTTGCCTGAGCTCTTTAACAGCAAGACCTATCTGCGGAGCCATCCGTTCCGCGTAGGTGTAAGAGAACTTTCCACTCTCTTCCAGGAATTGCTCCCAGACGTCTCGACGGAGTTTCCAAGCCTCACCCGGATTAGTACCCTCCACACTTGGCAGCTCGACGCGCTCTTTGAACTCTGCCCACACCCAATCCAATACGTCTGCTCCGTACCATTCTGCAACACACTGCAGAGCTTCATCCGGATTAGGTGCGACGATGGTGAAGTCGTACGCCTGTAGCTCCTTCGTCACCATCCCCGTGTCACCCTCGTGAATCTGATCCTGGAACGAATATCCATGGACTTCCAGACCCATCTCAAACAACTCCCTTTCAACCTCCTTGATCGCTTCTCTGACGTTACTGAAGACTCTGCCTGCCATCATCTACTCCTTATGTATTGTCTAAATTTTTTAAGCTTCCGTGATCTCGTTCTGTAACTGGATCTCTCCCAAGACTTACGACGAGATATGCTCATATTCTGCTTCGCCCGTGATGACGCTTTTGTTCCCCTCTTCGCTTTACTAATCTTCTCCCTTTGCTCTTCAGAGATAACCTTGCCTTTATGCGCCCGGGAGAGTTTATCTCTTGTTTCCTGGCTGCATGGAGGACGCCGTTTCCCAGCGAGGCTTATTTTGTCCTTGGTCTCCTGAGAGTGTTTTCTTGGTTTTCGTTCTTTGGTTGATCGACTATGACCAACTCCTCCTTCGTTCCCATTAACCAGATTAGCTCCACAAGCTTTTAATAGACGGATGTAACTCTTTTCTGCTTCAATCCAATCCCCGTCAGCGACTTGCGCTATAAGTTCGATCTTCGGGCTGAGGTTTTTACGAACTAAAGACTTAATCCAATTAATTCTTTTATTAGAGTGGAGAGACTTACTATCTTGCCTAATCTTTTTTCGTAAATATGAGGATAATGGAGCGCTGGTCTGACCAACGTACCGAGGACGTTCATTTCTAGGGTCTAATAACCAATAGATTGATATCATTATGCCTGAGTCTTCTCGGTCTCTTCTTTGAGTTGAGTTAGTTCGGTCGAGATTAGTCTTCGAAGTATCTCGACCATTGACTCTCCAGTATGCGCGTGGATGAAGCGTAGCTCTTTCAGCGAGGTCTTCTTCATCTTAACACTTTGTAGTGATCTCAGTTTAGTCATTTAGTTCTCTTACAAGTAATATGACTACCTTAGGAGCTATCTACTACGGAGATGGTATCCCCATTCATTTATCTGCTTAAACTCTGGGAAAGTTATTGGGATTGCAGCTTTGTAACCTCGAGCATTACCTTCAGCCATCAGCAAAAGTGCCGTCCAATTTGAAACGAAGTTAGATACAATGTTTTCTCGCCACTGGACAGCCGATTTAAAGTCCCCCTCTCTCGCTGCTCTGGTCGCAACGTAATGCGCTTCCATGTCAGCGTCCAGGGTTGATGTTTGGAAGTCTTCAGAACTATAGTAGTCTCGCTCACCCATATGAGAAACCAACTCTGTAATGACCCGGCTCAGATTACCTGTAGTAATTCGGCGCTTCGGGACGTACATGTGGTCTGCATGATGATGATAGGCACCCAAACCAAGACCAAGTTTTGCTGCAACATACCGCTGTAATAAGCAGTGATGCCAGATGTCATACGGCAAGAGATTCGTGGCGTCGTTCGTTCTCATGTTGACGAACAGATGTAGCAGTTTGTCTCTGATTAGGAAGTGTAGAGTTAACGTGCACGGCGTTCTGTCGTCCTGATTGAAGAGATAAGGCGACTCCCACATGTTAATAATCGCTTCGCGCGTTTGTTTTGCCTTTAACTTCTTCAGGATAAAGGGCAGCTGGATACAGTAGACCTCACCGTAGGTGTAACAGAACTTACCCTCCTCCTTGACCAGCTTCTTCTGCCAGTTGGGACGAAACCGGTAAGCCTGGCCTGGGTTCTCAAAGTTAGGATTTAAGCGATCAGATCCTTCTTGGAGGGCCCAGACCCAGTGCTGCTTTCTCATATGGGTCAGTGAATGGACTGGATTTCTGATTACCAGATGCACATCTAAGATGTCTGAGGTCTTCCCTACAAACTTCCCATCCCTGCGAATAGCCTGGAAAACCAGGAGCATAGCTTCGGTAGCATTATCCGTCTCGATCAGTATCATGGAGGATTCCTTCTTCTCTCGATGGAGATAGTAGGCACTGCTGAAATTTCCATAGCTTAACCTTCACGGACGATACCTTCGCTTAAGGGTGGGAACTTTGGAAGCATGCGGGTCATTCTAGCCCCACATTCTGTGCAGTTGCCCTGTATGGCAGGGCGGGCGTTCTTGAAGAGAACGATAATGACTCTCTTCATCTGCCGGTCTTCTTTACACCCTAAACACCAGTGTCTGATAGACATTATCCGAGTGCCTCCAGTAGTTCTTTCAGCATCTTCTTTGCGTCCCGCACATCGACTTCACTGACACCGTCATCGATCCTGGTTTCGTCAAAGACGCCGGCTTCCCAGAGGAGTATTTCATCATCACCGTAGTGGCTGAAGGCTTCCATGATGAACGGGATAATGCGGCAGGCGATAAGCTTTGGTACATCGCCCCGTTTGATCCGATGTTGGGGCAGAGTCTCATCGAACTCAAAGATACCTGCATATTGCGGGTGCTCTTCGATGTGCTCTTTCACACTCCCGGAAAGACCTGAGATGCGGAGGATCAGCTGATTCATTGCCTTTGGATCGGCCATTCTATGCTCCTTGGTTATTAGGATGCTATTACGAGGTTATCATCGGGTAGCTCTGACGGTACTTCTAATCCTAACTCGGTTAAAAAGATACTTGCTTCACAGTCTTTACCTCGGAACTTCTTGGTACTTGACAGGTAGCATGCATCCATCGCTCGAGAGACTGCAACGAAACATACTCTACGTTCTTCATGTGTTGAATTTAAGTAGTGAGGGAGAATTCCATCATTCATCCCTATTACGAAGATCGTTTTATTTTCAATTCCTTTGCTTTTGTGCACGGTCAAAAGCATACACCGATCGTCCTCTTTTTCTTTCTCACTAAACTTTGATTGAATCAGCTCGATATACTTGAAGAGGGCATCGATACTCTTGAACTTAGTTAAAGTCGAGATAAACTCTACCAGGTTGTCTACTCGTTCTTGTTGCTGATCATCCTCGCCTCCAAGCCACTCTCGATACTTGGTGACCCTCAACACCTGATTAGCCAGGTCTGACAGATTCATATCACCAGCCTCGAATTGCTTATGATACATTTGACAGGCCCGTAGGTGACCGAGTAACGATCGAGCACCGCCTCTCATGTACGGCATGGAGTAGTTTGCACTCAGTAGCTGACTGAGATCCTGTCCTGTACCAGCCAGGTCTAAGAACTGCTTATACCAGGCTTTGCCCAGAAAGCGGTTGGGCTTATTATAGATCCGTTCAAACGCTTCGCCTAACGGCTCAGGCTTATCCAGGAACTCAAGATAAGCTAACAGATCTTGTATCTCCCGCCGCTGGTAGAAAGAGCTAGCGCCCACTATACGGTACGGAATCTGCTTCTTGGTAAACTGCTCTTCCAGCGAACGAGATTGAGCATTCATACGATACAGAATAGTGTTGCTCTCCCACTTACTTCCTGTTACATGCGAGATCAAGATCTTCTGTGCTACTGCTTTGGCCTCTCCCTCCTCATTCTCGAAGATGCCCAACAGCTCAACCTTACCACCAGGCTTCTCGGAGAAGGCAGTTAGCCCCAGTGTCTGAGAGTCATCGTTGTTTCCAATGAGCTGATAGCTTCTCTCCACTATCTCTTCTTTTGATCGGAAATTCTGCGTTAGCTTGAGCATCCTGGCATCAGGGAAGTGCTGCTTGTAGTTGATCACAATGTCAGGGTTCGCTCCCCGAAAACCGTAGATGCTTTGATTTGGGTCACAAACCAAGAACAGATTCCCATGTACCTTGTTCAGTCTCTTGACGAGTTCATTCTGTATCGGCGATGTGTCGTGATACTCATCTACGAAGATGTGATGGTACAGAGAACCGTAGGCTTCTTCGAACTCGGGAAACTTATCAAAAATTTTCAGCGTCATCCCCAGCATGTCTTCGAAATCAATGAGCTTCTCTTTCCACTTGATCTCTTCATACCGGCGGTAGAAAAGAGCTACCTGACGGTCTTCGATCTCCGCTCTCATGATAGCTTCGCCAGGTTCGATGCCCCAGTTCTTCCACCAACCGATCTTCCTGCGGATCTCTCCGAAGTCGATGTCATCCTCGTTGAGATCTAACTCCTTAGCGATCTGCCGGTACAGCTTCTTCTTCCCACCCCGTGCCTTATCGATCAGCGTGACATCGGAGAAAGACCAACCTGGCCACGCTTGACACTCGCTTCGGAAAACCTTATAGAAGAACGAGTGCATGGTACAGCACTCTAACTGCCCAGCCTTTACGGGTCCAAGTGCTAGCTCAAGCCTGTTCCTCATCTCTTCAGCGGCCTGTCGTGTGAATGTAAAAGCTAAGACCTCCCGTGGATGAACTCCCTTCTCATTGATCAGATATACGATTGACTGTACTAATACCCTGGTCTTCCCACCACCTGGACAGGCAGCCACAAAACGAACTCCGCCTACATCAGCGGTTATATCCTGCTGCTCTTGGCTGAGGCCGGTATCCCATGCTGGTGGTGGCCTTTTCTTCAGTGTAACTCTTGTTGGCATTCTACCCCCTGTTGCAGTATTGTTGTTGATTTATATTGAATATACAACGAGAGAGTCTTTCTGTCAACGTTAGAGGTGCCTCGAGAAATCCCAGTGTTTGTCCAATATTCTTGTTAACTCGTTGCGGCCCTTCTCGTTATCTAGTCTCATAATAAAGAGCGGCTTACCATTAGTAAATTCTGGCTTCCAGTAGTACCAGTCAACCTGCGTCTCACTCATCATTGACGGTTTGACTATAAATAGGTGCTGGTCTCTCCTCTCATCGCCTCTTACCTTGCGTTCGATAACGAAAACCTGATGATTATCCTCCGTTGGCATTTCGAATTCAACTGTACGGTGAGCGTCTGTCGCAACTCCGGAGAAGATCAGGTTAGACTCGATCTCTACAGCTTTCTCTAGCTGTTCCTCAAAAAGGTCACCAAACTCCGGCTCAGTTTTAGCCCAGGGTAGCTTCGGCCAGTCCATCAGTACTTTGTATCCTGCCGCCACTGGTTCACGAGTTTCTTGGACACATACAAGGAAAATATATCATTAGGGTGAAAGCCGCATCGGATCAGCATCTTAAAGATCCACTGAAAAACTAACTGGATTTTGCTATTGAATACTCTTTGATCACTTATAACCGCAGTCTGCTTCCAGGTCTTGTTCTTCAGGACGTTACCGCAGAGACCTAACTGGTACTGAATCCAAGAACACATGTCCCACGTTTTCTCAATCTCCAAGTCGAGTATCTTTCGGCTGAGCTTTGGTAACTCCAGGTTCAGCTCTCCATCCTTGTCGAAAAGCATCGTGTCAGGTAGACAGAAGAAAGCAAAACCAAGTGAGGCACAATCGGGGGTTGCGCCCTCTTCTTCTCGATAGGCCAAGAGCAGCGCGTCCTCAGAGGACTCAAAAGCAATCGGGACATCAGCTGCAATCATCACATCTAACATGAAGTGAATCGCATCTGAAATCTCCTCGAAAAAATGCGAGATGTGCTGGTGAATAAGCTTAGCCTTATCAGTTACGTCAATGTAGTGCAGAGCCTCCATCGCTTCTGAGATCTCTTCGGTGGTGCGCCACAAGAAGCTTTTAAACCAGACTTGAGACTGCTTGTCCTGAAACGGCATGGGCCAATCAGGTATGCCCTCTATCTCCTTATACTTCAGCAGGAGATCTTTCTGTTCTGCGATCATACCTGGAAGAAACATGCAAGGTTCTTCGGGCACGTTGATGTCTTTCTCGTCGACGTCTTTGATATTCATTTCCTCAGCTCCCGGTCTTTTAATAGTGAACGAAGGTCTCTGAGCCAATAGATCTTAACTTTATTCATCGCTTACGGCGAATCTCCCAGAAGATTATACAGTCTTTTTTCCAGCCGACCGGTTTTTTATAAGCAGACCACTCAAAGATCCCGCTATTCCAATACGGGCATCGGAGAGCTAGCCATTTAGCTCTGGTTAGCGGAGCAAGAAAAACCCCGTTCTCGTCTCGTGCAACTCCATGCAGGTTGCATTCGAGATGTTCACTGGGTAATCGTTGGACGTCTCTTACGGTTCCCGGACCCCAGCGATACTCAAAGATAGCGATCCCATAACCGTTATGACTATGCAGCTCCAGTTGCATATTGCCGCAGACATTAGTGTATGTTGGATCCAGCGTCTCTGAAGTCAACATTATATTATATTGATCATAGTAACGGAGGAGAGCGTTCTTCGCCTCGAGCCAGGTGATGTTCGGCATGTGTGGCTGAGTGCCCATCTGCTGATCGTCTGCTGAGAAGAAGCGTAAAGAAACGTGATGGGCGTTCCTCAGAGCTCGGCTCTTTATGTTCATAGTGACGAACGCAGAGTCTCCTCTTGGGAAGAAGATGTAGTCTGGAGTGTTTAACCCCCAGCGTTGCATCTCTAGTATACGCTCAAACTTGTTGAGACCTTTGAACGGATCAATGTCTGGGTAAAACTTTTCTACCCGATCCATTTTACGCTTCCCCCTTCTAAAAGGATCTTCCCCTCCTTCTTCAGATTACGGAGCACGCGGTTGACTCTTGTGCGAGGGGACTTGCCAGCCTCTCTGTAGTTGAAGGCTTCATCCAGCGCATCCTCCAGCTCTTTCCTGGTTGTGTTTACCTTCTGCTGTATGATCCCGACTACGAAAGCTGCTCGGGAAACATTACCATCAGCTGACCCGGTTGATGTAGTTCCTTTCTTCCGCGGTGCTCTAGTTTTCTTGCTCTCCTTCCGAGTCTGCGTGATCTCTTCAGCTTTCTTCTGATAGACCTCGTAGATGAATTCCGCTAGAGGTCTGCCCTCTAGCTCAGCAGGGATGGTTATTCCAAAGCATTCCTGCATAACCTCTGCGAGTTCCTCACGATCGACGTCTGGGTCTCCTATGATTGCTTCTACCTGCTCTAAAGACAATCCACTTTTAGCCATTTCTTCCTCCTGTTAATAAGCGTTTTAAAAACATCTAATCGGAGTGACTATTTGACGATGCTACATTTGGGTCAACAAGACCGAATTCTTCTTTGTACCGGTCCCAAACTCCAAACCATTGTAACGAATCACGGAAGAGTCTTTGCCGGCGTGCTACCATTCCCTTCGAACGATCGGAGAGGATCTTATCGATGCTCTCTCCTGGAGCTATAATACTGTGTAAGAAGTCATGAATCTGCACAGCCTCGACTGCATCCTCCTCCGCTACCTGTCTAACAGCGAGCCTGAACTTCCTCTGCTCTTCATAGTCGAGACTTTGGATTAAGAACTTGACTGCTCGGAGAATTCCGCGGTTAACGTGCTCCCCTCGGTGTTGTGTAAGGTAGCAAGCGAAAGCATTCCACATGAAGACCTCAGCTCTGGGGACATAGAAGCTGACTGTCCGATCTTTACCAGACTCAGCATTGATACTACGCCAAGGAGGGCGGATTCCGTCAGCATTCCTAACTCGACGACCAAATAGCTTACTTTTCTGATTCATCTACGTCTCCTCTTTCTCCGAGGTACTCTTTGCCTGCCATTTAGCAGATTCAGACCCATGTCCTCCAGTAACTGTATCCATATCTTCTCCAATCGGATAGCCTCCGTCTTTATTACATGTCTTTGGGAGATGGTGATGACGTCTGGGCGTCCTACTCGTTTCAGCCAGCGCAGTTTTCTTCTTGTGCCGCCTTTACCTCTCATATGCCGGTCGAGCCGTTGGCTTGTTGTCTGTGTGGTAATTCCAACGTACCGCACCTTAGAAGAATTTACTTCGCACAGGAAATAGAAACTAAACCACTTCTTCATGCCTCATTTTCTGTATGTCTTCAGCGCCTAAGATTTGGATCTTGAATCCGTTTTGACCATACAGCTTCATTCTTGATCGGGAGTGTCGTTCTAATACGCCTTGATCTTTAAAATAAAAGTCAATGATGCGGGCTGAATCTTTACCGGTGTGGCTAGTTAAAACTCTTCCAACTCTTTGCATTACAGGAGTTGCACTCTGTACATCCGGAGGTGCTAGAATAAGGACATCAGCTCTTGGTAGATCAATTCCTTCACGGAGAAGAGTGGAAACCAGAACTTTAACCTCTCCGTTTCTGAACTGGTTTAGAGTCTCTACTCGATTATTATCTTTCCCAGAAAGGCCGATAGCACTTTTGATTTGATGAGATCCTTGTGTCCAAACTCCTACACCTCTCTCAACCAGTGAGACAGAGACAAGGACTGATCTTCCACGATCAGCATAGTATTCGGCCAGGAACTTGATGAGCTCTTGATAAGCTTGATTGTCTGATACCTTATCGCGTAGCTGCTCCTGGAAGGTGGGAATTCTCGGGACTGGAAGCTGGTGTTGCTTATAGAGGACCTCGATGTCTACTCCCAGTTCCGGAGTGATTCCATGATCTCCTTCTAAGATCTCTCGCAGAGTCTGTGTGTGAGGTAAATCTATCACGACCATATGGACTTGAGCTGGAGCTAGAATTTTCCGTCCTGTTAATTCATCGATACCTATGGAGTAAATTAGTTTCCCTGCCACTCCCACGAGTAGTTGGCGCTCAAGGCTGGTCGTCTTCCCTGGCGTAGCGGTGAATCCGATACGGTAGTAGGCTGCGGTATACCGTTGAGCCACCTCAAAGTATGTGTTCCGCAGCTTGTATCCGCCATGGCTAATATGATGACATTCATCGAAGAGGACACAACCAGCTCTCCGGAAGATACATAGTCGAGTGAAGAAATCTTCAGATCTGGAATGCAAGGTTTGTATGCTGGCGATGATGATGTCTTTGTCGTAGCCAAGATGCCCTCCTCCTAATCTGCCTACTTTATCCTCTCCAAAGACTTCAGCGAAGACCTCGTACTCTTGCTCGAGAAGAGTGATATTCGGTACCATGACAACTGTCGGGACATTAAAATAAGCTATTGACAGCGCCATAATCAGAGTTTTACCCCCCCGAGTTGGGACTCGCACAATACCCCGGCCATTCTCTTGTATAGCTAGAAGCGCTTCATCCTGGTGCTCCCAAGGGTCGTCGGGTAAGGCGAGGATCCTCAGATCGATCTTCTGGGGTTGAATCCTAAGATCCTCTACGGTGAACTCTATTCCGTGTCTGCGTAGATTTAGTGCGATTTTTCCAGCCCATCCTGTTGGGAACTGAGGAAAATCTTTCTTGAAATACTTTAGTTCCCGGAAATTCTTCTTCGCTCTAGACATACCCTTCCGACGGTAGAAGTAATCGTAGCTTAGAGTGCACAAGTCTTCAATGAGACTCAGAGCAATCTTATCGTCACCCACTACTACCGTTATCGAATTGTGAATCAGTAATTTTATCATGGGTTTGCCAGACGTAGGGGTTTTATGACTCCTCTTACATCAGCAAGAGATTAGATAACGAGGTCAGTCTCTTCGATAACTTCTTCAATGATCATCTGTAGTACACGGAAGTAACCAGAGGTGTATGACTTAGACACCTTCAGAGTTTTTGCTATACTTCGGTTCGTTATTGCAGGGTTCTGAAGTTTAAGTCGGAAAGCTCTTAGGATCCGAGCTTCTCCCTTTTCCTGTAAGCGCTTCTCAACTGCCTTAATCAAGACATTATAAGCTGCATCTTCTTTCTCTGGGTCTTTCACATTAAGTTTCTCAGGTTGTGCTAAGCGTTTAAACAAGATCTCATCAGCCTGAGTGTGGTCATCATCAGCGTAGGTATTGTCTAGAGCAACGTTTCTACGCTGGAGTAGTAGATCCCTCTTCTCTACTCTAATCGCCTGTTCCATCCGGAAGCGTAAGAAAGACAAAAGAGTCATCTCGCTTACTCTTTCGGTGGTGATGATCTTTAACTTGAATCTAAGAGCTCCGGGTATTACAACTTCTCTCTTAATTTTAATACATTTAAACTCACCGTTCGGTAGTGATATCATCTTCGGGACCGTTAACACCCGACGGATTTCCTCTCGGTGTGGTACTTCTATGGCCTGCTGTGTAACAACGGTATGTTTTGGGTCATAGGAAGATAGACCTTCTAACACTGCGAGCATACGAACTGAATCCCAGTGTCCTGAAGCGCATTCAGGGAACTGTCCATAAGGTTCCGGAACCATGTTCTTAACCTGGAGCCAGATCTTCTGGAAGATCTTATCGTCTTTAGTGCGCTTATATCTTTTGTGCCATAACCTTACTCGAAGTTCCTCGATTTTCATGTCCAGTATCTCCCCGCGAGATTATTGAACTATTAATTGATATACTTAATATAAATCGAGGTTAACATCCCGTCAACTACTTTTTTAATCCGGGTTGAACATTGTTACTTCAGTTCAGACTCCCCTTAACGCTCTCGGTGTGTATCTCAAAGTCATTGGCTCGAAATCGAATGGGATGACAATGTTTGGTCCGGCCTCTCCTTGATTCTGCTTTGCAATGTTCACCTCCATCGTATTATCTAACGACTCTGGATTATAATACGAGTCACGATAGAGCAGCATAACGAGTCGTGCTGCTTCTTCATAGTTTCCAGAGTCCTTTAGATCGGAGAGCATAGGATGTTTGTTTGCTCTGCGCTCTACTGCTCGACTAATCTGCACAATAAGACAGACATGTACATTAAAGAACTCCGCCATCGCTGATGCTTCTCCGAGCTTCCTACTTACAGTTTGAGGCTTGTTCGCTGAGACATTAACATCAGTAAGCCTATCGAAGAGGTCAATCATTACCCAATGTTTCTCACGTTGACGAGTGACCATGGCCATGAATTCCCAAACCTTAGCCATGTCTAATTGCCGCCCGAAAAACAGATCATAGTTCCAATTCTCATCCATATAACGATTCGCTTCTTGCACCATAGCTAATCGTTTATCGCCAGGCTTCCAGGTGTTAGACTGTATCACCTCGTGAAGAGGGATATTAGTCATGAGGGAATCTTGACGATCGGTCTCAGTCTCTTTAGATTGCTCGGTACTTATAAGCACCCCTCCAAATCCTCGATCCAAGAACTGTCTCTGGAGGTTAAATCGCCAAGAGGATTTACCCATACCGGGACGAGCAGCGCAGACTGATACATCAGAGCGAGCAAAACCAGTAGGAAGAACGCGATCCACCTCCTCCCATCCGGAGTAGAGCGGATCAACAGTTTCTTTTGCTTTAAGAATCCGCATCCTGGACGCGTAAAGACCCTGTTCTTCGCCCCCTCCAGTCCAGATGTGATGTGATTGCTTCCGAACGTCTCGGACCAGATCAAAAGATTGTTGATTAACACTAGTCCAAAGCTCTTCAGCACTCAAGCTCCAATCATTTGCTCTCTTCAGTGCATCCTCGAGAATGACTATTGACTGTCTCTTCCTTGAAGCCTCCTTAACGATCTCGACATGAGTCTCCACCGCTTCGAGTTTGGTCACCGAATCCATTGCGGCGGTGAGAAATTCGACGGCGCGGACTTCTTCGCCACCAGCAAGGCGTACAGCTTGAACTACCGAGGTGATGTCTACCGCTCGACCTCCAACTGAAAGTTGTTCTATGGCACTGAACAAAGTATAATTTAAACTGTTCCCGCCAACGAAATCGTCGTGTGATAACTCCAAGAGTGTTTTCGATATCGCTTGCGGTTCAATTAATAACGTGCCAATGACTATAGCTTCTGACTCGAGGACTTGTGTTTTCTCGTTCATACTTCAATCGCCGTGAAGTTTCGGAACAAAACCTTAGCTACAACCTCGCCGAACCATTCACCGAGTGTCTCGACGTTTGTTGAGACTGAGAGGATTGCTCTCTTCTCGTTGTGCTTGATCTGAAGGATGAAGGAGTACAGCAGTGTACGCTGATGTTCGGTGAGTGTGCCGCCGGCTAACTCCTCTACCCACAAAAGATCACAGGATACTATTTTCCCAGCGATCTCAGAATCAGGCCGAATGTTCTGATCAGTCCAAAGGCCAATCCCATTGACGCGGTAAGCGAAATGCTGGATTAAATTCTCTTGGACTAAGCTTTGAATAGCTAAAGCTGCAACGTCCGCAGCTGCGGTGGCGTTGAGATTTTCCTTCTCGGTTAGAAGGAGACACTCGTTGGTTTTCTTCGTACACCAATCAGTCAGAAACATCTTTACTTCCACGCTGACTTCTGGTGGTTCTTTTATCACTGGTATGTGCCAAAGCTGTAACGTTTCGATGTAATTCATCTCCCCTCCAGGGCTAAGCATTTCGGATCTTTAAGGACGCTGCCGGATTCAATCTCTCTTACGTTGTAGAACATGGGTAGAAGACAGTCGGCAACGCCTCCTTCGTTATCGAAGTACTGACAGATCTCATGATTTGGACCACCGAAACACCATTCCAGCCCTGGGACTTGTATCTCAAGCAGAACCTTTTTCATTACTGATCTCCCCAGTAGTTGTTGTACCAGATTTCGTATAATCTTGCCGAGGCTGGAAAAACGAGACTGGCGAAGATTCTTATGAAGAGACCTGATTGCCAGCACAGCACATAAAGTGCCAAGCAGTTCATAAAAACCAACTTCGGTGAGGTATATGGTTTCATTTCTTCCTCCCTATCACTTTTACCGCTGCGAATTTTTCCTTCTGTGGTTCTTTTCTCTGTTTCCAAATCACAAATCTGTTTATATTTTTTCGCAGAGACTTAACATCGATAATGACATTGCTCCAGAAGTCATCTTGCATGAACCAGTCTATAGCCTTCTCCCAGTCAGAAGTTTGCCAGCTCGGATATTGCTGATATAATTGCAACGCATAACCACGTTGTTGAGTATCCCAATCCTTCTCATCGAGAACTATATCGATCCCCGTTGCTAAGGCACGGTCCTCTAATTTCTGCCTTAAATAACTGCGGATGACTACTAAACAGCTTCGTTCATGCAGTGCCCTACAAGACATGATAAACTCTGCCCATTTTTCATCAAAAGGTCTTCGGTCTTCAACAGAAAAGCGCCTAATCTTCCTCTTGACCTTCTCTAGTTGGTTAAGCTCTCTTCCGGTAGATGATTCCTCGCGTGTGTGCGCTTGCTTATAATTGTTTATAGGCGCACCTGTCCGCGCACTCACTAATAATAATTCTTTAGACAAAGCATCATCAGAAGAAAAAATGTTTTTAGGCGCAGCGCTATCATCCCGATTTTGGGATGTAGTCGCTGCGACCACCCCGCGCGCTTGCGAGGAATCATCTAAGTTATTGTTTTTACTCGATGTAGCTATAGTGTGATGAGAGGAAGAAACACTATTGGAACTCAGTGCTCGGACCAAACCTCTAGCTACCAACTGAGAACGGATTTTAAGCTCTGGGTCCTGGAGTGCAATCTTCGCTTTCAGCTTCGCATACACGCGAAGCATTTCTGCAGAAATGCTATCATCCTCCAGTAGCCAGACAGGTAATGTTATTTCCTGTGGATCATGTTGTCGCATCGATCTCCTCAATCATTCTCTCAACCATATCTTGTCCCCAGTTGGGATCCCAGAAGATCATCTTGTCAATGAACATGACCATAATATCAGTCCGCTCTATCAAGCGGTAGATTTCCTGTGGATCAGACCGGTCAAAACCCCTACCAATTACTCTAACTCTTTCAGTTAAAGCAAAGAACATTTGTCCCGACGGACTAGCATGAACTAGCATGTCCTTGTTGATCCCAATGAGGTTAATGATTTTATACTCATCCTCACCGTCAACTTCAGTTATAACTAGCTGTACTTTCGTCATTCAATCCTCCCAGCCCATGGCTTTGATGAATCCTGCAGTGATGAATAAACAGAGAACAATAAATATTAACATTTTCCTCCGTTCGCTAAGTGCTTGTTTTTATTGAATTTTTGTATCAATACAAATATACAACAAAGTGGGCAAACGCGTCAACACTCTGTTTTTAATCAGTTTAACGTGAATAACCTGTTGATTTGAAGTGTTGACATTCCGCTTTAGGTGATTTAAAATCAATATAATACAACTTCAATATAAACAACAAGTCACCACTGGTAAGAAAGGAGGCTAAAAAAATCTTTCTCCGATTGTGGAGCTTGTCACTTCACGCTTTATATTGTAGATGTAGAATCAATTTTTCCTCGATTACTTCCAAGAAGGAGGACGTTTATCATGACCGAAGAGACTCCCAAAGAGACTGCCGAAGAAACCGCCAAAGAGCCGACCAAAAAGGAGCAGAGGGCTGAGCTTCAAGGCGCGGTCAAGGAGGCCATCTCCGCTGCTGGAGCTGGTGGTGCCACCGCTGAGACCATTGCCTTAGCGATCGGACAGCTGGACGAGACCACGCCCAAAGAGGATGTGAAGGGTATCCTCCACGAAATCCGGGCAGTCGCCCGCCAGGTCGTCAAGAAAGAGGGGTGGTGCCGGATGAACCGTGACGGGCGCAATGTTCTGTACCAGCCTATCTCGGAGGCCGACGGCCAGACGATCAAGGACGCGGCGGACGACGCCAAGAAGAAGGCTGCCAACGAGAAGAAAGCCGCCAAGAAAGCCGCCGTCAAGGAGGAGAAATCTGAGAGCGGCTCCGAGGACGGTGGGGACGAGGACGGCGGTGACGTAGACGACGAGGACTGGGAAGAAGGCGACGACGAGTAGTTCCGAAACGGTTGAGTCCCCGCGCTCAACCGTTTGGTCAGCCCGTTGGGTTGATGCTGAGGCCAACTCTATACTCTCTGTAGAGTTGGCCTCTCGGTGTGTTGACTTCCTGTCCTTCATGATTTATATTAATTCAATATAAATAACAATTTATAAGGAGTTTGAATATGATTGACGGGTTGAAAGATCTGGAGCGCAACATCATCAGCGCTCGGCAGAGTTATTATGCTCCTGATGATCTCATAATTACTGAGAGGACGGATGAAGAATATGATGCGTTAGAGGATCAGCTCCGTGAACTGCAGCCAGGTCACCTTCTGCTGCAGAAGGTGGGAGAAGTACCGAGGAAGAATCGAGTGCCGTTGGAGCATAAATTATACTCTTTGGAGAAAGCGAAAGGTGTTGGCGAGTTCCGTAAATGGTTGAGTAGGCATAAGGAACAATTGGTAGTAGCCTCTCTGAAGATGGATGGCTGCGCGCTGGACCTTTTCTATGAACGCCTTTCCGGCGGTAACCACTATCAGCTGACTATGGCAACCACTCGAGGGGACGGTGAGGTGGGTGAAGATGTTTCTGCTCAGATCTTGAATGGAAACGTCACTGGGATTCCTCCATTTGTCTCTTCAAAATGGGAAGAACTTGAGCTTAACGGCCGTGGTTTTCATGTGTACGGCGAGGTAGTAATACTGAAGTCCACGCTTGCAACACTGAATATCCGCCAGAGGCTTCGGGGCGATGAGCCATATAGTAATGCCAGAAACCTTGCTAATGGCACTGTTTCAATGGATGACGTCGCTGAAATAAGAAAGCGGAAGCTTAATTTTTTCGCCTATAATATGTCGTGGAACTATTTTGATCTCTCTGCAAGGTACGAGTTGCTACAGGGTCTTGGCTTCGAGTTGGTGCCATGGTTTAGCTTCTATCGAATCGGTGCTGAGAATTGGTTCGAGACCGTATTAGAGAATCGTGACGATTTACCTTATGACGTTGACGGAATCGTAGTTGCTCTGGACGATGCAGAAACCCAGGAAAGACTGGGCTATACCTCGCACCACCCACGCTGGGCCGTAGCAGTCAAGTTCCCAGATGAGACAGCGGTGGTTGAGATCAGAAGAATCGAGTGGACCGTGAGTAAGTACGG
>SDBT01005062.1_pt1 | contig 22239 bp, 39 predicted proteins | sample 2277101 | NCBI WGS metagenome assembly SDBT01 (sample SAMN10404973, study PRJNA504765) | marine sediment metagenome | isolation source: marine sediment core GS10_PC15, 103 cmbsf | place: Arctic Ocean: Southern Knipovich Ridge | collected 2010 | reverse complement strand
CCGGTCGAGTTGCGGAAGTTTTAGTTTTAAGCACCTTTGCTGTATTAGCGGCTCTTTCCGGGTGCAAAGCGTGGTGAAGAATATGCGTTTGCGACTGCGTGCGTTTTGCGATGCCGTATGCTTTAAATATCCTGCTTATAGCTCGACATCTAACCCCTGTTTTTCTGGTTATGTCGGCAATGAATATCTTGCCGTCCCGATAACCTGCGATGGCGGCATTAAGTCCGCCCGGCCAAAATCTACTGATTCTGGCTTCGGCCCTAATGCGATAAGTATTGCTCCTGTTGGGCTGTTTTCTCATAGTGGTATTATTGTAGATGTAATCTGCTCGGAAGTAAAGAGAAAAGATAAAATATTTTTCGGTAATCAGAACGTCTATAATTTGAGCGTAGCGGGCGACGAGAGTTATTTTGCTAATGGGATAGCCGTACATAACTGCCGTTGCGATGTTGTCGAGGTATGGAACGATCAAAAACATTCGGTAAAAGATGTCCCGCCACCGGAAGAAATCGACGGCAAAACGGTCGTTCCGGGAGCGGACGAGGGGTGGAGGAACAACACGGGCTTAATCTTCCAAGATAATTTAGGCTCAATAATTTAATTATTTTTTCAAAAAAAGTTTTGCAATCTATTTTTTATCCTGTTACGGTAAAAATTGAAAGGGATTTCAAATGCCAGCCACTAAGGGAAAAGAAACAGTAAAAAAGGCGATTGTGAGCTTTCAGGGGCATTTACCTACCGCTTGCGGTGAACGGGTAAGGCTTCTTAAGTCCGACGTTACAATTCAGCGTTTCAAAAAAGATATGATTTCCGTCGGCGTTTATACGCACCCGATTTGGGAATGGACGCTTGACGTAACAGTGGAACGACTTCACCGGTGGGTAGCTGCTTTTGAGGCAATGCAAGCGAACGGGGTCGATGTTGAAGTGCCTGTCAATCATAGTTTTGGAGCCGAACAAAATCTCGGCTATGTCGTCGAAATGTTCGTTGCTCCGAATGGCGATGGCGTGCCGACGCTGTATGGTATTCACGAAATCAGGGGCGAGGATAATATCAAAATAGTCGAGGCGAACAAAAATGTTAGTATTGCTATCGAAAAAGAGGTTAAAGATGGCAAAGGGAATAGTTATGGCGAAGCGATAGTTCATAGTTCAGTTGTTCAACAGCCGGTCGTACCGGGGCAAGATGACTTTGAAAAAATCGCCGCTTCCAAAAATGGTTCGCAACAATGCGTGCCGGTTTTAACTTTGTCTAAAGAAACGAAAGGGCGAAATATGACTCCAGAAATGTTAACAAAACTTAAAGAATTGCTTGGAGCGGGCGACGATCTTACGGAAGAAAATGCTTTGAGTCGCATTGGCGAGAGAATAGAAACTCTCAGTACTGCAAAGGGCGATGTTGAAAAAGAACTGCTGAGTATCAAAGCAGAACTTGAAGCTCTGAAAGCAACCGGCGAAAAGAAGGCTTCTAAGATCGATCCGAATCTTGCCGAGCAAATGGGTGTAACTGCCGAGGACAGGCTTAATCTGCTCGTCGCTGGTGGTCATATTTCGCCGGCCACGGGAAAGGCTCTGAGTGAAATTCTTATCGGTAAAAAGACGACTCGCAATTTGAGTGCATTATCGCTCGGCGACGGCGGTACGGATTCTATGTTCTCTAAAGTTGTCGAAGCTTTGAAGTTAAACAAGGCTATCGAAATGAAAGAGTCGACGGAATTACAGACGCTTGGCAGAATTACCCCGGACGACGACAACACGGATAACGAAGCCGACAAGGAAGCTGGTAAACAAATGCTTGCCGCTGTTCCGTTGCCAGCCCAGCCCGCTAAAAAGTAAAACGCGGAAAATGACGAGTGGAAGTTCGTAAACAAAACTAAAGAATTTTCTTTTTTGAGAGGATTTAAAAATGACTGATAGAAGCGAAAATCTAATACCACAAGTCGGAACTGTGAATTCTGCAACTCCGCGTATTGTGTTAAAAACGTGGGCAAGCGTCGATTTGCTTCCGGGCGGCAAGATTATCGACGGCTCTTTGAGTCGCGACCCCGGTAATACAGGCGACCCACACGTACTCCGCGCAGGCGTTTTGATGGGGAAAATTACGACCGGGGGTAAATACGCTCCGTCTATCATTGGCCCGGTGAGTTCGGCGTTTACTGCCGCAGAAACACGAATCAAAACGAGCGCGGCAATTGCTACGGAAGTCGCAAGACGTTTAGGTACGTCGGGCACACTTAATATTACTGGCCCGCCCGCCGCCGCTGGAACTGTTGATACAAGTGCTGTAACATACTCCGCCGTCGATACGTCGACCGGCTATATTACCGTAACGGCTCTTGGTACGACATTTATCGACGGCTCGTTTATCCAGCCGACAGACGGTTCGCAAACAATAAAAACGTTTACGTTGCCCGAAACAGGTATTAAGGTAACAAGCGACGACAGCGCGAACGCGAATATTCAGTTCAAACTTATACCTGTCGGTGGTATTCTCGATGCCAGTCAACTTATCGATTGGCCTACCGATACGAGTCTTATCGCGCATATAAAGGCGGCGTTAAGGGCTTCGGCTAAAGGATTCGTATTTGACGATGATATGTAATCGCTTGCGGTAACGCGATGGAATTGTGAAGTTCAAAAGAAAATTATTTTCTTATTGAGAGGAAAAATAAAATGTCTAAAACGATTGGTCAAATATTACACCATAAGAATATTATGGGCGTTATCGAAGCGATCAAGGGCGGAGTACCGAGCGATATAATCCCAGCAAGTATGATGACTCCAACGAAAAGAATAATCGGCGAAAAGGGAAGCTTTACGCAAGTTACTTCGACCCGTAAAGTCGCAAAATCGATCAATTACGGTGCGCCGTCGGTATTGAGAAATTTGAGCGGTATATCGGAAGTTGCGGTTAATCTGATTCATAGTTACGAACACTTTAACCATAACCCGAACCTTATGCCTTTACTTCTGTCGCTTGATGGAGGTCAACAGTTGCTTGGTTCGGAAATAGTCGGACGCAAGGCCGCAGAGTTTACGCAACTGTTTATGAATCTGCGTGTTGCCGCGTGGTTTAGCGCGTTATCGAAGGGAATTATTTACTTTGATGCGGATGGCAATATGCTGGTAAATGAAACAAACGCCGCGAATCAGATCGATTTTAAGATTCCCTCTGGTAATCGTAACCAGCTTAACGTTGCAGGTAACGGGACGATTATTACGGCAACTTGGGCGACCGCTGGAACGGATATTTCCATACAGATCAACGCACTTAATAAACAGTCGGCGGCATTTACAGGGTATATGCCGAAAGTTGCTTATTATGGTGCGAATGTACCGGGGTATCTTGCTCGAAATACAACTATGAAAGAATTTCTGAAATTTCATCCGACGAGTAATGCAGCGGTTCGCAACGGTCAGGTTCCAGACGGATTTATGGAAATGACTTGGATTAATGCTGCGCACGCATTTTATCAGGACGATAGCGGTAATACGAAATTCTTCTGGGGCGACGATACGGTTGTGTTTACGCCCGACCCTGCCGATTCCGGCTGGTGGGGATTGATCGAGGGAAGTTATTCGATTCCGACAAACGTTGGTCAATTGCCAGCAGACGCAAATGCGGCATTGAGATCGTTGCAGACAATCTTTGGATTGTTCGGCTACGCCAAAGTAACCGACGACCCCGTTACGATTCGGCAGTATGGCGGCGATACGGTACTTCCGTTTATCGCTGTTCCGAACGCTGTATTTATCGCCGAAGTCGCGGGATTCTAATACGCTACAACTTCAAAGCTTTCTATAGGCTTACGCTCCTATACGGGGTGGGTATAACCTACCCGCCCCGTAGCTTTATCAAAGGAAATCAGTTGTGGGAACTTATATAGGACAAACAGATGTCGAGAATGTTTTCGGCGAAGATAATATTGAGACTTGGAGCGATATAGATAATTCCGGCTCGACCGATACGACGAGAGTTACGGTGGCGATAGCGTTTGCCGAAAGTGATGTCGAAGATCGATTTCGTGGCGGGGATTATGCGATTCCTTTTTCGTCGGCTGTTCAAGCGTTAAAAGATTTCATGTCGAAGATCGCCGGTCTTTGGCTGTACGAGAGTAGACCGCGACATTCCAGCGACGACAATAACGAATATTATTCCAAGATGAAAGAGCAGATCGAAATGGACATTGAGGCTTATACGTCCGGGCAACGCAGATTGGATATAACTCGTAGCGAAACGGGTACGCCCCGCGCTCCGATTGTGGTGTAATGTAATGGCTCGAAAATCCGGTATAAATATGGCGAAAGTGAAACGCTTTACCCGGATTATGGGCGGTAGAAATTTGAGAGTATTCGCCCCGACTTATAAAATTTGGGGCAAACGTTATTTATCGGAAACGAAAGTACGGTTCATTAAAAATTCAAGAAGCGGCGGCGAATGGCCCCCACTGAAACCGGCAACGATAGCGGCACGGCGATCGGGCAAAAGTGGTCGGCGGCGAAATACTACGAGAGGTATGGGTTCGATTCGCGGCAAGGTTGCTATTTTAAGAGATACGGGTATTTTGTTTAAAGCATTGACGGTCGGGCAACCGGGCAATCTATACAGGCTCTTACGCAAAGGAATACGAGTTGGATTCGGTGGCCCTGCTAAACACCCGGACGGCAAGGCTACTATCGCCGACATAGCAAAATTCCATAACGTCGGCAAGGGCAAGAATCCGAAACGACAGATTTTGCATAAGCCGAGTAAGCAGTTAATCGCTTTTATGCGGTCGACGCTGGCAACGGCAATTGATAAAGTTGGGAACAGATTGTAATGGCTACTGTTAATAATCCATTTGAGCCGATACACGACGAGCTTTGGAAGCTATTCGAGGCGAATACTGCTTTGGCGGCTCTTGTAAAACTTGGCAATCGAATAAAGTTAGACGGTAAGAAAGTCAACCCGTTCAAGGAACAGTATGCAGATTCGGATTACCCTGAAATAATTATCGTACCGTCGGGCGGGCAATTCGAGCCTGTAAAGTCAAGCGATCATTCGGAGTTAGTGCAATGGTACGATATAGAGGTAAACGACGGCGATCTGGTAGCTACGAATAAATTCTTCCCCCTGAAATGGGAAATAATAAAATCGCTTACGAAGTTTGCGAAAAATATAAGAACAAACGCTTATGGCTCGGAAACTTTAAGTTACGTCAAAAGAGTTTTTGTCGAGGATATTGAGGAAGCAATGAAGCCTAAAGACGAACACGTTGGATGGTTTGGAATATTTCGGATAAGCGTTTTAATGACGTTTTCTATTGAAGATTTAACTACGATACCGTAAAAAGTTTTACATAAATCGAAAGGATAGATTATGGGAGAAGTAATAACAGGTATAGGCGGCGACATATCGCTCGGAGCAAGTGCTGTGGCTCATATCCGCTCGTTTCAATATTCAAAGACGGCGGACAATTTAACGTACGCTTCCAGTGATACGAGTGGGTTCAAGAAAACAGCGGAAGGGCAAAAGGGGTGGGCTGGCTCGGCGGATATATATCTCGACGGTGTATTTCCGGTATTTCCGGTTCCGGGTACTAAGTATGCCTCGACAGTATTTACCCTGAAATCGGGCGAAACTGTTACCGGGGATATTCGTGTCGATGCTGTCAATAGTATCTTGGTCGACATCGAAGGTAGCGGCGGTGCGAGTGCTACCATCGAATTCACCGGCGATGGTGCATTCCCGTCCTAATAAAATCGAAATGAACATAAGCCGAAAGGGTAAGCAATGGAAACCGGACTTGCTAAAGTTAGCGGTGCGTCAACTGATTTCGAGGTTAATGGGGTAACTTTGCCGTTAAACCCGTTACGCTTTAGAGATTGGGGCAAGCTTGAAAATTGGATGCGTAGTTGTATTATAAGTGCGGCGAGATTATCCGTCAAAGGTTTACCGTACGATGAAGCGATGCCGACTATTCGTAGTGCGACATTAGTTTCTACTAAAATCAATATAATGCAGATATTTCAAAAGACGAATACCCGCGACACTGAAAACAAATCGCTTGATTTATTGCAGACGTTCGAGGGTATGTTGCGAACGGTTCAAGTTTCCGTTCGCAAGTCTCAGGAATTATCGCTCGACGCATTAGAAGATATTTTTAATGGCGATATAACTCTGCTTACCGAAGCGTTTGCGGAAATTATGAGTATAAGCTTCCCAGACGTGGTGGAAAAAGCAGAAGCAAAAAACGTGGAAGCGGCGACGACGACACAAACGGAATAGATTTTGAATTGTTATTTGCTCGATTAGCGAAAGAGCCATATCAATTCGCACCGCAAGTCGTCGCCGAAATGACTATACCGCAAGCGATAAATTGCTTCAAAGAAACCGACCCGGAAAAGATAAAAAAGCAGACTAAACGCGAAGCGGACGACGCAGAATTGTTCAAGGACAAAGAAACGATAAGTTTCGATACCGTCGAAGAAATGCAGCTATGGCGGGCAAAAAAACAAAAGGAAAAGCAAGATGCCGGGCTTTAAACTAACAGAAGGCTTTATTGATCTAACCGTTAATAACCGCGGTATTAATAAGAGTATGAAAAAAGTTGCGGCTGTTTTGGGCTGGGTCGATAAAAAAATAAAAAAAGTAATTAAACGTTTAACACAGCTTAGTATTGCTCTCGGTACGGTTAGTTTGAAAGCGTTCGCGAATTTTGAAACCGCCATGCGCAGAGCAACTTCGGTAAGCGAAGCGACCGAACAGCAATTTCAGCGAATGTCGGAAATGGCTATCGTACAATCGGAACGACTTAATATATCTGCGACGAAAGCCGCCGACGCGTTTTACTTTTTAGGTTCTGCCGGCTTAGAAATTACCCAACAGATGAACGCGTATATTCCCGTCGCTACTTTAGCGAGAGCGGCAACGATTGAAATGGGGCAAGCGGCTGAAATCCTCGTCGATACAATGAAAGGCTTCGGGATAGCATTTACTGAATCCGAAAGAGTAACCGACGTTTTATCAAAAGCGGTTATCAGTAGTAATATGAATTACGAGCAGTTGGGGCAAACGCTATCGATGGTATCAGGCGTTGCGGCATTGACGAATAATACACTTGAAGAAACAGCCGCCGTAATCGCGACGATGGCAAATGTCGGTATTAAGGGAACGCGGGCGGGAACTTCTTTGCGTCGGGCATTATTAAATCTTGCCGCCCCGTTGTCAAGCATAAGGCAGGAACTCGAAAAATGGGACGTAGCCGTATTTGATGCTAATGGAAAAATGAAACCGTTTATTCAATTAGTCGGCGAATTATCTGATAAATTAAAAGACGCTTCGGAAGAGGAACGCAATATGGCGTTTCGCGTAATCTTCGGAGCGAGAGCAATCGCCGGGCAAATTGCTATATTTAATCGTGGTGCTGATAGCCTAAATCAATTTACGAAAGAACTTGAAAATAGCGGCGGGACGGCACAGCGAATAGCCGATAAGCAAATGAAGTCTTTTGGTAATCAGATCGGCATTATCTGGCAGAAGATAAAAAACCTTACCAGAATAATCGGTGAAGCACTTGCGCCCGGAATATTGCGATTAGCGAAAGTTACCGGTAAAATGATTGATATGCTAAAAGAATGGGGGAATAAGCATTTATTCACAATTCAGGAATGGGGCGAAAAATCTGCGGCGGCGATAAACTTCGTCCGCAAAACAATGTTAGATATTATAATGTTTGCGATAACTGATTGGCCGACTGCATGGAGATTCGCGTTCGATAGCGTCGAGCTAATGGCGATTGCACTACAAACTAAAATTGCTATATCGTTTAAAAATATGTGGAATATGATAGTTTTCGATACAACAAATGCGTTAATAGATATAAAAGAAGTAATATCGAAATTTACGATAAAGTTGAGACCAACAGAAAAAGGCAGGGAAAAGGCAAGGGCTAATGTTGCAAAAGGTTTAGCGGAAGCGAGGGAAAACGCTCTCATAAAAGCTCTCGGCGGAGCGGTTATAGGTGTAAGCGTAGTTAAATTATTCAAAGACGCGGCAAAAAAGATAGCCGATTCCGTACCTGAAAAACTCGCAGAAGAATTTCGTATAAATCTTAATATGTTACGGTTAGAGATAGAGAAGATCGAGGATAAATATCAACGGTTAAAATTTGAAGCGTTATTAGGTATTATAGAAAAACAAGCGGGAGCTATACCAACGACCGGCGGCGGTGCTGGCGGTGCTGGCGGTGCTGGCGGTCGTAGATTTCAGGGTGCGGGCGGTTTTGTTGGACTACAGGAAGGGTTTAAACAATTAGCGGCGATTACTTCTGGCGGTAGTATACAAAAACAAATACTGAAAGAAACGGTACAGGCTCGACACGACCGCCTAAAAGAGGATAGGAAGCGAGAGGCTTCGAGAAAAAAAGAAAGAGCGAGATTGATACGACAGGGCAATTTTTACGATACTATCGAAGATGCTTTAAAAGGTACGCCGCTTGAAGGAACAGGAAGGTTTACATAATGTCCATAAAAATAATTAGAGTCGCGAATGATATTACCGTTCCTTATACCGAGATAAAAGATTCCCCTCGCGAAACTATTCGAGCCAATAACAACACCGCGACAAGAGTTTTCGAGGTTGCGTGGGCCGATCGAATTACTTTCGCTAAACAGATGACAGGATTTACAACGCAGGACGTTTCCGGTACGGTAACAATAGTTTATATCTACGAGCCACACAAATACCCGGATTCGTCGATTAAGAACCTATACGCGAAAGAGGCGAATATCGCCGGTCTTGGCGTAGTTACCGATGATACTGCATTTACAACGCAAACGGTCGCCAAATTCGATAATGCACAAGTTACAATTAGTTACGAAACGCCGGAATATCCGCAAGGAACCGATGTCGGCACAGTTTATGTTTCCGAATCGCTTGAGCCAGCGACGGAATTTTTAACTATGAAAACGACCGGGCTTGGCTATTCGGACGGAACGACTCTTGACGAGGGCGAAGCTCCGGGCTATTTAATTAGAATGGTCGATTGGGTTTATACAATACACGAAATGAACTTCGTACCCGACGAAACGCTAACATTGCCCGGCTTTGTAAATGACGGGCCGGTAAAGTCTAAATCGCTCGGCTTGACTTTCCCGGCAGGAACTTTATTATTCGGCAATCCATCGTTAGATCGACAGCATAAAGCCGACGGTGCGACGGCATGGACGGTAACTTTTAGATTTACGTACAGGCCGAACGGCTGGAACTTTTTTCCGCGAGTAGTAGCCGCTGGCGGCGATTTGGTTTGGTCGCAGATTTATCCAGTAGCTCTAAACCCGGATACGGTTGTATGGGAACCGACCGGCGAGGCGATAAACTTTTATCCGTCCGCCAATTTTTCCGGGGTCATTATTTAAGGGTGATATAATGTCGAACACCGATTTATTAAGAACAAATTTCCGCAAGGGGCAGCAGTTTTCCGCCAAAGAAGCGAATATAATCACGTCGTCAATCAAGATTATTATGAAATCACTTCTAAGTTTGGGTTTTATCGATTCGTCCGGGATAAGTACGAGAAAAGATAATCCGAAAAAGGGAACATCGGTTCGCAAATCGTTCGTAAGGACGCCTCCGGTCGCACCTGATGGGCCGGAAGACCCGGTAGAACCGTTAGAATGTTATTTAGACAGGAACGGTACGGGGGAAGAAATTATAGTAACTTGCGAAATATGCGGAGGCAATTCGCTGGTCGACGCCACACCTCGATTAGAGGAGGGCAAATTGCTTTATATAACGTTCGATAATATAGATAGTGTTTGGCGACCATTATTCCCGTTCCAAGCAAGTGAGGACTGCGATTGTTCGTGAGTATAGCACGGGTACAATTTAATCCAAGCACGTTAAAAGCGTCGTATAATCCGGCTACTGGAAAAGTGCAAGTTTTATCTCCGCAGTGTGGGTTTTGTGACGGCAACACGCCGTTCGAGATAGTACTTACATTCTCAGGGCTTGAGATGTGTGAATTTCCTTGTTTTGTAATAGATGACTGTGACGAATTTCGGGGTGGACGGTCTGAGGAATACACTATAAATCTTGCTGATGCGCTCAATGGGTCGCACGTATTAACCTATGTATCCGGTTGCCAATGGAGGGCCGATGTCCCTATCTCTGGTCGGTATAATTTGTGGGTTGCTAATGCCCCCGGTAGCGGATGTAGCTGTGATGGTAAGATAACGCAGTTTTGGACTTACACCACGATTTTGATACTCGCAACCATCGGGTTCGGTAGTGTTACGGTTGTAGCAAACGCAAGAGGTTTTCTCGATGGAGTTGGAGTCATTGGGACTGTATCGAATTTGTTCTTGGGGGGCGTATCACATACTGGCTGTGAAGTTTTCGGCTCTGGTAACAATAATGCTTCCCCTTGTGTTTTGCCAGACTTTGGCTTTGGTAACAAATCGCACCCGGTTGGCAATAGCGGTCAGGTGGAGTTATCATTACCATAATCGCCTATATTATTAGGGACGGATAAGATATGGGTTGCTGCGGAAAAGGGAAAAATATAGTAAAGGGGTATACGGGGCATCTTATAGAAAAGGCAACCGGCAAGAAAGTTATGAAGTACGCTTATACCGACGATCGAGTCAGAGCGTGTCATAAATGCGATGAGCAAACTTGGCTAACTAAAAGCGAATACCTGAAGTGGCTATTTGATAATGGGATTGATATTTCAACTAATTTTAAGCAGTTAGAAAAACTACCGAAGTTGCCAAAAAAAGAAAACGGAAAAGGTTGCGGGCTATATTGCCGCATTTGTAAATGTTTCATACCAGGCAAAGCACGAATCGAAGATGAGATTTGCTTATTAGGAAAATGGTAAATCGAAAGGGCTTAAATGGATTGGGTCGAAAAATACTGGTGGGCTATAATAATTGTCCTTGTGATAATAGTTGTTGGTCTTTGTAATAGCTGCGCAAATATTACGGCGACTCAAACTCTGCCCGACGGTACAAAAATCGAACTGTCCTATATTCGATGGTTTAATCAGGAAATCGGCGGATTCACTTTGACGAGTCCGAGCGGCTGGGTAATCGGATTCGAGGGGCAGAAATCGGAGTTCGAGGCCGCGTTTAATCTTGGAGCGGCGAGCGTAGGGATCGGAGGCGACGGGCAATGAAATATCGCGAGATTGGCAAATACAAATATCAATTGGCGGAAAGACTTATTCACAAGGTCGGTTTGCCCGACGCTATTGGTCTAAGCGGCGATTTTGTTCGTATAGAAAACAGCGAGTTAATTCTTCGCAAGTATTACGCTTGGGATGGCTCGACCGTACCGATGAAAAAATGGCTCAAAATAGTTGGCTGGAAATCCGATAAGTTCTGCAAAAAGGCCAGCGTTATTCACGACGCGTTATATCAGCTTATGCGAGCGGGTTTGCTCGACAAAGACTACAAAGACATTGCCGACCAGTTGTATCGAGGGCTATGCGTCAAAGGCGGTATGTCGAAATGGCAAGCGAATTTGAGGTATTGGGCTTTGAATAAATTCGGGTCGCTCAAATATAAAGCTATGACTCCCGAAATATTTGAGGTATAATAATTGGAAGCTGATTCGATTAGCCGATAGATTCAGCTTTTAATCCACGGACGGTGTTCATTTCGGCTTTGGGCGGTTTGGTGTAGCATGGAAGCGAAGCCAGCCGCCCGATTTTTGCGCCGCTGGTCGTACGCAGTCAAGCGAACGGGCGATCGGCGACGTAATACTGCCCGGAAAGCGATCGACGCTTACAATCGATTCTACGGCGTTTCATTGGGAAAATCTGAAAACCCTGCAATTCTGAACGCAAAAATAATATTTCTTGAAAATTTATCGGCTATAACTCTTTGTTATGCCGTAGGTTACAAAAACTTTACTTTTTCTTCGATTTTATGCTTTCACAATTAGCACAAATAGACGATAATCATTTCAGTTGAAAAGTTAATACGAGAGCCGATAGAAAAGTACGACAGCGACGAACGGGCAACGATAGCGATTATAAAATATCAATCGCATTTCCGGCAAGCAGATTTACACCATGACGAGATTTAAACGATCTGGAATAAAAGCTCAAGCAAGACCGCATAGACAAACAAGGCGGTAATTGGAAAGTTAATAAAAGGGGTCGTTAAGCAAGACCCGGTAATTGAGGGTCGACCGTTCTTTGTAGACGGCGGCAAGGCAATCGAGCCTAAACCGAAGCGGCGAAAGCCGTAGCCAAAAAAGACTTTGCTATTGGGCGGCATAAAGATAGTAACGCAGGGCGGGGCGTTTCTCGTACCGGTCAACAAACAATTCTATTTGCTCTGTTGATAACGAGAATAACAAAAACGATACTATCTGTTAGGCAATTCAAAAACAGCTACGCAAACGACATAATGGAAAAATTCAATTTTTTAGCAACCGCACAAGTCGAGATGAACCCATAGGACTTTTCCCGAAGCTATATCGGGGTGCGGTATTACGGGGGTAAAATAATCGAAAGGAGTAAATGACATGCACATTGGCGATACAGTAATGATTTACGAGAAACCACTAACTGAGGAACAGCCAGAGGGCGAGGCTATACTTGTGGAGCAACTGTCTACAAGCAGGCATGAGTATAGCAAGGGTAGGGAACTACAACAGTGGACAGTGGTTTTCGATGACAATATCGAGGCTGAGGCTTACACACGGTTTATACTGGCTGATTCGCCGGTTATCAATTGAAAGGGCTAACTATGTATGTTTATATTAAATCCGCCCCGAATTTATGGACTGTTGGGTTTTATTCGCCTGATGGTAAATTCCAGCCTGAAAGTGACCACGACAGCAAACAAGAAGTCGCAGGGCGGGTCGCGTGGCTAAACGGCTCGTCGCGGTTCGTCGTATCTGAATTGGTGGACGTATTAAAAAATTCGCGAACGTCCAGCGACAAGGATTTTGCCGACGCGCTGTTACGTCTTAAAGACGAGTTGGGAAGTATGGACGATACCCAAATTGCGATATGGAGTACTTGGCTAAGAACGAAAGCCAATAGGATTAAAGACGTGGTTGCGAGGGTGTAAAGTTAATCGTAAATCTTTTTGAAGGGAAAACATTATGGAAAAGACCGACATTTTAGAAGAAATCGATAACGACCCGCTAACAGCAATTTACAAAAACGACGACGATAGTTGGAGTACCGCGTCGGAAATTTCCGACGTAACTTTAAGAAAACAAATTTTAGGCAGTTGACTTTTCATAATCAATTCGAAAGGGAATAAAATGGACGACAGAATAGAACTTGACAAATTACAGTTAGAATTAGAACCCGACCACGATTTTGATGCGGTGTCGATTTACACGACAATGGGTGTCTATAAGCCGGGAATGCCACTGGGGCATAAATGCCCTATCGCCAATCTACCCTGTAGCGACACTGAGGATAAGGACGAAGCGGCTTATCAGATAGGCAACCTTTTCAAGAACGCTCCGAAGTTGTTGGAATGTTGCAAAGCTTTAATGAAACAATCGGTGCAAATAGCCGAAGATTTTGACATTGACGCGGCGGCGAAAATATGGGCGTTGATTGAAGATGCAAGCGATGTCATAGCTAATACCGAAAAACCTTACATGGAAAACGAAAACGGAAAAGTAGAGACGGTACACCTGACTTGTTCGGAGTGCGCATTTTATCAGCCGGGTATCAAAGGCGAACGAGATACGGCGTGCTGTCATGAACCGGGCAAACCAGTATGGCGCGCTGGCTCTGCGCCCGCTTGCCATACAATCAAATTAAGCCGACCCGTATAATGGCTTTAGTCGCGTACCCATGAGAGCGCAGAATAATTACGGGCTGATGTTTTCCTTAACGGGGCGGCATAATTATCTCCAAGCCGTCCCGTTTATTATGGGCTATCCGGTGTGTGGGAAACACAAATGTTTGATATGCTACGAGGCGAATCAACTCAAACTCTTGCTCGTAGCCAGCGGGTTCGAATCCTGCATAGTCCATTAAGCACGGACGGTCGTTAGATAACGGAGTAGGTGGCCGGGATAGTGGCGTGGTAGCCTAATGGGTTGGTTGGCCTGTCGCAAACTAACAGAACCATTAAATAAAGCGTGGGGGCTTTTGCCTATTGCAGTACCAACTGCCTGTCCCGGCTTTTTAATCGAAAGGAATCCAATGGTAACGATAGCGTGCAAAACCAGCTTAATCATTAATCTTACCGGGCAGAGTAAATGCTTGCATGTGATTATAGGCCGGGTAATTAAAGCATTGGTTCGCGGCGGTCGATCTGATTTGGTCGCGGATTTTCGCAGTGAAGCGTTGGCGGCAGTATATTACGAAGATTTTATCGCCGTCGTTAAAAGTTACGTTGTAGTTGTATGAGTTTCACGGTTGCCCCGTCGGTTGGCGCGAGACGATCGGCGGGGTTATTTGAAAGGGAAAAAATGATTGCCAAAGTACAAAAGATAAAATTTGACGGATTGGATTTAATACTAACTCATCCCGAAAATATAGATTCCCCGATTGCAACCATCGATGCTTTTCAAAAAGGGGAATGTTCTTATGCTCATATCAGCGGTTGTGGCATTATGAGGTTTGGTAGTATTGTGGGCTTGCTTAGTGATATTGAATTTGGCGAATTTATAGAAATTGATGTTAATGTTGGCGAAGCAATAGCTGGAGTTTTCGGCAACACTTGGCCTAGCTGAAAGGGAAATTATGACAGGTGAATATATAAGATTTGCGGCTGTTCAATTAAACGCGGATTTATTTGTCGGGAAATATCACGGGATTTGTTTTAAGAAATTAAAGTCGGCAGTTCAACAGGGATTTATAGCTACGCGGGGAAGAGGATTTTGTTCAAGATTTGTAGACCGAAAAGAGGCTCTTGAAATAGCAATCGACGCCGGTCAGAAAATAGATAAACATAATCCGAAAAGCGAATTACTTTCGGAAGATTTATTTGAGGACGATAGATATAATATTTAATCACACTCCACGGCTCGGCGGCTCCTCCGACTGCGTTGTATCACAAACCCGCCGGGCCATAATTTGAAAGGAAAAACGAAAATGAAACCTACGAATATGACAATAACAAAAGTTAATCGTATGAAGCAATCTGCGAAAGAGGCTTACGACGAAGATGTTTTAGGGCTTTGTAATTCGTGGAAGAAATTTAGGGAGCTTATAAGGTACGCTCAACACTTGCCAAGCTGTAACTTAAACGGTGCGGTTATTCTTACGAAGCGAAACGGTGTGGACGTAGGGTGCGATTGCGGGTTAGATGAATTGCGAGGTAAAAAATAAATATGCCATTAACCAAAAGACAGTATGCCGTACTAACTTTTTACCGCTCGTTTTGTTCGCGCGCGGGCTATTCGCCGACGATGCGAGACGTTGCGAAGAATTTCGGTATATCCAGAACAGCCATACACGAACACGTTAAGAGCTTAGTTAAACTTGGCTACTTAAAGAGAATCGGTATTAGGAACCGCAGTCGCAATTACAAGCCGGTTACACTATCGCTCTGCGGATTTCTTTGCGTCGTTCGCGGTACTCGATGGTGTTCGGCAACGGACACGATCTGCGGTCAATATTGTTTCGATAAATGGAATTTTGAAGGGAAAGTAAAATGACAGACAGAATATACGGCGGATGGGCGGGCAATCCCCGCGGCATAGCCGAGGATAAAACCCTTTGTATTCAAAATGTTTGGGGCGATTTTGGGCACGGCCACCAATGTAGTCGTAAACGAGGACATGGCAAGGACGGGCTATACTGTAAGCAGCACGACCCGGAACGAGTTGCGGCGGCTGAGGAAAAAAAGGACGACGAACTAAACGAAGAAATGCAAAAATCTGAGGCCGTTTGGAAACGTAGAAGGATATTGGCAAAAATGGCAAGCGGCATTACGACGGTCGAACTTAAAAATTACAAGTTGGTTAAACGGAAAAATTAAGGGCTAAAATTATGGACGATTACGAGCCGGGAACAAAAAGGGATTTTAGGACTTACGCTATCTGGTTTTTGCGGACTTGCGTTGGGATTATCGCTTTCGGGCTGATTTGGCGTGCTGTCGTACCGCCAGAGCCGCGAGAACAGCCAAAATACAGCGTAGGCGGCGAGATTTCGCGTCAAAAACGATTCAGCGAGCGATTACAGGCAGAAACATACGACGGCTTAGAATCGCACACAGAGCGTCTAATCGTTACTGCGTATTGTGCCGGAAAATGTTGCTGTAGCCCATACGACGACGGGATTACGGCAAGCGGGCATATAATCCAGCCGGGCGATCGGTTCGCCGCCGCGCCCGCAGATATTCCGTTCGGGACGATAATAGATATTCCGGGTTACGGGCGAGTGCCGGTACTCGATCGGGGCGGGAAAATCGGGTGCGGTCGGCTCGATGTTTTCTTTGGCGAAAATGACGGGGGGCATAACGCGGCCTTAGAGTGGGGGCGGCAAATATTAACGGTAAAATTCGAGAGGTGAATTATGACTGATTTAGAAATAGCGTATGCGACGGTTGACGATATGCAAGGCGTAATTGATCGTCTCGCCGCCGACAACAAAGCCAAAGACGAACTTATCGACCACTTGCGGGGCGTTAATCACGGCGATAACGCAATCGCTATAATCGAGGAGCTGGAAAGCGAACTCGTGCGGGTCAAAGCCGACAACAAAAATCTTGTGAGAAGAGTCGAGTTAATCAAAGCAAATCGCAATCGATATTTCGATAAAACCGTTGAGTTTGGAAAAGAAATCCACGACATACGCAATAAATGGCATATCGATTTGAACGATAAGAAGAAACTCGCCGACGAACTCGCAACGTACAAGGCGGGCAATGTTCCTGTTACGCAGATTATAAGCGACAACGAAGCGCTGGCGTTGGAAAATGAGAACTTGAAAAGCGACAAGAAGAAACTTGTCGACGAACTGAAAGAAATAAAATTGCAGTATAGCCATGACGACACAAAAAATACCGAACAAGTATTACACCGATGGATAATTGTCAAAGGAGAAAATCAAGTGCCTTATGTTGTCAAGCCATTAAAAAATTCCTGTCAAGGTGTTATCGATATGCTACTGGAAATCAAACGATGTTTTCCTACAGCCGAAACGGTAACGGCAGAGCTTGTGTATGGCGGGCAATTATGGGTTAATAGCGGAAAAGAAATTTTGGCAATTAACCAATCCATTAAAGCAGACGGAGCGTAAAAATGGGACATAAAAAGGTTGACAGAACGAACGCTTATTTTGAAGAACAGGCGGTCGAACTATGCCATACCGAAGCGATGGTACAGGTTTGGTTACTCGGCGTAAGGGATAATGTAAACGACGGGCTGTTAATCCCGTACGAAAATGAGGACGATAAAATTTTAGTGTAATAAAAACTAATTCCACACAGGGTATTTAGTTTAGGAGTTTTACATAATGGCAAAACAGCAACAGTCGAAGCGGAAAAGACGTTTGCGAGGTCGACCACAGGTTACGTTTTACGGTTCGCAAATTTTCTGCCGATTAGCACCAAAGGACAAGGCTTTAGTTTTGCGTGCAAGCCGGGCATACGATAGACGCACCGGGAAACTTCGGACGGCGAATGGTAAAATCCGTAGTCTGAATGATTACGTTCGCGAAGTTTTGATACTCGCGGCGGAAGCGGAATTAAAATTGGAAAAGCTCGGAGGTTAAAAATGGCTAAAGAAGAAATCAAAATACTTATGGGTGATATAGTCGGGTCAGCGGCAAATATGGATGTAGAAATCCAGCAACTCAAGTTCCAGCTTGAGGCGAAAGATAAGGAAATACACGACCTGCGAAACGAGTGGCATATAAAGCTAAACAACCAACAAGCCCGCATAGCCACCCTCACGGCGGCGTTGGGGAAATACGGAGAACACACCGAGATTTGCCCTAAACATCCTGACAGGCTCGGTACTCATCATTACTCATGCACTTGTGGCTTTGAGCAAGCCCTCAGTGGAAAGGCGGTGAAGTGATGGAAATAGATAGACAATGCTGTGACACTTGCGAGCATGTAAGCCGAATGAAAGGCCCCTATATGGGTTCTCGTGAGTATTGGTGTCACAAACAAAACGGCCAGTACCATGAGAATTATGTGTGCTTTATGTACGAACCAGACAGCGAAGCCCTCAGTAGAAAGGATGGTGAGTGATGAGTTTGAAAAGCGAAATCACTATTGCAGAGCTTTCACAAGAAATCCAAGCCCTCCAAGCCGAACTCGACAAACACTGCAAGGCAGACTGTGAGTGGAAATGGGACGATGTAGACGACTATTGGGAAACGGGCTGTGGCAATGCCTATTGTATTATTGAAGGAACGCCCACCGAAAACAAGATGAAGTTTTGTCCGTACTGTGGAGGAGCGTTAATACCAACCCTACCACCGGAGGCAGATAAATGGCTGAGAAACTAAAACCTTACGGCCAAAAGGTTACGATAACAAAAGGCCGGCTCAAAGGCGAAACCGGGACAACCGAAGGCTATAGAGTATCCGCAAACTATGAAACCATGTTGTGGGTAAGAAGAGATAACCCAAAAGCGATGGACAGAGTCATTCAAATTACAACTCGTTGGCTTAAACCAACTGGAGGCTAATATGACCGATAAGAAAAAACCGTGTTACCATCAGTCGCGGTTAAGCAGTTTCGAGTTTTGCGGCTGGTCGGACTTTTTACAGAATATCGAGAAAAAGCGGGGCAAGGGAAGTTTCTATTCCTGCCAAGGTTCGGGCGTTCACGCTTCCCGCCAGCTCAATCTGCGTTAAAAGGTTAAGACGCATAGCGATCTATCGTTCGACGAAATCGCCGACGCGTGCCGGGACAAGATTAACCAGCAGTATGACGACGATCGTATTGGTATGCAGTGCGAGCATATTTTCGGCAAGAGCAAATCGGCGGCGGCTGGATTCACGATCGACCGAGCGTTAAGAATAGTACGGGTCGATTTGCGGCAGTTGCAGAGTACGATTCAGCCGATCGAAGTCGAGGTTGAAAAGAAAGTCGCATTGCCTAATTGGGATTTCGATTTAGGTATGACGATGGATTCCAACGACGACGACGGAGTGATTACGGATTGTAAGACCGCTAAAATGCGATGGTCGCAAGCGAAAGCCGACGAAGCTTACCAGCCAGCGGTATATGCGTTGGGATATAAAGCACACCGGGGCGTTTACCCGAACGGATTCCGTTATCATTGCTTAACATATACGCCGAAGTGGAAAATTAGCGCGTACAAATTAGATACGGTAATTACAGACGTTCGGATTATTTCGATCTTAAATCGATTTCAGGCGATGCACAAAGCGATACAAGCGGGCGTATTTAACCCGGCTCATTCGTCGTCGTGGAAGTGCGCCCCGGATTGGTGCGAGTATTACAATCAATGTAAATTTGTAAGGAAATAGAATTATGGCAATCGTAAGCAAAGAAACAATCTATTGCTTCAAAAAAGAGTTTAAGCGAGTTGTGCGGTATAAGAGCCGGTACAGTAAATTTTATATCAAGCTCCCCGACGGCGTTCCTCAAGAAGAAGTAGAATCAGATACGGAGGCAGGGGCAATCAGACTTTTTGACGCGGCAGTTGATGTTTACGAAAAATCCTCTACCGTAAAATCGAAAGTCATACTGTATGGATATGAGGTTGAAGCCTGCATTCCTGTGCCTAACGACAAGAAAGATCATTGTACGATATTGTTCGACAGCCACGATGATTGTAATTTTGGAAAGACTTTTAGGGATGATGGCATAACGCTTTCATTATGGGTACAGGCTTGCGAAAAATCCGAAGTGTTTTTGAAAGGGCAAGACAATTATGTGAGTTATGACGAAATCGACAGCCCGATACCAAGCTCTTTAGAGCCATCGTCCAGCAAGAATTACAACCATTGGGACAACTTCCAAGAAATCCCTTGGACACCAGAAAACGAGCAGTTTTTTATTGATGTTGGTATCGCTTTCGAGCAGTTGGTTTTGAAACTAAACTCCGTATTCTGCGACAAAAAATCGGTAATGAAGTTTATATCGGCAGGGCAAAAATTGTTAGGGGATAATCGAAAGGATTCAAAAAATGCCAAAAGCAAAAACACAAAAACTAACGCAAGCCGAAGTCGTTAAGCGGTATTTGCAAAGCGGGAAGTCTATAACGCAGTTACAGGCTTTTAAGAAGTGGGGGATAACGAGATTGTCGGCGATAATCTGGAAGCTTCGGAACGAATGCGGTATTTTTATTCGCGACGAAAACGTTGTCGTTTCGAGCCGATTTGGTTCGGCTAATATCAAGAGGTATTCATTATGAATGAGAAACTACCGTTACACGCAGAACTTGACAGACCGAAAGGAATATTGCTGGCCCTGCGCCGGGTCGTCAAGATAAGCAATAACGGTAAAAAACTTTATATCAATAAAGATCGTTTGTTTGGGTGCGTGTGGGGTAGGATAGCTTGGGCGTTTTTGACGGGCGATATTATTAAACCAGCAGTGAAACTTCCCGAACAAAAAAGCGAATCGCTTGACGCTATGATTAAAAAGCAACTAAAATTCGCGTTGCAACAAACGAGCGGGAATCGTAGGCGAACGGCTGAAATGTTAGGAATTAGTACGCGGACGCTGTATCGTTATTTAGTTAAATACAAGTTGCATAGTATCAAAAAGGGTAAATTTGAATGGCACGCAAAATGGAAACAAAACCAAAGTGTGAAATCGCGATCGACGCGGCGGACATACCCGACCACGCGTTAAATCAATTGCCCGTAGTTCTCAGGGAATGTCAAAAGATTATGGGCGAACAGGGGTATAGCTACGGGCAGTTGAACCGGGGCAATATCGGCAAGTGGAGTCTATCGCTTGTTAGCGAAAAAATTCGCCCGGACAATTTTGGGGGAATCGCTGAACGTGGAATAACAGTCGATAAAATCTTTTACGTTATAGTAGAGGAGCAACCACAATTTACGGTAGAATCGTTCGACCAGCGCGTGCTGGTCGATGAAAATCAACTTTTAAGTAACGAGAGGAATGTATTATGAAGATGGCAGAACTGGAAGTACAGGCGAAAAAAGAATTAGTGGAAGAAAACATCGCCGAAAAAAAGGACTTGCTTAAAGAGCGATTGCGTGAAATCGCCGAAATCGAAAAAGGTTTGCAAGTAATGAAAGGGCAATACCAAAAGCTGTTAGATACGGAGGTCTAAATGAACTCCATATCGTTACAAGACGGACTTAATTTGGTTAGCGACGGCAAAAGAATTATCCTGCATTTTGGGGAACAAACTATCGTTATGGATAATTTTATTGTAACGTCTGCCAACGTAGAAATTCAATCAGATATTGCTTATTGTGGCGATGGTGTTAGCGTGCAAGGGCTGAAAGAAACTCATGTGCTGAAAGAAACTCATGTAACGATTGAATTAGTCGGCGGCGAAGTGTGTTTAACTGACGAAGAACAACTCGATTATAAGTTCGCATTAGATATGACAGTACGGGAATTATTGCAAACGGTTAATAAAAAGTTAAGCGAAAGGAGCGTACAGAATGGCGAATGACAACGAAGTTATTGGCGACGTACTCGATAAGCAAAGCGTGTTAGCGAATCGCGTACCGTCGGGAATGGAGCGTGCCGAAATAGAATCGGCTATCGCTACCGCTAAAGCGTACCCGCGAGACATGGTTAAGTTTAAGAAGAATTTAGAGGCTATGGCTACAATGGACGAACAGACGGCGGCGCAATGCTTCTATTCGATTCCGCGAGGCGGCAAGCGAATCGAAGGCACAAGTATCAGGCTTGCGGAAATGGCAATGATTTGTTTTCAGAATATCGCTGTCGATGGCGATGTTGTCGGCGAGGACAACGATCGCGTTTACGCTGTCGGGACTTGCCGAGATTTAGAGAACAACGTTCTCGTTCGTCAAAAAATATCGCGTCGAATACTTGACAGAAACGGCAAGCGATTCAACAGCGATATGATTACCGTTACAATGCAAGCGGCTGTTAGTATCGCTATGCGAAACGCGATTACTCGTATCGTGCCGTTGAGTATTCTGAAACCGATACTCGAAAAGTGCAAGCTTACTGCGGTCGGTAAAGCTAAAGACTTTACCAAGAAGCGCACCGAGGTTTTGGATAAGCTCGTTAAGATGGGTGCGGACTTGCCGGATATTTTAGATTCGATTGATCGACGTAGCGTTGAGAATATAGACGGCGACGATCTGTTGACCTTAATCGGTATCGG
>SDBT01005061.1_pt1 | contig 22239 bp, 18 predicted proteins | sample 2277101 | NCBI WGS metagenome assembly SDBT01 (sample SAMN10404973, study PRJNA504765) | marine sediment metagenome | isolation source: marine sediment core GS10_PC15, 103 cmbsf | place: Arctic Ocean: Southern Knipovich Ridge | collected 2010 | reverse complement strand
ACTGCTTCTATTACTTCTCTCTTAAAATCTTTTGTAAATGTTCTTCTTACTCTCATCTGATGAGACCTCCTTTTCTTTCCTAGTCTCATCAGATATTCTAACTTAACTACTTTTAGTTAACAACGTGTCTAGTCTATTGGGGTCACCCCAAATAGCAATTATAGAAGAGTTTACTCGTAACTAAGACTAGTTAATTAGGCATTTTGCTTACTTGCTAATTATGAAGGTGAAGTTCCTCCATTATTAAGGATAGTATGCAAAGTAATAAAATTTTTTAAATATATATAAGCAGCTAATTAATCTTCTGTGCAATTAAAAATAATTTTTGTAAACTTTCCGCTTTTAGCTAATTCAAAAGCTTTTCCAAAATCAGTCAGTTTAAATTCATGAGAGATTAAGCCTTCAAGATTTATCTTTTCACCTTCAAGCATTTCTAATGCCTGTGCAGTATTTCTTTTATAAGAAAAAGACCCAAAAAGTGACAAATCATTTTTAGTAACCTGATATGGACTGATGCTTATTCTTTCTTCATGATTGCAAAGACCAAAAAACAGTATTCTACCGTTTTTATTTATATACTTGAAAAGCTGCTCACATACTCTGGTTATTCCCGTAGCATCAATTACAATATCAAAATTATATTCAGATATAGATTTCAATTTATTATCTAGTTCTTCATCATTTATTAATACTTTACTGGCTCCAAGTTTTTTACCAACCTGGAGTTTTTCTTTATCAATATCTACCAAAGTAATACTGGATACCCCTCTGATATTTAAAAGTTGAAGCAATATAAGACCGGTAGACCCAGCTCCGAAAAGTAATGCCTTATCCCCAAACCTGATATTTATTTTTTCGAGAGCAAAAATCACACATGAAAGTGGTTCCTGAAGCGCAGCTTCTTTAAAAGTTATTTTGTCGCTCAAGTGATGCAGGTGAAATTCAGGAATTTTTGTATATTCAGCAAATCCTCCATCAGCAGTAGTTCCATAACTTCCCCGGTTAATACACAAATTCTGTTCATTTCTTTTGCAGTAATAGCATGTTCCGCAAGTAATGGTGTGTTCAACCGCAACCCTCTGGCCTATTTTAAATTTTGTAACTTTTTCCCCTACTTCCTCTACTAATCCTGCGAACTCGTGTCCCGGTATTAACGGAAAAACTGTAACATAATCACCATTAAAAATTTTTAAATCAGTGCCACAAAACCCGGCATACTTATTTTTAATAAGAACCTCATCATTTTTAATTTCAGGTATTTCTCTATCCCTAACCTCAAATTTTCCAGGTTGTGGAAAAATAACAGCCTTCACGTTTTGCCCTTTCTTTATTTTTTCTCCAAAGTTTTCCAAAGAAATATAGATTTTTTTTAACCCTCACCAATCTCAAAACCACCTGTAACTATCAATTCTTCACTAGTTATAAAGCTTAACTACCACCGTTATCCATCTTTTAAGTTTTATGAATATTCTCTAAATGTCTTGGGATTCTTCTGCCTGTTGACAGTATTTTCAAACATTTCATTAAATAGATAGCCTGGTTTTATTAATAAATTATATTTATCTATAATTTTTCACTTCTATATTGCATTAATAGAAAAGTGTACAACTTTTTATTCTAATGAATACAAATTTATCCACCTCCTATGGGTGGATAAAAAACTACCTTATCGCCATCTTTGAGTATATAATCAAAATCAGATAGTTTATTGTTTACTGTGACCAATGCAATATATTCTATAGTTATATTCAATTGTTTAATAATATCTGATACTTTTGAATCACTAGTAATGCATAATTTTATATTTTTAGCAATATCTGGTTGATGCCAGAACTCTTTCAATTTACCTTTAAGTTCTAAAACAATATTCATCTTAATTAAACAAATTCTGATAATTCTAGCTCTTTTATCTTTTCTGTTGTAGGTATCCCTACTTCACTCCATCCTCTGAGTCTGTAATATTCATTAAGTAACATTCCGAGGGGGGGCAACTGATCCTCATCTTCACCGACACCTCTTTTTTGAGTCAAACATCTTGGGGGAAGAGTGTCGTCTTTTCTTGAAACACCGCACTTGACATTGTATAGCCTCTTTAAGTTAAACATCCTTTCCCCAGATTTCAGGTACTCCTTCTCATCCAGGTCAAATCCTGTAATAAGATTTAGCATCTCTACTAGAGGTTTGAGAGTCATTCCGCCAAATACTGTAAATTTACAGATATGCAGTGCATCAAACATACTCATAAAGTTTTGAAATTTAACAACAAACTCAGGTGCACCTTCTGGATTTAACCTGTCAAAAGTCTCAGGATAACCTAGATCCGGTAAAGCTGCTCCATCTTGAAAATCATGGCAAAATGATTCATTGTGGGCACCTCCACGGTTTGACGTGGCATAACCAAGTGCAACACCAGTTTTTGCCCTGGGATCTAGAGCAGTGATTTCAAGTCCTTTTACTTGAATAGCAAATTCCATTGCATAAGAACCAATTTCTTGTGCAATTCTTACAGTACCTTCTCCAAGAAGCTTGCCAATACCCTCACGTTTTCCTATCTTGTGAATTATTTCTATAACAGCATCTCCATTTCTCCACTTAAGATCTATTCCATCAAGCCAGGTCTTATCTATTAATCCATGTTCATAGCATTCCATTATCATGGCAATAACTGATCCCGTAGTAACAGTATCAAGACCATATCTATTGCAGAGTTCATTGGATTTTGCAATAGCTCTTATATTATTGACTAAAAGATTTGAGCCCATCATGGATACAGTTTCGTATTCAGGCCCTGCAGTTATACCATCAGTTTTATATTTACCTTCTGTAACTTCTATTTCTCTGCCGCAGCCTATGAGGCATCTGCCACAAAAATATCTTTTCTTTAAAATTTCTTTAGCCATATGTTGGCCAGAGATTTTGTTTGCATCAGAAAATCTGCGCTCCCCCCAGTTTTTAATGGGTAGCACACCTATTTTTTCATTGGATTCTACACCACATGATGTACCGAATTCTGCCAGAACTTTTGCATCTGACACCATTGCTTTTGAGTGTTCTTTATAGAACTTTCCAAATCCTTCAGGGTTATGTATTTCAAATGATTGATTTCCGCTTACCACTATTGCTTTCAATCTTTTTGAACCCATAACAGTACCAACCCCGGACCTTCCAGCAGCTCTTGCACTTTTACCTTCTGTAAGAATAGCTGCATATCTTACAAGTTTTTCACCTGCAAGTCCAATACATACCAATTTGGCTTTTGGGGATGTCAGTTCTTTTAATTTTATATATGTGTCAAATGTATCAAGTCCCCAGACGCTAGATGCATCTAATATTTTTACATCTTTGTCATTTATCCAGATATATACAGGACTGTCTGAAATACCCTCTATTATTATTCCGTCATATCCACTATTTTTAAGCATAGAGCCCCACTTTCCACCGCAATCGGATTCTGTATAAATACCAGTAAGAGGGGATTTTGTTATAACTGAAAATCTGTCAGATGAAAAAGCTTTAGTTGCGGTTAGCGGACCTGTCATAAAGATCAGCACATTTTCTGTACCCATGGGGTCAGTTCCTGGTCCAGTTAATTCGAATAAGAATTTTGCAGCAAGTCCACTACCACCAATAAACTTTCTTAATACTTTTTCCACTAATGGTATTTTTTCTACTTTTTTATTACTTAAATTAATTTTTATAATCTCTCCCATATAACCTTTAAACATCTTAAATCCTTTCTAAAGTTTTTTTAAATTTTGATCAAATAAAAAATTTGTCTACTTAATTGATTTATTAATTATTGAAGCGATTCAGTGTACAATTTTTCTCCCGGAATATATTTAAAATTATAAAATTATATTTTAACCAATGAAATTATTTATAGTTTCATTTTATATAATTTCAAGGATTTATTATCATTTTTAAGTTCCCTTTACCTTTTATGACAATATTTAATGCCTCAGTATAAATTACCAATGGAAATTTATGTATAATCAGGTCTTTTACTTTAACTAATCCATTTCTAAGGCATTTGATTGCTCTCTCAAAACATTGTTTTTTGAATCCAAAAATAATAAATCTTTATAATTATAGCAGCTATAGATATTTTATTATTTGATATGATCAAAAAAAACTATACCCTTGATTTTGTCTTCTGTTGAATATGTCATAAACTTGAGAGCTTTATCCAGTTCTTCTAACCGGAATCGATGTGTTATTAAATTACTAAGAATTACCTTTCCAGTACTAGCAGCCTTGATGGAATATGACCACGATAGTGGCCCCAATAAAGAAAATATCATCCGTTTTTCAGATATAAGCGATTCCAGTAGCGGTATTTGTAGCATATCTTTAGGTCCCCCAAGGCCAAAGAAAACGATTGTTGATTTTTTACCTGAAATTTGTAATGCAAGGTGTGCAGCGTCTACAGCTGGCGTCGCCACCATTACTCTATCAGCCATATAGGAATCAGTCAGTTTTTTTATTTCTTTAAAAATATCAGAGATATAGTAAGGTGAATTTTTGTTGTGGGTATTAAAAATATAGTCTGCCCCAAGCGATTTCCCGATTTCTAATGAATAATCTAGTATGCCGATAAGTGCTACTTTACCTGCTCCATGAGCTTTAGCAAGCTGTGTCATCATTAGTCCAATTGTTCCCGGGCCTATCACGATAACAAAATCACCTATGTTAATATCTGAATTACCTATAGCGTATGTTGAGCAGGTCAGAGGCTCCAATAATGCTGCTTCCTCAAAAGATATTTCGTCAGGTAATTTCATCAAACTACTATAATTGGTTTTAGTATATTCTGCAAAAGCTCCATTAACAGAAACACCACTCACTTTTGAGTTTTCACAATGATTAAAGTTACCTTTTAGGCACATTTTACACGCATAGCATGGCTGTCTTGGTTCCGCAACTACTCTATCACCTGATTTAAACAAATTCAATTCTTTTGGTATTCTGCCCACTTCTACGACTTCACCAGCAAATTCATGACCTAAAACCAGGGGGCCCTTTCCTGTCTTTGTTTCAACTGGACTTTTACCATAATAATAAGCCATATCAGAACCACATATTCCACAAACTTTTACCTTTATCAAGACTTCCATATCTGAAATTTTGGGTATAGAAATATCTTCTAATTTCATTTTTTCTGGTTCATAGAAAACTTGAGCTCTCATAACTAACTCCTGTATATTTAATTTGTACCAATATTAATCAGAACCTTAAGTGATTTTTTATTTAAAGCCATAGCAAATGCTTCTTTAAAATCTTTAATATTAAAGATTTTTGTTATTAGTTTAGAAACTGGAATTTTTTTTGAATTAATGATATCGGTTGCCTTAGAAAAATCCTCAGATGAAGATACAATAGATCCTCTGATTTCAATTTCTCTGAAAATCAAATCTGTAATATTTAACAAATAACCTTTTTGATGAAAACCTATATTTACTATCTTGCCTCTTTTTCTTATAAGGTTTATTATATCTTCCATGCCTTTACTAGAACCACTAGTCTCAAAACCTATATCGTATTGAATTGGGTTTTTTTTATTTGTACAGGTTGGTTTAAGTATTTTAAAACCCAGATTTTTAGCAAAATCTATTCTATCTTGATTGATTTCAATAAATGAAATATTTGAAGCACCTGCAATTTGCAATATAAAGCCTAGTAATAATCCTATTGTTCCTGCTCCCGTAATCAATATACTGTCGTTGAATTTAAAATCCGACCTAAATACATCGTGAATTGCAACAGCCAACGGTTCTATTAAAGCAGCTTCCATATCATTTATTTGTTCATCAATAAAATGTAAATTCTGGATTGGAACAGATATATATTCAGCCATTCCTCCATTAATATGGATACCAAAAAGTCTTCTATTCTCACAAATATGGTTGAAGCCTAATTTGCATATTCTACATGTTCCGCAACTTAGAATTGGCTGAACCACAACTCTTCCACTAATCAGTTTTTCATGCTCAGGGTTTTTAACTTCAATGATTACACCCATAAATTCATGGCCTGGAATTATAGGAAAACGATCTGCATCCCATGTTTTATTATTGATTCTTTCTAAATCAGATCTGCAAATCCCTGCATATTTTACCTGAATTAAAACTTCATTTTTAGTAATATTTGGTATTTTTACATCATCAATATATAATTTGTCTTTTCCATCATAAAGAATAGCTTTCATCTTCTACTTTCTGATCATAAATATTAAATATGTTTAGAATTAAATTCATGCAAAGCTGAAAAAAATGCGAGAATATTTTCCACCGGAGTATTTTGTTGTATATTATGTATTGCACTAAAAATAAATCCACCATTTTTTGAAAATATTTCAAGTCTTTTCATAGTTTCTTCCTTAACTTCCTGGGCAGTACCAAAAGGTAGGGTCTTTTGTGTATCTATTGCTCCGCCCCAAAATGTTATTTTATTGCCGTATTTTTCTTTAAGGGTTGCTGGATCCATGCCTTGTGCAGAACATTGGACTGGATTTAATATATCCATTCCAGAATCAACTAGTTCGTCTATAATATTTGATATTGAACCACAGGTATGATAAAAAGTTTTCCATGAAGTATTTTTGTGAATCCAGTCATTGACTTTTTTGAAATGTGGTTTATAGAATTCCCTGAACATATCAGGGGAAATAAATTCTCCCCTTTGTGTTCCAAAATCTGTTCCACATACTGTTATAGCTTGAATCTTGTTTCCTACAGCTTGTTTAAATAATTTCAAATTAGCAAGTGCTATTTCTGTTATATATTCGTAAACTTCCTTTACATAATCAGCATGTAGAATGTGTGCCATATACCAATCTTCAGGCTTTCTTATTCCGGGAGTTTTCTTTAAGCCTGCTGCACTCCATATTCCAAGATCACCTAAAGCAACTCCATAAAAGTTACCAATAATACCATATTCAGTATTTTTATATAAAATATCTGCATTTTCATCCAGAAATTTTAAATCTTCTTCATTAAATAAAGTAAAATGCTCTGAAAAATCCTTCATACCATTTAATTCATTTTTTCTAATGGGTTCTTGTCTGACTATATTATCAAAATAATATCCCCCTTTAGGTAATTTCGCACTTGGTTTTGCAGATAAATCTCCCTTTGGATAATAATAAATATCCTCATCTGCTCCTTTTTTATAAGTAAAACCTCCTCCCATCAATACATCAGTACCGTCTTGTAATTTAAATGGCTTCCAATCTTTATTTTGAAAACCAAAAAAATTATTTCTACCCCATAAACCTATAATATCTAATTTAAGCATATCCATTACATCCTCTTCAACTTTTCCAAGAATTTGAAATGGTTCATGGACTTTTACAAGCCTTTCTTCAAGACCCAATGTTTTTCTAAGCTTATCAAGAACACTGGCTGAAATTCCTGTTATAGTTGTTGAGCCCAAATCTGCAGGAACTTTGTCGGATTCTATATGATTAATAGTATCAATAAACCTATCTCTAGAAGATACCATAAAGTCTCCTCCTTATGTTTTTTATTTAAATATTTACTTTTGTTAAGATTTATATCTAATAGATTTTATTTTTTAATTAAAATTTTATATAAACTTGTATTTTTATAACTATACATAAGTCTACAATGTTATGATATTCATTAAATTGTTTTAAATAAATAATCATTCATTTTTAAACAATTATTATGTAATATAAAATTAATTCTGTCAATTAATATTTAATCGTTTACGTAACCGATTAATTAATAATTTGCATTCACTATATATTTAAAATGTACTAATAAGAAAAAAGATTGACTTATTAGATTAATTGGGATAATGTTTAATCGTTTACGTAACCGATTAATTAATAATTTGCATTCACTTTGTATTTAAAATGTACTAAAAAGAAAAAAATATAAAAGGAGGTGGTGATTACTAGTATTTGCCAATTTTATATTATAAGTAATAGAAAAAGAAAGGAAGACTAAAATGAAAAAGAAAATCTGGTACATCGGTTCCATCACAATGGCGGTATTGTTGTTTTTCAGTCTTACATTAATAAGTTGTAAGACGCCAGCCGAGGAAACAGCGCCAGCCGAGGAAGCAGCGCCAGCCGAGGAAGAAGAAATGGAGGAAGAGGTTGCTGAAGAAGCACCAGCAGAAAAATCCGAAATTGCATTTTTTGTCAGGAGTTCAAAATTTGAAACTTTTCAGGCAATGATGCAGGGTGCAGAAAAATCAGCTGAGGAGAATAATGTCAATCTAACAATTTTTGCTGCAGAGCTTGATCCGGAAATGCAACTTTCACAGATCGATACCGCTATAGAAAAAGGTATTGATGGAGCTATAATTAATCCTCAGGATAGTGCCGGTATTGTACCTGGAATCGAAAAACTTAATCAAGCTGGTATTCCAGTAATGGCTATAGATGTTGAGCCTGTCGGTGGTGATCTTTTGTTGTATATAGCTTTCAGTAATATACAAGCAGGAGAAGCTGCTGCTCAGTCTTTGATTGAAATACTGGAAAAACAACATGGAGAAGTTCCCGAAGGTGTAATCCTTAATATCTCAGGAGATCCAGCTCATTCAGCAGCACATTTGCGTACTGAGGGTATGGACAACGTCATAAATCCAGATACCTATCCACAACTTGAAGTGGTTAATGTGACGGCACATTGGGATAGTGATGAAGCATTCACCGTGGTTTCTGACTTGTTGGAGAGACATGGTGATAAGGTTTTAGGCCTTGAGACAGGTTCTGATGTTATGATAGCTGGTATTACCCGTGCTATTGAAGTAGCAGGATATTTTAAACCAGTAGGCGATCCAGATCATATTGTTGTTTCTGCAATAGATGGTTCACCGCTTGCTATTGCATCATTGGCGGAAGGCGTAATAGATGCAATAAGTCTTCAGCCAATGGATACTTATGGTTATTTGTCTGTAAGGTATATGGCTTGGTATTTAGAAGGTAAAGAGATACCAAAAATAGGAGATACAGTAGTCGAGGAAGGTGATAATGTTTGGTCTCCAGCTGTAGTCGTAGAGCATGAGGCTGGATATCCTAATATGATGGTAAATTCAGGTCGTATAGGTATTGATATACCTCCAGACAGTCCACTTCTTTGGGCTAATTTCTTTGAAAGGGAATAAAAAGTAAATATATACTTTTTATTTTTTCAAGAACCAGATATTATTTGGGGTAAGTCATTTACTTACCCCAAATAAATAAAACCGATAAAAAAGATTTTTTAGATATTTTTAGATAAAATATATATTAAGAGTGATGGGGTGACCCCAATAAAATGAGATAATAATATGGATGAAGAAAAATATTTATTTAGACTCAAAAAAATTACGAAACAATTTCCTGGGGTAATTGCTCTTGACGAGGTTGATTTTAATGTTAGTGGTGGAGAAGTACATGGTCTTCTTGGGAAAAATGGTGCAGGGAAATCAACTCTTGTTAGTATTATGTTTGGAAAAATCCCTAATGATTCTGGAGAAATATTCTTTAAAGGTAATAAGATTTCTAACTTAACGCCACACTCTGCGCAAGAGTTAGGGATATGCTTCGTTCCCCAAGAACCACAAAATATAGGTGGCTTAAGTATAGCTGAGAATTTATTTATTTCAAAATTAAGTCTATTAAAATATGGTTTTTCAATAAACTGGAAAGAAATAAAAAGACAATCAAAAACAATTATAGATGAATTGCTGGGTATAAACTTTGACATTAACATGCCAATAAAGGATTTAACAGTAGGTCAGCAACAACTAATTGCGGTTGGGAAGGCATTTTTTGTAGATAAGGCCAAAATAATTCTTTTAGACGAAGTTACAGCATCGTTAACACAAAAAGATAAAGAGATTCTTTATAAATTAATAGAAAAGAAAAGAAAAGATAAGGATAATGCAATAATTTTTATTTCCCACATATTAAAAGAGGTCCTTGAAATATGTGATACAGCCACCGTTTTAAGAGATGGAAAGAATGCAGGGTCAGAAAGAGTGGTAGATTTAGATGAGGAAAAATTAGTTTCCATGATTGTTGGTTATGAAACTAAAAATAATAATATGAGTAAAAAATTATCTAAGGAGAAAAAGGATAATTTAATTGATGAAGGGGATGTTATCCTCGATGTAAATAATCTAACGCGGATAAGTGAGTTTGATGGTGTAAGTTTTAATATCAGAGAAAAGGAAATTTTAGGTATTGCAGGTTTGCGAGGTTCTGGAAGAACAGAGCTTCTAAAGTGTATTGCTGGCTATAGCAAACCTGATTCGGGTGATATTATTTTTAACAATAAAAAAATAAAAAATCAAATCGGTTTCCTTTCTGAGGAACGTGAAAGAGAGGGTCTTTTTCAGCTGCTATCAGTTAAAGAAAATATTTCAATTTCAATTTTAGACAAGTTATTAAATATATTAGGTTTTATAAAGATAAGAAAAGAGAATACTGCAATTGAAAATATAATAAAACAGTTAGATATTAAGACAAGCTCAGCAAACCAAATAGTTGAATACTTGAGTGGCGGAAATAAGCAAAAAGTTATACTCGGACGTTTATTATCAACAACACCAAGATTGTTTCTCCTTGACGAACCAACAAAGGGAGTCGATATACATGCAAAAAGTGAAATTTTAACGACAATCAATGAAAAATTACGCAGACATTCAGGAATCATAATTACTGCACCAGAACTTGAAGATCTTCTGGTAATTTGTGATCGTATACTGGTTCTATACGAAGGTAAAATTGTAGGAGAAGTTGAAAAAAATAAATCTTTTGATGAAGTACAGATATATAAAATCATGCAAGGATTTATTGAAAAACCTAGTAATATTTGATACTTAAATTAAAATATACATACAGGTTGTAAATCATAAAATATATCATCATTAGGAATTATTGACTATATAAAATGGAGATTCATTAATCAGAATGGTATTTGCAAATATTTTTGATATTCAGAAGTGTTCTTACCATGATGGACCTGGTATAAGGACTGTAATTTTTTTTAAGGGATGTAATATTGGTTGCATATGGTGTCAAAATCCAGAATCAGTTTCTTCTGAAAAAGATTTATTGTTTAATAAGAATAATTGTATCAAATGCGAAAAATGTATTAATATCTGTCCAAATAAATGTCATGTCATAAAAGATAACGGAGATCATCATATTAAAAGGGAAGTATGTGTAAAATGTGGTAAATGTACAGAAATATGTTATTCGAATGCGTTACAGTTGATCGGAAAAGAAACAAGCATTGATGTAATAATGAAAGAAATACTGACAGATATGGAGTTTTATAAAATATCAGGAGGAGGAGTAACCCTTTCAGGAGGAGAACCCCTTTTACAGAAAGAAGCTTGTTACGAAATATTAGTAAGGTGTAAACAAAATTCCGTAAATACTGCAATAGAAACCGCTGGAAATGTAAACTGGGATGTATTTCAAAAAGTCCTACCACTTACGGACTATTTATTGTTTGACATAAAAACAATAGACGATGAAATGCACAAATCAGTGTGTGGAGTATCAAACAGACAAATACTGCACAATTTGGAGAGGATTGGTGAATCTAAGGTCAATTTGATTATTAGAGTTACGGTTGTTCCTGGGGTAAATGACAATGAGGAGAATATTGAAGCTACGATAAATAGAGTAAGATTCTTTTCTAATCTGAAAGGTTTTGAAATAATACCTTTTCATAAATTGGGAAAAAGCAAGTATCATATGCTTGGGAAAGAGTATAAAGCAAAGAATATCAAAGAACCTCCATTAAGTGATATAGAAAATTTAAAAGATAAATTAATTAAAATGAAAGTACCTACTGCAATCAATAAAAAAACATAAAAGAAAGAGTTATATTATGCTTTCGAAAAGAATAAAAAAATTAAAGGATATAATCTTAAATCTTAAGGAATTAAAAAAATATATACCACAACAAATCATATCTTATACCCCCGATGCAAGTAAGAGTCCGATTATCAGGCATGCTGAAGCTTATACGGAAGTAATTAAATCATTAACTGTCAATCATCTGCCTGGAGAGGTGATTGTTGGAAATAATGGGGACAAATGGTCTCCAAGACCTATCCATTTACTTGAAGAAGAAAAAAAAATTATTAGAGATTATCCAAAAAATTGTCCTGAAGAACTTATTGCGGCATTAGAAGAAGAGATGTTCTACCTATGGCCTTTTTCAGATGGACACATGTTGCCTGACTACAAGAAAGTATTAGATAAAGGCATAGACGGTATTATTAAAGAATTAAAAAACAGAATGAAAGATTCTGGATTAAATAAAGACCAGAGAGATTTTTTAGAGGCGGCCCATATTCAATGGAGTTCTATTGTAGATTATGTTAAAAGACATTATGATTATTATGAAAAAGCAGCAATTGGAGCAAAAACTGAAAGTGAAAAAAAGTATTATAAGGATCTTGCAAAATTATGTGCAAAAGTACCTTTTAATCCCGCAACAAATTTTCATGAAGCTTTACAGGCAATATGGTTTACACATATTGCAACTCAAATAGATGATGTAAGCAATCATTCTCTTGGAAGGCTGGACCAGTACTTATACCCATATTATGAGCAAGATATAAAAAGCAATTTACTTACTAAAGAATCAGCAAAGGAATTATTCCAAGAGTTCTGGTTAAAGTTTAACCTGATATATAAACTTGGTGAAGATGAAGGATCAAGGATAGAAGGGCAGGGCATTGAAGATACAGAAGATGTAAGAAACGGGATGAGCTGGTTAAGATTAAAAGTTATCAATGAAAAGCACCTAGATGATGGTCAGACTATCGATATTTGTGGTCTTGATAGCAATAATAATGATGCTACAAATGAGATATCCTGGCTAATAATTGATACCCTTTCCGAACTCAGAACTTTTGAACCCAAACCCGTAGTAAAATACACTAATAAAACCAATAAAGCCCTTATGGAGAAATGCTATAATCTTCTTGCAGACGGTTTAGGACTCCCTGCTCTATCATATCATGAAGCTGGTGCTAAAGGTATGAGGAGCTATGATAATTTATTTAGTGAAGAAGATATATTAAACTATAGTCATATTGGTTGTGTGGAGTTGGGCATTCCCGGAAAATCATATACCGATCCGATGAATGGTTTTATCAATCTTCCAAAAATAGTACTACTAACAATGAATAATGGCTATTACCAAGGACGTAAAGTAGGCAAGGAAATAGAACCTGCTAAAAGCTGGGAAGAATTCTTGAGTAATTTTTATGAGCAATTAAATTATTTTTTAAAGCTATATACCGAAGGGATGAATGAAGCGACTCCGTTTTTTGCGAACTACCTCTCGCGTCCATTGATTTCTACATTAATGGAGAATTGTATAGAAAAAGCTGTTCCTATTGATAGTGGAGGTACAAAATACTGGGTAAAGAGTATAAACGGTATTGGTCTAGGTACTGCTGTTGATTCTCTTTACACAATTAAGAAACTCGTTTACTCTGATAGCCAGCTTACACTGGAAGATTTTTACAATATACTTAATAATAATTTTGAAGATAATGAAGAATTAAGGCAAATGATTAAAAACCGTATTCAAAAATATGGTGATGGACTTGAAGAAGTGGATGAAATCGCTAGGGGACTGGTTGAACAATATTCCGGGTTTGTAAAAAGTTACAGGACTTTTAATGGGAGCAGATATAGGCCTGGGCTGTACAGTTTTTATGAACCTATAAAGAGAATGGGTAAGGTAACCCATGCAACACCGAACGGAAGAAAATCTGGTGATGTTATATCCCTTAACTGTCTGCCAGGGCATGGCAATATTATTAATGGACTATCTTCAGTATTACGGTCAATTACAAGTTATGATCATTCTCTGGTTGACAATGCCAGTGTTGTGGACGTCAGGTTAAGCTCAGGAACTCCAAGCAACGTTATTCAATACATTAATGAATTCCTGGCAAGTAAAGATATCCTATATTCACAGATAACCGTTGCTAACACTGAGGATTTGCTAGAAGCACAAAACAATCCTGAGAAATATGGGGATTTAATAGTAAGAGTTACTGGTTTTAGTGCAAGGTTTGTATCTCTGGACAAGGAAACTCAGGATGAAATAATCCAAAGGAGTTGCTGGTCTTAAAACTATTGATACATATATATCTTATTTATAGTGGGATATATGAAATAAAAATACAAATGTGGAAGGAGTGTTTATAAATGAGGGTAGGAACAAGAATTAGCTTAGCGATTACGGAAAATTTAATTTGGGTAATACTATTTTTTGGTATAATAATAGGTACACTAGTGGTACCTAATTTTTTATCTCTGAGTAACTTCAACAACATACTTTATCATTCAGCTTCTTTGGGAATGCTAGTCCTTGCCATAAGCACTTGCTTAATAAGCAATAATATAGACTTGTCTATTGAATCAACATTAGCTTTTGCGCCAACCATAGCTGTTTTAATGATGCAACGATGGTTTATTGGTTTTAATCCTTATGCTGCTCTCTTGATTACCTTACTACTAGGTGCATCTGTCGGACTGATCAATGCTTTTTTTGTTGTAAGATTAAAGATTAATCCTTTTTTGCAGACTCTGGTAATGCTTATAATATTAAGAGGTGTATGCTTATATTTAGTCCGTGCATCAATATGGGGCATCAGTCCTGTTTTCACGTGGTTAGGTTCTGCAAGAATTGGTGGGGTTTTTCCCATTGCATCAATATTTTTATTACTTTCTTATACAGTAATGCATTTTGTATTAACACGCCGCCCTATAGGAAGGCAACTGTATGCAGTCGGAGGAAATAAAAATGCAGCTTTCATTGCAGGTATTAATACAGGTGTTGTTACTACCGTCGCATTTGTTTTATCAGGTGTTTTTGCGGCCTCTGCCGGTCTTATAACAGTAGGAAAATTAGATGCAGTATCTAGTGCAATGGGAGAAGGCTCAATTTTTATGGCAATTGCTGGTGCAGTATTAGGTGGAGCCTCCTTAAGCGGTGGAGAAGGTAAAATTAATGGGATCATTGCAGGTCTTTTATTGTTGGGAATCATAGATAATGCCCTAAATCTTAGGGGAGTTGATCCAAATATAATTTATGCCCTAAAAGGAGGCATTTTATTTGTTGCAATTGTTTTAGACCAGTTGAAAACAAATACCCGGGCATGGTTGACAAGGAAGGAAGATATGTACCTATATGGATTAAGAAAAGAAAAGGACCAAAAGTTGATTACTGATTAATGATCTTATAGAAATCAAAGCTATTATTGGCTTCGATTAACAATATAAAATAAAAGAAGTAAAGATAAAAAAGTATCCCATATAAGAGCAACTAATATCAATGATTAGGTCATATATAATTGATTTCGTCAGAAGTAGAGTGTATTTGTACTTCTGCTTAGCATATTTGTTTTAATTTTAGATCAGTAAATTTTATTAATAAAATTTAGTATCTTATTGTTGCATTACAAATTTCAGGTAAAAAATCAACAATCGTTTTCTTTGGTCTTGGAGAATCTAAATATATGCTACAAATACAGTTGCTGGAACCACTTATATCTGAAAAACGGATGATATTTTCTTTATTGAGGCCATTATCGTAGTCATATTCCATAAAGGCTGTTAGTACTGGAAAGGTAATTCTTAGTAATTTAATAACACATCGATTCCGGTTAGAAGAACTGGATAAAGCTCTCCAGTTTATGACCTATTTAACAGATGACAAAATCAAAGGTATCGTGTTTTATGACTAAAACTGCTAAGTATAATTAAATATATATTACAAAGGGGGAGTTTTGTGATAGGCAAATTAACAAATGAAGTACTTATAACACTATTTGAAACAATGGTAAAAATCAGAAACTTTGAACTTACTGTTGAAAAGAATTTTCAACTTGGTTATATCTATGGATCTGCGCACCTAGCTACAGGCCAGGAAGCTATTGCTACCGGAGCAATTAAGGCACTCGAGGATACAGATATTATTACAATTACTCATAGAGGTCATGGGCACTGTATCGCAAAAGGTTCGGAAATGAATCTTATGATGGCGGAATTATTTGGAAAAGCTACAGGTTATTGCAAAGGAAAAGGTGGATCAATGCATATGGCAGATATAAAAAATGGAAATCTTGGTTCAAGTGGAGTAATTGGAGCAAGTACTGCTATTGCTACTGGTACTGCACTTGCAATAAAAAAGATGAAAACAGACCAAATTGTTATCTGCTTTTTTGGAGATGGAACGGTGAACCAGGGAATATGGCATGAGTCAGTAAATATAGCTTCAATATGTCATCTTCCTATAATATATCTGTGTGAGAATAACCAGTATGGAATGGGTATGCCTACAAAGAAGGCTACAAATCTTGAAAAAATATCAGATCGGGCAAGGGGATATAATATCAAGGGTATTACTATTGATGGAAATGATGTGTTAAAAGTTTTTGCTACAGTTCGGCAACTGGCAAAAGAAGTTAGGAATGGAAAAGGGCCAATTCTTCTTGAGTGTATAACATACAGGATAAAGGGTCATTCGCTACGAGATGCCCAAAGATACAGGCCAGAAAATGAAGCAAGAGAATGGCTTTATAAATTCTGCCCAATTGAGAAATTTAAAAAGTATCTTCTAAAAGAAAATATATGTGATTCTAAAAAAATTGCTGAGATTGAAAAAACAGTATTGTATGAAATAGAAGAAGCGGTTAACTTTGCACTTGAAAGTCCATTTCTAGATATTTTAAAAGTTACAGAAGATATTTATGCGTAGAATAATTTAAACCTAAAAACTTATAGCTTAGTTCAATAAATAAATTCTAAATAGGTGATTAAAAAAATGCGAGAAATAACTTATGCAGAAGCTCTAAGAGAATGTATAAAACAGGAAATAAAAGAGAATGAAAAGGTTTTTATGTTAGGTGAAGATATAGGTATATATGGCGGTGCATTTGGGGTCAGTGATGGTTTATTTGAGGAACTTGGAGGTGATAAAATTATGGATACCCCAATTTCTGAGCAAGGTATTGTTGGGGTCGCAATTGGTGCTTCTGTTCTTGGAATGCGACCAATAGTTGAGATAATGTTTTCAGATTTTCTAATGCTATCATTAGACCAAATTGTAAACCAGGCAGGAAAACTGAGATATATGTTGGGTGGAAAAGTGAAGGTACCAATTGTTATTAGAACCCCTGGCGGTGGTGGAATGGGCATGGCAGCACAACATTCGCAAAGTATTGAAGCACTTTTTCTTCATTTTCCTGGTATTAAAGTTGTTATGCCATCAACTCCATACGATGTAAAAGGCCTTTTTTCAAGTTCAATAAAAGATGATAACCCAGTTGTAGTTTTTGAACATAAGCTCCTATATCGCACTAAAGGGGATGTTCCAGAATATAAATATCAAATTCCATTGGGGGTAGGAGAGATAAAAAAAAAGGGAGAAGATATAACTGTTGTTGCTACTTCATATATGGTACAAAAATCTCTAAAAGTTACAGAAAAACTACAAAAGGATGGTATTAGTGTGGAAGTAATAGATCCAAGGACGATAAAACCCCTTGATCTTGATATAATTATTAAGTCCATAAAGAAAACAAACAGAGTTGTTCTTGTTGAAGAAGCTTATTATACAGGTGGATTTACCTGTTTTCTTGCGGCACAGATAGCAGAAAGCTGTTTTGATTGGCTTGATGCACCGATAACAAGAGTGACAAGTCTTGATTGTCCTATACCATATGAACATAATCTAGAAAATGCAGTAATTCCTGATGAAGACAGGATAGAAAAGATGATAAGGAAAACACTAGATAGAAAGACTTAAATTTGAAAGCAGTAATAAAAGAAAAAAAGGGATATAACAGCATAACTTACAAAGATATACCAAAACCCATAATCAATGATGATGAGGTGCTAATAAAAGTAAAAGCAGCAGGAATATGTGGCTCTGATATTCATATATTTCATGATGAGCATCCGTATTGGCCACCGGTTGTACTTGGTCATGAATTTTCGGGAGTTATAGAAAAGGTGGGTAAAAATATAATCAATTTTAAAGTTGGAGACAGGGTAACCTCAGAGAATCATCTAAGGGTATGTGGTATCTGCCGATTTTGTAGATTGGGACTTATACATCTGTGTTCTTCCAGAAGAGCAGCGGGTTATGGTATAGATGGTGCAATGGCTGATTTTATTAAATTGCCTGAATTATTACTTCATAAATTACCTGAAGGAATATCTTTTATTGAAGGAGCAATAATTGAACCAACCTCTACCGTAACACATGCTATTATAGAAAGAGGAAAAATTGGACCACAAGAAATTGTAGTTGTAATAGGTCCTGGACCTATAGGGCTTATTGCAGCACAAGTTGCAAAAGCCTGCGGAGTAAAAAAAGTTGTGATATGTGGAATAACTGAGGATATGAATCATAGACTAAGTGTTGCAAAAGAATTAAATATTGATTTTATAGTTAATGTTGATGAAACTGATTTGAGAAAGCTTATTTTATCACAAACAAACAAATACGGTGCTGACTCAGTAGTAGAGTGTAGTGGAAGTGAATCAGGGGTTAACCTTGCAGTAGATATCCTTGCTAAAAACGGTAAGCTAATTGGAATGGGTTTGTTTGGCAAAGATTTATTGAAATTTAAATGGGATCAAATTATATATAAAGAATTAAACATTATACCATCAATGAGTTCTACATTCAGCTCATGGAATTATGCTATCAGCATGTTAGATAATGGTAAATTGAATCTGAAAAAAATAGTATCACATACAATTCCTATGTCACAATACAGAAAAGCATTTGAGTTGCTTATGAATAAAAAAGGGTTAAAAATTATACTTATTCCAGATAAAGAATATCAAAATAATAAGATAGAATCTTAAGTAGAAAAGGAGACTATAAATGAGGACTGTAACATTTTTTGTGTAAACCACTAATTTATATATAAAACCTGAAAAAAATTAACTTCTTTCAGGATTGAAATTTTAATACTATAAAACAGGGGAAAGTTTGTAAACTATGAAGGGATTGGAATTATCTGGAAATTATTTTCATAAGATATGTTTACCAATGATTGAAGAAAAATTTTCCAGTTATAGAGAAGTTATTGCCGCTGGACTGGGAAGTGCTGTTGCCGAGGTCCTTGGAGAAAATTATCCTATACCCATGCAGAGGATAGGGATAAAAGATATTCTAAATGAAGCAGGGACAGACCAGGAGCTTCTTAATAAATTCGGTATGAGTCATGAGCATATAATAGAAGCTGTTAAAAATGTAATAGCTAGGAAAAACATCTAGAACAGTTATAAGGAGAATATGCAAAGAGAAAATATAATGAACAGTCTTTTTAAAACCTTATCAGAAGATCTTTTTATCTATCCTGATTCTTTAAGATTTACAGGAGATCTTGCCTGCTTTATATTAAAAGACTCACATGAAAAATATCTTGGTATAATGGGACCTGAAAAACTAGTCAGGCAAAATGATTTTAAAGATCAGACGAGTAGTAGTATTCCCACTGAAGGTATCAGCGGGCATATTATAAGGTTTTTCAGAAGAAATAATGATAACCTTAAGAAACTCTTAAATATTTTTCCGGAACTCTATCCGTCTCCTCTTGGGAAAGATACCTCTTTTGGATTTGGAGACCGTCTTGGTCTTGCAAATGCTGCACATATTAAGACAATAAAAAAACAAAATACGGTACTGCCTGTACTGGCACAGCAGTCTATTAGGGAACTTTCAAAAACTAATAAAGATTTTAATATTATAGTAGCACAATCTATCTGGAATATACTTCAGGAAGGATATCGGGATAAGTGGGGAGCCGATGCAGATCATATAAAGGAAAAAAAATATTTTATTAAGGCTATAGAAGCTGGTATGACTATGTATACCCTTGACACCTCGGAGCATCTTGATGAGGAGGTCCTGAATATGACTAATAGCGAAATAAGGGGAAACTACCAGCTTGATGAGGAATATATAAAAAATATATTTAAAGAGTATCTTGATAAAAAGATAGAAATAAATGGTAATAGGTTTGATTTTAATGAAGACACTGTAATGCATCTCGCACTTGTTTATGGAAAAGCCCTTAAGTATGCAGAAGAGATATTTCATTTTCTTTCTGATAGATTAGACGTCTTCGATTATGAGATATCATTTGATGAGACGAATACAGTTACAACTCCAGTGGCTCACTATTTTATTGTAAATGAGATGAGAAAATCGAATGTTGGTTTTACAAGTCTTGCCCTTAGGTTCCCTGGTACTTTTGAAAAAGGTATAGATTATATAGGCAATTTAGAAGAATTTGAAAGAAGTATTAATATTCATGGACATATCTGTAGGAGGCTTGGAGGTTATAAACTGAGTCTTCACTCGGGAAGTGATAAGCTTTCCATATATCCTTCCTTTGCCAAAAATACGCAGGGAATATTCCATATAAAGACTTCAGGCACATCATGGCTTGAAGCAGTCAGGCTTGCTGCTTCTGTAAATCCGGTATTTTTCAGGGAATTATTCCAGATTGCTTTTGATACTTTTGATGAAAATAAAAAGGCATATCATATTGATCTGGATAAAAATATTCTCCCAAATTCTATAAAAAATGTAGCAGATAAAGATTTGCCCAATATACTCGATGATCAAGACTTGAGGAGGGTATTTCATATTGCATATGGTGCAATACTTGAAAGAGAAGAGGAACGGCTAATGAAACTACTTTTTGAAAATGAACAATTATATTATGATTATCTAATAGGAAATTTTAAAAAGCATTTTGATGCATTGAAATATTGATCTGATTTTTAAATAAATAATGAAAATTTTAAAGGAGATACAAAATAGTTAATATAAGAGATATAGCAAAAAAAGCTGGAGTATCCGTGGCTACCGTCTCTCATGTTGTAAATAAATCCAGGCATGTCAGTGATAAACTTATAAGCAGGGTCGAACAGGCGATGAGTGACCTTGATTATCAGCCAAATCTACTGGCCAGAAGTCTGAGGAAAAAAAGTACAGGTACAATAGGACTTATCATTCCTGATGTCTCAAATATGCTTTTTGCTGATATTTCAAAAAAACTTGAGGACACCTTTTTTAAGAAGAATTACAGTATAATAGTGTGCAATTCATCATATAAGACCGAGAGGGAGATAGAGCATCTTAAAACCCTCCGCTCCAAGATGGTTGATGGCATATTTGTGATTCCAGCCTCGACAGAGGGTGAGCATATAGAGAAAATAAAAAGGGCGGGTATGCCAATAGTATTGCTTGACAGGAAGATCCTGGGCCTTAAAGTCGATTATGTTTTAGCTGATAATTTTCAGGGTGGGCATGAGGCTGGAAAATATCTAATAAATCTAGATCATGAAAATATAGGATATATTGATAGGGTCTATCCCCATTATCACAGTATCGAAAGAAAAAAAGGATTTGAGAAAGCATTAATAGAGAAAGGAATCCCTTTTGGTGATGAAAATATATCAAAAGGTGGATTTTCATTTAATGATGGTGCAAAAGCTGCAAAGGAGCTAATTGAAAAGAATAAAAAAATAACAGCAATATTTTCATTTAATGATATAAATGCGCTTGGTGCTATAAGGGGCTTTTATGATATGGGACTAAAAGTCCCTGAAGATATATCTGTAATTGGAAATGATGATATTAATATAAGTTCAATATTTATTCCCAGCCTTACAACTATTCATTATCCAGTTAGAGAAATAGTAGACAAAGCAAGCGCTACCTTGCTTGCTAGGATAAAACAGCCAATATTTAAGAAAAGTAAAGAGTTGGTAATAAAGCCAGAATTGATTATAAGGGAATCAACTTCCACAATAAATAAAACTTGAAAAATTAGAAAGGCAAACATGCCAAAAATCCAAGATTTAAAAAGAAAGAACTTATTAACTAAACGGTAAAATTCATGGAAAAACTGGAGATATCAGTCATTTTTAATCAATACAATGGAAAATCCTAAACTGATCCAAGAATTGGTAGAACTATCTGTAGATTTAAACCTGGAACTGGCAAAAGAAGCTGTTATAAGAGGCATAAAAATTGTTTATACCGGAGATGATTTTGCTTATACAAAAGGATTATTGATACCACTCAATATATTTAAGAAAATATTCTATCCAGGATTTAAAAAAGTAATTAGAGGTTTTAAGGACCTGGGTTTATTTGTAATCAAACATACTGACGGAAATATAATGGAGATAATTGATATGATAATAGA
>SDBT01005060.1_pt1 | contig 22240 bp, 23 predicted proteins | sample 2277101 | NCBI WGS metagenome assembly SDBT01 (sample SAMN10404973, study PRJNA504765) | marine sediment metagenome | isolation source: marine sediment core GS10_PC15, 103 cmbsf | place: Arctic Ocean: Southern Knipovich Ridge | collected 2010 | reverse complement strand
CCAATTAACCGATTCCCGAAAACTGATAACTAATTTTTCTTATCTAAAAACCTGTAATATTAAAGTAGCCTATCCCCTTTTTCTTCTTTTCATCTAAAAACCAAAAACTTTTTCCTTTTTTTTATATATTAATTTGGAAATATTATTAACTGCATATTCTTTATCATCAAGTGGCAAATGGCTAAAATCTTCAATTATTTTATTTAATGTTGCAACATTCACAGTTCTAAATCCCCTCTCCTCTTTCACTCCTTCTTCTCGCTCAAGCATTCCTAAAATTTAAAAATAATTAATTATTTTACTTAATATCTCATTTTTTATTTATTATAGCACATATTTAAAAATAAAATACCGTTGCTTTACTACTCCCAAAGCTTTGCTCTTCTTCCATTATTTTTAATAACTTCTCATTACACCAAGGTTTTTCTACCTCCTCTTCCATATGCCCTCTTGGCGATATCTTGAAAAATTTCTATCTTTTAAAATACCTACTACCTCAAACATATCTCTTCCCTCCCCCTCGCATGAGGAGGACTAAGGTATCTTTAATCCAGTAAAAATTGTTCTCGAAAATAAAAGTTTGCCAGCTTCAGATACTCCAATACCACCCAATTAATATCTTCTCTATCCTTCCACCATTGATTAATATTTGAAGGGTCATACTTACTTGGACTAGAATAGATATTTATCTTTCTATCCAAACCGTTTAAGGCTTTTCTAAATATCTTTTTAGATCTGCCGGAATGAAATTTTGAAGTGACTAATATGATTGATTCTATTGCTCTATTATTCCTAATATATTCTCTAATGATCAACGCTTCGTCCTGCGTGCTTTTGGCATTACCTTCAAGGATTAATATATTTTCCTCTGGAACTCCTAAGTCTATTGCAGCTATCTTGCTTAATTGAGCATCTCCCGGCGGTATTTCTACTCCTCTTTCCACAAAGATATCGTAGTCAACCCTAGAGCTATTAACCAAGACTATTTTGCCAGAATATCTTTCATTATATATATCCACTGCTTGCAGTATCCTGTCAGGTACGCTTCCCGTGAGAACTACAATCATATCACTTGCTTGCAAATCATCTTCAGCTATCAACCATCGGCCTAAATTAGGCATTAGAAATAACCTTGCAAAAATAAAAAAAACAAAAAGTAACACCAAAATAGTCGTTATCTTTTTGCCGGCAATCATATTATTTTGTTTCATTCCCACTTTTTCCCTTGTTATTCCTATCTTTTCTGCTTGCTCTGCTAAATCTTACTTATGCAGCGTGATTCCTACCTATATACTCAATACTATATACTCGATACCGTTTCCCCATCCGCTAATATGTATCTTTCTTTGTATTTTGCATTTTCTTTACTAACGACTATTCACTATTCACTAACGACTAATTTAATTCCCTCCTTCAACTTCTCCACCACATAATCTATATGCTCTTCTTTTAAATTATTAAAAAACGGCAAAGCAATTGTCCTTCCCGCCACATCCTCAGTAACCGGAAAATCCCCTTCTTTATATCCAAACATCTTTCTATAAAATGGCTGCAGGTGAATCGGAGTAAAATAAGGTTTACACTGAACACCTTCCTGGTTTAAATACTGCATGACTTGATCCCGGCTGATCCCTTTCTTAAGACGAATGACATAGACAAACCAGCTTAATCGAGTAACATAATCAGCGATATAAGGAATCTCTATTTCTTCGATCTCCTGCAATTTGTGGTTATATAGTTGAGCTACTTGATTTCTTTTATAGATTATTTCTTCTAACCGGTTTAACTGGGAACAACCTAAGGAAGCAGCCAATTCATCCATACGATAATTATAACCTACGCGTACATGACTAAGCCATTCTCCGCTGACTCCCCTTCCCTGGCTTCTCATGCTTTGGCAAAGCTGTGCTACTTTTTCATCATCTGTAATAATTATCCCACCTTCTCCGGTGGTCATCTGCTTATTCGGATAAAAGGCAAAGACACCTACTTCTCCTAAATTTCCTGTCTTTTCCCCCTTATATCCCGAACCCAAGGCTTCCGCTGAATCTTCAATCAATCTTAAAGAATATTTATCAGCCAGTTCTTTGAATCGATCCCACCGAGCAGGATGACCAAAAACATCCACTACCAATATAGCTTTAAGCTTTGAGATTTCTTCCTTTTTCATTGAAAGGATTTTCGATTCTACTTTTTCCGGATCTAAATTCAGGGTATCCGGTTCGATATCTACAAATACCGGTACTGCTTTCTCAAATAACAAGCAATTACTGGAGGCAATAAAACTAAAGGGGGAAGTGATTGCTAAATCCCCTTCTCCAATCTCAAGACTTCTTACAATCAAATGAAGAGCGCTGGTACCACTGTTAACAGCCACGACATATCTTCTGCCCATATACTCAGCCATTTTCTTCTCGAACTCTACGATTTTAGGTCCTATACTTAGAAAACGAGACTTTAAAACATTGACAACTCCCTGAATGTCTTTTTCATCAATATCCGAACTGGATAAAGGTATTTGCATCATCTTATATCCCCTTTTCCGTAATTTTCTTAAATTTACTTAATTAATACATCTTAATAACTTGAAGTAATATTTTATTGTCTCTCTTTCTTATTAATTTACAATCTATATAAAGGAAAAAAATCGGATTCAAAACTTTCCTCTATTCTATTCTTTATTTTCCATTCTTTAACTAATTTGTCATAAATATATTTATTATTAATTTTGTTACCTACATAAAAATCGAGTACACTATTTTTATTAAATCCTTTTTTAAAACTGTATAAAGAATCATTACCACTATACCCCCCGCCTAAGTGAAAACATTTTTTCCCCATCGATTTGTATTTTAAAGCTGCTTCATATAGCATAATATTGGTAGGTCTTAGATATGAATACTGCCTTAAAGAGCCACTAAAATGATAATGAGTGACATCATTACCAAATAAAAAAATGCCAGAAGATATTAAATTATTATCTTTATAAACAAAAGCAATCTCAGAATTTTCTTTAAGAAGGGAAAAAGTATTAAGGAAAAAAATTAAAGAAAATTTATAATAATCAGAAGCTCCTAGCTTATTCATGTTTTCAGAATAAATTTTATAAAATAATTTTATATCTTCCAAAGCAGGATTATTCTTAAAAACCACGTTCAATCCATTTCTAATAGCCTGCCTAACTTGATTTCGAGCACTTGCATTCATGTTTTTTAAAATTTCTTCTTTTGCAAGGGTAAGATTCATTTCTATAGTATTCCTAACATATTTACATTTTATATCAGAATCAAGAAAATATATATAATTTTTATAAACAGGATGAAACCTTATAAATTCACTTATTATTCCCTTTTTATGTGCATATGTATTAAATTCAGCTCTAAATTTTTTCACTAATAAAGGAATCTCATTTTCTTTATATTCTAATAAAACTGGACCACCATAACCATAAGGCGTCGAAATATCAAAATAATTGATATTTGACTTTATATAACCTATTTTCCGAACAAGATATGGATATAATATTTTTCCTAAAGAACTTTCATATAAAAAGGCTTGGGCTTTCCCGTCTGCATAATCTTCCCAAATCTTGCAATATTGAGGAGTGAAATATATATCAAGATTATATAATTTTACTAGGTCAGCCCACTTTGAATTAGAATAATCTAAAATCTTATGCATATGGACAAATCTCCTTATGAACAGCCATATTTCAAATTCTCCCTTTAAATACTTTAGCAAGCAAAACTATATCATGATACTCTCCATTTGTCCATGATTCTTTTTTTAAAACCCCTTCTTGTTTAAAATCATTTTTTATAAAGTATTTATTCGATTGTTCATTCTCCTTTACTACTTTAGCAAAAAACTTTGTTATGCCAAGCTCTTTAAAACCTATATTAACGGTCTCTTTTAGCAACCAAGATCCTAAACCTTTAGGAAAATATTTTGGAGATGCTAAAAAAATATAGTGCGGCAGTTTTATTTAATTGATTTATATGAGTTATTCCTGAAAAAGCAACAATCTAATTTTCAGCTATACTTACATAATCCCTTCTACTATTGTCACATATCACAGATTCAAACCATTTATGTGTTTTAATTTTATATACATTTGGTAAAACTAACCATTTGTTTGTATCGGGATTAATTATCGCTTTATATCTTACTTCTAAATCTTCTCTCTCTATTAATCTAAATGTTTTCATTTATTAACACCTACCTATAGTTATTTCCAATTTACAAATAATTATAAATAAAATCTCTTATAATTAATATTATTTTGATATATTATTAAAATTGGAATTCTCATATATTCCTTCCCCTTTTGCTACTATAAATAATGTTTTAAACAATATCTTTATATCTAAAAAAAATGACCAATGATCAATATACCAAATATCTAATTTTATTTTTTCTGGCCAGGATAAAATATTTCGCCCATTAACCAAAGCCCATCCAGTAATTCCAGGTTTCATTTTCATTCTCTGTTTTTCCCACTTGGTATATTGATTTACTTGATAAAGTAAAGTAGGTCGAGGACCTACCAAACTCATTTCCCCTTTAAGCACATTTATGAGCTGTGGTAATTCATCTATTCCCCATCTAAGATATTTACCAATTCGCGTAATTCTGAAATCATTTTTTTCTATATCATATCCCAAACCAATTTTTTCTGCCTTATCTGCCATCGTCCTTAATTTATAAGCTTGAAATATTTTCCCATCTTTTCCAGCTCTCTTCTGAATAAAAAACACCGGTCCTTTAGAATCCAGCTTAATCAATACTCCTATAATCACAAAAATAGGAAATAATATAATTAATCCTATCCCGCTAATTACCACATCAATTATTCTTTTTAAAATAAATTCTTTGTTTTTACTTGTCTTCATTTTCCACTTATCTATCTTGTTTTTTAGCTTATTCAAAATGTTTCATAATAATTTTATAGGCTTTTTCAACATTTAAATGTTCCTCAAGGAATTTTCTTCCGTTTTTTCCCAGTTCTTCTCTTAGCTTTTTATCATTAAGCAATTTTCTAAAATTACCTTTGTATGCCTTTAAATCACCAGTCTCAGACCATAATCCTGCCTTTGCATCTTGAAGAAACTGTTTAAGGTCAGTATTTTTATCGGTTGATGCCAAAATGGGAATACTAGCATTAAAATAATCAACAACTTTACAAGGTATATTGGGTATAGTAAATGTTCTATTTAAATTTATAAGTCCAATATCACACTGCTTTAGCAGATTTCTATATTCATTTCTTGGTATATAATCTTCGAGTATTACATTAGAAAGCTTATGGTAATTAATCAAATTAACGATCTTTTCTTTTTGAGCGCCTTTGCCAATAATAAAGAAAACTATATCACTTCTATTTATATATTCTTTAGCCAATTCCAATAGAAATTCAAGTTCTTGTGGTAATCCAATATTCCCACCAAATACTGCGACAAATTTATTTTCTAAGCCATGCTTTTTCTTATAATCAACAACAATTACTTCACTATTATAAAAAACTTTTCCCCAATTATAAAGAATCTCCAGTTTATTTTCATCAATACTGTTATGATCTAAAACATATTGTATATTTCCTTTGGACATACATCCAATGTAATCTGAGATATTATATAACTTTTTTTCTTTTAACCTAAAATAATTATATAATAATGTATTATTTAATAATCCCAAATCTCGTACGTTTTGGGGAAAAATATCTCTTAAAATTAAATAAGATTTACATTCATCTCTTTGTCTTAAATATTTAACCACAGGAGCGAAGGTAATAGGCGGAGTAGGATAAATAACTAAATCAAACTTAATTTTATTAAAATATTTTTTTATATCTTTTTTAAAATAATTAGCAATGGTTAATGTTGTGATGCCCTTTACCAAAAGGGAATTAATGTTAAACCAATTTCCAGCCCTTACTCTTAAGATATTTAAATTTTTTACATTTTCTAAATATGTGTTTTGATTTTGTTTCTTCTCTAATAGAGCAGCTACATATACCTGATGCCCATTATTTCTAAATTCCTCTACAAGATCTGAATATAGATTAGAGTCTTTATTAATATCGGGAAATGATATCATTAAAAATAAAACATTCACTAATTTTATCTCCCTAATAATAAATTATTTATTATATTATTTCTTATTCCAAATATTCCTATTAACGATTTTAGTATAGCTTTGAATTATTTTTACCACTTTCATTGATATATTTGTATCTTGATAATCCACCGGCAAAATATTTTTATTATCTGATGTCTTACACAATTCTACTGAACTGTAAATAGATTGAATAACTTCATCAGATTTAATTCCTCCAATTATAATCGAACCCTTATCTAATGCTTCTGGTCTTTCTGTGCTGGTTCTAACTAATACAGCTGGAAAATTCATAATTGCTGATTCTTCACTTAAGGTTCCGCTATCAGATAAAACACAAAAAGCATTTTGTTGTAATTTATGATAATCTATAAAGCCAAAAGGTTTTAATTTTTTAATTAAAGAATTAAATTTCACCTTTTTCTCTTGAATTTTTTCCCAACTTCTCGGATGGGTAGAATATATTATAGGTAATTTAAATTCTTCTGCTACAGAATTTAACGAATTAACTAAATTTAAAAAATTTTCTTCAATATCAAGGTTTTCTTCTCTATGTGCACTTACTAAAATATATTTACCTTTCTTCAATTTGAGCGTAGTCAATATTTTGCTTTCCTCGATACGGTCCATGTAATTATTTAATACTTCCGGCATCGGAGACCCAGTTACAAAAATATACTCTTTTTTGATTCCTTCACTTAACAAATATCGTCTGCTATGTTCAGTATAGGGAAGATTAATATCACTTATATGATCTACTATCCTTCTATTTAATTCCTCAGGTACATTTTGGTCAAAACATCTATTTCCCGCTTCCATATGAAAAATGGGAATTTTTAACCTTTTTGCCGATATTGCACTTAAAGCACTATTAGTATCCCCTAATATTAATAAAGCGCCTGGCTTTACGTCTTTAAATAGCTTAAATGATTTAGAGATTATATTACCAATAGTTTCACCCAAATCCTCTCCTACTGCACCCAAATAAAAGTCAGGATTTCTTAATTTTAATTCTTTAAAAAATACTTCATTTAATGTATAATCCCAATTTTGTCCGGTATGTACTAAAACGTGTTCAAAATATTTATCACAAGCTTTAATAACTACTGACAATCTTATTATTTCAGGCCTTGTCCCCATAACAGTCATTACTTTTATTTTGTTCATTTATTTACACCTCACAATAATAGGTATCGTGATTTTTTGGGTCAAATATTTCATTAGCCCAAATTAAAAGGGTCATTTCGCCATGACTCTCAGTTAAATTTTCTATGGAATGAGTATACCCCGGGGGAATATCTACTATCTCTTTTTTTTTACCAGAAACGTAATAGGAGATAATTCTATCATCCAGAATATTTCTTAATTTTATTACTGCTTCCCCTTTAATAACACAAAATTTTTCATTTTTTGTATTATGATAATGATTTCCTCGTATAATACCTTTATAAGATTTAGATATAGAAATTTGACCAAAAGAATTTGATTTTATTAATTCGGTAAAACTTCCTCTATTATCCTCTTTCGAATCCACTTCATATGAGAGATCATTTTTGTCTATATAAGACAGATAGGTGGTATGTAAAAACTTCATAAAATTATCAGACAAATCAGGCACAGTTAAAGTCTTCCTTACATCTTCTATTTTATATAATTTATCAACCAATTCTCCCAAAGTAACCCTAAAAGTCCTTTTAATATTACAAAAATATTTCCCTAAATCCCCCTCTTCTATATCTAACAAAGAAACAAATTCATCAATTACATCATCAATATACACTAATTTTAATTCTTTCATAGGATTCGATATAGTAATATCCAAATTATGAGAAATATTATAACAAAAAGTTGAAACCACTGAATTATAATTAGGTCTGCTCCACTTTCCAAAAACACTAGGTACCCTATAAATATAAACAGGTACATTATTTTTATTGCAATATTTAATTAGTTCATCTTCAGCCCTTTTCTTGCTCTTACCATAAGGATTATCCAATTCGGCTTGAATGGAGGATGTTATCATAACAGGTATTTTTTTATCCATTTCTTCAAGCAATTCTATTAGAGTTTTAGTTAAATCTACATTTACTTTTTCGAATTCTTCCACATTTTTAGGACGATTAACTCCTGCAAGATGGAAAATAAAGTCTGATTCCCAAAGTAATTCCTTTAAAGTATTTATATTATCTTCTTTATCAAAAGATTTTATTGCCACATTATCTAATTCCCTTAATCTGACAATTAAATTTTTCCCGATAAATCCTGCACTACCAGTTACTAAAATAGTTCTCATAACAATCTTATCTCCCTCTTTACTTCACTTACCAAGATGCTTAAATTAAATTATTTTTAAGTTCATTCTGAATATAATCGATTTTTAGTAACATTTCTTTTATTTCTTCAATATTTAATCTCTTAGTATTATGTGAATTATAATCTTCTTGCACTGATATTTCTGATTCACCTTCATTAAAATATTTATTATAATTTAAGTCCCTATTGTCAGCTGAAATTCTAAAATAGTTTCCGCAATCCTCAGCCTTAACCATTTCTTCTCGAGTTAATAAGGTCTCATATAATTTTTCCCCATGACGGGTTCCCATAATTTTAATTTCATTTTTCGCCTTAAATAATTCATTTATGGCAAGAGCTAAATCTCCTATAGTACATGCCGGAGCTTTTTTAACAAACATATCTCCCTGTCGAGCATGTTTAAATGCATATAATACCAAGTCAACTGCACTATCCAGCGACATCATAAATCGAGTCATATTGGGATCAGTTACAGTAAAAGGTTGGTCACTCTTTATTTGATGTATAAACAGAGGAATTACCGAACCCCGAGATGCTATAACGTTCCCATAACGTGTACCGCACAATATAGTTATATTTTCATCAACAGTTCTTGATTTGGCCACCATTAATTTTTCCATCATCGCTTTAGAAGCCCCCATTGCATTAATAGGGTATACTGCTTTGTCTGTGCTTAGTACAATTACCTTTTTCACTTTATTATTTACAGCTGCATTTAACACATTTTCAGTGCCTAAAATATTCGTTTTTACTGCTTCCATGGGATAAAATTCACAAGAAGGAACTTGCTTAAGTGCTGCAGCGTGAAATACATAATCCACTCCTTTAAAGGCTGAGTCTATACTTTCATATTCTCTAACATCCCCAATATAAAACTTAACCTTGTCACTTTTTAGCCTTAATCTCATATCTTCCTGTTTTTTTTCATCTCTACTAAAAATACGTATTTCTTTTACCTCTGTATTTAAAAATCTTTCTAAAACTACATTACCGAATGACCCAGTTCCACCAGTAATGAGTAAAGTTTTACCTTTAAACATTAAATCACCTCTTCTATCATACTATTAATTTATCGATCCGTTTGAAAAAATCTTTCCAGGATGAGTTATAATTAGTATTATTTTTTCGCAGCTAAAAGTTATATTATTCTATTTCTATAATACTTGTTCTTCCATCATAATTTTTTAAAGCAATCCCATATGCATACAATTTGTTAGTTGGATTATTCCCAGTTGGAAAAGTAAAAACTCCAAATTGGCATAAACCCATTGGCCATTGGTCTTTTTCTCCTTTTAATAATGTTTTAAATCCTTTTTTTAAATTTCCTATAACTATTTGACTGCAATTATTCATTATCCCAGGCCCAGGTTTTTTATCTAATAAATTTAGTATTTTATTGCTTCTTCCACTCCCTGGTTCAACTGAAGTAGAAAATATATAATCACTTCCAACTTTACATCCATATATACAGGGTCCCTCTAATGAATGAATATTTTCTGAATTCCATTTTTCAAACTCTTTATTATACTTTAAAATTCTAATATAATTTTTTTCGAATTGGCTATCTGTAGCATATAATAACCCTTCTTTTATTGGAAAACCAACACAAGCCCTATACTTTTGATTCCCTCTAAATACCGAGTGCACATTTTTAAAGTTATTTTTTACCATCCATATACCTACAGAATTTTCAAAATCTCCTGTAAATATCCAAACTACATTTCTTGTATTGTCGGGGATTATCGAATGTATATGTTTTATAGTTCTCGATGGAAAAGTATATAAAATTTTCCAGTTATTATTGCCTATTATTTTTCCTACAATATTTACTTTATCCTTATCACTATTTCCAAAATATTCACCATAGCATACTAACTCATCAAATCCTTCTATGTTTTTTATATGAGTTAGTGATAGTGGGTTTCTCATATCTTTTCTATATTTATCACTAAGAATTATTCTTCCTTTTTTTGTATTTATCTCATAAAGTTTTCCATTAGCAGATAAATATATAATTTTTTTATTAATAGAAACAGCACAATGGGGATTACATCTGGTTATTCTGGTTAATAAACGACTAAAATAAATTAGCCTATATTTTATATTATCATCTAATTTTCCTATTATATCAAAATTTAGAAAATTTGTATCAGTTTTATATATAACATTATTCTTTGCTACTATAATTGAATTATTTATGAAACATAGGGGTTTAATTTTATTTATCTGTTTAATCATTTTTATATTATTTCCTTCTTTTTAACATAAAATAAGGATACCCATTTTTATTTATATTTTTGATATATTATTCAGTATAACTAATATTGTTTCATAATTATTGATAGTTTATTTTACCATGATTAACCTGGCGTTAATCATCTAGACATAGCTTTTTTAATTACTTTTTTGGAGCATATGGATAAATTGTAACTCCTTTTTTTATTTGTTCCGTCATATATTTTACACAATTATATGCATCAAGATATTCTATAGGTATCTTATTTATCGAATGCTTTATCAATATATTGTTTCTTAGCCAATCTCTTTGGAGTTCCCATTTTGCAACAAATATTTTCGATATATTTAGATCTGATTCTCTTACTTTTACTTTTTTGATAAATTTTTTATTATTTTTTATTACAATATCGTGTTCTTTAAAAATATTTTTTACTGGAAAGCTATTATCTAATGCTTCTTCCGCAACATGCTTTATCGTAGCTCTACTCTTAGCGGTAACACCTATACATAAAACCTTTCCTTTGAGTTGCGAAAATTTATAATAAGGAGAATATTTCCCATGCGGAAGAGGTTTTTTATTATTTAAATTACCATCTAAAAAGTAATCTGAATCTTTTCCCCATACTGCTATAGAAGAAAAAGGATGATAGCTTCTTTTTACGCCCCGGCTCTTTCGAAAAATTTCAGTAAAATAGCCTACGGTAGAAGGACTATTTTTAACATCATAAATTAATTCATTATTTTTTAATAATATTTTTGGATGAGTAGGTACTAAAATATTACCATTTATGCCAATATATCCTTTTAAAAATACAATAAAATCTTCAGCTCTAGCATCAATACAAGAAAAAGAAGAATGCACCATAATTGAATCACCTTTTTTAATATTGAATGATTCCATTTGTTTTTTTATTTCTTGAATACTTAATTTATATCTAGTAGATGAAGATTTTATATTATTTCTATCAATAATATTTTTAAAATTAATTCTAAAATATAAAAACCTAATAATTAATTCAATTAAAGGACTAATATACATTATAAGTTATTTCCCCTTCTTTATAATTTCCCAACTTTGAAAACTTCTCTTACTTTCTCAAACAATATCAAAATATTTTATTTCATTTAAGGCAATCTTTTTCCGATTAAATATATTGAACTTTTTATTATTATTTTATTAATAAAGAAGATTGCCAATATATTTTCCTTAATATAACTTCAAAATATGGAGAAATAGATATAATTTTATTATAAATTGAATCGATCATATATTTTATTTGAACCTTCTATTATTTTTATTAAAATTTTAATATTTGTCATTTACTAAATAAATATTTTCATGTTTCACAATTATTTCTCTATTTTGTACTATATCCACCATCCACAATTAAATTGGTTCCTGTAATGAATTAACCAGCCCCGCCGGTAATGAGTAAAGTTTTATTTATATATATAATAACCCTTTCTATTTTGTCATAATTTTAATTAACTCTTTTTCGTAAAAGCTCCAGTCATATTTATTCTTCATCGCTAAATATGAATTATGAGACATTATTTCTCTTTTTTCTTTATTCTTTACTATCATTAACATTGCATCTGCTAATAATTCTCCATTATTTTCTTTTACGATAATTCCACATCTTTCTTCTCGAACAACCTTACTAATTTCTGGGCAATCAAGTGTAATAACTGGAATACCAAATGCCATATAATCAAACAATTTGTTTGGTAAAGAATAATATAGATTATAAGAATTGGGATTCATGAGAATAAGACCTCCTAAAGCATTCATAATATATTCTTGCATCACATAATATGGGACCCACTCCATAAAAGTAATATATTTCTGTAAATTATCTTGTAATATTTTACTTTTAAAATTTTTTGTATTTTTATTACGATTACTACTATTTTTACTAAAACCTCCTAATACTAATATAGATATTGTTGCATTTCTTGATTTCAATATTTTCGCAGTATCTATTATAATTTTAGGATTATAAATTATTCCAGTATATATAAAATATTTTTTATTATTATAAAAATCATCTTTATTTAAAAAAGTGCTATTATTACTAATAAGGTTGTTAGTATTTGGAATTAAATATGTATTCACATTAATTTTTTTATATTTTTTTTGCATCTTATTAGTAACAACTATAACTCCATTAATTCTTTTTGTAATATAGTTTATAATCTTATCTGCTAATTTATTAGATAAATTAGTAATAACCATATTATTAAAATAATTGCTGGAATACTTATAATAATGCTCATGTGAATCAAATATTACTTTTATATTTTTTTGTTTTCTTTTAATACAATGAGCTACTACTAAAGAATCTGGCTCTGGTGCAACCAATACATCAGCATTCAATTTTTTCCCTATTTTATATAACCCGTTCAAAGAAAATAGTCTTCCTACAAATCCCTTTTTCTGCTTAAATCCAATAGTTTTAATCTTATTTTTAATACTTTCATTTGCATTTGGACATATATTTACAACATCAAAGCCATTTTTTGAAAGTGTATTACTTATTTTATAAAAAATTCTTTTATCATATGGAAGATGTTTTGCACATAGATATACTACCCTCATTATAGCCCTCCTTATTTAAATATGTAATACTAGAGATATTTTATTAAACTTTTTAAAATTTATTATATAATCCATTTTATAAATATTAATTATTCTTAATTTATTTTTCTAAAATATCTTCATTTTGTATGCAATAGATAATAAAATAGATATTTCTTCGATTTACTTCTTAGTTAATTCCGCAAACATTGGTAAAGAGAGAATCTCTTGACTGGCCTTTTCTGTAACAGGAAAATCTACCCTTTTATCTCCTAAATAACAATAAGCAGGTTGAAGATGCAAAGGAATGGGATACTGAATTCCAGTAGCCATACCCTTTGATTTAAGTTTTTCTTTTAAGTTATCTCGTTCTTTCTCTACTCTTACAACATACAAATGATAAACATGTTTGGAATAATCAGCTTTATATGGAGTAATAATTCTACTAATATTGTTTAATAATTCATCATATTTTTGGGCATTTTTTCTTCGACTTTCATTCCATTCATTTAGATGCCTTAATTTTACTCTCAATATTGCTGCTTGTAAATTATCTAATCTACTGCTATAACCTTCTATATCATGTTCGTATTTCTTGGTTATTCTACCATGATTTCTGAGTAATCTTACTTTTTCTGCAATTTCTTCATTATTGGTTATCACCATACCAGCATCACCATAAGCATCTAAATTTTTTCCCGGATAAAAACTAAAACATCCCACATCTCCAATAAAACTTACTTTTTCCCCTTTATATTCCGCCCCATGTGCCTGAGCAGCATCTTCAATCACTTTTAAATTATATTTTTTAGCCAATTTCGTAACAAGCAAGATCCATATCGGCAGGTTGACCATATAAATGGACTGGAATAATTGCCTTTGTTTTCTCAGCTATTTTTTCTTCTATTTTTGAAACATCTATAGTATATGTTTTAGGATCAATATCTACAAAAACAATCTTGCTTCCTACATTACTAATTGCCTCTGTAGTAGCTATAAACGTATTAGGGACAGTAATTACTTCATCTCCCTCACCAATTCCATAAGCAATTAAAGCTAAGATTAAAGCGTCAGATCCATTAGCTACTCCCATAGCATATTTTGTATTACAAAATGATGAAAATTCTACTTCAAATTTCTTTAATTCTTCACCCATGATAAAACTTGCATTATTAAGTACATTTTGTATTGCTTCATCTATTTCATCTTTAATTGAATTATACTGGGCTTTTAAATCAACAAATGGAATCATTATTCTTCCTCCTCTACTTCATAAGGCTTCTCAGTTAAACCATAAGGACAAGTCAAATCTTTAATATGTTTTATTTTTTTTCAGGAATTCCAGCGTATACATAATTATCATCTAAAAGATTTTTAATCACTAAACTTCCCGCTCCTACAAGACAATTCTTCCCTATAATTATATCGGAAAGTATAGTTGCATTTACTTCTATTTTACTATTTTCCCCAATGGTTGCGCCTTTAACGCATTCTTTCGTTTTTTTACACAAAGGATGTAGAACATTAGTTACAGTTACACAAGGTCCTATCCAACATCCCCTCTTTAAACAACTATACTCTGGAATAGAAACATTGGAATGTATTCTCACCCTATCTTCAATTTTAATATGATGCTCAATAATGGAATGTGTGCCCATACTCACTCATTACCAATTTCATTAAATTCTCTGATATTAACTCCGTGTCCTGTTTGAAAATTATTCCCTATCTTATTTCCCGCATATATAACCGTATGAGATCTAATAACACAATTATCTCCAATAGTTGTAGCTAATTCACCATTCTCATATCCCCTTGGAGGTTCTCCTATTATGATATATTCACCAATTTTTGCATTCTTACCAATAATTACATTTTATATATTTTTTTCATAGCTATTCCCTAATTTACATTTTTTTGGCTTAAACCTCAAAAATATTCCTTTTTCAGTTTCAATCGATTCATAAATTGCATTTATCAATTCTAAAGATATTGCCAATTCTATATACAAATTAGCATAAGGATAACCAGCGCATAAATGTAAACTTTTAATTTTAATTACTTCCTTTCTAAATTATCCTAATCTATAATAGAGTGTAAATTATATCTAAAATATCAATTTCCACTTTTTTCAATAAGTGGTTCTTCATAAATCTTTATTGTCTTTTCCGCTATCTTGTCCCATTTATAGTGTTTTAAAACAATTTTACCTGCTCGCTACCTAATCTCTTGAGCTTCGGTCGGATGACTAAGAAGGAAATCAAAAGCTTCAACAAGTGATACATCTACCTTCTTTTTAGCAAGATGGATACCCGATAAAACCGGCAATTCCTATAATAAAAATGATTTTAGTCATCAAAAAACAACCTTTATGCAAAAGACTAATTATAACTTTAGGATTTTTTTATAAATATCATTTATTTGTTCTGCGCATTTATCCCAGCTAAGTTTTTCAATAACAGTATTATAACCTTCATTACCTAATGCTTCAGCCATTTTATTATTTTTACACAATAACATAATCTTACTATACAATTCTTGTAGATCTTTTAATGGTACAAGTATTCCATTTTTATTATTAACAATAATCTCTGGAATCCCACCTACCTGAGTTGCAATTACGGGTCGTCTGCATGCCATTGCCTCGACAACCGCATTAGGTAATCCTTCCGCATACGAAGGTAAAACAAATATATCACAAGCACTAAGCCATTTTCCTATTTCTTTATGCATAACTCTTCCAATAAATTCAACCCTATGGTTTATTCTATTAATCTTACAAAAATGTTTTGCACTATTAAACTCTTTACCACTACCTACTAAAAATAGTTTAACGTTTTTATCTTCTTTGTCTAGTTTTATAAAAACCTTTAATAGTTCCCATATTCCTTTAGACGTTATAATATTACCAATAAACATAATAATTTTTTCCTGCTCTGAAATATTATACTGCTTCCGTATAATTTCTCTGTATCTCATATCATAACAAACATCCTTAGTATCTATTCCCATATAAACAACATTAATGGGACATTTAGGCTTGCCTAAAGTCTCTGCTTTGCGCTTTAACGATTTACTTACAGATATAATTCCATCACTTTTATTTATAACTTTTCTGGTTAAAAAGTCACTGTACATATCGTAACTTGGATATGTATTAATATCACTTCCCATAAGATTACAAACTATAGGTACTTTAATAAATTTTTTTAAATATACTCCAACAAAGCCAGAAGGAGTGGCCCAATGTGTATGTATGATATTTGGATTAAAATCATCAATAAGGGGCAGCAGTTTATTAGAAATATTTTTTGCTAATAGATACGTAGAAATAGAATGGCCGTACTTACTAGGGATTCTTCTATATTTCACAAAGTGTATTTGAATTCCTTCATATTTCATAGTATCTGGAATGCTTTTGCATTCATTGTATTTCCATAAAAAAGGTAGAGGAATAGGACAAAAAACTTTTATTTCACAATTGTGTTTAACTAAAGCTTTTACTAGTTTATGTACAAAAATACCATCGCTTAAGTTTAATGGATTGGGATATGAAGTTGATATCATAAGAACTCTTATTTTTTTCGACATGTAAACTGGTATCCTTTTTTATATTACTTTTACTAAGGGATCGAGTCTTACTCCAGAACTACTGGTAAAATAATTACTTTCATGAGTTTCTGCTTTGTCTTAATTTATACATAACTAAAGTATTATTTTCTTTATAAAATATTTTCTTATGAATATAAAATATAGAAACAATCAAATCTAATGTCATTTTCAAATAACATCTACTACAGGTTTTAATTTATTTTCCCAGGATAAAAATTTTTCTGCATAATTTCTCATATCATTAATACAATTAGGAAATTTAACTTCTAAATTATTATAATAATCAATTATTTCCTCAATATTTACCTCGCTATCATTGGCTGGAATCCTCTTACTATACGGGAAACTTTCTGAAAAATCTAAATCATTAACTGACATTATAAAAGGAATTCCCCTAGCACAGTATTCTCTATTTTTTAGAGGACTAGCAATAGATATTCCTTGTCTATGAAATCCTAAATTTCCAATTCCTACCTGACATAAATTAAAAAAATCATCTAAATCTTTGCCTGCTTTAGCTCCATGAAAAAATATATATTTCTCCAATCCATTTCTTTTGATTAATTCTTTAAGTTCAAAAATATTATTTCCATTACCAACAATATGAAAATAAGCCTTATTTTTAATGCATGAATTATTATAAATAGCAATTCCTTTAATTACTCTGTCATAGCCTTGCCAATATTGAACATTAGCTAATCCAATCATATGAAACTCCCCGTTTTTTTGGTAATTATATTTTTTTTTGTTTATACTATTTACATTTATACCATTTGATATAATAATAAATTTGCTTGGAAGCTTCATTTGTTCGCCTAATATTACCGTTATATAGTCCAACAATGATATTAATTTTTTATAATAAATTTTATCCAAAATATAGGTAAAATAACTTTTATCTTTTGACCTCTCTTTTTCCTGAGTATAAGTAGGATATTCATATATTATTTTTTTACCATTTCTTTTTGTTTTTTTAAGATATTTTATCAAAATATTTGTAGTAGGGACAATACTTCTAATATATATGACTTCAAAATTTTTTGATAAATCGATTTCATATAAATTTTTGAAAAATTCTCTAATTCTAATATAAGTATGATATTTTTTTTGTAATATTTTTAATATATTTTTACTCCTGACAAAAGATGTAACAAAAGGATATGAATATTTTTTATTAAATATCTCAATCATTCTTCCTTTATTAACTTCATAACACACACACCTATCTATTCTGTTAATATAAAGATATACTTGAAATCCTAAATTATAAAATGCAAAACATTGAGAATAAATTTTTTTTGTAACTCCTGAAGTTAATTCATCTAATACATCTGTTACATATATAATTTTCTTTTGTTTATTGATATTCTCTGGGTTATTTTCTAACTTCATACGCCCCTTAAATCCTTACCATAAATATAACCAAATAATCTTTTCGAATTATCTTTATTTCTAAGTAACTTACTATGTTTTATATTAAACCCTAATAAAGAAAATAATTAAATTAGTAAACTTTATTAAGATATACAAGTAAAAATCTAATATTTTTGTATAAATAACATTCAATTTTTGAATTAATATTATTTTCGCAATAGATTTTTTGAAATTATATTGTATCTAATTAATATTAAATATTAAAATAAATGCAAATATTTTGGGAATTTACATGATACTTAAAATTCAAAATATTTATAATGCCTTTTAAAATTCTTTTTTTTAATTTTAAAAATAATTTTTTTATAATCCTGAAAATCTTTTTTTTAAATCAGTAAAATATCAGTCCAGGATTATTTCGATATTTTTATAAAAGCTATAATTACTACTATAGTCACAATAATATAGGAAACACTTGAAGCAAAAGCAGCAACAGCAATCTCGCATCTTTAAATAAACCATAAATTTAATAATATATTCACTGCTAACAAAACATAAAGTAAATACACTATTGTTAGTACATATAAATTTATTAACCAATAATCAAATGATATATTTCGCTGATATCTTCTTTGCTTAATTCCGCATACATCGGTAAAGATAAAATCTTTTGACTACATTCTTCAGCAATAGGGAAATCTCCTTTTTTATACCCTAAATAACTATAAGCAGGCTGCAAATGTAGAGGAATAGGATAATGAATTCCTGTAGCTATACCTTTTAATTTAAGCTCTTCTCTTAATATATCTCGCCCTTCTGTCTTTATAACATACAAATGATAAACATGTTTTGCATAATCAGCTTCGTAAGGAGTAATAACCCCACCAATACTACTTAATAATTCATTATATTTTTTAGCATTTCTCCTTCGACTCTCATTCCACTTATTTAGATGTCTTAATTTCACCCTCAATATTGCTGCTTGTAAATTATCTAACCTGCTGCTATAGCCTTCTATTTCATGTTCATATTTTTTAATGCTTCCATGATTTCTTAATAATTTTATTTTTTTAGCTATTTCTTCATTATTGGTCGTTATTATTCCGGCATCACCATAAGCACCTAAATTTTTCCCAGGATAAAAACTAAAACAGCTCACATCTCCAATCGAACCCACTTTTTCCCTTTTATATTCTGCCCCGTGTGCCTGTGCGGCATCTTCAATAACTTTCAAATTATATTTCTTAGCAAGTTCTATAATGGGATCCATATCAGCAGGCTGTCCATACAAATGAATCGGAATAATTGCTTTAGTTCTTTCATTAATCTTTTCTTCTATCTTAGATATATCTATAGTATAATCTTTGGGACCGATATCTGTAAAAACTATCTTCCCAGCAACATGAGTAATGGCTTCAGTTGTGGCGATAAAGGTATTAGGAACAGTAATTACTTCATCCCCTTCACCAATTTCACAAGCAATTAAAGCTAATATTAAAGCATCAGAACCATTAGCAACTCCTATAGCATATTTTGTATTACAAAATAAGGCAAATTCTTCTTCAAATCTTTCTAATTCTTCACCCATAATAAAACTAGTATTATCAAGTACTCTTTGAATAACATTATCTATTTCAGTTTTTATAGAATTGTATTGGGCTTTTAAATCTACTAACGGAATCATTATTCTTCCTCCTCTATTTCATATGGTTTATCTAATAAATTATAAGGACAATTTAAATCTCTTATATGTTTTATCTTTTTTGTAGGGTTACCTACATAGACAAAATTATCTTCAAGTAGATTTTTTATCACTAAACTTCCCGCTCCTACAAGACAATTCTTTCCTATAGTTATATCGGGAAGTATGGTTACATTTGCCCCTATTTTACTATTTTCACCTATAGTTACTCCCTTGATGCATTCTTTAGCTTTTTTACACAAAGGATGTAAAACATTAGTTACCGTTACACATGGTCCTATCCAGCATCCTTTTTTTAAACAACTATATTCAGGGATAAAAGCATTGGAATGTATTCTTACCTTGTCTGCAATTTTAATATGATGTTCAATAATGGAATGTGTGCCTATGCTCACCTCATCACCAATTTCGTTTAATTCCCTTATACTGCTGCCATGACCAGTTTGAAAATTGTCCCCTATCCTGTTTCCGGCATAAATAACGGTATGTGATCTGATAATACAATTATCACCAATAATAGTAGTTAATCCACCATCCTTATAACCTCTTGGTGGTTCTCCTATTATGACATATTCCCCAATTTTTGCATTTTTACCAATAATTACATTTTTATATATTTTTTTCATAATTATTTCCTAATCTACATCTTTTAGGTTTAAATCTTAAAAATATTTCTTTTTCAGTTTCAATAGATTCATAAATTGCATTTATCAGTTCTAATGATCTTCTTCCTTCAATCCCTTCTACTAAACCCCTGGTATTATTTTCAATTGCCTCCAATACATTCCTAATATATAATTCGTGTCCATGGCCATAAACATTTTTAGGTATGTAGTTGTTATTGAAAGCCTCTTGATCGTAATCTTCTTTATCTTTAAAAGTCCATACTTTCATTTCATTTACGGCAAAACCACCAATTTCCACAGTCCCATTTTCCCCTAATATACTAATCGATCCCTCTAAATCAACAGGATTGGTACAAGTAGTAGCTTCAAAAGTGCCTAATGCTCCGTTGGTAAATCTAAATAAAGCAACTCCGGTATCTTCCACTTCAATTTTATGTAAAAAAGTATCCGATTTGGCAAATACTGATTCCATATCCCCCATCATCCATTCTAATAAATCAAGATGATGAGATGCCTGGTTGGTAAAAACCCCACCATCGTATTTCCATGTCCCTCTCCAATAATCTTGGTCATAATAGGCTTGGTCCCTATGCCATCTAACCCTCACCGTACCTAATATCAGTTTACCAAATCTTCCTTCCTCTAATGCTCTCCTTAATAACTGGACAGGAGCATTAAATCTATTTTGTTTAACTACAAATAATTTTATTATATTTTCGTCACTAATTCTAATCATATCATCGGCGTCTGATAAAGTTAAGGCCATAGGTTTTTCTACAATAATATGTCTTTTGTATTTTACTATATCTTTAAAAACTTCAGTATGTTTTCCGCTTTCTACCAATATATTAACTATGTCAATGTCTTCGTTTTCTAACATTTTATGGTAATCAGTATACCAGGGTATATTATTTTCTTTTCCTTTTAATCTCGCCCTTTCCTCTTTTATATCACAAATTGCAACCAGTTCAGCATTTTCAATTTCACTAATGGCATTTATATGTTTATAGGAAATTCGACCACAACCGATTAAAGCAAATTTATATTTTTTCATAAACAACTCCCGTATTTTAGTATTTCTTCATAAATAATTTTATATTTACTCCAAAGTTCCCCATTAAAATTTGAATTATGCCACAAAAGAACAAACTTTCCATTATACTTTTTTACATTGTTTATTAATTTAACAATCCTTTTTTTCATTATTTCCGGTACTAAATTTTGGTAATCAACCATAGTCACTTCCATAACTTCCAATGGTATTTCTTTCAATTTTAGCTTTTTTCTAGTCAAAATATTAAATACACTATATTCATAACATGTTCCACATCTAAATCCTTCTTTCTCGGGATAAGTTAAGGTAGAATCCCATTTCATATTATTATCTTCCCAAATCTGCCAAGTTTTAGGTATTTTAAATCTTAAATAATGCTGTCTTCCTATTTTAACTTTTTGCGAAACCTCTGTTGATAGATTAGAATATTCTTCTTCCCATTGTTTCTGATTATTATAAGAATAATAGCTCGGATGAAATCCTATTAAATGCCCCCTACTTTTTATTTTTTCTCTTATTTTTTTTAAAAAAGGTTGATTTATAGAATAATTATTATCAAATTTACTAGTGCCTCCACTCATAAAGAAAAAATGGGATTTTATCCCCCTTTTTTCTGATAAATCCATTAA
>SDBT01005059.1_pt1 | contig 22241 bp, 21 predicted proteins | sample 2277101 | NCBI WGS metagenome assembly SDBT01 (sample SAMN10404973, study PRJNA504765) | marine sediment metagenome | isolation source: marine sediment core GS10_PC15, 103 cmbsf | place: Arctic Ocean: Southern Knipovich Ridge | collected 2010 | reverse complement strand
GTTTTGTGTTACTATTTTTGTTATGGTTCTTTTTGAAAGAAAAATCATTTAAGACAATTAACGAAATTATTCAAATTTGGAATGAAACAAGGAATAATAAAAAGAAACTTTGGTATGCTTTTTTTTTAAAATTAGGATTTAATTTTACAGGATTAGCCGGTCGTTTGGGAATTGGCTACCTGTTAGGAATCAAAATACCAGTTTGTGAGTTTGTGTGTATTATTCTTATCCTTAATTTCTTAATTTCATTACCTGTTAGTTTAAATGGTATTGGCGTCCGTGAAGCAGGTTATGTTGGCTTGTTATCAATAATGGGAGTCCCTGAAAGTACAGCTTTTTTATTTGCTCTAAGTGAGTTTGGGATTACTTTGTCCGCTGCATTAATAGGAATTTTAATTTTTACAAGCATGAAAACAAAAGAATTATTAATAAAACTAAGAAAATAATCTTTGACTGCAACTATTTTTAACCTTTCAAAAAAATAATAAATACAAGAAAATTTGAATAATTATTTAAATGAGAAATTGGGTATTTAAAAACAAGAATTATCTTATAATATTTTTCTTGTCAATAATAGTTGCAATTGTTTTCTTCAATAGATATTTTGAAACTGAAATAACAGGAGATGCAATACGCTATTGGAATCATTCTGAGCAAATTGCTTTAAAGCCATCCCATATTTTTAATTCGCCTGAATTTGGACATTTGGAACCAATACATAACATAATCTTTGGTTTTATCAGGATGCTCCCCGGAAATGACAGGATTAATCTTGGCATTATACAGGCAATATTATTTGGCACAATATTACTATTGCTGTATAAATTTACTTTGAATTTCGGGAATTCGTTATTTGCTTTCTTTGTGGTTTTTTGGACATTTACCTGCTATAGATTTTATGAATATGTTTGGAATCCTAATCGTGATATTTGGGTTTTCTATTTTGTTACAACCCTATTTTACTTTGCTTACCAATATAATAAAAAGAAAGATTTAAAAAACCTTGTTTGGTTTTCGATAGTTTCTGGCATTGTATTGTTAACTGATATGCGTTATATGGCGCATATTGGGCTTTTGATGTTATTGTTCTTATTTATTCCGAAAATTAGATTCTTTAATAAGATTAAACGAACTTTTCTAATTGTGGTTTTAATAGGTGCCATTATATTCCCCTGGATATATCGGCAATATAAAGTATTCGATGAATGGATGTTTATATCAAAATTCAGAAGTGAATTATTTACGAAAGTTTTTAATAAGAAAGATTATAGTAATACAATACATCATTGGGCAGAACAAAGAGGGGAACAGAAAAGCAGAGAGCAACTTTTAGAACAAATAGAAAATGGAACATTGGACAAAAGTGTGTATGATCGTATTATGAAGAAGGATAATTACTATAATAAACATAAATTAATTGGTAGAATAGCAAAAGCGGGAGCATTCTGGAAATTCTGTAGTTTTGATTATTTTATGATGCCCCTGGTCAATAAAAAATCTATAAGAGTCCCCTGGTCCCTTCAGCATAATCTGGATGGGATTCTACATATAGGAATATTGATCCCGTTTTTTATAATTGGAGTCTTTTTCTCATTTAAAACAAAGAACTATTTTTTTATTATGCTTGTAATAATGTTAATAGGACATACTTTTTTACATGTTTTTACTTATGTTCAGGAAAGATATAGATTAATAATTATTCCATATTATTTTATAATAGGTTTTTATGGATTGTTCAATATAATACACTTATTCCAGAACAAATTTATAAATAAGAGATGATCGGTTACGCCTTAACACGAAATTACTCAGGTATAAACGAAAAATATTTGCCTGCGTTTTTAATTTTCGGCGGGGCTTTTATTTCTGTGTATTTCTTGCCATTAATAATAGCAAAATTCTTTTTTTTAGGTTTGTTTTTTTATGCCTTTAAATCTAAAGAATATGGCATCTTAGCTGCCTTTTATCTGGCTTTGTTAATGCATCCCTTTAACTTGTTTAGAAGTGAAGAGCTGCCAATATTCCGGTTAGCTGCGGGCCAGGCACTTGGTGTTTATGATATATTAGGAGCAATTCTATTATTCAAAGCATTACATTTCAATAAAAAATTCATGTTTAACAAAATTGTAGTTTTAATATTAATATTAACTTTTTCTTATTTCATCTCTTCTTTTTTTGATGGAAGTGATATATCTTTTGCTGTTTCGAGAATGAGAATTTATTTTTTTCTAACCTCATATTTTGTTTTTTCAGCCTTTTTATCAAAAGAAAGTGAATGGAATATTTTCATCAGGATATGCTTTTTTTGGGCAATACTAGGTGTTATCGATCAAATTGGTACAATCATACTAAACAGTTATTTTATGTCTTTTATAACCGGAAATGATTATTCAATTGTAGAATTTGAAGGAACCAGTGATATTAGAGCTATTTCGTCTGCATTTGCCCTATCTTATATACTATTAGTGCTGTGTTTATATGACCTGATAAACAAAAAAAACAGATCTAAATATTTACTATGGTATATAGCACTATTTTCAATAAGCATTTTACTTCCCGGTACAAGACAATGGTTACTAAATTTAACGATATTATTTAGTATAATTATTATTAAAACAAAGGAGATAAAAAAAATAATAAAGATTCCAATATTGATATTCGTCATTATGGTGTTTATGGTAATCTTGAATATTATTAATATTAATTATGTCTATGAGAATATTATTCAGCGTTATTTAGTAATTGGAGATGTTGCTTCAGGGGATATCGAATCAGTCAGCTCCAGAATATTTGATTATGAACATGTATTAGGATTTACTCGCAAAAACTTAATTTTTGGTATGGGGTTCAGGGCAGATCATTATATTATCTCTAATGATATTGGAGGTTTTATAAATAACTGGTGTCGTTTCGGAATATTTGGCACACTGCTTTTTTTATTTTTATTATTAACTCCCATTATGAAAGCAAGTTACATTCAAAAACGATTTAAGGGTAATAAAGCTATATCTGTTTTTATTGCTGCCTGGATAGCTTTATTATTTCAATATATTACTGTGTCAGATTATTTTTCCTTTTCTTCAAGTTCTATTTCATTTATTATGATTCTATTGGTTATAACTGAATTTAAGATTAATGAGACAAAAATGAAAAGACATCTATGAAAATAAAGAAAGAAAAGGATTTTCAAATAATAAATAAATTCCTTAATTCAAATTTTTCTTCACCAAGCCACCAGCCCGAATGGAACCTTCTTATAAGTAAATATTACAACACAAAGTTTTATTATTTCACAGCTTATAAAAAAGAAAAGTTGTTTGGTATCTGCCCGGTGCATGAAACAGGAAATGGATACTTGAAAACATTGCACTCAGGGCAATTCCACTTTATCCCTAATGGAGGTTGGATATTCAATAAAAAAACTGAAGTAACTGAACAATTTTATCCAATACCGGCAACCAGGATGTTCCAATGTTTCAGCCTTCCGCTAATTGATCAGTTTAATGCAATTTACAATTTAAAAAATCAGAAAAAGTTCTGGACATTAATAATTAATTTGAAAAAGAATTTGGATGAGATCTGGAGAAACGACCTGAATACTAAAAGAAGAAATATGATCCGGAAGGCGGAAAAATTCGGCATAAAAATAATAAATGATGATAAGACTGATCTGCGAGAATTCTATAAATATTATGCTAAGGCAAATCAGAAAAATAAACTACAGTCACTGCCATTGAATTTTTTTATTGAATTGTTTACTTTTTCAAAAAATGTATACTTCGATATTTTATGGGCAGAAAATGATAAGGTAAAAATAGCAGCCGTAGTTACTATATACGATAGAAATTATTCTTTTTACTGGTTGGGGATTCCCATCGAAAATACACCTAATTTGGGGCAGGGAGAATTATTGCAATGGGAAGCAATAAAACGCATTAAAGAATACGGATGTAAATATTACGATCTTTGCTATATCCAGAAAGAGAAGTTGCCACATATTTATAAATTTAAAAAAGGGTTCTCAAAAACAGAGGTGCCAATTATCTTACATACGAAGAAAAGTTATATTTACCGTGTTTTGAATAAAACAAAAAAGTATTTAAATGCGACTTGGGTATTATAAATATATTGTTAAGTTTTTTTTAATTAATTCTTTCAGGAATTACCGGCTAAGGAAGGGTAACTCAATAGGTAGGAATTGTCAAATACATAAAAATGCTCAAATAAAAGGGAATGTTCAAATCCGGGATGCAGCCATTATTGGTCCAAATGTTATTTTAAATAAGAATGTTATTGTAGGATCAAATACCAGATTGAGTGAAATTGAAGTTGGGGATAACACGCAGATAGAAGGAGGTGTAATTTGTACAGGATATGGTAAAGGGAAAATAAGGCTTGGAAAAGAATGTTACATAGGGCATTACAATATTTTGGATTGGAGTGATAATATTACTATCGGAAATTTTGTTCATATAGCAGGCCCATCAACCGGTTTATGGACACATAGCAGTGCAAAAATGTGTTTAACCGGAAATGCATTAAATAATAAAACACCCGAAAACAGGCCAATTGCTCCAATTATAATTGAAAATAATGTTTATATAGGCGGAAATTGTACAATTTATCCAGGAATTACTATTCATCATCATTCTATTGTTGCACCCAATAGTGCAATAACTAAAGATGTGCCACCAAACACATTAGTCGGTGGTGTACCAGCAGAGATTATTAAAAATTCTAATAAGTAGTTTTAATTCCTTGTAGTAGATTTAACAGGTAAATATGAGTTTTAATACTATATTCATTAATAAGTTTAAAAACAAATTAACAAAACAACAAAAGAATAAGTTAAAAAAAATAAAAGTTGTTTTTGTAAAGAAATTTCAATTATTGGCTGGTACACTATATGCGGATAATTTAAATAAACTTTCAGTAATTCATAAAACTGATAAATGGAATTTGCATTGGTATACACAACATTATCATGAACATTTTAAAAAATTAAGGAAAAAAAGAATAAAAGTTTTTGAGATAGGTGTTGGTGGTTATAATAATCCACAAGAGGGAGGTGCCTCATTGAGAATGTGGAAGAATTATTTTTCAAAAGCTCATATATATTCTTTGGATATTTACGATAAAAGTGCATTAAATGAGAAAAGGATAAAAATATTTAAGGGTAGCCAAATAAACGAAGAATTATTACGTAATATTAATCGAAAAGAAGGACCTTTTAATATTATTATAGATGATGGCAGTCATGTTAATAAACACATTATTAAATCATTTAATGTATTGTTTCCTTTACTAAAAAATAATGGAATATATGTAATAGAGGATTTACAAACATCTTATTGGAATGAATATGGATATGGTGGGAATAGTGATAATTTAAACGACAATAAAACAGCCATAAACTATTTTAGAAATCTTGTTCATTGTTTAAATCACAAAGAATTTTTGATACATGGATATCAGCCAACATATTTTGATAAACATATTATTTCAATGCATTTTTATCATAATATGGTTTTTATTTGCAAAGGAGATAATTCTGAAGAAAGTAATGCAGTTGTAAATAATGAATATTTGATTGAATAATACTCAAAGGAACATCTAAATGATTACAGTTAAATTGATGGGGGGATTAGGCGGACAGATGTTTATCTATGCCATAGGCAGGAAATTAGCACACATCCATAATACTAGTTTAAGGATGGATTTAAGATTAGTATTAAATAAGGATTTATTATCATCTAATGTTACATTTAGGAAATATGAACTCGATATCTTTAACATTGAAGCGAATATTGCAACTGAGGATGAATTAAAAGAAATAGAAAAATATAAAGTCTATCCGTATTCAAATAATAAAAATATTAAAAGACTATTATCCCTGCTAAGAAGATATTTGAATATTTATTTAATAAAAGAGGATTCAATAATACAAGAAAACAGAATTGGGGGAATAACAACTGAAATCAATATAAATAAATTTCCCAATAATGTTTATCTGGATGGCTACTGGAATCATTATTCTTATTTTGATGATATTGAAAATATATTAAGAAAAGAATTTACTTTTAAAAACTCACTACCTGATGAATTAAAGTCAATTGAAAAGTTAATAATAGAAAACAATTCTATTTCAATAAATGTTAGAAGAGGAGATTATGTAACAGCCGCGCATGCATACAACTATATAGGTTATCTGCCTGTAGAATATTACCACGATGCTGCAATATATATATCATCAAAGGAAAACAATACTGTTTTTTTTATTTTTTCAGATGATATGGAATGGTGCAGGGAAAATATAAAATTAGATAACGAGCATTATTTTATTGAAAATAATTATAGTAAACAAAAGTTTGAATATGATATTAGGTTAATAAGTATCTGTAAACACAATATTATTTCCAATAGCGGATTTGCTTGGTGGGGTGCCTGGTTAAATAATAATACAAAAAAGATTGTTATTACACCTCAAAAATGGTTTAAAAATGAATCCCTACAAAAGGCATATGAAACTAATGATTTCTTTATACCATTTAATTGGGAAAAAATACCTAATATTTTGAAACCATAACACCTTATTATTCTTTGATTATTCAATCAATTATGTTCATTATTTCAATTTAAAGTATGATATAATGAACTATAAACCATTGGTAACAATAGTTTGTTTATGCTACAATCATAAAAGTTTTGTGCAGGAATGTATTGAAAGTATTATAAATCAAACATACTCCAATATTGAATTACTAATAATTGATAATAATTCAAGTGATAATTCAGAAGAGATAATCAAAAAAAACAAAAATGTATGTATATCCAGATTTGTTAATTATCAATTTATTAAGAATAGTAAGAATTTAGGAATAACAAAAGCGTTAAATAATGCACTGAAATTTTCAAAAGGTGAGTATATATCTTATATATCAGCTGATGATGTTTTTGTGCCGGATAAAATAATGATTCAACTTAAAACATTCAAGGAAATAAGTGGCAAGTATGCAGTAATATGTGGGGATTGTGATTTCATTGATAAAGATAGTAACAAGATTTTTTTAAGTGATGTTGGTGGATTTTCAAATAAAACGGGATATGAAACTGGAACAGATTATATTCTTAGAAAGAAAAATGCAAGCTATATTCTTTCTAATTATGGAACATATCAAACATTATTAAAAAGTAATTACATCAATGCAGCATCAGTATTAATAAAAAAAGAAACCCTTGATGAAGTTGGTTTGTTTGATGAATCTTTTTTTTATGAAGACTGGCCGTTATGGCTACAGATATCTAAAAACTATAAATTTTATTACATAAATAAAATTCTGTTTCATTATAGAAGGCATCCTTCAGTTATGACTAATAATTCTGGAGATAAATTTAAATTGGAAAACACAAGAATTCTTTTAAGAGAAAAAAAATATTGCTTAAAAAATAATTATAAAGCTCTTTGGCTGGAAAATTATACAGGGGGAATTTATTCTTTCATATTAGATAAAGATTATTTTAACTTTTTGAAATTCATTATTAAAGCAAGGTCTCTTAGTCTTTTTTATTTTGTATTGAAAAAAATATTTACTAAAATAAAAATAAAGTTAGTCAGGAACTATGCAATCTGATAATAACCAATCAAGAATTATTGAACTTCCAAAAATTGAGGATCCTCGCGGCAATCTTACTTTCATTGAAGAAAATAATCATATTCCGTTTTATATTAAAAGAATTTATTGGATTTATGATGTGTCAGGAGGACAGCTCAGGGGGAGCCACGCTTACAAAGAATTACACGAGTTTATTGTAGCTCTGTCCGGTAGTTTTGATGTGTTATTGGATGATGGAAAAGAGAAGAAAAAAATTCAATTAAATCGCTCTTATTATGGATTATACGTGCCTAAGATGATTTGGCGGTCATTGGAAAATTTCTCAACCAATGCATTATGTATGGTTCTTGCCTCAAGGCATTACTCTGAGGAAGATTATATAAGAGATTATAATGAGTTTTTGAAATTGGCACATATTGAATAAAACTACAATATACGATTGTTCTGTTATTGAGTTGCCAAAAATTCATAATAGGGCAGGAAATATTACACCAATACAAGAAAAAAAAGATATTCCTTTCGAAATAAGAAGAGTTTATTATTTATATGATATCCCCGGAGGCGAAACCAGAGGAGGTCATGCTCATAAAAAATTGCAACAATTAATTATTGCAGCAAGCGGTAGTTTTGATATACTTTTAGATGATGGAGTTAATAAAAAAACAATAAGTCTAAATAGACCTTACTTTGGGTTACACATTGTTCCAGGAATATGGAGAGAATTAATAAATTTTTCATCAGGTGCCATTTGCCTTGTACTTGCATCTATTAAATATAACAAAACCGAATATATCAGGAATTATTATGAATTAAAGATTATTAAAGGTATCAAATGAAAATTCATCCAACCGCTGATGTACAAACAAAACATATTGGGAAAAATACTGTTATTTGGCAATATTCGATTGTTTTACCAGGAGCATTAATCGGTAAAAATTGTAATATAAATGCACATTGTTTCATTGAAAATGATGTAAAAATTGGCAACAATGTAACGCTTAAATGTGGAGTATATCTTTGGAATGGAATTGTGATTGAGGATAATGTTCAAATAGGCCCCAATGTTACTTTTACAAATGATAAATATCCCAGGGCAAAACAACCTTTTACCGTTCAAAAAACATATATCAAAAGAAATGTTTCAATTGGAGCCGCAGCAATTATCTTGGGTGGCATAACTATTAGTGAAAATAGTATGATTGGTGCCGGAAGTATTGTAACTAAAAATGTTCCTAATAATACTCTTTGGATTGGAAGTCCTGCCAAACAAGTTGGTTTCGTTTGTAATTGTGGAAATATATTAAATAGCAATTTGTTTTGTAAAGAATGTAATTCTCAGTATATATTGCAGAATGGATTAATTAATCTCCAATGATTGATTTTCTCAACTTACAAAAAATAAATGCTAAATATGCCGAAGAACTTAAGCAAGCTGCTACTGAAGTAATAGATTCCGGTTGGTATTTGTTCGGAGAACGTATTAAACATTTTGAAAATAATCTAGCCAGTTACATTGGAGTAAAACACGCAATTGGTGTGGGAAATGGGTTGGATGCATTACGTTTAATTTTAAAGGCTTATATCGAAATTGGGATTATGCAGGAAGGTGATGAGATTATAGTTCCTGCTAATACATATATTGCTACTATTCTAGCAATTACAGATAATCGTCTAAAACCTGTTCTTGTTGAACCGGACATCCATACATACAACCTGAATATTTCAATTATTGAACAACTAATTACGAAACGTACTAAAGCGATAATGGTTGTACATTTATATGGCAGAATTTGTTGGAGCAAAGAATTGGAATTAATTGCTAAAAGACATAATCTAAAAATTATTGAAGATAATGCTCAGGCTATAGGAGCTGTATGGAATGAAAAGAAGAGTGGCTCTCTGGGTGATTCTGCTGGATTTAGCTTTTATCCGGGGAAAACCCTGGGAGCACTTGGTGATGCTGGAGCTGTAACAACTAATGATGGGGTACTTGCAAAAACCATTAGAGCTTTGGCTAATTATGGAAGTAGTAAAAAGTATTTTTGTGAATATCAGGGCTTAAACAGTAGGATGGACGAGATGCAAGCTGCTTTTCTTACTATTAAACTGAAAAATATTGATAAGGAAAACCAAAGAAGACGAGAAATAGCTAACTATTACCTAGGAAACATTAAACATTTCAACATCATTTTACCAAAATTCTCAACTCAGAATTTATTATCTTCCACAAGATCCACCCCACTTACTGCTAAGAACCATGTATGGCATCTTTTTATAATCAGAACTTCAAATAGAGAAAATTTACAGAAGTATTTGCAGGATAACCAGATTCAAACCTTGATTCATTATCCTATTCCACCACATAAACAAAAAGCTTATAAAGAATGGAATAATTTGTCTTATCCAATTACTGAGAAAATACATAGAGAAGTATTAAGTCTGCCGATAAGTTCTGTTTTATTGAAAAAGGACATTAATACAATTATTGAGGTAATTAATAATTATTAGGAAAAATTGGAGCTAAAAAAACTCACAAAGAACACAACCATACTTGTCTTTCCAAAAATAGTTGGGTTTTTCTTAAAATTAATAAGAGCCAAGTTGAATGCCATCCTTATTGGTACAATTGGAGTTGGTATTGTTTCCCAGCTTCAGGTAGTATTTAACAAGTTATCTCAAATGTCATTGCTTGCAATGAATATTGGTTGTATCAAATTAATTGCTGAAAAGAATGCTGAAGAAAAAAAAGACGAAATTGCTTCAATAATAAAAACAATTTTCATATTAGTACTGCCTTTAACTGTAATTATCTACTTATCTGGTTTTTTATTTTCTGAACAAATAGCAAAATTGATTCTTGGAGAAAATGACCTTAACAAATATTTCTTAATTATATTTATTGTATTCCCTTTTTTAACAATTGCAAGCGTACTAAGATCTGTTTTAACCGGCTTTAAAAAAATTAAATATCTTGCTACAATCGAATTGTTACTTGTATTAATAACATTTGCAACTTTTGTACCACTAATATATTATTTTCATATTAGTGGAGCCGTTGCGAATTATGCAATTTCAATAATAATAACATTTATTCTTGCCTATATTTATACTTTACAGAAAACTTTAAAAAGCATAGGAGTTTCAGCAAAAGATATTATAAAATCAAAATACTCAAAAATTTATGCTAAAGAACTATTAATCATTGGTGGCATTGGTATGACTTTAGGTTATTACGATATCTTTTGTGAACTAACTATGCGCGGGCTTTTAGTTAATCATTTAGGAATAGAAAAAATTGGAATATATGCACCAATAATAGCATGGAGTGGTTTATTTACCGGATTAATATTGCCTTCTATTTCTCAATATATTTTCCCTCGCTTAAGTGAAACTAAGAACGATGAAGAGGTTGTGTTAATTATTAATGATGTCTTACGATTATTAACATTTATAATACTCCCATTCATACTTCTTGGAATTGCGTATCGAGATATTGCGTTAAAAGTTTTTTATTCTTTAGAATTTTTAGAAGCGTCAATATATCTGCCACTTCATTTCTGTGGTGTCTTATGGTATGCGTGGTTGTATGCATTGATGCAAATTTTCACACCTACAGGTAGAGTTAAAAAGTTTGTTCCCTTTGGGTTTTCTTTCACTACTATTAGTATGGGGATGTTTTATTTTTTAATGCCTATATATGGTTTATGGGCATGGGTCGCTAAGTTTTCATTAATACCATTTTTATCTGTAGTTACTTTATATATTTATTTTAAAAAAGAAGTTGGTTTAAAAATCAATTCAGATAATAAAAAAATTATGATCTATGCTATTTTTTCATCATTATTTATCGCGATTGCCCCCTTGCCTAAGCTAGTATTATATTTTGCAGGTCCTTTATTAATAGTCGGTATGTATTTATTTATAAAAGAAAATGAAAAAAAATACATGTTTGCATTTGTATTGAAGCAAATGAATATAATTAAGTTATATATTAAGAAAAAATAGGTGAAAAAACTGGTAGAAATAAAACACATAAATAAAATCCATTTCAATGATAAATTTTATTAATGAAGTAATATGATAAAACTTTCTTCATTTTTATACAAAACATTATGGTCGCCCTATGTTAATAAAAAAAATGATTTAAATATTCCGCAAATTTTAAATTTTCTCAATAAAAGCCAATACTGGTCGAAAAAAGAAATTGAAGAATATCAGATTTTGAAAATTAAAGAATTACTGAAAACAGCTAACGAAAAATCGAAATATTATAAAAATCAGTTTACTGATTTTCTTATTGATAAAATAACACTTAAAGATATTAAAAACCTAACTTCTTTAAATAAAAACCAAATACAAAACAATTATAAAGACTTTTTAACTTCAGATCTAAAGAAATGTTTTATAAATGAGACTAGCGGTAGTACAGGAATACCTTTAATTGTGTATGTAAATCCAATGGCAACATCATTTAGAAAAGCAAGTCATCTTCGTTTTCATTCATGGTGGGGGATAAGACCCGGAGATAGAAATGCATTGATATGGGGCAGAAAAGCAACTGCCAAGCAAAAAGGAATATTGAAAAAGTTCAAAAACACTTTAGTTGATAGAACTTATGTTATTAATGTATTTAATTTAAATTCAACTACTATAAAACAATACTTTGATGAAATGACGAAGTTCAAGCCAGTTTATTTAAGGGGGTATGTTTCTGCTATTGTACAGTTTGCAAGTTTAATCAGAAAGAAAAAATTACCTGCTGGTAAATTTAATTTTAAAGTAATTATAACTACTTCAGAAATACTATTTCCACACGACCGGGCTTTTGTTGAAGAAACATTTAATTGCAAAGTAGCTAATGAATATGGGGCTTCTGATGGTGGGTTATTTGCATATGAATGTCCTGATGGGGGAATGCATTTACAAGAAGAATCAATTTTTGGATGGACTAATACAAATAATGAATGGATAGTAACAGAATTCCATAACAAGCTTATGCCTATGATTAATTATCAAATAGAAGATAAGGTATTTCTTTCCGAAGAAAAATGTTCCTGTGGCAGGAGTTTAAGATTAATAAAAAAAATAGAAGGACGTACTGGAGATATGATAAAGAAACCTGATGGAAATTTGCTTAGTCAATATATTATATATTACATGATTGAGGAATTAGAAGAAATAGGATTAAAGAATTGTATTAAAAATTTTAAATTGATTCAAAAGAATAATGTTTTTGAATTCTATTTCATTAAAGGGAATAATTATTCGGAAAAGGCAATTGATTACATTAGGGAACAAATGTATAAACGAATTGATCCCTCAATAAGTATTTTTTTTAATAATGTTAATTCTTTGGATAAGGAGAAAAGTGGCAAGCTGCGATTTTTCTTAAGAGAGGAATGATTTAAACACCAGGGGATATTAATATTGAATTATTTGTTTTTGTCAAATTGAGTTATTTTAATTATTAAATGTTTATAAAAATATTAGGGCTGTTTCCCGGAATACACTCAGGGTTCATCATCTTAACCTGATTATATAAATTCTTTACTATTTTGCTATTTTAAAGTCGCATTAAATATTTCTACAATATCAAATGTGACAACACTAATCCTTTACGATATTATATCATGAATAAAAAAAACAACCATTATATATATATAACTCATATGTTAAATAAAACTGTTAGTGATTCCCAAGTAATTAATTGGCTTGAACTATTTGAGGGGGAAGGTATTATTTTTGATTTGATAATAATACCTACAGGGATAAAAGCATTTATTAAAAATTACAATTTACGAAAACAAAAACTTTTTGAAACTAATAAATTTTTATCTGGCAAAAAAAGACAATTTTTCACAATAAAATCAGCCACTGTATTTGGCAATGCATTAATTTTTATACAATTAATGGTCTTTTTATTTAAAGATATTTTGAGGGGTAACAATATTATTATTCAAACACGTAATGACTATTATTATTATAGCTTTAAATGGGTTAATCAGATTTATTCTAAATTTCATTTTATTTATGATGTAAGAGGATTAGGAGTTGAAGAACAAATTTTAAGTAATAATTTATCAAATAACAATTATAATTTTAAAAAGGGTAAATATTTAAAAGCATTCTTAAAATTTGCAAGTCATATTTTGTGTGTGTCAAATAGGCTAAAAGAATATTTATTAATTAACAATAATAGTTTAAATAAAAATAAAATAACTGTAATACCTGGATGTGCAGATGCAAACAGTTTTTATTTTGATAATACTGCCAGAAAACTGATTAGAAAACAACTAAATTTAGAAAATAGTAATGTTATAATATACTCTGGAGGGTTGGATAAGAAATGGCAGATTCCTGATAAACTTTTTGGGTATGTGTGTAACTTACAAATTAATTTCTCCAATATATTTTTTATTTGTCTTACTCCAAATACTGATATTGCTCATAAGAAAGCTGATAAATTCAAAATTTCTTCTGATAAAATATTTATTAAATATGTTTCTTGTAATAAATTAAACGACTATTTATCTGCTGCTGATTTTGGACTACTTTTGAGGGAGAATAGTATTGTTAATAATGTTGCTTCTCCAACTAAATTTGCTGAATATTTAATGGCAGGTTTACCGGTCATTATTTCAAAAGGAATTGGCGATTTTTCTGAATTTGTAAGATTCAAAAATGCGGGAATATGTATTGATTCTCCTTTTGATAAAGGTAGCGAATTACTTTATAAGGAATTTTTTAAAAAAGAATATGATAGAGATATAATATCTAAAATTGGGGAGGGATATTTTTCTAAGCAAAGACATCTATCTAAAATATTACGTATATATGAAAATATATTAAATTATGATAAAGATTGATTATATATAAAAAATATTTTTATTCAACCAAAAAGAGAATAATGTAAGAAAACTATGGTTAAATATTATAACACAATAATAAACTTAGGATTATATTCAAATGTTAACCGACTAAAGCACAAAATGGAATTACTGTTTTATAATATTGATTTAAAAAATAAAAATGTTTTAGATATAGGTGGTGGAAATGGTTTATTAAGTTTTTATATTGCCTCCCAACAAGCAAATAATGTAGTTTGTCTTGAGCCAGAGTTAGATGGAAGTTCAGGGAATAATAAAAATACTTTTAACAAAATAGCAAGTATTTTGAAATATTACAACATAACTTTTTTTAATAGTACATTTCAAGAATTCAAGTCATTAGATAAATTTGATATTGTAATTTTATATAATTCAATAAATCACTTAAATGAAAATGCATGTATTAATTTAAAAAAAGAAGACAATGCAAGAAAAATATATAATAAATACTTTAGAAAATTATATAAAATTACTGCTGATAATGCTACAATAATTATATGTGATTGTTCAAATAGAAATTTTTTTAATGATATTGGATTAATGAATCCCCTGGCAAAAAATATTGAGTGGGGAAAACATCAAAATCCACATATTTGGTTAAAACTACTTGAAGAAGAAGGTTTTGAGAAAGTGCTATTAAAATATTCTTCTTTCAATAGATTGGGGAAATTGGGCAATTTATTTTTTGGTAATAAATATTTTTCATATTTCTTAAATAGCCATTTCTGCTTATATGTAAGAAAAATAAAATGTTAAATTAATATTTTTCAACTTTTGAATTTTGGGTAAAAAAGATTTTCTATTTAATATATGAAAATCCTGTTTTTTATTGAAAGTCTATCCTCAGGCGGAAAAGAGCGAAGGCTTGTAGAATTAATCAAAGGATTAAAGAAATATCCTGATATTGAATGTGAATTGGTGTTAACCAGAAAAGATATTCATTACAAAGATATTTTTTCAACAGGCGTTAAAATTCATTTCTTTTTAAGAAAATATCTTAAGAAAGATCCCAGATTGTTTTTCCTGTTTTATAAAATATGTAAAAGATACAATCCTGATATTATTCATGTATGGGGCAATATGGTAGCGATTTATGTCATTCCGGCAAAAGTTTTGTTAAAAATACCTATGATAAATAATCAAATAACTAATGCCCAGGATAATGTAAATAAAGGAATATTAAGCCATAAATTAACATTTAATTTTTCAGATTTAATTATATCTAATAGCATAGCTGGTTTAAAAACATATTCTGCCCCTGAAAAAAAAAGTGTAGTTGTTTATAATGGTTTTGATTTTTCCAGATTGGTAAACTTAGAAAATAAAGAGAATGTTAGGACGAGATTTAAAATAAATACCGTAAAAGTTGTTGGAATGGTTGCTAATTTTACTGATAAGAAAGATTATAATACATACATCATTGCTTCAAAACAAATTGCAAAAAAAAGACAAAATGTTACCTTTTTAGCAGTTGGAAATGGTGTAAATTTTGAGCACTTTAAAAATAAAATTAATAATTACGATAAAATTAAGTTAATTGGAAGCCAAAAAAGAATTGAGAGTATTATAAATACTTTTGATATTTGTGTTCTCTCAACATATACCGAAAGTTGTTCTAATTCAATTATGGAATACATGGCTCTGGGTAAACCTGTAATAGCCACTGATGGCGGAGGAACTAAAGAACTCATTATTGATGGAAAAACTGGATATTTAGTAAAAGTAAGGGAACCGGAAGAATTGGCTGAAAAAATTGAACTACTGTTAGATAATAAGGAAATGGCAATAAATATGGGGAAAGCCGGGAAAAAAAGAATTGAAAAGGAATTCAGCTTAAACAAAATGATAAAGTCTTATTACAAATTATTTCAAAAATATTAATGTGAATTGCAAGTTTTATTCAAAATTATAAACTTCCTGCTTTTTTGAATAATTCACAAGCAAACTTTAAATATTAACTTTTCTAATGCCTCACCGCTTATATTAATTATCTCTTTAATCATACGATTTCAATAAAATATTGCATGAAAATTTTATTTGTTTGTAGTGGCAATAATAAATTTGGTATTTCACCTATTGTAAAAAATCAGGGAGAATCTTTAAAAGAAAATGGAATTCATTTGGATTATTTTACAATCACTGGTAAGGGAATAAAAGGATATTTTAAAAACATTTTTTATTTAAAAAAATATATTAAAAAAAACTCTTATAATATTATTCATGCACATTATTTATTATCTGCAATTGTTGCTTCTTTGGCAGGAGCAAAACCATTGGTTGTTTCATTAATGGGGAGTGATGTAAAATCCAGCCTGTTTTTTAGATTTATTATTAGGTTCTTCCATAGTTTTTTCTGGTCTATAACAATAGTGAAATCAAAAGAGATGAAATATTCCCTGAGAATAAAGGGAGTAAAAGTTGTTCCAAATGGAGTTGATTTTAATAAGTTTAAACCGATTGATAAAAAAGAAGCTGTAAAAGAAAGAGGTTGGGACTTATCCCAAAAGCATGTTTTGTTTGCAGCAAATCCTATAAGAACAGTGAAAAATTTCAAACTTGCAAAAAAAGCTGTTGATTTACTGGTTGATAAAAAAATTGAATTACATTACTTAGAAAACATCCCCAATAATAAAGTGCCATATTATTATAACGCATCAGATGTTGTTCTTTTAACTAGTTTATGGGAAGGAAGTCCTAATGTAATTAAAGAAGCTATGGCAAGTAATATCCCAATTGTTTCTACAGATGTTGGTGATGTTAGAGAAATTATTGGCGAGACACAAGGATCGTATATTTGTTCTTTTGATCCAACGGATGTAGCTGAAAAAATAGATTTGGCTTTTCAATTTTTGGGGAAAACAAAAGGTCGAAAAAGAATAAAAGAATTGGGTTTAGATGATAGAATAATAGCAAATAAGCTTATTGAAATATACAAAACACTTATTAAATAAGAATGCAATTTTATTATTTCACAAATGAGGTAGAACAATGAGAATTCTAATAGATATAGGTCATCCTGCTCATGTGCATTACTTCAAGAATTTTATAAAAATAATGCATGGGAAAGGGCATAAGTTTTTAATTATTGCACGTGATAAAGAAATTACTTTTGAATTATTGGAGTACTACGGACTAAAATTTTTTAATAGAGGTAAAGGTGGAAAATCTCTTTTGCAAAAATTTTTTTACTTACCAAAAGCTATTTTATTTATTTACAAACATGCTAAAAGATACAAGACTGATTTATTATTAAGTTTTGCTTCCCCTTATGCTGCTCATGTTGCAATATTAATCAGAAAACCACATATTGCATTTGACGACACAGAGCATGCGAAACTTGGACATTTAATATATGTCCCTTTTACAGATGTCATCTGTACACCTACTTGCTTTCAAAAGGATTTTGGGAAAAAACACATTCGCTTTAATGGATATATGGAACTATCATACTTACATACAAATTATTTCATCCCAAATTCTTCAATTATAGATTTGCTTGATATTGAAAAAGATGAAAAATATGTAATTATGCGTTTTGTTTCGTGGAATGCCAGTCATGATATTGGCCATTCTGGTTTATCGTTAGAAATGAAGAGAAAATTAGCTAAAAAGCTTTCTAAATATACAAAGGTTTTTATCTCCTCAGAAAGTGAACTGCCAGAAAATTTAAAACAATATCAAATAAAAATTCCCCCGGAAAGAATGCATGATGCTTTGGCTTCTGCAGCATTATTTGTGGGTGAAGGCGCTACAATGGCATCTGAATGTGCAATGTTAGGAACCCCAGCAATATATGTTAATAGTTTAACAACTGGAACATTAGAAGATCAGGAAAAACATGGATTGCTTTTTGGTTTTAGAAATTCAAAAAGTGTTTTAGAAAAGACTTTGGAATTATTAAATACTCCAAATCTTAAACAAGAATTTCAAAACCGCCGACAGCGAATGCTTAGAGATAAAATTGATTTAATTTCTTTTATGGTTTGGTTTATTGAAAATTATCCGGATAGTGTAAAGATTATGAAAGAAAACCCCGATTACCAGTATAGGTTTTAATGAATTTGTATTGCAAGGGAGAATGGGAAGGATGTGGGGAAGTGGATGTTGATAAAAATAAGGCAGAGGGCGGAAGGAAATTCGCATAATTCGCGCAATTCGTCTTAATTCGTGTAATTCGTTTTTAATTTATACATTTGTAATACTAACTTAAGGATAATTTTAATTAACCGGGAAAGTTGTACATCAATGCAACCCATTTCCCACTTTTTTAGTCTTATCCTTTACAACAGTACTGCTTATGATGAAAAAGACATATATTTTTCTACTAGTTCTGCTTATTCCGACTTATTTGTTTGGAGAAGGTGGGGATGGTACAAGTGGCGATCCTTACTACGGTACAATTTCTACTTCTGTAACCTGGAACTCTGGTGAATATACAGACGGAAAAGTGTATGTGGGGACCAGTGGAACTAACGACCTTACAATAGGAACAGATGGACATCTAACAATTAACAATGGTGTTACTGTGATTTTTACTCAACCTTCTTCTGATCTTATAATAACCTTGACAGGCAGATTAACAGTGAATGGAACCAGCCCTAATATGGTCACTTTTACTAAAGCTACTGGTAATTCCTACTGGGGACATATCTCATTTCAAAATATGGGATTAGCCGGTGCATCACTCATTAATTATTCCATTATTGAGCTTGGGGATGTATCCGGAAATTCTGGAATAGCAGGTGTAGGTGGCGCTATACATGTCGATTTCAGTAACCTTACTATTTCAAATTCAATAATAAGAGATAATGAAGCTACGTGGGGGGGGGGTATTTTTGTTAATGCAAATAAAAGTCCCACAATATCCAATTGTTTAATAAAAGGTAATGATTCTGATCATGCCGGTGGTGGTATATATTTCTGGAATGGAGCCGGATCGGTTGTTGAGAATTGTATTTTTGATGCCAACAGGTGTAATGAGACCTCGGAAATAACCTATACCGGTGGAGGGATATGTAGTCAAACCGGAACCAGTATTAAAGTATTAAATTGCACTTTTGTTAATAATACTTCAAATCAAACTAACGGGCAAAGTATTATACTTCATTCCTCAAACTCTGCAAGAGTTATCAACTGCATTGTATGGGGATCTGGAAACGAAATCTACTTAACCGGCACCAATACTTACACAATTGTTAATTGTGCTGTTGAAGGAACCGGGGCTTCAAGTTATGTTAATAGTATTGATCTAAATTCTTCAAATTCAGCATCTGACGGGCCTAATTTTGTTGCAACTGACGGGTCTGACTGGTCAATAAAATTTATTTCCCCCTGCCGTGATATTGGAACAGATACATATACAGGTGTTACTATACCCTCTACCGATTATGACGGGAATAACAGGATCGGAACAACCGATATTGGTGCCTATGAAGTTCAATACAGCAGATGGAAAACAGATGCATCGTCTCCAACTAACTGGACTAACACGGGTAATTGGGAAGAGGGTTTTGAGCCCGATCATAGTGGTACTACAGGTGATGTTGCAATTCCTGCTCTTTCAAATGACACCTATGCACCGGATATTTCCGGTTCAGTTACAATTGCCTCTGGAGAATCAATGATCCTTGAACCGGGTTCTAAAGCAACATTTGGATCAATAACAAATAGCGGAACACTAAGACTTGAGTCAGATGCCGACAGCACAAGCTCATTGATTATAGGTGGTGAAGGCGTTAATGCAAATGTAGAGCTATTTCTTACCGGAGGTGAAGCCGGAACCGGTAATTACAGATGGCATTATATCTCATCCCCCTTTTATACTTCACCCTCAATTACCCCATTCACTGCTGTAACTCTGAATCTTGCTCAGTTCATTCAGAGTTTATACTCGTCAACAACCCAAGCCTGGGTAGCTTATGATGGCTATAATTACGCAACCGGAATGGGCGGAACAACGTTTAGCTCTCTTAGTCCAGGTAAAGGATATAATTTTTATGATAATGTAAATAATGAAATCACGATTTCAGGTCAGTTAAGTTACGATAATCTTGCAGTTGGTTTGAGTTTCGGTGATAATGGGGCGGACTATAGTGGGTTTAACCTTATTGGAAATCCATTTCCGGCAGGGCTTGACTGGGATGATATAATAGATGGAACATACTTTACCTATCCGTCTAGTACAAGTAAGGGTCTTTATTTTACAAGAAATAATGTTCAATGCAGCTATATTGGAGGTGTGGGAACCCCCAGTGATGTTTCAGGAATAATCCCGCCTATGCAGGGATTCTTTGTGAAAACATATAGCACCGGTAACACTATAACCCTGCCTGCTGCCGCAAGAACTCATAATAGTATTCACGCCAGATATAAAGGAAAATCAGAAATTCCGCTTGTCCGCCTTTCAATATTACAATTTGTTCCATCTGTCGTCGTGATTGGTCCTCAATTAACAACTAATGATTCTCTTATAAATGATGAGACTGTTGTCAGATTTGCTGAACAGGCAAACCCGGGGCTCGATTACGATTTTGATGCAGTAAAAATGTTTCTCTCTGATACCATATTATCAATATATTCATATAACGGTGAAACCAAATATGCTATTAACGGTTTACCGTTCCCTGAAGGCAATACCGAAATACCATTAGCTGTAACTATTATCGAAGGAGGCGATCAAATTACTATCTCAGCTATCCAAATTCAGGGGCTGGACAACTATCAGGCAACCTTAAAGGACCTGGTAACAGGTTTTAATGTTGATCTTAAAACAGCAGATTTGATTTTTACAGCTCCACCAGGAACATATACTAACAGGTTCCTGCTTACTATTAGCGGTACAACAGGAATCGAAGATATTCATGATTTACCCGGTTTCTTTAATGTTTTCGCTGCAAATAATCAGCTCAATATCAAAACCTTGTCTGATGTCTGGAATGGAAAGAGCGGTACAGTTAGGATTTTTGACCTAACCGGCAGAACCGTAAGTGAGATTCATAATAAAGAATTCTGGAAGAATTCAATCTTACAGGTGCCCGCTCCACCAGCAAAAGGGATCTATTTTGTTGAGATAAGTTCTGGTGTTATGAGGTATGTGGGGAAGGTTAGTGTAGTAAAATAAGAAGGTGAGAAGATGAGAAGGTGAGAGGGTGTGTTCGAATAAATAAGCATCCATTATTAATACAATAAATGGAAATTATTAAAAGCCATCGGGAGCTTAAAGTATACCAAAAAGCTTTTGACCAGGCAATGAAGATTTTCGAAATCACTAAAAAGTTTCCTAAGGAAGAAATATATTCACTGACAGATCAGATCAGAAGATCATCAAGGTCAGTTTGTAGTAATATTACCGAAGCATTCAGGCGAAGAAAATACCCAAAGTCTTTTTCATCAAAGCTAAACGAAAGTGAGGCAGAAGCCGCTGAAACACAAAATTGGCTGGATTTTGCGTTAGCATGCTCTTATATAAATGAGAAAACACACCAAGAGATTTGTAATACTTACGATGAAATTATTGGAATGTTGGTAAACATGCAAAAACATCCCGAGAAATGGGGAATTTAAAATCAATCTAATTTCCCCACTTTCCCATCTTCCCATTTTCTCATCTTCTCACATTCTCCTTTTCGCCTCTTCTCTTCATCGTCCATTCGCCTCTTCGCTCTTCCTACTCCCCTTTTATTCACTCATCTTTCACCATATACCTATAATAAAGTAGGATAAATATAATAGTACACCTATA
>SDBT01005058.1_pt1 | contig 22243 bp, 26 predicted proteins | sample 2277101 | NCBI WGS metagenome assembly SDBT01 (sample SAMN10404973, study PRJNA504765) | marine sediment metagenome | isolation source: marine sediment core GS10_PC15, 103 cmbsf | place: Arctic Ocean: Southern Knipovich Ridge | collected 2010 | reverse complement strand
TCCTGAGGTATTTTCATAGTAGGATCGTAATAGCCTAATTCCTCTGCTTTTTTGAGGAGTTTTTTAAAGATTTCGTCAAACTCCTCGGTATGGCCGATTGACTTAGAAATCGAGTGCCCAATTTCGTGAAAAAGAACGTAGCAGAGAATATTCAGGTTATAATACTCCCCGTTTTCGTCCCTGAGGCAAAGATAAACGTTCCGCTTGTTTATAGTATAAGATTTGTCCCCTCTGTAAATTCGGATTTGGGAGGCCGCCTCCGGGGCAACTTCTTGGGCGATCCTTTTGAGCTTCTGGATCATGGGGTCGTCCTGGGAGAAATAATCGCGGATCTGCCAGCTGATCACCAGCATGGCCAGCAGCAGAATAACGGAAATGATGACGATGCTTAGGACCTTCATCACTTTATATTCCGCGTTTATAAATTTAAAATCAAAAAAAGTCAATAAGAAAGCCCGGAAAGAGGAAAATGGACGCACAAAACACCGCGAGTTTCCGTTGCAAAGGGAAAGAGGTCCTAAGCGCCTACTCCGCGCTGCCCAAGAATATCGCCCTGCTCGAGAGGAGCATCTACAAGCTGGCGCCGGCCGAGGAGGGGTACCTGGAAATTTTATACCAGGTGTCCTATATGTTTTCGCGGGGGCAGAAAATTAAAGAGGTCATGTCCGAGCTTAGGGCCGGGCGTTTCGGCTACGATCACCGGGCCTACGACGACTGCCGTAAAAAACAAGAGGAGTACGACGATTATTTGGACAACCCGTTCCAGGTCGAACAAGGGATCATGCGTTGCGTCAAGTGCAGGAGCGAGCGCACTATGTCTTACTTGCGCCAGGACCGGGCGGCCGACGAGGGCACCTCGGTCTATTCGCAGTGTCTGGATTGCAAGCACAAGTGGAGGGAAAATAATTAAGCCTAGTATTTCACAATTTTTTAATTTCTTTAAAAAGAAATTAAAAAAATATATCTTTAAATAAATGGCAAGATCAAGATCACCGAGACGACGTTCGCGTCGACGTTCGCCCCGCAGGGCAAGTCGCTCACGAAGGCGCTCCCCTTGTCCCAGGGGGCAAATCATGCGTTCGGGATACAGGCGTAAGGCCTACACCCGCGCCGACGGAACCCGGGTCAGGTCGGCTCGTGTCAGGCGGGACTGCATCAAGGGCCGCGGTCTGCACCCCAGCAGGAAAGGCCCCAGGGTCATCCCCAAATTGAAAAAGGGTCTCTTGGAGAAATACGGCTATCACGGCCGCGAGCCTGTCGCCAAGCGACATACAGCTTTGAGAAAGGCTGAAAGGGCTTACGGGTCCACTAATCTGATCCGCAAACTCAACGCAATTTATGTTTTAAACAGGAACACCAGCCCTTCGCTCGCGGCCAAATTCAAAGCCGACGAAAATTGGGTCCGCAGGACCTTCGGGGAGGACGCAGGGGGGCGCCGCAGGTCGCGCCGCCGCAGCCCCCGCAAGAGGAGCCGCCGCAGGTCGCGCAGCCGAAACGGGCGCCGCCGAAGGTCGCGCAGCCGAAACGGGCGCCGCCGAAGGTCGCGCCGCCGCAGCCCCCGTAAGAGGAGGAGCCGCAGGTCGCGCAGCCGAAACGGGCGCCGCCGCAGAAGTCGTTTCAGCTTTAACGGAAACGGGATGTCGGACCAGGAGAGAAAGGCGCGCGCGTGCCGGGACAAGGGATTGATTTACGACACCGACACCGAAGAGTGCCGCCGCTCTCGCCGCAGGTAAACAAATTGTATAGAGTATAAAGGGGGGAACCCTTTATATTCTTTTTTCCTATTCTTCTTCGGTTCAACCCCCGGGGCTTTGTCCCAGCACGGGGTAGTCGTCCAAACTCAGAATGGGGACGGGCTCATTTTCTTCTAACGTAATTTCAATTTCTTCGGTTTCTTCGGCCCCGACCGAGCCTGTAATTTCTTCGCGGGTGCTTTGCCTCTCTTCCAGCTTCAGCCGCTTGATCATGCGGTTCAGGGAGGTGGGATTTTCGTATTCCATGGCCTCCGTGACTGTTTTCAGACTTACCTTATTTTTCTTAGTATTTTCCTGATACCACTGCTGGCATTTTTTCATGACCTGAAACTCCTCTTGCGGGACCACAATTTTTTCTTTTTTTATGTAGCGCCTGACGTAGGCGGTATAAATATCGCGCGCGATATTTTCCAGGGCCTGGTCGTAATCCTTAAAATCCGGGATGTGCTCCGGGTACAACTCGCCGAAATCCTTCCATTTGTCCCCGTCCGAGCGAATCTGCAGATAGCGGAACTTGATGCTCTGCTCGTTCCCGCGCAGGTCGAAAAGATAAAAATACCTCGGCTCCAAGATCTTGATCAGCTGCCTCTTGGCCCCAAAAATAATTATTCCCTGATATTCATCCGGGTCTACCTTCCTCATTTCATTTTCAAGCTCTTCGAAGGTCTGAAAATTGTATTCTTCGGGGTGGGGGATGATTATCTCTTCGTCCAAGGAAAAAACGTCGGAAGGAAAGTTTTCATAGGTGCCCACGTGGTAAACGGTGGGTTTTTCGGGGGCCTTGCACACCACCCGGTTCTCTTTGTTGGGCAATACCAAGAACATGTAACTTTTAAGGGGGTCCAACTTGGAGAAAAAGAAATCCTTGACCTGCTCGTCGCTCTGGCCGTGGAGCCAATATTCTTCTCGGAGCGCGTCTATGAACATTTGACCAAAGGACGCACTGCTGGACCACTTGCTTTTAAAGGCGTCCAACTTCCTGTGCGTGCTGAGGTACCACCCCCCGCCAAAACAGAAGACTCTCACCAGGCTTCCTTCGTAGGATCGAAAGAAGCGGGTCTCCTTCAGGAGTTCGGGGTCATTGAAGATGGGTTTAACGAAACGGGTCATGGCTTCCATGTCCCCGAGTGAATATTCGTCGGTGTAGGGAAAGGTCTTCAGGATCAGGCTGTCTCCCTTGAAGACTAAACCCCGCGCCCTTTTAACCTGCAACGGAGAGGTGTTATCACATTTAGTGTAACAAAATAAATCGAGCCCACTTTTAGCGTCAGAATCTGCCAGAACTATTTGTTTGTTCCTTTCGAGTTTGGATCGATAGGAAACTTTCTTCTTAGTTTTATTAACCTGCTGAGGAGGCCTAAAATGATTCTCTTTTTCTCCCTTTGATTTAGAGGGAATATTCTTTTTTTTGAAAACCGTGGTGCCGTCGGCGCGGACGTGGTAGCCACCGGCCTTAGCATTTTTAGGGGTAGGGGATCGTTTCTGCATCTTAGTTTATTTTATAATGGCACTTATTTCCTTAATTAAGTTTTAAAGAAGTATTTCGATTTTAATTTTTCCCATTTACGCGGCCGAATTTTCCCTTTCGCGTTCCCTCTGCAGACCCACAGTGGTAGCGGCCAAAATAATCGTGAAAAACACTCCTGTAAAAGTAATAGAACACGCTAAGAATACCCAGTAAATACACTTCCTGATATTCACATACCCTCTGAACTGGCGGTCGGTCGGAAAATCCAGGTATTGGCAGCCGGTCACACACCCCTTTTCATTAACCTAAGCAGCGAAAAATGCTCGGTCGATTCCCAAGTCTCCTCACAGCCTAGGTAGCTGATATTAAATTGAGGAAATTGGGAGGCATCCGGCAGGGAATCTGCAATACTTTTTTCGGCGCACTTGGCCGAGTCCGATTTCATATTTACATTAAAAGATTCTAAAGTTACCTTCTTCGTCCTTTCGGTATCCCCTCTTTTCAAAACAACTTCTAGAACTGGGTAAATAACTTCGTATTTACCCGACGGTCCGCAAGCCATAATACAGTCTGTCCGAAGACCGGCGCTATTTTCATACTCGGCTCTAAAGTTGTAATAGGACCCTTTTGTGCGAGTCGACCGGGATTATGCTGTCGTGCTGCGATAATTTACAGTTGCAGGTGTACCAGCTATCGTAATTATCCATTTTGATTCCTAAAAAAATGCTCAGGCCGACCAGTGAGAAAAACAAGAGGCACGAGCCGCAGAGAAATTTGACCAAACAATTTTGGTTCATCCTTTTTTTTATAACTTTTCTTCTTAAATAAATGGAAATTTATTGCGGAAATAACGCGCTGGATCCCGGCCTGATCGGCGGAGACAAAACAGAGGGAACGCCCTACGAGTGTTTTCGCAAAGGTATAGGAGTGGGCATGAACCTGCCTCCCGAAGAAGGGGACTACGCTCCCCTCTACGACTCAGATATTTTTTGTGGGAAGGAATTTAAGGCGGGGCAGAGGCGACGTTATCGCCGACCGGGATATCCGTATGAGTGCTTGCAAAAGGGGGTCGGCGTCGGTAAAGGCCTGGGCGGAAATGGAAGGGGAGCGCCGCCCGAAGAAGGTTTCAGTTTCATGGGATCCAATCCCTCCTTTGGTTTTTCAAATAAAGGCGGGAAGGGGAAGTACGCCTTAGTATTGGCCGGAAGTTTGGCCCTCGCTTTTGGAATTTCTTTCGCGCTGCTTTGGGGCTTAAAGCCTAAATTTGTCCAGAAAAAAGATAAGAGATCGACCTTAAAAATTACTTTATACGGCTTACTTTTTGCAGCTGCAGCATCCCTGGTCGCCACGGCGCTTTTCTTTTTTTGGGCCCGTAACTAAACGCCTAAGAAAAAAATAGAATTTAATAAATGAAGAAGTTCACCGTTTTCATAATTATTTGTTTGGTCCTTCTATTTGCGGCCGCGCTGTGCTGGGAAATCAAGGACATTGTGCGGATCGGCAACAAGCGAAACGTTTACGACATAACTGACCCCGAAGAAAAGGAGAAAGAATACATATTCTACTCCACCTTCAACTACGAGAACGCAGTTACCTGGCGCTTCCTTTACATCTCCGCCTTCGTCGGGGCGATCATGATTTACTACATCCTCAACGCGTCCGGAAATAAGATTTCGGCCGAAATGGCCTTGATCCTTCTTTTTATTATCTTTTTTGTACTTTACTTTATGGACAACTTCCGCTCCTTTCATATTTGGCGCGTCCAGGCCAGCAAGATAAGGCCGCGAGACGTACTTTAAGGCGAAATTAACTTTTTTTTACTTTGGGCCTAAATATCACATAAACCGCCCCCAAAATTAAGAGCAGAGCCAGTACGACCAGTATGGGCTTAGCCGGAAAACCCACGTAGTAGGCGTACCCCTCGTTAATTCTCAGCCCGGCAGTTATCACGCTTTGGGGGAACGGGTACCCAGTTTCTTGATAAAAGAGAGAGGGGTGGACGGCGAATGACTCCAAAGTATCGTCATCTCGGAGAGCATAGTCGAGGGGGGACTCGGGGTCGTATTGGATATTTTTAAGTTTTTCCAAGGCCCTTCGGTTCAAGGCGTAGGCGTGGGTGCAAAGGCCTTTTATTCTATAAATATTCTTCACTTCAGTTGGGTGCTGAAAGTAACCAAAAATATTGGGCACCGCTCCCAAGTAGAAAAGGTCCCAATCGTAGGTGTCCATAAAATCAGTGCAGCGCCTTACTTTTTCGGGAGTTATCTCAGAGGCGGGTATAATGTCGTCTTCGAAAATCAAAATTTTTTGGAAACCTTGATCTAAAGCTAAATTATAAAGGGCCCGGTGAGAGGCCAAGCAGCCTCGATTGCCGACGGTGTCCGGGATGGCTTTAAAAAAGGTAACTGGTATCTGAAAATGCTCGAAAATAGCTCGGGAGTTCCTGCGCCTCTTTACGTCCCTTTCCAGGTTTATACAGTAAATAGCATCAAAAAAATTCCAAGGGTTCATTTATTGAAGGTCAAAGGAAAATAAAAACTATTTTAAAGGGGAGCCCCTTTAAAATATCTCGATCAGTCGTCGAATAAGGAGGGGAGGCAGTCGTCGTCGGACGCTATTCCCAGGTCGTACTCGGGCTCGGCGTACGGCACGAAAGGTGTCCCGTCGGAGTGGGTCATTTGGGTCGGCGTATTATTCATTGCCGCCAGGGATTTAGCGGCGGCCAGCTGCCCTCTTAGGTTATCGAGCACGCCGTTCAGATATCCCTGAATCAGGCATTCCACGAGCGGGTTGGCTCTGCTCCTGATTTTTTCTTTAGTTTCTTCGTCCATTTAAAATCAGCTTTCTTTTTTTTAAGTTATTTTCTTTTTTTCTGGCCGCCAAAAATGGCTATGACGATGATGGTTAAAACCAGGGCCAGAACTACGGCTCCGATGCCAAAGGCGATATAAAAAGACCAGGGGTGGGCTTGTTCGTAGGGCCGGTAAATATTACCGTTGCCGTCGCTATCCCCGTTACCGTTATCCCCGTTATCGTAACCCTCCACGAAAATAGGCGGTGGCGCGATCCGCCTTTGGTATTGGAGAGTTCTTCCTCGGGCCAATTTAGCCCTTTTTAAACACTCCATGCAATTTTGACCGCAGGGCGTGGGCACGATATCCCACACGTTGTCGAGCCCGGCCACGCTGGCGCATTTTTCAAAGCAACAGCTGTTCACGCTGTTGAGGTCGTACATTCCATATTTATCGACGCAAGATTGACAAGGTTCGTCCATTTTATTTCTAAGTAATTATTTGATTTTTCAATTTATTTATTGTAGAAATAAATTATGCCCCTCTTGGTGGGATCGGGATCATAATTTAGCATGTCGTGAAAGCTGCCGATCCTCCTGATCTGCAAGGTGACGTCGTTATATTTATACCAAAGCGGCTCTTGGCTCCCCGGAGGCTGGTATTTAAAATACACCAGATAGTGGCCCGAATCTATGCTTCCTACGTGGATGACCACGGCGTAGAGCTTCAGAACTTTGTCCCCTATCTTCATGGCCTCGTTGGGGTGGATCGGTTTTACCAGAACCCGGTTGGTTATGGGGTCGGCCCGCTGGACAAAAAAAGAGTAAAAATCGGGCACCGAGAGGACTTCCTCTTTGGTGAGCTTTCTGACGAAGGTCTGCCCGTTGAATCTCAACGGGTCGTCGGGGTAAACGTCGGTCCGCTTGAGCAGGAAATTGGAAAGAAAGTAATTGGCCGGGGCCTCGGCCAGGGCAAAACTGTCGATGAAATTAACCAAACTACTCCGAGCGTCGGTTCGAGTCGAAGTGACGGTCAGGGGCGGGCGCTCCCCGGCGTCGTTGGTCCCATACGTCGTCGTTTTAACCACGGCTCCGGTCACGTCGAATATTTCCATCAGGAACATGTAAAATTCTCCCGCGTCGTGCTCCTCGACCCCCGCGAACGTCGGACCGCGCGGCGGGATATTTCTAAGCAGGAGCCGGAAATCGGCGCAGGTGTCCACCTCGCCGGTGCCTTGAATCGAGCGCTGTATTCGGACCAGCTCCTCTTGCAACCCTTTGACGGGGCCCTCCACCTTTTTTTGCAATATTTTCTCTTGGAGCACGGGAAGTTTTGGGTACAGCAGGGAGAAAAGAACCGAATCCATATAGCAGCTGGAGCCCAGGTTGAGCAGGCCCCTGAAAGGCAGGATGGGCGCCAGCAGTTCTAGCACCCTCCTCCCCTCTATCATCTCCATGGCCCGCTTGAGCGAAATTTCATTTTGGTACCCGGTTCCCCAGAAATTGATGTCGATTCCAACGGCAGAGGCGGCTAGGATCTGCAGGGTGTACATAAATACCGGCGAGTTGTTAAAAACTCCCGACCCAAGCGGTCCCGAATTTACGGTTTGAGCCCCTAGGATTTTAGCCATCATAAACCCAGAATAACAGCGGTTGAAAACTAAGACCAGCTCCTTCTCTCCGTACCGGTTGAAGGGCCTTTGGCCTCCGCGGGAGTGGTCCACGGCGGCCACCGCGATAAAGTTTTTAAGTTCAACCGCGGTGGCCTTTTCCACCCCTGAAATTATATCCCAGCAGCTCTTACCGGAGATGCCCTTGCGTCCGTACCAGGAATCCGGGAGGTTCAGGCTCCGCAAAAGATTAGTCATTACGATGGCCCCATTATGGGGAATTTTATAGCCCTGGTTGGAAAAATAAAGGAGCTCGGGGAATTTGACGGCTAGGATCTCCTCCTGCACGAATCCCGCTCCCAGCGCCCCTCCGCCGAGATTGGCGCTGGCAAAGTCGACCCACCAATCTCCTCGGCCGAAGTTGTACATTTCTTTTTTATAGGTAACGCCGATCTTTTTTAAACGGTCGTATTCGCCCTCTCGCAAGATTTGCATTATTTCTTTCTCTTGCCCCAATCCTTGGAACTTTAATACCGGGAAGGCCACCTGAATCTCGGGGTAGTTTTCGGTTTCTGGCAGGAGGGCCTTGTAAGAGCCCACGGCTTCTTCGATCAGGCACTTTTTCCACTCGGGAGCTTTGGAAAGGGCGATGTTACTTATTTTTTTACCAATTTCTTTTCTAGTATAAGTGTGGGTTATGTCCCAGCGATATTTTACAAACTCGAGATTTGGAGAAATATAATTCTGCGTTTGCAACCAGGAAGAAAAAACATCCCAGGCCACCCCCTTTTTGAACCCGTAGTCGAAAATATCTTGACATAGGGTAAGAATAAATAAGCTGGAAAAATAGTCCTCTTGCAAGGCCACTAGCGAGTCCAAGATCCTAAGGGCCAGGTCAAAAGGAGGGCGCTCGGCTTTAACCTTGACCAGCCCGGTCCGGGTGATTTGCCAGCCAAAAAGTAGAAGGGTCCGGTATATATTCATATAAAGCTCCTTTTGATTTTTAACTCCCCGCCCGTCGATCACCGACTCGGGGGAAGGAAAAAATTTTGAGGGATTCTCGCGAAGCAATGAGATAAAATCTTCATTGGGTCTCCGGCGCCGGCTTATAATTGTCTCCGATTTTTCCATTTATATTAGACAACTTTTATAAATGTTCCATGTTTCTTTAAAAAATCGATTTTAACAGGTTAAAATCGAAATTAAAAATTAACTAAATAAAAGGAACCAACTATTAATAATGGGAGAAATTATTTACCAATCTTTTTTCAAAACTGATAAACCTTACGGTTGGGGATCTAATTTTTATAAACTCGAACGCGGTCTAAGGGTCGACGGGGAAAGGTGGAACGATTCGGAGGCCTACTTTCAAGCGATGAAATTTAGGGGCCCGCGAGCCAGCGTCCGAAGTCTAGAATATTCAAAACTAATTCTCAAGTCAGATTCTCCTATGAAATCCAAAGCTTTAGGAACCCAGAAAAAAATGACCCGTTTCTTCGCTAAATTGTTGCTAAATAAAAAAAGTGACCGGCGGCTGGTTAACGATTTGATCGATGAATACGGAGACGTCAAGATCAGGGGGGATTGGGAGGGCGTAAAAATTGAGGTCATGACCAACGCGCTGATTTACAAATTTATGCAATACCCCCGGCTCCGGGCGGAATTAAAATCCATCCCCGACAATATGATTTTGGTGGAGCACAGCAACAGGGACCGGGTCTGGGGCGACGGAGGGGACGGGGGGACGGGGGAAAAAGGGACCAATTATCTGGGAAAAATTCTGACCGCCCTCGCTTGGGTTTTGAAATACGGCTCGTGTGAGGAAATGCCTTCTGGCCTTAAGAAAAAGCTGAAAATACAAACATAGAAAATCCAAATTAAAGAGAGGGGCGCCGAAATAAATGAGCGAAATTAAATATCAACTCTTCTACAAGGTGGACGAACCCTATGGGTGGTGTTCCAATTTTTACCAGCTTGAAAAAGGCTTAGATATCGACGGCGAAAAATGGAGCGACGTTGAGTCTTATTTTCAAGCGATGAAATTTAGGAAGTCGGGCCTCTTGAGGGGATTTAGGTCCCTGGATTATTCCCTCTTAATTCGCCGGGCCGATTCCCCCTCAAGGCCGCAGTGGAAATTCACCAGATTGAATAAAAGAACACTTTTAAAGCCGGATCCGGCTTTAAAAGTAATGTAATTATTTCCGCTCGAAGAATTTCCGGCACTGCCGGTAGCCCCGGGAAAAAAGATTTAGTTTCTCCTTATTTTCCACCATCAACTCAACCATTTGGGCGTCCGGGCGAACTATTTCGATGACATCACAGTTCGCGGGGGCGTGCGCCAGTTGATTTTTGACCAAGTGTATCGTGGGTATGAAAAGAAGGTGGTGAATAAAACTGGCGAGACTTTTCTCTTTTTCTTGAGTGAGTCCTAGGACGTTGGGCATCATATTGATGGCCAAAATCTTTTCCCCCGGCCGGTTGGCCAAATGAAGGGGGAAATTGTCGGCGAATCCCCCGTCAATATAGGTGGAGCCCATGTAGTGGAATTTTTCAAAAACCAAGGGCAGGTTGGAGCTCATTCTGATGGCTATCAGCGCTGGCATTTCCGGATAGGTGTCGGGGGAGAGATATTCCACTTTCCCCAGGGTAAGGTTGTAGGTGCAAAAAATCAATTTTTTCCCGTAAATTTTCCATATTTCCCCCAGGGTAAGATAACGCCCCACTTTTTCGATGGTCGCCCTTTCCATGTGCTTCAGCAAAATATCAAAAGAGAAAAAACCCTCCCCGTTGAGGACGTTGCTCAGATTATAATATTCGAACTCTTTTCCCACGTGGTTAACACAAATGTCCACCAAAACCTCCGTCGGGGAGAGGCCCAGGGCCAAGAAGTAACCGATAATGGCCCCAATAGAGGTCCCGATAAAGGTTTTAATTTGGTCGAGGTAAAAGTGGTCCTGTGCGTACTGCAGTGCGCCCAAGGCTATAAAGCCCTTGGAAGAGCCGCCAGAAATTACCAAGGTGGTGTAATTGGCGGGCTCTGATTTTTCGGCCGCGTTTATTCCTACTGTTAGGACGCTCTCCACCTTTGATTTTGTTTTTTCGGGCGGGTCGCACAAAGTACTATACTTAATTTGGGCTAGGCATGGGGGGGACTTTTTTTCTTTTTTAACCGCGGGGGAAACGACCGGGCTAAAAATACCCTCCGTGGCCAGCGGGACGCCGGGGGCGTCGCCCCGGCCCTCCTTAGTAGGAGTTTTCTCGGGGGCTTTCTCTAATTCCTCGGCGCGCCGGTCGTTACTTTCAGTTTCCGGTTGGCTCATTTTGTGGTGGGTTGGCTATTCTTTAAAATAATGTCTCCGGTCATTTTAGAGATTCAAGACCTTTTTAAATAAAAGTATGCAGATAATGGCTAAAACTACGATGGCGATAATCATGATCGTTTTATCCTGCTTGTAAAGCTTGCTGCAGATGGGACATTTTTCGATGTGACCACTAACGTCCAGGCAATTTCCCCAGCCTCCGGTAAAACCCTCCCTGATGACTTCTACCTCATGTTGTGCCCCGGCGAAGGGGTAGGGATTAATATCTTCGTCGAAGACTAGGCCCTCCCGGGTGTGATTCATAGGCGGAGGCATGGTACCCCGCCCGCCTTGAAAATTGCCCGGCTGAGGTTGGGGAAAGCCTTGCCCGGGCCCCAAGTGTAGGGGCCTCCCGGGCGGCAGTCTCATTCCGGGGGACGGCATGGGAGGGTGGTGGGGCCCCGGCCCGACCTTAGGCCCGTAAGCATTTCCGTAGCGATTATAACCCGTAGGAGCGCCGCCCATGCCCGACTCCGCGGGCGGCCGGTGACGATCGCGAATAAGCCCTGTGACATCGGGCCCCGGTTGTTGGTGGGGGTCGTACCCTCCGACCAATTCATCCAACTCGGGGAGATCGTCGATCATGGTAAATTGTTGTGGATAATTCATTTATTATCCGGGAAAAAAATACTATTTTAACAAAATAAATGAGCTTTGATTACTTAAAAGAAAAAAACCTTTATAAAAATGGCTAAGTTTGATTATAGTTTGAATAAAGTTCTTCCATTTAGGTCCCGGGCCTCCACGGGCCTTTTTTTAATCGGCCTGATTCCCCTCTGCTGGATATTCGAGATCGTCTTCACCCTCCTGTGGAGCCTGGGGCTGCTAATCGTGTTCAGGGAACTACTGGACGTGCGGTGGGATCCGGTCAAAGCTATGGTTTACGCCGTTCCTTTGGCTTTGACGCCCCTCTTAGTGCCTCGAGAAAAAATCATGACTGTGATAGTCTTCACGCAGACTTCCGACATTCTCCAGTTCCTGGGGGGCAAATTCAGCCGCTGGTTTTTCGGGCAAATTGTGAGGGTGTTGAGGATGGAGCTGGCTAATTTCAAGTTGCAATTTAAAAATTCGGACGTGGGCTTTAAGAGCCACAAAGAGTTGGCCGGGTTTTTGGAAAAAAGCGTAAAGGAGTTTTACCTTTTCGAGGCCAGCCCTAACAAAACCATTATAGGCTACGTGGTGGGGTATTGGGGGTGCCTAATAATTTTTACTTATATAACCTCGCTTTTGCCTTGGAAAGTTAACATGTTTTGGTTCGCCCTCGGGTGCGCCGGAGACCTTTTCGCTTCTTCAATTAAACGGGAGCGCGGGGTAAAAGATTTCTCCCGATTTCTGGGCGAACACGGGGGCGTGTTGGATCGATTCGACTCGAGCATAGCCGTGGTCCATTATTATTTCTGGAAGGAGCTCCTGTTGAAAACTCCTTTAACAAGTCTTCGGTGACCGGGCCGGGGCGAAAGATTAATTTTCATTTTTCGAAAAATGAAAATTACGGGCGGCCGCGTGCGGTTACGGATTCTTAGAGATAAATTATGTCTTCCTCCTTAACGACCTTCTCGTTTATCAGCAATTCATAGGCCGAGGTGAGATAGCTGTCTTTCTCTTTTAGCACCAGGGCGTACAGGATCTCTCGAAAATTACTGCCCTTAGTGGCAGCTTCTTTATCCACCTCTTTGAGCAGCTCCGACCTTTGCTGGTTAAATTTGACCTTGATTCCGGCTTTCTGGAGCTCTTTATATTTTTTACTCTTCTGAAAGGATCTAAATTCCTCCGGGTTTATTCCAGAAATGGAGAGCATTAACTTATCCTCCCCCTGGGGTATTTTAAATTCCAGGGCTTTCTTAAAGGTGGTGGCGATTATTTTTTTACGAGGCAATTTCAGGTCCACTTCTCGGCACTGGTATTGCCCCATTTCGAAATCGAGCACGGCTACGGTATTTTTTTCACTTTCGCCGAAAGCGTGCTGCATGGCTGAGCCGGTATAATACAGGTTTTTTTGCAGGTTGTCGCTAGAATGAATGTGACCGCTGACTACGCGGGGGTATTTTTCCGGCCACTTGTCCCCGTCCAAAGAGGTTATGGCCCCCATTTTACAGCCGTAAAATTCTTGGTGGGCGAAAATACAGCTGGCGCTTTCCCACGTGTTCCCTATAGTATCTAATGCCTCCCCAAAACGACTCGGGGGAACGTAGGGGACGAAAACAAAAAATTCCCCCTCGTTTTCGCAGGTCAGAACAGCGTCCACTATTTCCAACCCCTCCCACTCCTTAAGAATGTTCATCCAGTGGTTGGAATTTAGAAACTGGGAATTATTATAGAAATCGTGGTTGCCCACCAGAACATAAGTATAGGCAATCTCTCTCATGGCCAAAATAAATTCTTTGGCCTTATTCAAGGGTATGCTGTGTATTTTTTCGTGGGTGTCCAAGACGTCGCCCAAGATCACTATAAGATTGGGCTCCTCTTTCTGGGCCAGCTCCGTTATTCTTTGAATAAAAAGTTCCACTTCGGGTATATTGGTCACCTTAAAATGAACGTCACCGATCGCGAGTATCTTAACCATTTTTTTAATTATAATTTACTCCCCTTAAATTTGGTTTTATTTTTTAATTTTATAAGATGCTGGAAACCCTTGAAATTTTACAGTTTGATGAAAAATAAAAATTGACTCCTCCCTTTCCGTGGAAATACGGCGGAAATTAAAGATTTTTATTTCGGTTAATAAATGGAAGGTAGCAAAATTTATCTGATTATTTTAATTGCCGCTCTGATCCTGATCGCAGTTTATCTAGTGGTCCGCGGCCAAGGTAGAAGCCAGTCGGCCGGCCGAAATCAGTCGGCCGGCCGAAATCAGTCGGCTGACCTATTTTCTTGCATAAGCGGAAAATGCCTGGCAGATCCCAACGGGTACTATGAAGACCCCGCGTGCCAGAATGAGTGCATCGTAAGCGAAAAATTTCCCTCCCACGCCGCACACCACGGACCTCACCCGGCCGACGCCCCCGCCCACAGCCCGCACCGTCACGTCGCCCACCACCGACCCCATTCGGTGATAGAGGGACTAAACACGCCCGAAAGTACCACCGGAATGGAGGGGACGATCGACTACGGAATTTACGACGAAACTCCTTTCTACAACTATTCCGGCATGGATTACCAGGAATCTGACTATGGAATTAAATATTCGGAGCGCCCCCGCTACGTGCCTATGGGTTTCAGGACCCCCCACGCCATGACTGAAGTAAATCCCTTAATTATTCCCACCCCTTTTCCGGGCGCTCACCCGATGGAAGGTCCGGCCTATCTACATCCCAAGCGCGCGCCGGTCCATAGGAGGAGATAAATAAAAACATTTTTTTATTTATAGAAAAAGGCATAAATTAAGGTTATATAATGAGCAATAAGAAAAAAGAACCTTTTTGGAATAAGAAGTGGGGGAAAGATGAAGTTTGTCCCATAACGCAGGCCAGATTAAGACCGGGTCGAAACAAAGACGGGCTCCCCCATTGCATTTTTTTGCCGTGCGGCCACGGGTTTTATCGGCTGGCGCTGGCCAATTGGACGGAAACCAATTTAAGTTGCCCCACGTGCCGGAGAGATTTAACAAAAATCGCCGGGGAATTTAAGAAAGGTTTGGAACTTAAAGACTAATTTTAAACCGAAGTCCGGTTTAAAATTAACAATTTCAAAAATCTTTGATTCTCTCTATTTTAACGCTCTTCTTGTTAAGGTAAGGGCCTTTCATCGACTCCAGTATATCTTCCAGCACGCCGGACGAGGTGGGGTCCCGGGCGTCATTTAGAATTTGGTACATCTGGTCTTTTTTCTCCACCAATTTCTTCCGGCCGCGCACCTTCCTTTGACCGATGGTGACCGCCATATTTTTGTGTTTAAAACCCACCTCTCCCTCCCTTTCACAAAAATCATAAATTCTTTCCTCTGCTTTTTTCTTGTCCAAACGCAAGGCTTTGAGCATCTTGTTTAATCTCGTAATTTCCTGCTCCAGGTTCTGCAATTCTTCGACGTCGCCGTAAACTGACATTTTTTTACCATTGGCCCCCTACTTCTTTAAATCTAAAAGCGCCCGCCCCTTTCCCGGAATCATTCGTCGGGCGCATAATTTTCGTCGATAAAATTAGATAATTTATTACTTTTTATGTAATGAAAATAAATGAAATCGTACAAAATCCATCGTTGGGACGCGATCCTTCCCCCCAACTCTTCGAACTCCTTGCCCATGGTTTATATTTCGGCCGACCAAGAGCTCCTCAACTTCGCGCAAAAAAATAACTACAAATTTATGGTAGAAATCAGGGGGAGCGACAGTCTTTATGACAACCACGAAATGGTCGGAATCTTCGACTCGCTGCTGTTAGGGCCAAATTGCCACTCCCAGATTATTAAAGATAAAAACTGGTACACGATCAGCCTAAATTCTTATTTTTACACTTACCCCTCCGAGCTGGGGGAAATCGTGATTCTCGACCTTTCGCCCGCTCCCTCCCTTCCTCCGACGCCCTCTTCTCCGACGCCCTCTTCTGTGCCCCCCCAACAAGAAAGTTACAAACAATACTCGGGCGAGGACGGGGAAACGACGGATCAAAACACCGGGCTGGTGGGCATGAGCACTAACCAAATAGTGGCGCTGTTCCTTTTACTGGCCCTGGTTCTCTTAATTATCATCCTGATTTTCCACAAGTAGAGGTAAAGACTTCTGCTTAAATTTAAAAGAATGCTATAAATAAATGCGGGACCGTATTATTATTTTTATTTTTTCTTTGTTGCTCCTTTTCTTGAGCGCCTGGAACTATAGTATTTTTATTCGCGTTGGTAGAAACGCCTCTGAGGCCTGCCGTTTCTCTGAGGGCTTCGTTAGAACGGGGAAAAATATGGGTATTTTCTTTATAGCCGTCTCTTCTATTTTCGTGCTTTTTTCAGCCTGGGGAATCTACGCGGCGACTCCCGGAAAAAAAGGAAAGCGGCTCGGGCGCTAGCGGCTTTGCCGCTGTGGCGCCCTTTGGGCGCCGAAGGATATAATACATAAATGTATTATACCCCGAGGGGATATCTTAAGAAAGTCCGGAACTTTCGCAAATATATCCCAGGTTATTTTGCACATTGATTCCTAAAAATCTTTCGATAACCATACGGCAGTGTTGGTTGATAGACAACGCCTTCTGCTGGGCCAGCTCTTGTAGGCAGCGTGGGTAGATCCAACCGATCCCGTTGGCGTCGTTATCGGATATCTGAGTTTGAACCTCCACCGCTTGGTGGGGCAGCACCATACGAAAATAAGTGGCCCTGGTCCGGTAGTTGTTAAAACGGGGCGAGGCCCTCAGAACTTCGGGATCAATACTTATGCCCGTTTCTTCCTTCACTTCCCGAATGGCGCATTCCAAGTCAGTTTCTGAGGACTTCATGGTCCCTTTGGGGCAGCCCCACAAGTTGCCCTTTGATTGAACCAAGAGAATCTTGCCCCCCGGCTCTATTATAAAAATGCCCGCTTTTTTCCGGCTTCTTTTAACCACGATAAATGGCTGGCTTAAGGGCCGGTAGGGAAAGAATTTAAGCTGACAACAGCCCCGCAAACAATCGATGGTTTCTTCCATGAGATTCAGTCGTTATTTTAATTTTATTATTCCGGGCGCGAATCTTTTAATTTTATTTTAGGACGCGCAAATGTCTTTTTTCCGGGCTTTCACTTATAGAGCAGGTGGTGAACTGTCAGGGGCTCACGTCGGCCGATTCTGTTAGCTCGTCCGACGACCTGTACTTCGGTGTTAGTTTCCATCTTGTGGTAAAGAATCACGTCCGTGGCTTCTTGGAGGTTAAGCCCCGCGCCGTTGTGATTAGAGTTCAAAAGAAGAACATTAACTTCGCCGGCCTTAAATCGCTTCAGATTAGCCTCGATCGTTTTTCCGGAACCTTTGGCCTCGATAAAGGAAATGTTTTTAGTTTGAAGCGTGGCGACTATATTCTTAAAACTTTGATCGAAAGAGGAGAATATAATGAACCTCCCCTCAGGGGAGGTTCCTAAAATATCCAAAAGAACCTCCAATTTGTCCTGGCACACGCTCCTCCTTTCTACTTTTTCAGTCTCCACGTAGTAAATATTGCCGGTGTCAATCGCGGCCCGACAAACGGGGCAGCTGTCACTAAGTTTCAACCAGGTCAATAGACAGGTTCCGCAAAATAATTTTTCACAGGCCGGCTCCATCACCGGGTTTTTTAAGGGCTCGTAGCAAATAATGCAATCGGAGTCGAAAACCGCTTGCGCCTGAGTCTGAATTTCTTGCGTCTGTTTTTCTAACTTCCGGATGGTCTGAAGATATTTCTTCACCGTCTGAGGGTGCTTGCCGTCCGATATTTTGGTAATCTTTTCCTTCAATAGGAGCACCTTATTTTTTTTGGTCATTTTTAGAAGTTCAAAAAGATTGTCGGTGGGCTGCCCGCCCAGCGCCTCCAGGGCGCCGGTGATATCGCCGGCGGAAATCATTTGGGTGATCATCTCCGAGGCATAATTTTTGACAATGGTGAAGGTTTTGTTGGAGGCGTAGTACTCTTTGTGATCGACCCTAGGGGAACTGAAGGATATTTCCAAAAGCTCGTCCGAGTTTCGAATGGTCAACTTATTTATTAACCACCAGTCGTACTCGTAGCCGGTCAAAAAAGAAAACATAAAACTGGTGCTGCACTTGTTGTGAAACTGGTAGATCCTGCCCACCGTGGCGGTCATAAACCAGTAGAAACCGGCGATAACCTCGTGCATGCTCGGCACCCGGACGTTCCCCGGTTCGTCAAAAACGAACCGTTTCCAGGCCAGATTCCGATATTTGGCGATGAATATGTTAAAAAGCTTGGGAGTTACCACCACCACGTCGACGTTCTCCAGGCTTTTCTTAAGGCGGGAAACTTGGCTAACAATGAGGTATTTCAAATCGGTGTACGAGAGTTCTTCTTCCCACTGGAACGAGATGGAATCGGGGACCAAGATCAGGTTACAATTAATTTTTTGATAGAACTGCTTTTTTTTGACGATAATCAAGTTATTCTTCGAAAATTGGCCTAGCTGTTTGGTCCTGTACTTGAGGGAAAGGTCCCAGGGCAATTTGTCCCTGACCAGCAGCCCGATCACGGAGGCTGTTTTGCCGTATCCGGTTTTGTCGGCCAAAATGCCGAGGCGCGTCTTGATATAAGTGCGATCGTCCAATTTCACCCTTTGTTTTTGCTCTAATTCCTCCATGGTCGAAATGTTTTTAAGTTGGTGGGGGAACAGGCTTCTACGAAAATTAAGAGGTTGAAAGGCTTCCATTTTTAATTACCTCCTTTTTTCTTTAAAGCCTTGTTTATTAGGGCTGGAAAGAAATTTCAATAAAAAAGTCGAAGGAAATACAGTCTACAGGGAGGCCAGTTGCCAGAGGGACATAAGGCAGCCTCTGACGGCAAAGCCATTGGTGGGCGCGTTGGTGGTGCAACTAAAAACCAACAAGGTGGGGGGCGACTGGACCACGCCGGCCGATACGACAGTACCCGCAGCTGAGTTGTTGGCGATGGTTATTTGGCCCGGGAAGGGTAAAATATTAGACCAATTGGTCGGAGTGGGTTCGGTGCCCGGAAAGAGATTGTTATAATTTACGGAAACTTGACAGAGCCCGGGGCCCCCGGTCAAAGTCGCTTCCCAGGTCACCATCACGTGGATGGAATTACCCACCCTCATGTATGAACTTTGGATATTGGCAAAAGCCGTCATAGCCACCGGGAGCCCCAGATTGCTAAATGACCCCCCGATCATGAAACTGTGGCCGGAACTGACGACGTGGGTCCAGGCGCCCAATCCCGCCCCGTCGGTAGTTAGGGCGCGCCGGTTCGACGGCGCAGCTTGGTACGTGAAAGAAGTGGGCACCACTACGTTGCTGGCTGTAAACGTGCTAGTTCCGTTAACCCAGGTCATATTGGCCGAACCCCCGAAATTACCCGCATTGTTAAACTGGACGGAGGTATCGGGAGGCGCGGGATTACCAGAGCCGGTGGGCCCGGTCGCCCCGGTGTTACTGGCAGGGGGCCCGGTGGATCCCGTGGCTCCGGTCCTTCCCGGCCCGGTGGGACCAGTTAAGCCGGCGCCGGTGGAACCCGTTCGCCCTTGCGGGCCGGTGGGCCCGGTCCTTCCCGGGCCGGTGGGTCCGGTCAGGCTGGCGCCGGTAGGGCCGGTTCTCCCGGTGGCTCCAGTCTGGGCCGCGGAACCTGGTGCTCCGGTGGGGCCGGTGGGGCCGGTAGCTCCGGTAGGACCCGAGGGTCCTGTCCGCCCGCCGGGTCCGGTGGCCACTCCTTTAACTTCGAGCACCTTACAAATAAACTCGAGTTCATTGTCGTGGGTGTGCACCGCCCGATTCCTGTGCTGTCTAAAAATTTCTGTCATTTTTATTTAAAGGAGGAATTTAATTTCGTTCTGAAATTAAATTCCGCTGTTTAGTAGCCAATCTGGGGACCGACATGGTTCTGCGGAATTCGACCTCGGGCCATGGACGAACCCACCACGGGAGAGCGGCCCATGGTTTGCTCCAGAACCAGCTGCGACAAATGCGCCTTTTGCGAATTTAGAGTTTGAGGCTGTTCTTGCCTTCCGATATTAGGTATGAAGCCCTGGTTGGCGAAAGAGCCATAGCTGGGCCTGGGCGGTAAATATTTTTGCCGCGAGGACACCTGGGTCTCCCCATAATCGGAAATATTAGTAACCACGTGGACGTTGGGTAAATTACGGCTTTGTTCCGGTATATATTCCGGTATATTCTGTACCTGCACGGTGCTATCGTAAGGATTGGTGCCCACGGAATAGCTCGGCATTTTTGAGGGCAAATAAATATCTTCGTGTATATATAAATTTTCTTCATTCCCACTCAAAGCCGTGGTGTGGGCGGAATAATTTGGATCCTGTAAATAGCGTCTGGTGTCGACCTCTCCAATTTCGGTGATGGGCGTAGTCATAGGGCGGCCCGGATTGGACGCGATCGCCGAATAGTTTGCGTCCTGTATATATCTCTCTGTGTCGACCGTATTTTCCCCGTCGCGATACTGGCCCTCGAAAGAGATAGGGGCGCCCAGGCCGTAACTTGTGTGGGCGGATATGTTGCCCTTAGGAACCTTGACTTCCTGCTGGGTGACGTCCATGCTGCGCATGCCCGACCCGGCCGAAACAATGACCGGGTTTTGGATTACGTATTTGACCTCAAAGTTCTCTTTAATAGGCGTTTCATAATTGTAAACCGCGGTGGGCCTCACCGGAATATGAGCCACGTCCGGGATGATCTGGCGGAACTGGGACCTCTTCACAGGTTGCGGATCGTGACAGGAAATAAAGTCCGGGCACATCATTTTTTTACTGAAGTCTACCTCGGCCGGATTGGTTCCAAAAGAAGTCACGTTACGAGGCAGCCGGGACAGCGGGAGCAAATTCTCCTGACGCAGGATGGGGGGCCGAAAAACGCCGATCCTGTAGGGAAGCTTGGCTTGAGGTTGATTGCTGCGAGAAGTCGGAGTGCCCGAGGTCCCGGCGTTTCCGGCGAAATTTCCGTAGGAAACTCCCACCATGGGATTTACGCCTCGGGGGTACTGGAGGATGGCCTCGCAGGCGCGGTCGCCCGAGGCGTCGATCATGCGGGTGATGTCGCTGGTCTGGCCCACGCGATCGATTTTGCGAGTGTGGATACTCTTGGGCGGGTCGCGAAGGATATTATTGTTGGTGCCCCAACTGGAAACCGAAGGGAGGGTGGCCTTCCCGTAGGAGGTGAGGCCGCTGTAACTTAAACCGCCGGCGGACATTTATTTGGGTATTTTTTTATAAATACCCAAGTTTTTTAATTAATAATAATAAAATGAAAGAGGGCGCTCGAATTGCTCTTATTATAGGGGCGGTGGTGGCCGTCATGGCCGTCCTTGCCTTCCTCATGGTGTGGCTGCTTCTGCGCGGTTTCGCCAAGGCGGCGGATAAAGCCGAAGAGTGCGATGATAAGGGCAACGATTGGTATTTTAATCCCTTAACCGGCGAATGTAAAAAAATGTGCGACGCAGGCAAAACCTGGAACGAAAAAGAAGAAAAATGCGAGTAAATAAAGAATGGCAAATAATAAAAGCGGATTGATCATAGGCGTCACCAGCCTCATTTTTTTGATCATTATCGTCCTCCTGTCGTTGTCTATTTATATCATGACTAAAAAATTGACCGAGCAGGCGGCCCGCATGATGGACAAAGGAGAAAAATTCTTCAACGACGGCGAGGCCGCTCTGGACAACGCCAATAAATTTTTCGCGGGGGCTCACCGGCTCATTCAGAGGATTAAAAAGCTTTGAGCCTTAATTTTTCCCAGGCGGGCGCCCAAAGGGTCGGGGACATGGCGCAAAATATGTTGCGCCGCTAAAAAAAAAAAAATATCCTTTAAATAAAAAATGGCGCAAGCTAAACAAAAATGTGACGACTGCTACAAGTACCTGCGGGACGCTTGGGACATCGACTGTCCCAAGGTTTGCGACCTGGAAGCGGTTAAGAAAAAAATGAAGAAGGTAATGTTACAAAATCACCCGGACAAGCACCCTGGTGAGAAGGAGAAGTATACTCCAATTTTCCAACAGATATCGGACTGTAACGACCGCGTGATTAAGGACCGCTGCACTGAGTTTGGGGTTCCGGGCGCGCCTGCGGGATGGCCTGGGGGAGGGCCTGAATTTTTTGAGCCATCGGACCACTTTGGTTGGCAAGCGGCGATCGATTTTAGATATGGAGCCCCGGGGGATGAAGAATTCGCAAAGACGCTGATTGATTTTTTGAAAAAAGAGAGGCCTCGGATGGCTAAATCTTTGATTGTCCAAAGCGAGCTGGGCCATTTGTTTCAATTTTTTTATACCCATGGTTACGGCCCCGCTGCAGTGTGGGCCCGCGTTGCAGTCGACGACCCGTATAATTCCACCATACTTAAGAAAGCGGACGATGCTTATTTATTCATTTTGTACATAACGGAACAAGTGGACCACGTGGGCCCTCCGATAAGTCACTTGATGAAGATCAGATTCGGGAGTAAGTTAATTTGGCCTACTTCGCCGAGTCGGCCCCCGCCGACCCGAAGAAGTCCCCGCCGAGCTTCCGGTGGCCGCCGAAGAAAAAGGCCCGGGCCCGATTCCGAGCCTAGCCAGGCTTCCCGTAGTCGCCGAAGAAAAGGGCCAACCCGAAGAAGCCCACGTCGGGCTTCCCGTAGTCGCCGAAGAAAAGGGCC
>SDBT01005057.1_pt1 | contig 22243 bp, 13 predicted proteins | sample 2277101 | NCBI WGS metagenome assembly SDBT01 (sample SAMN10404973, study PRJNA504765) | marine sediment metagenome | isolation source: marine sediment core GS10_PC15, 103 cmbsf | place: Arctic Ocean: Southern Knipovich Ridge | collected 2010 | reverse complement strand
CTGATTCTGATCTTGAGGAGGAGAGTCGCGTAATACTGCGTGACAAGGGCGAATACAAGATTCGCCCCTACGTCAGTATGCGATACTTATTAAGCGATTAGACCACTTAGTGGTTTCTATTGAACTGTAATTTAACATTGTCAAGATAGACATTATTGGAGATTAGCACAAAGTGCAATTTTGGAGTGCTGAAGCAAACTTGCGCACTCCATAGAACTATATTGGGGAACTTTTGGCCACCTTTTTGCTGATTTTGTGCCAATTTGTGGCTAAAATGCAAAAATTGTGTCAACCCCCATGAAACACTGATTATACCTGCATTTAGGGAGAGTTAGGCACACCTAAAAGTAGGCCAAAAGTTTAACAAAAGTAGGCCAAAAGTAGGCCAAATGTTGACCACTTTTCGTTTTTTTTGGTCTATGAGTCCATAAGTCCATAGGGAATGGCACTGACTTAAGGGAGTGATGATAGCTACATTTGGAATATCTTGTGGTATTCTAACACTAAGGCACAAAGTCACTAAGGCACAAAGACCAGAGAATTCAGGAATGTTTGCGATTCAGTCGTCCTTACAGGACTCAGGTTCTTTTGTGAATATACGCTTCCCAGCGATGAATCACTGGGCTAACATCAGATGTCCCTTCGGGACAGGTGTTATCGCTGCTTTCCCTTTAAGTCAGTGCCATTCGGTCTATAGGTCTGTACAGATCCTTCTTTGTGAATGAGTATCGTAACCAAGTTTGCCATTTAGCAAAAAACCTGCTGTCATTATACATAATACATATCGAGTTATCGTCCATATTACGTGAGCATATCTCTACACTTAATCCAGAAGAATCAAGTATTTCATGTATTTATGAACCAGGAAGATCACCCTCTGGGAGTTGACCAATGAGAATCACTCCTTTCAGCTTTATTCATTGCGCGGATTTGCACCTGGACAGCCCGTTTGAGTGCATCCAGGCCATCGATCCTGAGGTCGCCAGTGTGCTTCGGGATGCTACATTTAGATCATTTGATAATGTCGTCGATCTGGCCATTCAGGAGCATGTGGATTTCCTGATCGTGGCGGGCGATGTATACTACGGAGCAGATCGAAGCCTCCGCGCTCAATGGCGGTTTTACCAGTCGCTCCGACGCGCTGCTGATTCAGGAATTCAGTGCTTCGTCGCCCACGGTAATCACGACCCGCTGTCCGGATGGGAGGCTGAACTGAAAATACCCGATGGAGTATATCGCTTCGGCGGCGAAGAGGTGGAACAGATCGTCGCCAAGCGAGATGATGAAGAACTGGCGTATATCTACGGCATTAGTTACCCATCGAGGGAGATAAACGAGAACCTCACCACGCGCTTCTCGCGCGAGGATGATGCACAATTCGGCATTGGTGTTTTACACTGCAACGTAGGTGGCACTTCGGAGCACGATAACTATGCTCCCTGCATCCTGGATGATCTGATCGCGTGTGGGATGGACTACTGGGCTTTGGGACATATACACGCGCGGAAAGTGCTGCGGGAGAGCGCGCCGTGTATCGTCTATTCGGGGAATACGCAGGGACGCAGCGTGCGGGAACGGGATGACCGGGGATGCTATCTGGTGCGGGTGAATGATACAGGTCACGCTGAAACCGAGTTTGTGGCAACTGATGTGGTACGATGGTTCGTTGAGGATGTGGACATTGCCGACCTGGAAACGCTGGATGCGCTGATAGATGCGCTCATATACAGGTGTACGGAGGTGCGCGACCGCGCTGGCAAACGTGATGTAATGCTGCGGATCCGCCTGACCGGCCGCGGGACATTGCATCGGAAGTTGAGATATCAGGAGTCTGAGATCATGTCAGTGCTAAAAGACGGCGAGGCAGAGCAGACACCGTCTGTGTGGATAGAATCCATACAAAATCATACCCAACCTGCTGTGGACATTCAGCAGCGTCGTCAGGTTGAGGATTTCGTCGGCGAATTCCTCAGAGTAGCCGAGGAACTGAGGCTAAACCCAGATGCGGCTTCGGCGATACGCCAACGGCTGGCTGAGTCGGGTGATGCCTCAATCATCGCTGACCAAATCGATCTGCTCACGGACGAGGATCTGCTGTCAATCCTGGATGACGCAGAAACACTGGGACTTGACTGGTTACTGGAGGGAGGAACGTAGTCATGCGTATCTGTGGATTTCACATTGACGGATTTGGCATCTTCAATGACCAGGGCATCCAGGACATCCCCGACGGATTTGTCCTCTTCAGCGGACAAAACGAGAGCGGCAAAAGCACGCTGATGGAGTTTCTTCGGACGGTGCTGTTCGGCTCCCCAAGACAGAGGAAAAACGTAAACAAATATACGCCGTTGCGCGGTGGCAATCATGGCGGCAGGCTCAGGGTTAAAATGCAGGATGGGCGCACACTCACCATAGAGCGTGTGGGAAAGGATTCCACCATCACAGAAGAGGGCGTAAGTGGCGAATCACCCAAGCTTGAGCAGTTATTGGGCGGCATAGATCGCGATATGTTTGAGCGCATCTTCGCCGTCGGGTTAAAAGACTTACAGGGATTGGGCTGGCTGTCGGAGGATGCCGTCCGCGGCCGAATGCTGGCGGCGAGTATAGGAACCGGAGCGAAGTCGGTTCCTGCCACGATAAAAGCACTTGCCAGTGAAATCAGCAAGCTGCTGGGGGCGAAGCAGGCAACGCGTCGTTTGATCAACGCTTGCGTCAGAGAGTTGCAGAGCTGCAATGATGAGATCAGGCAGCTACAGACGCAGCCGGCGAATTACGCTGAACTTCAGCAGGAGCGCGCCCAATTGGAGGAGCAAATCCATCAGAATAGGATGGAACTGGAGCGGATCAACGAACTCATAAGACTGAATGAAGCAATTGAGGATATTCTCAAAAGGAAGGCGGCTCGCGAGAGCAAAGTAGATGAGCTTGAGGCGCAACTGAGCGGGATCACTGTGGATGAGGCGATCATAGGGTGTCAGGACGAGATCGGCGCTCTGACGAAAGAACGGGAAAAACTGGTCTTCGAGTTGGAGAACTACCTCAAAGTCATGAATGATACAAGGCAGGCAGAGGAAGATTTTCAGGCACAGATGAGCGAACTGGGGCCAGATTGGAGCCTGGAACGGCTACATGAGACGGACACGTCAGATCAAACGCGTCAGCGCGTACAGGAGTTTGCCGACCAATTAAACGCGGCCGAGAGGAAACACGATCTCGCACAGGATCATCAGCGCAGGGAGGAAAATGCGGAGAAAGAGGCAAAACGTATCGCAGAAAAGGCGCAAGAGCAGTGGGATGCGCTACCCTCGCCACCCATCACCGACGATCAAGAATTAAAACGAAAACAGACAGCAGCGCGAAATATGCTCTCTGCCTTTCATCAAAAGGACATTGCAGGCACTCAACTGAGTGGCAAACGTGAGAGACAGCAGGGAGTATCGGCAGATCTGGAATCCCTGCGTAAGCAGATGGAAGAACATATTAAAATGCCATCGCTATGGACGCCCATCGCTGCGCTTGCGGCAGGAATCGTGCTGGCTGCTGTGTTGGCTCTATCAGGCCTTTATATGCCCGGGATCGTGTTGGCTGTTGCTGGTATTGGCTCGGCGATCTGGCTCTATAAACGCCGCCAGCGCCAGACGGACGCGGAAGCAAGGAAAATTGCGCAACTCCAAACTGACAGGCAAGAAATAGAGCAAACGGAGCAGAAACTGGTCTCGGAGATAGAGGAACTGGAAACACGACTTGCGAATATCGACGAAGAAATGGTGAAACTTGCTCAAGATCTGGGCGTCGAACAGTTGGATAATGTAAGCGAACTGGAGGAACTGGAAGGCAAGCTGGAATCTGCGGATGAGCAATTGAGAGAGTGGAATCTTCAGGAGCAGAAAAAGGGTGAAGCGCAAAAAGCCCGGGATAATGCACGCGGACAACTGGAACAGGCGATGAAAGAGACGGAAGATGCTCATGGAAAGCTTCAGAAGATAGAGACAGAGTGGAAAGAATGGCTTGCTGAACGTGGTTTCACCGGAACGAGACGCCCTGATGAATTTAAGGAACTCCTGGATGCAGTGGAAAAAGCACGAGAAGCTGCTAATTCCCTGCAAGAAATGAGGGAGCGCGCTGATCGGATTGAGACTTACGTAGCTGAGGTGCAAAACAGGATTTGCAGTGCACTAAGTGTCTGTGGATTGGAGCCATCGGCGGATGAGGTTGGTGAGGCGGATCTGGATGCACTTGATCGTGCCATCAATGCAGCAGTCGAGAGTCAGCAGGAGCGGGAAAATCTGGAGCGGCAACTGGAAGATGCACGAAGGGAATTAGAACAACTGAGCGAGGAAGTGAGTGAGAAGCAGTCGGAACTGAAAGCAATACTTCAGCAGGCGAGTGCAGAGGACGAAAAGGAGCTTCATCAACTGGACAAAGAAAGCCTAAAAAAACTGTCTAAGGAATTACAGAATCTTGTGGACAAACGGGCAGATTTGGGGGCAGAACTCAACAAGATGGCTCAAAACGAGCGGCTTAGTGAATTATTGTTCGGGCAGCGACGACTGCAAGCCGAGTTGAGCAAATTGACGAGGCGCTGGGCGACGCTGATCTTGTGTCGCCATATTGTAGAGCGGACGCGCGATATATATGAGCGTGACCGTCAGCCGAAGGTGATTCAGGAAGCGACACGATTTGTAAGCATGATGACAGATATGCCCTACCGACTGGTTATACCCGTGGGAGAGAGCGAGAATGTCCAGTTGGAAGACGACACAGCTTCCCGCAAGAGCGAGATTGGGTGGAGCACCGGCCTGGCGGACCAGGTCTACCTCGCGATGCGACTGGCATGGACGCAGGATTTTGCTGAACATGCGGAACCCCTGCCACTCATTCTCGACGACGTGCTGGTGACGTTCGATCCAACCCGTCAGTTGGGAGCGGCAAAGGTAATTCTCGATATGGCACAGCGCCATCAGATTATCATGTTTACATGCCATCCGGGAGTTAAAGAGATCGTTAAAAAAGCGCTGGCGGAATGTGAGTTCCACGATGACATAAATCTCACCTGCTATACGCTTGACCGGGGCACCATCGAGAAAGAATAAGCGCCTATATACTTTTCCCGCCATCAACAATGATAGTCTGACCCGTCACAAAATCAGAATGCACGAGGAAGAGCGCGGCTACGGTGACATCTTCGGGGAAAGCGACGCGCTTCATGGGTGTCGCTTCTTCGTGCATTGCCCTGAACTCTGGCCAGGCATCAGTCCAGCGGCTGACTACGAATCCCGGGGCGATAGTGTTGACCTGAATCTCCGGAGCAAGCGTCAATGCAAGCGATTTTGTCAGGCATATAACGCCTGCTTTGGAGGCGCAGTAAGCCATAGAACTCCCTATCCCTGTGGTGCCCGCTATGGACGAAATGCTGATTATGTTTCCGCCGCCATTTTTCTTCATTGCCGCAGCCGCAGCCCGACAACAGAAGAACGTGCCCTTGAGATTGACTGCCAGATTGCTATCCCATATCTCCTCAGTAAGCCCTTCCAGATCCGAATCCTCGACAAACGTCGTTGTCCCGGCGCTGTTCACCAGAATGTCAAGCCTGCCGCATTCCTCCATAACTTTGTCGACCATGGCTCGAACCTGCGCGTCCTGAGAGACATCCGCTTTAATAGCCAGCGAGGATACGCCCAAATCCCGAATGTCCTGAGCGGTCGCCATCGCTTCCTTTTCTGAACGCGAGTAATTTACCGCAACGCTGGCTCCTTCGCGTGCGAATGCTAAGGCAATATCCCTACCTATACCGGTTCCGCCGCCAGTTATAAGTGCTACTTTTCCTTCTAAGTTCATTTTTTCCTCCCGTTTTTGGGTATGGCTCATTTCCCGATGGAATTAAGATAACACTTTCTGAATATGGCTGAAAATCCCCCCAGCCCCCTTTTCAAGGGGGAGCAGGAAGTCTGCTCTACATTCGCTCTACAGGAGCAGCAGACCTGCTATATGCAAGGGTTTATAGCTCCCCCTTGAAAAAGGGGCTGGGGGGATTTTCGAGGACATAAGATATATATCATACTCAAAAGTGTTACCATAATTGTGAACCATGCCCGTTTTTTGAGATCGCTTCTATACTGTAGTATTCCACTCTATTTGAAATTCCCACCGATTATAGCAGAAACAGTGTGATCAGAGCAACAACAATTCTTCTGGCAAGCGGGGATCATTTCGTACTTGTTTTCGGCCTGACTCTATGTTATCATTTTTCTCGATGAATCAAGAAGAAAGCATTTTGATCCATGTTGTCCTCAATATATAATATGAAGATTCATAAAATAATCGGGTAACACTCTGGAGCACGTCCTGGTATCTTAACACAAAGACACTAAGCCACTAAGTGGTCCAATCGGTAAGTAAGCTACGTTTTCAAGAAGGGCGGGTTTGAGGTTATCAAGTTGGCGCAAGTTATGCTGATTATTAGCTCTTTTCACCAAATATCAGTATGTCAGCATGATAGAACCCGCCCCTACAAAGCTATTGTTATTTGGCGATTAAACCACTAAGTCACAAAGAGATACAGAAAACCGGAAAGCCAGAAGGCCAGATATATTAGCCACGGATTGGCACGGATTTTCACAGATAAGAACGGAAGGTTTGGTGGAATTCCGTGATAATCCGTGACTAATATGTGGCATATCTATTACCCGATTTATTTATGAAGGTTCATATTGTCAGCCTACTATTCTCAAGGAGATGAACATGAAAACAGTCAAACTGGGACTTATCGGTGCAGGTGGTATCGCGCAGGCGCATTGTCGAGCTATTGCTGAGATCGATGGAGTTGAGATAATTGCAGCAAGTGACGTAGTTAAAGAAAATGCAGAAAGAACCGCAAGTCGGTGGGGTATGTCAAAGACCTTTACCGACTATAACGAAATGCTCAAGATGGACGAATTGGATGGCGTTGTTGTATGCACACCGACAGCCGTTCATGCTCCGCCAACAGTCGCCGCTCTCAAAGCGGGTAAGCACGTGCTGTGCGAGAAGCCTATGGAGGCCTCACTCCCGGCTGCAACGGAAATGGTTCGCACATCGCATGAGACAGGCAAAATCCTGATGATCGCTCTCAAGCTGCGTTACACCGCCCAGGTCAGAAAAGCGAAGGCCATCATTGATGAAGGAACTCTGGGAGATATATATTATGCTGAGACGGTCGCCGACCGGCGGCGCGGCAACCCGGGTGGGAGCTTCATCCGTAAAGCAACCGCAGGCTTCGGCGCTGCTGCGGACATTGGTGTCTATGCGCTGGACACAGCACTCTATCTGATGGGACATCCGAAGCCAGTTGCAGTCTCCGGTATCACGTCCAACTATCTCAGCCTGCATAACACGTGGGACCCAAGCCTCAAGGAGACAGAGGTTGAAGATTTCGCTGCTGGATGGGTGCTATTTGATAACGGCGCTCGTCTGGTCTTCAAGACCTGCTGGTGCATGAATATGGACTCACTCGGCGGAACGATCTTCCTCGGTACGAAAGCAGGATTGCGTATAGGAGTAGGCGAAGTGAGTGGTCCTCAAGAGGGTGTCACTATCTATCGCGATGAGTTCGGCGAGCCAATAACCATCAACGTTCCCACCGGACGCTCTCGCGACGTCTTCAGGAGCGAGGATGCAGCTTTTGCGGACGCCGTTCGCGAAGGGAAACCATCACCAATCGATCCGGATGGTATGCTGTTGACCAACGTGATTTTCCAGGGTGTCATTGATTCCTCAGAGGCAGGCGGACGTGAGGTAGCGGTTACCGTACCTACATTTTAGCGTGTTTGTGTAATTACTATCCTCCACACCTAATCCGAATGGATTAGGTGTGGAGGATTTTTATTCGCATCATACCATCAATATAATCCTCCCTCATTAATCTCTCCTGTTTCATACCTGTTTCGGTTAGAAATGAGACTGTAGTGACAGACCTATGTGTCTGTCCATATGTGCCAAAAGCCCGATACCGGGCGCACACACAGGTGCGCCACTACAACGCTAATGGGTATCGTTTCTAACTGAAACAGGTATCATCCATCCACCATTGGTTTTAAATACCAGATCATTATATTTACGACGTATTTGTGACCGATCTGCTCGTGTATAGCGACTAAGAACATGAGGACATTTGACGATTTTCAGATAGGCTTTTACGTTCAGACTCTGTATTCGTATGCACTACGTAAGGAGGAACAGGATATGTTTGAGAGATATTACACGAAAAGTGGAGCGCTTGTTCGGACTCAGAGAGGCCATGTTTTTTGTCTTGTCGCAGCATTAATCATGCTGTCCTTGCTCTTGTGCCACACCTTCGCCGATACTAACCAGTCGGATTTCTTTCTACGAAACCCTGATCAGCATTCCGAAAGCGCAGAAGGGAAGCTTCAGACTCGTATAGACCAGCTCTCAAAGCAACTGACTTCCGAACCCTTTAAGGCAGAGCTATACTATCACCTCGCGCGGGCATATTCCAAGCAAGGATGGTATGACAAGGCTGCTCAGTATACAAGTCAGTGGATAAAGTTTAGCAACAAGGATATGGTAATAAGAGGCCGCCAAGCCTTCATGGTGGATGAAAAGAACGATAGAGTTCTGGTTGTGGATACAATGACTAATCAGGTAGTCAAAGAGATAAATGTGGATTGGCTGCCCAAAAGGATGGCTCTAGCGCCTGGTAAAGATCAAATCTACGTGACCAACGCGCTGTCGAATACCGTGTCCTCCATAAATACCGGGAAACTGGCTGTGACGAAGACTATAGAAGTGGGGCGTATGCCGTGGAATGAAAAGCCCAGCCCGCAAGGCGACAAGATTTATGTGACAAACCTGAAAAGCGATGACGTTTCCGTAATAGATACAGAAACCGATACTGTGCTGGAAACCGTTAAGGTAGGCCAGGGACCATGGGGCATTGCAGTGTCTCCGGATGGTCATAGACTGTATGTGTCTAATCAGGATAGTCGGAATATACAGGTAATTGATACGGGGGATTACAGCATAGTTGATGTTATAAGTATGGGAACACATCCACAGGATATTGCCCTGGCACCTGATGATGAAACAAAGCTATACGCGATTGATAGGAATGTTGTCAGTGACGAGGTGGAGATTTATATTGTTGATCTGGATGACGCTCGGATCGTGAGGTCGCTTAATGTGCCCGGGGCGGGAGCAAATATGGATCCGCTATTACGCCGTATTGAAAATATGAGTCTCAACGACAAATTGGCGCTAATAGGACTAGGTGATCTGGCTAAACAGGAAAAGCAAGTTGAGGGTCCTGTCAAAAAACCAGAAACAGAATACCCGCCGAAAGTGGCCTTTATGCCCCACTCTTCGGTTCCACAAACCCGGCTCATTACTGCTGAAAACAGGGCATCTGAACGTGCAGATCTACCTATGGGAGGCCCAGCGGAACTGATGGGTACTGAACCAGTTTTGGAAAATTCTATGAAATTTCCCTCTGATCCAGCAAGTGGCGAACCTCTGTCGCTGCAAGAGTTAGAGTTCTTTGTTGGACCACCAGAGCCGCCCTCTGATGGATTGTCAACGCTGACCAAACCTGATACGCCTGTGGAATATTACGTGACAGTGCCGCCCACTTCCAGCGATAAATTTCCGCCCACAATTCGCAAGCCAGAAAAAGCGACAGAAGCCGAAAGTATACAAATTCTGCCGCAGAAGACTTCCAAGGAAAAGAAAAGCGTTCTGCGGATCATAATTGTGGTAAGACACGACACACTATGGGGAATCTCTGAGGATAATTATGGAATAGCTAATAATGCGATCTTCCAGGCGATCAAAGCTGTAAATCCTGCAATCAAAAATATAAACAAGATATACGTGGATCAAAGAGTCGTACTTCCTGCGCTGGATCCAACAGATAAGATTGTGGTAGTCAAACGTAGTGATAATCTTTTCAGGATCGCTCTAAACAATTATGGGGTGGTCAATGGAAAAATTTACGCCGCGATCCTGCGGGAGAATCCGCATATCGAAAGTATAGAGCTGATAGAGATTGGCCAGAAGATCACGCTGCCCGCGCTTCCCAGAATCTTCCCCAGAACGCGCGCCTCATAGTGGTTTTGAGATTATCCGGAAACCCACCTTCCATACAGACTGCGTCTATTCAACCAGCAGTTTTTTGGGTAGATTATTGTCCGCGTTCTGTTTTTCTACAATGGACAAAAATTTATGCCTGGAATCCCAAACTGAATAGTGTGCCAAACAGATTTTTATGGTATAATAGATTCAGAAAGCAATCCACACCATAGGGGAAGTAAAATGTCTGTTTCCGATTCGTGCCGCCAGACGCAGCCGGAGTTTGTGGACGTTCCCGGCAGAGGTCTTTGCCTTTTGCCGCGTGAGTTCGCGATTTTCACAGGATCTATCGGTCGCATTGAGGTACACGATGCCCGCGAATCTGCGGAGCAACTGCAAGCACGCCTGACTGAGGGAGCCGCTATTGTGCTCACAGGTCCGTATGCTTACGCAAATGGAGTGTATCGCTACTGCGATCACTTCCAGCGCCGGCTTGTCCAGCGGGAGAAATTCGCGCATATATCTGACCGAATACAGCGCAGCGCCGCTTTCACAGCAGAACGCCGTCAGCGGCTTCATCGCCTGCTTCTGCTCGCGCGAGGCGACGTCCTCCTTGATATGCAGGAACCGCCGGACACAACCGGATTGCAGGAGTGGCTGCAAGAGGAAACGGGCGATGCGACATTCTTAATCCCGCTCCGGCGACTTCAGCGAATCCTGACGGATATGCGCCGCGCACGCGAGGGGATTTTCATGGAGATACTGGGTGGCGCTATTACGATTCTCCCGCACGTTTATGTCCCCACCGATCAGAGTGTGCCTGCCATGTTCAGCGAATATGGACAACTCGTGAAAGGTAAACGTGTGCTTGATATGGGTACTGGTACAGGAGTTCTCGCACTTCTGGCGGCGAGGCTTGGGGCAGCTAAGGTTGTTGCTGCTGATAGTAATCCCAATGCCGTGACTAACGCGCGACTCAATGCGGAGCGATTGCACCTCGACGAGATCGTCGAGGTGCGGGAGCCTGCAAACCTTTTCGACTCGGTGCAGGGCGAAACTTTCGACGCGATCCTTTTTAATGCCCCGTGGATTCAGGGCGAACCGCGGACACTCTATGACACGGCGAACTATGACCCGGGTTATCGCGTCCTGGATGGCTTTTTTGTCCGCGTATCGGAACATTTGTCCGCGGATGGGACGATCCTGCTCCAATACTCCGACGTCTCGCAACGTAAAGGCGAGGACAGCATAATCCACCTGAAGGAAGTCATCAAGGAGAACTGTCTGCGAATCGTCGGGAAGCAAAGCATCACCCGTGTGAGTCGCGTGCTTGGAACCCAGGAACACGTATATTTATTTGAAATCCAGAGGGACGGAGAACACAGCTATGGCTGATGATTTGGTGCGAATTGAGCAGTTGAAGGAGAAGCTTAGAGATTTCGTTGATGAAAGAAACTGGAATAAATACCATCACCCGAAAGAGCTTGCTATCTCTATAGCTATTGAAGCGGCAGAATTACTGGAAATTTTTCAATGGGATGAGAAAGCAGATATTCAGGATATTAAGACAGATGCGGAAACGATGAATAAAATAAAGGAAGAAATCGCGGATGTAATGATGTATATTCTCTGTCTGGCAAACAAGCTGGATATTGATCTAAGTGAAGCCGTTCTGGCAAAACTTGAGAAAAATCGCACGAAATATGATAAGGACGTTGTCCTTGGAACCGGAGCCTATAGGAAAGATAAACTCTGATTTCATCGGGAAATGAGCCATACTATAACGTGAGTTCGACGTAATAGTATCTATATTAGATAGTGTGTATGCCTCCAAAACAGCTTTTTCAGAACTACTTCTGGAGGATTTGTCATTCCAGCGAAGGCTGGAATCCAGAAAAAGGCATTCTTTTGATAGACTGGATTCCAGCCTTCGCTGGAATGACAAGCACTCTTGTATCGAACTCACGTTACTATACTATCCAGCCTACAATTTTCGCCATCGTCTCCCATCTCTCCCCAGCAAATCGTCTGCTTCGCGCGGCCCCCATGAACCCGACTTATAAAATGCAAGCGGGCAGCCTTCCTTCTCCCACTTATCCAGAACAGGCGTAACAAGTGACCAGGCTGCCTCCACCCCATCGCTTCGCCAGAACAAAGTCTGGTCACCCAACATACAGTCAAGAAGCAGGCGCTCATAAGCATCCGGCAGCTCAATGCCGAAGACATCCTGATAACGAAAATCCATTGTCAGAGAGTTCATGCACAACTTTGCCCCCGGCTCTTTGGCCTGGATGGTCAGGGCGATACCTTCCTCTGGCTGAACATTCATGACCAGGCAATTTGGGGATAATTCGTCCGATGGAAGCGGCGCGAACATTGAGTAAGGAACTTTTTTGAATACAATAGCGATCTCACTGACCTTTCGATTCATGCGCTTCCCGGCGCGCATGTAGAACGGCACTCCCTGCCAGCGCCAGTTGTCTATAAACACCCTGGCGGCGATGTAGGTTTCTACCTGAGAATCACTGGCAACACCGGGTTCCCGCCGATAGCTGGGAACATCTGCACCGTCAATAGAGCCTGAAGTATACTGTCCACGGACGATACATTTATCTAAATCGTCCAGCGGGAATGGTCGGATGGAGCGCATTAGCTTTACTCGCTCATCGCGCACCCGGTTAGCGTCGAAAGAAATAGGCGGCTCCATAGCTACCAGCGACAGCATCTGAAGCATGTGATTCTGAAACATATCCCGGAGCAGACCAGCCTGCTCAAAATATCCAGCTCGATGCTCGACTCCCAGGCTTTCCGCTACTGTTATCTGCACATGATCCACGTACCGCCTGTTCCAGATAGGCTCAAAAACAGCGTTGGCGAACCTGAACATCAGAATATTCTGGACAGTCTCCTTCCCAAGGTAGTGATCAATGCGATATATCTGATGCTCGTTTAGAGAGCTAAGTAATTCCCTGTCCAACTCCAGGGCGCTTTTCAGATCCCGACCATAGGGCTTTTCCACTACTAAGTGGACATGTGGATCAACATTGGAATGAGGATCGGTATGGTCCGACTCCTTTGTCAAACCGGATGAATTGAGATGACTGGCTACGGTACAGTAAAGACTGGGCGGAGTAGCTAGATAAAAGATGTGATTGCCGTAGGTGGAGTGCTTCTCATCCAGTCGTCTCATCCGCTCAGATAATGATGTAAATGTTTCCGGATTCTGATAGTCTCCAGTGTGATAGGAGCATCTCTGGATAAAAGTGTCCAACTCCGTGTCGTTAGCATTTTCAAAACGTGCTACCACGGAATTACGAGCCTTTTGCTGGAATTCCGCATCCGTCATGGATGTACGGGCGCATCCCAGAATAAAAAACTCCAGAGGCATGAGGTGTTTTCTGAAAAGACTGAACAGGGAAGGAAGGAGCTTCCTATGCGTCAAATCGCCGGAAGCCCCAAATATCACCAGACCACATGGCCTTGGACGAGTTTCCTCGCAAACTTTACCCCGGACTTCGGGATAGCTTTGTATACTATTCATGTCTCTTTTCCTCCATTGCACAGCAAATTCTATGTTAGCGCGCAGAAACGATGTGAAGTATGAATGTTGGGTCAAGTTACAGTAGCGAACCAAAGGTCTCAACTAAAGCCAGTCCATTGTATTTAGCGATTGAGTTAAGAAAATATGACCCAACCTACAGAAGCTCTCCCATCACTTTTGTGCGCTAACAATTCTATTGTTTCTTCACAGCGTGCCCGCCGAATTCGTTGCGCAGTGCGGCGAGGACTTTGTCGGAGAATACGTCCTCCTGCCTGGATTGAAAACGCTTGAAAAGGGAAATAGCAATTACAGGGGCGGATACACCCAATTCCACAGCCTGCTGAACTGTCCAGCGCCCCTCGCCGCTGTCCTCCACGTATCCTTTGATAGATGATAGCTCAGAATCCTTCCCAAATGCCGACTCCAGAAGCTCCAGCAGCCACGACCGAATGACGCTGCCCTGATTCCATAAATGAGCCACGCGTTCCAGATCAAGCTGCTCACCGTAAGGCGAGTTTTTGAGCATATCAAATCCCTCTCCATACGCTTCCATCATGGCATACTCTATCCCGTTGTGAACCATTTTCACAAAATGACCGGAGCCGGTGGGACCACAGTATAAATAACCGTCCTTCGGCGCGAGAGTTTTGAGGAGCGGCTCGATGTATCTGTAATCTGCTTCGTCACCGCCTATCATCGTGCAGTACCCTATCTCCAGTCCCCAGACGCCACCGGAAATGCCTGCATCCAAATAATGAATATCCAGCGGCTTCAGTTCTTCGGCGCGACGCAGATCGTCTTTGAAATTGCTGTTGCCTCCGTCAACAATAATATCTCCGGGAGATGCTAACGAGGACAGATTTTTGATGGTTTCATCAACAATCGTCCCGGCTGGCAGCATTATCCATAGCACACGAGGCTGCGCCAGCTTCCGGATCATATCCTCCAGAGACTCAGAGCCGATGGCGCCCTCTTCCTGCATCTGCTTGACTTTTTCCTGCGTGCGATTATAGACCACAACCTCATGACCCTCGCCCAGAAGACGACGAGCCATGTTCATACCCATACGTCCCAACCCAATCATCCCAACCTGCATTTTAATCTCCTTATCAGTTGCCATAAGCCCACCCGAAAACCTGGTTTCGATACAGGCTACGCCTATTCAACCAACGGTTCTCGGAGGAGCCTAAAAGCTGAATACCTCAAATCTCTCTCTTTTGGCACGACAGATGGGACAGATGCGCGGCGGCTCTGACCTGGCGCAGAGATAGCCGCAAACCTGACAGCGCCATACCTTTATTTCACTGCTTTCGTCATCGGGAAAGATTTCATCGCTTCCTTCAACCTCATCTGTCTCAGCCATCGCATTCTGTTTCTTTTCAGGTCGCCTCTCAGGTATGGGATCAGTCGGCATTCCTTTATCTATGTAATCCTGCGTCACATACAGGGCGCAGAAACAGCGACCATATTCCTCAAGATCCGGGTCGCGATACTCACACGGACAGATAATATCTGCATCGGCTAATCGATCACCGGATGCCATGCGACAGGGGCAGTTCCAGTAGCCTAACCTTTCTTCGTTTATGGCCAGGCCCTCAATAATGCCTTCCAGTATCTCCCGATCCGGGTTGAGCATATATCCGGTCTTCTCTGCCTCGGCTACCAGTTCTGCCTCAATTTCTTTTATAGAGTTCATTGCAGCGCCTCTTTTATTTGTTCCTCTTTAAACCCCACAATACATTTTTCGCCATCAATTACCATAGTCGGAAATGTGCATAAGGGGTTGAAGACTTTCACTTCATCAATTACTTCAGATTTATCTCGTTCGGTTAGCTGATCTACATATATATATTCATAAGGCAAACCAAGATTATCCAGAAGCCTCTTGGTCTTCTTGCACCAGACACAGGTGGACAGAGCATAAAACATAATACTATGCTCGCTACGCTTTATGCCACTGACTTTATTTCGTGTGACCATAGAATCTCTCCTCATCTTCTTTTAGAATGTTGGTTCTTCAGGGTTAAGTGGGGTAATCAGTGGCAATCGGGACAAGAATGTCCCGACTATCGTTGTGAGTGCTAGTCAAACAGTGGCAATCGGGACAAGAATGTCCCGACTATCGCTGTGAGTGCTAGTCAAACAGCCGATGGGCGGGACGTTCCTGTCCCGCTCCTGAGGTTTCAGATTTTGTTACCACACTCAATCGTAAGTCGGAAGAGCCATTATTATTTGATGCGAAATTTATCGACTTTTTTGGCGATTTGATCAACCAGAGTCTCAAACGCTCTAGCGAACGCGTCCACACCATCATCCAGCAATTTCCCTGTGATGACGTTGAGATCCACGCCCAAGTCGGCCAGGCTGGCCAACTGCTCTCTGGATTTCTCCAGATCAGTTTCCAACGTCAATGCTACCTGACCGTGATCAAGGAAGGCTTCCATCGTAGCTGGCGGCAATGTGTTGACCGTATCCGCTCCGATGATACTATCCACATAGAGAGTGTCGGGATAGTCAGGATTTTTGGTGCTGGTGCTGGCCCACAATGGCCGCTGAACGCGTGCGCCCAATTTTGCCAGACTCTCCCAGCGCGCGCCGCCAAAGATTTCACGGAAGCGAGCGTAGATCATTCGGGCATTTGCCACGGCGATCTTGCCCTGAAGCTCACTATTTCCTACCTTCTCCAACGCGGCATCCACAGCCACATCTATTCTGCTAACAAAGACAGATGCCACTGACGCAACGCGCGTCACATCCCCGCCATCCGCTACGCGTTTCTCCAGGCCAGCTATATATGCCTCGGATATGGCTTCATACTGAGCCACAGAGAAGATCAAGGTAACGTTGACGTTGATGCCTTCGCTGATAAGTGTCTTAATAGCCGGGACACCAGCGGGTGTGGCTGGCACTTTTATGAGCACATTAGGGTGATCCAGCGCGGCGAAGAGATGCCTGGCCTCGGTGATGGTGCCATCAGTATCGTGCGCAAGCTTGGGGTTAACTTCCAGACTTACGTAGCCATCAACACCATCTGTAGCATCGTATACCGGGCGCATCAGATCGGCAGCGCCCCGCACATCTCCAGTGACCAGCGCTTCATATATCTCGTTTACAGATTTCCCACTGACAGCAAGTTTTCGTATATCACCGTCATAATCTGAGCTGCTGTCAATGGCTTTTTCAAAGATCGCCGGATTGGACGTGACCCCGCGCAGCCCTTTGTCAATCAGGCTTTGCAGTTCGCCAGATGCAAGTAGAGAACGACTGATATAATCAAGCCAGATGGATTGGCCCAGGTCAGCTAATTTGTGTAGTTTTGCCACTCCCTCTCCCCCCTTTTTATGTATTGAGGCACTGTCAAATTTTCACCGCAGAGGCGCAGAGATCGCAAAGATAACACAGAAAAAGATAGAATTTATATCTCCTCCCCTTTCTTTCTCTGTGTCTCTGTGGTGAGTTTCATTTTTGGTTTTACAGTGCCCTACTTTGATAACTCAATTGTTTGTTCAGGCATTTTGACTTCCTGAATAACTATATCGGATAGCATAATCCTTCCAGACTTTTCCTGAGCATCTTGCGACCTCTATGAAGTCTGGACATAACTGATACTGTTGGCGAATTCGGAATTGCTGTTCGGTCGGGGTTGGAAAACCCCGACTATCGGTTAGTGGGAACTTTGTTACTAACGATAGATGGGATTTTCCAGTCCCGTTAGATGAATTCACCAACAGTATCATAACTGTCCCTGTGGGACAATCCATTATATCAGATATTTCCTTGTATGGCAACCTCTCACATCAGCCAGCATAATAGCAGTTTTGTAATCAACAGGGAGTTCATTAAGGTTATTCTTGGACGAACCTTACCACGACGAATCGTGTTTATAGATGATTATACAGTCTTCGCCTACTATTTTGCGTCCATCGATCAATAATCCCTCTATTTTCAGCACCACCACGTCACCATCAGAGATATATAGCGGGCAATAAATTTGTCAATATTATAGCCTATGATGACCATATAGGCCGACAATGTTTTATGAAGGTATGGCTCAGCGGGAGCTTTGCCCTCCCGGAGAAAACTTAAAACATTTCGCAAACTTGCTCAGGAGATAGGGAATGGGGAAAATCTTTTTGGTTCTTGTAATATTTATTATCTTTGTGCCATTGCTGATAGCGATACCAGTAGAAGCTATCCCGACTCAGTCAGAGATCAATCGTGCCATAGAGGATGGTCTGGCATGGTTGGCGTCAACCCAGAATTCGGATGGTAGCTGGGGAAATGGGGATTATGTTCTGGGTAATACGGCAGCAGCAGTTTTGGCTTTCGAGAATGAAGGCCATTTTCCTGACGGCGGCACTATGTATTCACCGAACGTTGAGTTGGCTCTGGATTTCATTTTCTATAATGCAGTTATAGCAACTCCGCTTCCTGTGCAGATAGCTGGCAATCCAGATACCGATAACAATGGACAGGGCGTCTATTTTAACTACTTTAGCCCCGCTTATGAAACAGGTTTGTGCGTAATGGCTGTCATTGCCAGCAACACCAGGGATAGGATCGTTGCCACGGGGCCATGCTACGGTTGGACATATTTCGATGTGATAACTAATGTGATTGATTGGTGGGCATACGGGCAGGTTGACGTCGATATTAACAACACCAGTGAACAGATAGCTTATCCCGCAGAGATAGGGCGTGGAGGCTGGGATTACTATGCTCACGATAACTTGGGCGGCAGGAGTGATAATTCTATATCGCAATGGCCAGTTCTCGGCATGATGGCCGCGGAGCAGTGGGGTATCAACGCCCCGCCGTGGGTTAAGACTGAATTGGAATACTGGGTTAATTATATCCAGCAATACGATGGCGGCAGCGGCTACACCATGCCGGATGACGGGGCTAATATAGCCAAGACCGGCGGCCTGCTATCGCAAATGTATTGGTTGGGAGATAGAGTGGTTATGCCTGCAAGCACACAGGTAAATTCTGCACCTGTAAGGACACAAAATGCCATAGATTACATAAGTTGGAACTGGAATATTGATTTCCTCGAAACCCACAAAGGCGATCCTTACGTTATGTTTACTATATACAAAGGCTTATCCCTGATGGACATTGAGACGCTTCCTGATGTGGCGCCGGATGGCAATTGGTGGGGGGATTACTGCCAGTATATTATCAATAATCAATTGGCGCCGGGACAATGGGACGATCTTACGGGAATATACGGCGAGTGGCTCACTACGAGCTGGTATATTGTCATGCTTCAGGCAACTATACTCCCGGTGGACGTCGTCGTTGAATTGCCGGAATGCGTCTTTGAGAATACCGGGTACAATGTGAAGGTTCCATACTCTGTGGCGAGATTTGAGGCGACTGGCTGGCTGAAACTTTACAAAGATGATGTGCTGGTGACAACTGTTCCTATTGTTCATTTTCAAGGTTCGGATATTTATATCCATTCTGTCACCTCAGATACGCCCGGATTGCACGTCTGGGAAGCGGAGTTGAACGCTGCAACAGCAGATGGAGCCAATGCAAATGCCAGAAGCATGGCCTCGCTGAATGTTCACGAATCACCGCAGGTTGGCAATATTCCTGATCAGTTTGGATATTTTACCCGCTTTGATCTGGATGACTACCTTACCTACTCCGGGAATCTTCCCGTTATCTGGTCGGTTTTTGCCCCGCCAAACTGGGTAGTAATCATCAACAGAAACAATGTGGTAACGGTAATCGCTCCACCAAACATCAATGCCGCTACCTCTGCCACTGCGATCATTACTTTCACCGCTACAGTCACGGGCTGCCCCGGGGTTATCAGCAGCGACAGTGATGATGCAGTCTTTACAGCGACGCTCAACACGACAATGAGCGATCTGGTTAAAATCAAAGGAGTGATACGACCGAAAGAAACACATATTATACCGGGCATCTGGATCCAGCCAGGTATGAACTTCATGACACTGGCTGTTCACTGGCAGGGAAGCGATATAGATCTGATAGCTATAAGCCCGGATGATGAGCGAGTAGATCGTGATTGGATCGCGGACAACCCAGACAGCGGAATCACGTATTCCGAAGATGATACCTCCGTTGAGATTGTTGTTCCAGAGCCAGTATCAGGCGAATGGCAGGCTGAGATCGTCGGTACAGACATCCCCGAAGGTGGGGAAGCCTACAGCTTTGAAGCGGAGGTCGTTTCGCCAATATTTGTTGAGTTTACCTCTGAGTTTAAGAGCCGTTACAGCGTTGATGAGCCTATCAATATAGGTGTGTATATGGCTGAGGGAGAGCCGGACACCGGGCTGTTCTCGATCCCGGGAGCATCTGTGGAAAGCACTATCACAAGACCGAATAACGGCAAAGAACAACTGATACTATATGATGATGGGACGCATGATGATGGTCTACCTGATGACGGTGTTTATGCCAACAATTATCTTGCTACAGACATGAAAGGCACGTATTCAATCCTCGTACTCGCGCAGAAAACGTTGAACGAAGGCGAACCCGATGAGCAGGAAATATACCGGCGGCTTACGGCATCGGTAGAGGTGGATGATGCCTTCCATATCAGTGAACTGACACCAGAACCCGACTCTGAAGTGAGAAATATACCCACGCCGGAGATCAGCGCCGTCGTTCAAGGGCCGGCTGTCTATATTGACACTATTGAGCTAACCCTTGATGGGAATATAGTGGCGCATAATCATAGTTTCGTTAGTCAAATTGTATCATATACTCCGGACGAACTACTCCTGCCGGGTGTCCACGCGGTCACTTTGGAGATTACTGACATAGATGGCTACTCTGTCGAGGCTCCGCCCTGGTCATTTACTTCCGTATATGACCCCATCAGCATTGATGCCGATAGTCGAATACCTGAGCCAGGCTCTACCGTGCCATCTCACATCCTTACACCAACAATCAGCGGAACTATACTTGGCCCTGAGCTGAATATTGATAAAGCCTCTATTATGCTTACAATTGACGGCGTCAAAGTTGTCCACTCATACGATGCTGGTACTCAGACCATATCCTATATACCGCCAGATATGCTGCCAGAGGGGGAGCATGTTGTCACTCTGAGCGTCAAACATATTCTTGGCAATTCTGTGGCGCAAACATGGTCGTTCAATACTGTCGCCCCATTGACGCTTCAGGAAGCTTCTTATTACATACTGGACACCACTTTGAGGTTGGAGCTTAACAGAGGGGTGAAACTTAATAAGATATGCTTCCCAGGTATAGGCATGGAAATCGGCAACAGCGGCGAATGGGATATGCAACTGGCAAATGAGCAAGAACCACAGGCGAGGATAGATCCAGATGACCCCAACACGGTGCTAATAGATATAAATCGCGCCGTTCCTGCTGCGATAAGCCTGGTAGTAGCGTCTTTTGTGACATACAAGTCCAACAACATTGACCTTCTGCTAAGTTCCGAAGCCTTCATGGACAAATACAATGGCAAAAATCTTCCCGCAGATATTCCCCTGAAGATAATGGCTGATGGATTCGCTCTGGGAAAGAGGGGAGACGTGAGCGGCGATGATGAACTCACGCCCTATGATGCTACACTCATCCTTCAATCCACCATCCAGGGTCAGACTATTTTTCCTATTTATGAAGCAGCGTCAGAGGTTAGTGGGCTGCTGGCGGCGTATGGATATTCGTCCGATGTTATAATGGATACGGCGGACGTGAGCGGCAATGGTGTGATTTCATCCTATGACGCGGCGCTGGTGCTTCAGCAAAGTATTGGAAATCTTGCCAGTTCCGGGCGTATCTATGCAAGTCAAAGCAATCGCTCCAGAACATGCAGGCTCAATGTTGAGAATAACCCGGCTGAAGTCGGGCCTCCGCAGGTGAGGGTCTCCGTTGATCTGGACGATGTGAGGCGTGTTTACTCCGCTGATATTGTCGTGACATATAACCCGCAGGCGCTAACTTTGATTGATGTGTCCAGCGGGTCCTCTCAATGGTTGCTGGAACAGGAAGATGCAATGGGACAACTAAGAATATCAATGGCCGGCGCATCTGAACCGGATGCGAATACCCCGTTAGTCACTCTGACATTCGATGTGGACAGACACATGGTGGACAGACACATGGTGGACAGACACATGGTGGACAGACACATAGGTCTGTCCCTACGGGATGAGTTGAGGATCACCGAATTCAGGCTGAATGATGGAATTTTGAAATGCGCCGTCGAGAACCTGCCGAAGAATTCCATTCTGCTGCAAAATTATCCCAATCCATTTAATCCTGAGACGTGGATACCCTATCGACTTTCAGAAGCGGCGGACGTGACCATTACCATATACAATATGAGCGGACAGACGGTGCGGCAGTTGGAGCTTGGGAGCAAGATGCCGGGCAGTTATATTGATCGATCAAGGGCCGCATACTGGGATGGTAGAAATAAATCGGGTGAGCGCGTGTCCAGCGGGGTCTATTTTTATCAGTTACGGGCTGGACGATATGTCTCAGTCAGGAAGATGATCATTGACGTACTCCCACGACTGAAGTCATGGGATTCTGGGGTCAAGCAGAGATAGCCAGCTTAGCTGGACTTACATCTCCTAACCCAGGAGTTGACGCCCCAACTCTCAGGATATTATAGCTTGC
>SDBT01005056.1_pt1 | contig 22245 bp, 12 predicted proteins | sample 2277101 | NCBI WGS metagenome assembly SDBT01 (sample SAMN10404973, study PRJNA504765) | marine sediment metagenome | isolation source: marine sediment core GS10_PC15, 103 cmbsf | place: Arctic Ocean: Southern Knipovich Ridge | collected 2010 | reverse complement strand
TCCAGTGCCTCTTTTCCGCTGAGTGCTTTGAATACCTCGACATCGAGTTTCTCGAGGATCCTCCCCAGCGCAAAGAGGTTTGCTGATTTGTCATCGACTGCTAATATTTTCGGTTTTTCCATGATGTTGTCTCGTTAGTTGTTTTCTATATCGCCTTCTTTTGATATATTTTCTGGTTATCGACAAACTCAAGAAACTGCTCGGCTACCTGCGAGAATTGCAGTGACTCACTACCGCCAAGACACAGAAATCCACCGTGTCTCAGACTGTCCCTGAAGAGTTTCAACGCACGGTCCTGCAAGGCCTTGTCGAAATAAATAAAAACATTACGACAGAAAATCAGGTGCATTTCGGCGAAAACGCCGTCGGTAACAAGGTTGTGAGAGGCAAAGGTTATGTTCTCTTTGAGCGATTCGTCCATTTTTGCGGCGTCGTATTTCGCGTGATAATAATCGGCGAAAGATTCTCTGCCTCCGGACAGTTGATAATTTTTAGTATAAAGCGGCATCTGTTCGGCAGGATAAATTGCATTTTCAGCTTCTTTGATAGCGTCCTGATTGATGTCGGTCGCATAAATTCTTGCCCGGTCGTACATTCCTTCTTCTTTTAGAATGACAGCCATCGAATATACTTCCTGACCGGTTGCGCAACCGGCGTGCCAGATGTTTATGAACGGATAAGTCTTTAGTACCGGTATGACCTTTTGCCGGAAATCGAGATAGAAATCCGGATCGCGAAACATCTCCGTGACGGTGATGGAAAGGTCATAGACAATAGAAGTAAAGAACTCGGGATCCTCAAGGACTTTCGGTATCATATCGGCGGTGTTTTTAATACCGTGTCGCGAGGCGTTGAGCGCAATTCTTCGTTTGAGTACGTCGTGTGAATACCCGCTGAAATCATATCCGTACTTCAATCGCATGGCGTCAAGCAGCAGTTGCAATTCGATCTGTTCCGTTTCGATAATTTGATCCATTATAATTCTCTATTATAAGTATAACCAGACCCTTAACATCGAAAGCACTTTCTCGATGTCCACGGGCTTGGCCAGATAGTCATTTGCTCCGGCTTCGATACATTTTTCCTTATCGCCCTTCATTGCTTTTGCGGTTAACGCAAGAATCGGAAGCTTCCAGAACTTTTCATGCTCTCGGATTTTGCGCATCGCCTCGAAACCGTCCATGACCGGCATCATTATATCCATCAGGACAATATCCACATCCGGGTTTTCATCAAGCACAGTCAGTGCTTCGGAACCGTTTTCGGCCCTTAGCACGACCATTCCTTTTGACTTGAGAGCGTGCGAGAGAGCGAATATATTTCGCATGTCGTCATCGACGATAAGCACTTTTTTGCTGTTGAGTACGGAGTCTTTTTCGTGAAGCGTCCTGATCATTCTTTGCTGCTCCACCGGCAGTGAGGTTTCGACTCGATGCAGGAACAAGGACGTTTCGTCGAGCAGTCTTGCCGGCGATTCGGCGCCTTTTACAATGACGGTTCCGGTATATTCCTGCAGTTCGGCGTGTTCGGCCCGCGAGAGTTCTTTGCCGGAATATACTATCACAGGCGGTCTGCTCAGTACGGCTTGATCGTCCTTTATCTGGTTAAGCAACTCGAAACCGGACATGTCCGGCAAACCGAGATCCAAAACCATGCAGTCAAACTCCTGGCTGGTCAATAACCCATAGGCTTCTTTTCCGGTTGCCGCGGTCTGAATCTCGACATCATCGCTTCCGATGAGTTTGATAACGCTTTTTCTGGTATTGCTGTCATCTTCCACGACAAGCAGCTTTTTTATATCTTCAGTGATAAAGTGCTGTATGTTACTAAAGGCCTTGTCGAGCATTTCTTTGCTGACAGGTTTTGTCAGGTATCCTATGGCGCCTTTACTCATTGCCTCGGCACCGACTTCGGCCTGGTCCCTGGCTGATATGAAATGTACCGGTATGTGCCTGGTCCTGGGGTCTTCCTTGATCGCATCCATGACCTTCATGCCGTCCATGTCTGGCAGCCCAATATCCAGGATGACGGCGACAGGAAGGTACTCGAAGGCAAACTTCAATCCGCTCTGTCCGTCTCCTGCGACGATACATTTGAAACCGCGCTCGCCAGATATATCAACTAATATTTTTGCGAACCTGGCATCGTCCTCGATGATGAGTATAACCTTGTCACCGTCCTGGATGCAGGCACGATCGTCGGGAACGATTTCGGCTCCGAGTATGGTAAGCGGGACCGGTTCGGAAACTTTCGAGGCATTTTCATCCTGTTCGTCGATTTCCACCGGGAGCTTATTCTGTATCGATACATTTGTCTTCTTAGTTCCGTTGCCTGCTTCGAGCACATGAGGTAAGTACAGGGTGAACGTGCTGCCCTTACCGGTTGAACTTTCAAGTTGCATTTCGCCACCGAGCAGTTCGGCAAAGCGGTTTGCAATCGCCAGTCCCAATCCTGTTCCACCGTAGATGCGGTTGGTGGTACCGTTGGCCTGCTGGAATGCCTCAAGCACTGTTTTCTGATTGTCTTTGTCGATGCCTATCCCGGTGTCCGTGACCGAAATGGCTATCGAATTGTCGGTCCGCAGGCCGCTTGTGGACAAATCAACTCCGGCGCCGGGGCGGGAGATGTTCAAAGTAACAGAGCCTTTTTCGGTAAACTTGAATGCATTGGATAGGAAGTTTTTCAAGACCTGCTTGACTCGCTTTTGATCGGATATGATGGCCGGCGGTACTTCATCGGAAATTCCGACAGTAAATTCGAGGCCCTTGTCACTTGCAACATGTTCGAAGTTCTTTTTAAGATCCTCGATCAATTCCGAGAGGTCCACTTGTTCGATATCGATATCCATCTTGCCGGCTTCGACCTTGGACAAGTCGAGGATTTCATTGATAAGCGAGAGCAGTTCCGTGCCGCCTTCCAAAATGACTTGTGCCGATTCGACCTGGTCGTCGCTGAGGTTGCCCTGCTCGTTGTCGGCGAGCATTCTTGCCAGGATCAACATGCTGTTCAATGGCGTACGAAGCTCATGCGAGACGTTGGACAGAAATTCGGATTTATATTTACTGGCAAGCTCGAGTTCTTTTGATTTGCCCTTTATCTGGTTCCACGAGTTCTCCAGTTCCTGCTTTTGCTCCTCGAGCGCGACAGTCTTTTCCTCTAATTCGGAATTCGAGGACTCGAGTTCTTCCTGTTGGGTTTTGAGAACCTCTTCCGATTTCTTGAGTTTTTCAGTTTGCTGTTCGAGTTCCTCGTTGGTTGCACGAAGCTCTTCCTGCTGATTTTGTAATTGCTCGGATTGCCTTTGTGTCTCTTCGAGCAGTTCGGTCATGCGCGTTCTTGATAAAGCCGAATCGATGGCGATAGCAATGCTCTCGGACGCTTTTTCCAGGAACGCCAACTGCAGATCGCTTAGCTTATCAAAGGAGCCAAGCTCGATCACGCCGGTCAACTTATTTTCATATAAGAACGGCTGAACAAGTATGTTTCTCGGGTGCGCTTCACCCAGGCCCGAGCGTATAACGGTATAATCATCCGGCACTTCTGTAACCAGGATACTTTTCTTCTCGAGCGCGGCTTGTCCCACAAGACCCTGGCCGAGTTTGAAATCGTTGGATATATGTTTTCGTTTCGAGTAGGCGTAGCTGCCGATCATCCTGAGTGTATCGTCGTCTTCTCTTAGGTATATGGCTCCGACACTTGCGTTTAGATAGTCCGCGAGTTTTGCGATAATTTTCTGGGCCAGATCGACTGCGTCCTGTTCGCCCCTGATTGTCTCGTTGAGTTCGCCCAATCCGGCTTTGAGCCAGTTCTCGCGTTCGTTCTCGGCGATTGCATGTCGCAGAGATTGCTCGGTCTCTTTACGCTCCATGATGTGTTTTCGCATTTGCAGTAGAACGAAAGGCCAGGCAAATGCCAGGATCAGTGTTACAGTCCCAAGAAATAGAGTCGTTTGAACAATGCTATTGTGAAATATCTTGCGATTTGACATGGTATTACTTGACAGAAACGCAGTGACTCTCTCCATATCTTTGGCATAAATATTCTTATTTGCCTCGTACTCGGAACTATGCAGCAATTTCAACGCTTTTTCATTATGTCCCTCGCGTACAAGTTCAAACGCCTTGTTCTCTAACTCAATCAGCTTCACGTTGGCAACATCAACTTTCGCTGTGTCCTGGCCTTCATAGGCTTCCGGGGCTATTTCAATGAGCCTTTTGATTGCCGCATCAAGTTTTGGTTCGAAGTTCCGATAACGTTCTTCCCATTGAAGTTCGCCTGTAGAAGCAGCCATCCGTGCGGACATGGTCAGTACTTCGTCAAGGTAAATTATACTATCGTTTACTTCTTGAAGCTCAACTTGCTTGCCTGCATTTCTTTCCATCCTTTCGTGCTGTAACCAAACTTCAACACTCGCAAAAACTAACATTACCAGCGTCAACGTCATTACCACTACGAACCGTCGCAGTGGAAAAGTATGTGGCGTCCGGTCTTTGACTTCCGACTGTTTTTTATCGGTCCGTAATTTAAAATCAATCATTGTACGTTCCTCGGATATTCTTTTCTTGTAATCTGCCCTACTGTTTTTAAAGTACTTACAAACATTTTTATCGACATGCCGGGAAGATGGATTAACCGAGGAAAAAACTTAGTTAGCCGCACCAAAGCCTTAGATACTGAGAATGAGTATGTTTCTTTGGGCGGAATTGCTACTCTTAAGATGTTTGTCTGAGTGCTCGGGATTTAATTCTGTTGGTTCTGTGATGGCGTTTCGCTCTCTCCGAATTCACCGGCCATAAGCCTGCCGACCGGTCTTAGCGTTCTGAACTGCAAAAGAACGATACGAATGACAGCCGTCATGGGAACAGCTAAGAACATCCCGACTATACCCCACAAGAGTCCCCAGAACGCCAGGGCCAGCAGAATTGTCACTGGGTGCAGGTGCAGGCCCTTACCCAACAGTTTAGGCTCTATTCCGTTACCGATAAAAATCTGGACCGTACCGGGTATCAGCAGCACAAAGAGAATTCGCCACGGGCTGTCGAACTGGGCGACAGCGATGGGAATAGGAAGAAGCGTCGCGATGACAGAGCCTACCGATGGAATGAAATTCAGCAAAAAGGCAAACAATCCGAATACGCTTGCCAGTTCCAGACCGAACATTGCCAGTATAGCCCAAACCAGCAAACCGGTTACAGCCGACGCGCCGGCCTTTATTGCAATATAGCGGCGGACCTGCCGGTCAATGTCACCGTAAATGCCTTTGCGAACGGCGTAAGGATTGCGGCCTATCAAAAGAAATATCACGAAAATCGAAACCAGAAATAATCCGGTCACCATGTTAAGAACCGTACCGAAGGTATTTGTCACCAGGCCGGGAATCTGCTTTTGAAGAACGTTTCCAATGCCGATGATTTGCTGTTTAAGAACAGTTATAAATTTGTTCTCCTGGATATCGGAGCTAAGGGGCTCGAGTTTTTCGGTTATCTGTTTAAGCAATTCGTTGAACTTCTCACTATAACGCCCGGCCGTATCGATAATGGTCTGGACGGCCTGGCTCGCAAATAAGAAAAGGATCGAAAGAATTATTAAAACGATCAGCAGTGTAATCAAAACAGCCACACCGCGGGGAAGTTTCAAACGAATAACACCAAAATCAAGAATCGGCGAGACCAGCAGAAAAATAAAAACCGCTAATACAAACGGGACAAGAACCGATCGGGCAAACATAAGCGCAATACCAGCGGCGACTACCGCGATGACCGCTAATGAAACCGTATTGATTCGTGTCCTTTCGTCGCTTATGTCAGGTCGCATCGTTGAATTCCTTAAAACATATCACATCACACCGGATCTACATCACATTAGAAAATTGCAGATCATTTCAGGCTTGATAATATGCTTCTCTTGTAGATATTACAAGCAATAATAAAAGGTACTAATTACAAGTTTGTGTCAGGAGAAGTCAGATAATAAAGTCGGACACGAGCAAGGCTCTGCATGTCTCGTCTGCTGCCAATAGTTATATACTGATCTCGATTGAATTTTCCCGTTTATCCGCCTGCTGCGACGAGCGAAGCACGGCGAGCGGGTAAGTAACTTAAGAACAATCAGTTACGGTTTTATTCGCGGACTTTTACTACCCTTAAGGGTATACCTATGGCCAGAGAGTATCCTCGAGCCATTCGCTGGCGAGAACAGCAAAATCCTTGTTGTCAATCTTGCCGTCAGGGTGCAAATCCGCCGACAAGCTTCCGATCTCAAGCCATTGGTCGCACAACACCTTGAGATCCTTAAAATTAACAGCACAATCGTCAGTCAGATCGGCATAAGGTTTGTTCTCAAGGCAAAGCTGGGTACAACCCTCCACATCGTCAAAATATACATCACCGCTGCCACCGGCAACAGGGCTAAATCTATCACCGAAACCAATATATATCTTTTTGACTTCGCTTAGATCCACACCCGATTCACTAAAGTCACTAACCCACCGTTTCCACTCGGCGACTTTTATGTCATTCATATCCTCGCCATTGTCACCGTATCTGACTTCTGCATAGCTCGAAGCTCCGCTACTGTCTTCGAGGCCCATGTACATCTGTTCTGTGGCGTTGGCGTCGTTTTCAGGATCGCCATAGAAATAAACACTCAAAGCTTTTACTCCCAAAGCCGCCCAATTGCACGGGTCGTCGAAGGTACGTTCGGTCTCAGAATATTCGCCCCACTTAATGTAATTCTCGTAGTCGAAACCCATAGACTGGCTCCCACCGTGCACCGAAGCAGTCTCAAGGTAAATAAGCGCACCAGTCGGATTGGTCAGGTAATCCAGCCATGTTTCGTGAATCCGACAGCCGCTGCCTTGGCAGTAGCTTTCCATATCATCGACCGTCATACAAGCAACCGCAGTGAAGCTCCAGATACCTCCTTTGCTGTCTTCGTATCCGGGATTAATTTCATCTATCCGCCAATAATAAGTCTGATCCAGATCAAGAAGACCATCAGGATCGTAACTAACTGATGCAAGCGGCTGGCGGCCTTTGTATTCTGAACGTGAGGTGTTGGCATCGGAAACGGCGATAAAATCGGTGCCGAAGTAAACATCGTGTGATCCCGCGACCAAACCCGCAGACCAACTCAAAATCGCATTACTTGGTACGTTTGCTACACCATTGGCCGGACTCGGATTGAGGGCCTTGCCAGTGTCATCGATAACCGTAAAACTCCAGACGTCACCATGCCAGATATTGACGCCGTTGACCTCGTCAATGCGCCAGTAATAAGTCTGTCCCAACTCGAGAAAAATGGTCGGATCGTACTCACAGGCATCTTGCCGTCTCACATACACGCCGAGCGTTTCACTCGTATTGGCATCGCCGACGGAGTCTGCATCGGTACCTAAATAGACATCGTGTGAAGCGGCCTTGTTACCCGCTTGCCAACTGAGCACAACAGTGGGCTGGAGGTTTTGTTCGGTATCGTTAGGATCAGGTTCGCTGGCTCTTGCCATGCGAGCCCACAATTCGTTACATGCCGTGGTAGGAGGCAGCCCCGTGACATCGGATAAAGCGTTTAAGTATTCCTCCGGGACGGCTCCGTTATACCAATTCGGAATCTCGGTATAGACCCAGGAATATTCTCCAAGGTCGGTAGAGAATCCCATGGCCTGATTGAATGTTTCAGGTGTGAAATGATTGAGACCGAAATCATTGGGATCTGTGTACCATCCGAAGTCATTGGAACGATAGTCCATCCACGTCCCGAAACCGACACCAACGCAGGACAAATACCGCGAAGGATCGGAACTTAGCGTCGCGCCGTCCTCGTAATTGCTCACGCTGCCTTGAAACTGTGCCAAAGTTATGTGTGGATAGCAACTTTCGAGTCCGTCAATGATCCTGATTTGCCCGCAGGCCTCGTCGAGCAGACCGTCGATAAACGCCGGCAGCAAACCGTAGGTGTCTTCGGACAACGGATGTCCCCACCAGTCCGTCGAAAGAAAGGGAAGAGAATTCGCGAACGTAAACAGCATAACAAAATCGCGCCCCGGACAGGCGGTTTTAATAGCTGCGGCTATCTCCTGTCCCCGCAGACGAACCTGCGCCTGGTACTGGGCGAATGTCTTTGTTGCCGAGTACTTCCGGCTCGGATAGTGCCAACAACTCGAGAAGTAATCTTCCGGGTCAAACGCGATTCCCGCCAGAGAGGTTTGATAAACTGCCGAGGCCATGAAGGTGACATTTGAGACGACCGAGTTAAAGTTGGTATCAAACCAGTCAGGCGGTGCATACCAACCGGAGGTGTTAAGGCGAAAGAAACTGTTTTCGCGCAGACGTGTGAAGTTGGCGTCGTTTAGTAGCGCGATATCTTCCTCCGCGCTTTGCACAACATTTGAAGGTATCTCATCTTCAGCCCACGCAATCCAACTCAAGCTGCCGTGCCCTTGGCCCAGCCCTAAATCGAGAATGATACCGTCAAAGGGAATTGTACACTCAGCAATAGCGGCATTTTCACAAAGCCACGGAATCGTCGGCATATCCCAACCGAATTCGATAACACGCCCTCTGCCCCGGGCTTCTGTAGCAAAAATTGAAAAGTTTACGAAGCACACCACAACGCAAAAGAATGATAGCAACCGGAATAATTTGTTTTTTTTCACTTATACGGATCTTAATTTAATTTTCCCTGTTTATCCGCGACTCGGCCAAGCTCGTCGAAGTCCGAACTCTGAATTCTGACTTCTGTCTCCTGAATTCTGAGTTACGGTTTGATTCGCGAACATTTACTACTCTTAAAGGGTATAAACAGGACTTTTCATATGCACACCCTAACAGAACGCCAGCGCCTCCTGATTACTACATCTTACTAAATTCACCAGAAAATTGCAAGTATACTGATCTCAATTGAATTTTCCCGTTTATCCGCGGGTAAGTAACGTAGAAACAAGCAGTTACGGTTTTATTCGCGGACATTTACTACCCTTAAGGGTATAATTTGGCTCTATTGCTCGTCTTCTTCCAGGCTTCCGGCAATACCGTAGCTGCTCGAAAGAGCACCGCTAAGGGTCTGGCGCTTGACACGCAGAGGAAGTTTGTCTTCCGAATAAAGAATGTAACCCTTGCCCTGCATACAGTTCTTTTCGAAAGTCTCGGCATAGAACGTACTGCTATAGGAAGAACTCAGGTCCTGGTATTTCCTCAATTCCGTCAGACATTGTTTAATGTCCTGCTTACATTCCTCGTAGCTCTTGCCGTTCTGGTACCAGTAAGAACCGCATCCGGTTGCAAACAGAAGTGACACACAAACCAGCAAAATTACGGTGGCTATCTTCATGGCCGGATTCCTTTCAGTTAGAGAAAAAACCACATAAAAAACTCACCAAAATTGAGTATAGTCTTAATTGTTTGATAATATACCCTCTCGAAGAAAGATTGCAAGAAGTATTCGTCGCTTTAATCATTGACGCGGGCCGGATCCCAGATTGTCCCCGCGATATGCTGCTCACGATGCTTTTCGGTCGTGTAGTAATAGGCGGTAAAAAGTTTGCCGTCAGTTCTCTGCACAGTCCGAGTGTAACCGATATCCCACGTCCGCGCGTCGTTGCGAAGGACAATCTCGTTTCCCCACGTCTTGCCGTTGTCGTCGCTTATTCGAGCATGAACCCCCTCAAGCCATTCGCGAAACTGATACTTACTACAGACACCGCGACGCGCGTATGTCACGACCAGACGCCCGTCTTTCAAACGCAAAAGACAAGGCGGATTGCCGTTGCTGCTGCCCGTATCGGCTATCTTCTTTAAAAATTGCCAGCTCTTACCATTGTCTTTGGATTCATAAACATCGATCCAGCACTTGTTGCTCCTGTTACCGCCGGAAATACCAACATCGAACCGCCGCCGCAGCGCCGAGACAAGATGGTTATCCGAAACCCGAACCGTCGATGGCATGACATAGCGTATCTTTATCGGCTCATTCGTCATCCAAGAAACAAACTCGAAACTCCTGCCGCCGTCGGTCGTCCGCGCACAAAACGCCCTGTCCTTCTCAGCCGCCTGAATCCGAGGCTCATGAACAGATAAAAAGACAAAGCAATCCTTCGAACCGTTGACAATGTAATCAGTCCGCGCCGTTAGTCTGTTCTCCAGACCGAAATCCCCGAACGAATATGGCCCTTTCCAGTTGTGACCGCGATCATAAGAATAGAAAAAAGATCCACCGCCGTTACGCATCGCAAAATCGGGATTTGAAAAGTCGATATCACCGGTTAGCGGTTTTATTTCTCCACCGTCACCCGCAAAATTCTCCGGATCCTCGATACTCCACGTAACCCCACCATCGAGACTCCGGGCCAATAGCGACTTGCTGTTACCACCCGTTGAGTGACTACAGTCTTTCTCGACATAGTCAGTCTGGTAAAGACCAACCAGAATCTCATCACCCCATATCCATATCCCGTTATTAGCAGGCCAACCGCTAAATCGACCCGGCTCATAACACACAATCACATTTTGTTTCGCCGAACCGCACCCAACCGAAAAAAAACACACACCCAACAACAAAATCAAAACCACTTTCTTCAACATAACATTCCCTTTAGTTAAAATACACTGGATCGGTAACAACGAACCGCCATTATGGATTATCCCCCCTCATTTTTCAATCCGCTTTTTACCCGTAACAGAAACCGCTCAATTCGATAGGATCATTGCATCAGGTTTGGATACAAGCTTAGCCAACGGCATTTGACCAAACGCTTTTAATTCCTCAGCGGTCCTTTCCGCCGCCGCGCGAACTGCATCATCCGAATCATTCAAAAGCTTATCAAGCAACGCCCTGTTCTCAGGCGTAGGATGCTCACGAACAGCCCCCATAACCAAAACCCGCAACCGCGCCTCACCCGCTCCAGCCAACATCTTAACCAACGGATGCCCCTGCTCTTCATGCTCCACCCAGGCCGCAATTTCATCCGCCTTATAATCTCTGCGGCCTTCTTTTAACTGCGAAAGAATATCCTCGGCCCAGTTATGCTTAGTCCACGGAAGAAGTTCGTCCTTTAAATTTTGCAGAACTCTCCTTCGCAATTCGTTCGGATCGTCCTCGCCTTCGAGATTACTAACATCGGCCTCAATGGCCTCAGTCATTGCATCGAATATCTGTTTTCTTTTGTCAAGTTCGAGTTCCATTTTACCGAATCGGTCAAAAGCATCGTGACAGTCACGGTAGTCTCCTCTAAAATTGCGCAATGTCTGCACATACATTTGAGGAGTAGATACCGGTTCTGCCTTTATAAGATATTCTATCTGCAGCCTCAGAGAGTAGTGCTCGGAACTGGTCAGTTCCTTAAAACGAGGCAAGTATCTGATCGCTAATGAATCCTTGCCGAGATCAAGATCCAGGAAAAGAAAATTCAGTTCATCACTTACCTCATGGTCACTATCTTTGGCAAACTCGTCGGTCATTTTCATAAGCCTTCGATTGTTCTCCTGTCGAAACTTGCGACCGGTCTGAGAATCCAAGTTCGCCAGCAAATACAGCCAGCCGTTTACCTCTCCTCCGAAGGGCACGCGCATCCGCTGTCTCCAGGGAAGATCATCCGGATTGGCACGCCAGTTCTGCCGAAGCAGAAACCGCTCAATCTCCGGTCCGCCAAAGCGCGCTGCTATCCGTAGCATATTCATTTTTTTGTGGTTCCAACAGATAACCGCAGGAATAATCCGCTCCTGGATAATGTTCGGCCCTTCAACGATACTCTGAGATTCATAAAGCATCCATACCGCATGTGCAACAGCAAATGCGCTAATCGGTATTTTAGGCCCGCTTCCACCAATCCATGCCCCTGTGGTTCGTCTTGCTCCTGTACTAAAACCCGCTTGTCGATAACTCATACCAAATTGCAATCTGTCATTCATCCGCCACGATTTCCAGCCAAGGTTCTGATACGAACTGATAATACCAACCGTTCTCTTTATCAACTGCTCCTGATCCAGCTTTGGCGCGAGCAACTCCACAGCTCGACCAGTTACTGTGTTTGTCGCGTAATACCCAAGTTCATCCGCCTCCCGACATATTCGTTCAAACATCTTCCATGCCGACTTTGCATCCGTCACCTCATCAAGATCGTAGCGCCACTTCGCCCAGTCATCAAATACTTGCAGCATTTGTGGCTCATCATCCATTGCCCTTCGGACAGCTAACCAGCCATCATCATAAAAGGTCTCCGCCGCCTTAAACCATTCTTCATCAACGCGATAGTCACTCAGTCGTGCCCGGTCCAGCAGTCTTGCAAGCCGCCTGTTCCTGTCTGGAAAAACTACGCCTAAGTTACTGTGCAACTTGTAAATAGGCCCACCACCTCCACCGGTGAAACTACCTCCACGTATAGAATAACCCCATTCATCTCCTAATTTCACCTGGGCATAGTATTTCTTTCTACGCAGGCGACTATGTCGTTGGTATTCATGCCATTTATTTGGATCTTTTCTTATAAGCTCATGTCTTAGTTTATCTTCAGCCCTTTGCTCTAGCCGACTCTTGTATCGCTTCGATAACTTGAATTCTATCCATTTCTTGTATTCTCTATTGTAAACACCACGTTCGCTGTAATCAGGTTCTTTGTAAACATCATCGTTAAAATCCTCCGGCGGCTTCGGCCAATAGGGAACCTTCTCAAGAAATTCCGTTAGCGTCGTTTCTACGGGCGTCTTGCCAAGATACACACCATTGACCCACAAATCGGCACTGATGCCACTACCAGTATGTGTTATCGTGTACCACTCTGTAGGCCGCATACCCTCATGTGACACGAGCGATTCAAGAATATGCTCCGGTCCGTTGAGTACTAAACCATACCCGCAAAGCACTACCGCCAGCAATATCATCGCTGCCCAGGTCCGCCACAAAAGACAAACAAGCATTGCCAACAGCACACCCGAACCCGCGCATAACGCAACCATCAAATTTACCCTGGCAAACTCAGGCCGAAGTTCGCCAAGCCGCAACAGGTACCCGTTTGTAGATGGATTAGTAGCCGTAAACAAACAAATCGACCCGCCCGCACATAGCAGAACAATCGCCTCAGCTATCCTGCTCGTCCACGTCCCCCCAAGCGCCGACTTCGGCAGATCGCTTTTACGCCGAACAGGCCATTTGATTACGCCAAATGCCCGCAGAATAAGCAAAAAGCCAAGCAGCAGAACCAGCAATAACAGTATTCCAGACGGACCTAATGCAAACCTATGTGTTATCATTTTTTTACCTCTATTTTATCTCCAAGTCCAGCCAGGTATTCTTTCAATGCACCTCGCCGTTTACTACAATTACAAATTCATCGACTGCATCATTCTTGTCCTCGATCATAAAAGGCAAACTAACTGTTTTACCATGCCATTTAACCCTGAATTGACTTTTCACATTGGGGCACACGAAGGCCTCAATCGTTCCTTCGTGATCGGTATAACCTAAACGAAAACGTTCCATACCTGTCTCCTGGGAAAGGGAAATCAAAGCTCCTTCCAGGGTTTTTCCTTCTGAATCCACTACCTTGACCGTCACCTTGATAGTGGGTTCGAATTTCACCAGCCCCAGATCAAGTTCTTGTCCTTGTTCAAGATAGATCGTTTCTTCGATAAACAGTGGTGACCACTTACGATGATTACCGGGCCTTAATCGCAGTTGAAACTTGACACCGGCAGGCACATATATCCAACGAGGTTCTTTAATTCCATGCCAACGGTCATAACTAAAGCCAACAAATTCCCGATATGCTTTTGCCCATTTGGGTGCGTCTTTGTCAATCACAGGAAATGGAATAACTTCGATGGATTCGGAACCTTCCACTCCTAATTTAACACGTGCGGCCGGAAACAGCTTGATATCTCCTAAGTGGATATCTGTTTGCCCCTGAATATCCCGCGAATTCACGCGGTGGCCAAAAGGCATGAAGTTTTCGTCAAAGACCGTGAACTTGTAAAATGCTCGAGGCTGCTCTTTAATCTCGAATAGACCATTTTCATCGGTCCGCAGAATAAAATCAAAGGGTGAAATTCTGTCAATGAGTTTGGCTATAATTTTATCCTTGCTCGTAGATTGAACAGGAGAATGCAACCTGTCCCAATCCTCCGGCGTTAAATCACTGAAAAGCCCTTGGCCGTTTGCAGTTACTTCGATTACGAACACATCTGCCAAAGGCTCGCCGGTAATGCCGTGGACAACACGACCGGTAAAGGTCTTTTCAGGTTCCTGGCGAAAAAAGATGTGCTGGGGACTGTCTTCTGTAATTGTGACGGGAATAAAAATACTGTCACGCAAACGGGCTTTGTATGTACCTAAGGGCACAGTTGCCCCGTTTTTCCAATAGTCTCTTTTAAAGTCAAGGCCGGTGCCATCAGGCCTTCGAACGTACAGTCGAACCCTGTTGAGCATCTGTTCATCGGTCAGCGGTCCATCCGTAGTTTCAAAAGAAAACGTGTGGTAAGTTCCGGTTGACTGAAGTCTTATTGTCAGTTCCTCTCCATTGGAATGCAGGCCTGAATGCGGCGGAAGTTGCTTTTCATGGCCAGCGGTGATGCGAAGTCGATATTGAGCTTTCGGTGGGACTTTGCTGCGGATATTTTGCCCCGAAGGATAAATGTTGAAGCGTCCGTTACTATCGGTATAGACCGATTTCCCGTACATATCCACATGGGTCATATAGTCACGTTTGATTCCAGTAACTTCGACTTTGGCTCCTTCAACCGGGTTACCTTCCGGATCGAGCACCGTCCCGAACAAGGCACGTTCGTACTCCTTCGCTCCGGTTTTCAAAAGAGGAAGCACTAATTTCATATCACGATGTATGGGATTACTGCCTATGCGGGCAATACCATAATCGGGGTGCCCGAATATAAAAGCAGAAATACTAAACTGCCCATGAGCAGCGGACATTTGCACTATTCCATTGTTATCCGAATGCAATCCGGAGATCAGCACTGTCTTCTGTGTTCGGTGAGCTTTTATTTCAACCTGCAAAGGAGTATTGGCAATAGGTCGCTCCATAGCATCACACAACAGAAGGTTATACGTTCTTTTACGCCTTGGAATTTGAAGCCTGTGCTTGTAAGGCAAAATCCAGGCCGCATGGACAGTGCTGAGCATATCTTTGATTGCTGGGTAAGTCTGATCCATCCCACAGATCACAGCAATACCTTTGTCAGGCCAGTTTACACCTGCAAGACTGTCCTCATTAATCTCAACAGCTTTGAATGCTATAGAGCCATCGACCTTTAAACCCTGAACGTCGCGCCGGATTTCAACCGGATGAGTGATCGTCCGAAACTCGGAATTGGATTGTTCGTCCTCATATAACCGTATGACAATTTCGGATGGGGCAATCGTAGCTGCAGTCTTTGTTTCGTCTGTTTTCGCCTGGAGTGAAGTGATGTTGTTCTTAAAGTGATCCAGTTCTTCGACCGCTTGCCGGGCTGCTGTACTAACCATCTCGTATGGGTCTCCGGAAAGCTTACCGAGCAATTCCATACGATGAGGCGTGGGGTAATTAGCTAATAGCTTAACGGATATCTGACGCAGCTTTATGTCGTTACTTTCGGCCATAACTTCACCAACGATATGCCCCGGGCGTTTCTGCAACAGCCAATCCACAATGGACCTGCGATACCTAAGTCCCTGCAGATCTTTGACAATGTATTGAGCAAATGCCGCATCCTCCGTCTGCGCGATCATCCGGTCCAGTTCTTTCTGCAACCCTTCGATGTCATGTTTGCTTGTCACACCTGAACGGTCTTTGATATTGTCAGGCCGGAGTTTCAGTTCTTCCTTAAGTCCTTCGAGGACCAGGCGTTGTTTTTCGCCAGGCAGTACTTCCAGCAAGTAAAGTGATTGACGAAACTTTCCACGTCGATCTTCGGTTTCACGCCAGCAACGGACATACGTTTCTGCGGGCATGACAGGTTCGATACGGATCAGGTAGCTCCACAAACGTTGAAGTTTGTCATTTTGATAGTTTTCTGCGCTGTTCTTGACTAACTGGAAATACTTCGGCCAGTATTTGGCACCAACGCATTGATCGCCCAACTCAACATCTTTACTGATGAAGTCCAGAGTACCCCAGATTATGGTATCTCCGAAACGGTCTTCCGAAATCTGTTCAATGACTTTAAAAACGTCATCGGCGTATTTGGAACGAAATTCTTTTCCTTGATCACCGTTCAACCTTGCAAGCAGAAAAAGCCATAGGTTTACATCATCCGGAATAGACGAGGTTGAAAATCTAGGTCGAAAGCGGCTGTCACCACGCAGGCTTCCCTTCCAACATTTTGTCAAGTAGGGAGCAAGATCGGGGCCTCCGATATCCACCGCTAATCTAAATGCAGGATAGTTCACCGGTCCCTGCCAGAACAGAATCGCCCTGCTGACTTGCCGCTCGATGATATTTGGCGAGGTATCGTCAATTGCGTCCAGGTACCTATCGAGTCGCAGGATTGCATCGAAAATCAAGTAGTCACTGGCAAGTGCCTTGCGATGGTCTTCATCCTTGGGATACTCAATAGGCTGCTGTGTCCAATTGTTGTAACTATAAAAAGCCATTTGCCGGAATTTTCGAGTTCGGATTAGTTGCTCTACGCACTCAACGAGCTGCTCATGGTTTATCTTGGGCAGCAGCAATCCAAGAGCATGGCCCTGCAAACTGTTACCAGAGTAGTCGTTATTGGAGTCAACCGAACTGCAAAGATCTCGAAAAACCTCCCATGCAGCTGTTTCATTGGTCACTTTGTCCAAGCCATACCGACGCCTTGCCCATACATCCATGACCTTGAGCATTCCAGGTTCGCTGACCTGGGGACTCAGCCATCGATAATATTGTTTTCTGCTACCAATCCAATCCCGATATGCATGCCGATGTAATGCCTGCCAACCATCGTTTCCATATGAATCCATCGCATCAAGCCATGTATCGTCAACTTCATAATCCGACATTCGAGCGACATCCAGCAGTTTTTCTATCCGCAGGTCACGTAAAGGAAAGTCAACCTCCAATCTACATTCACCTCTAAAGGTCGAACCTCGCGAATTATGCGAACCGCTTAATCCATCTCCACCGTGAAAGCTGCCATATCCGACCGCGTCGCCAAGTTGCGTGCGGGCGTAATAAGTGCGTAGATGCTTCGGGTCTTTTGCTTTTTGCTTCAAAGCCTCCTGTTTTTCGCTTCTCTTTGCGCGAGCTTTAGGGTCGCTTCGGTAAGAATTCGAAAACTCAAAAGGTCCCGGCATCCGGGGGATTCTAAATTCAATCCAATGTGACTGGGATTGAATCCCCCAACCGCTATAGTCTCGATATTCTAAGCTCTTCTTTCCAATCTTGTTGTTGATATCTTGAGGTGGTTCCGGCCAATAGGGAACCTTCTTCATGAACTCCTTCAATGAAAGCTGGATCGGGCTCTTGCCAAGGTAAACATCGTTAACCCAGATATCTGCACCAGGATGATTGTTGACGAATATTGTGTAAGCAACATCATTCTTGAATGCCTTCCTGACCAGTCTTTCGGGATTAATACTTCCTCCGCCATACAATAAACCAACAAAGCCAACCGCAAGGGCTATCCAAAAACCAAGTGATGTTCGCCACAGAGCCGCTAAAACCGCTATCACAATTGAAACGGCAAAACCGGCAATAAAGAGTTTATGAACCGTCAGAATTTCATGGGGCGTGTTCGATTTGTACCATTGAAATCGGACGATGACCCAGAATATGACAACCGTGCTTAATACGCAGGCCAATATTGATGCTTCGACGATTCGGCTGACCCAGCTTCCATATTTGGCCGTCTCAGTAAGCAAGGTCTTCTTTGGTCCCAATCCCCACAGCCTCATGCGATAAGCGATTAGATAAAAAATCCCTGCAATCAGCATCAATAGCAGAGGTATCTTAAATACCAGAAATAGATGCAGGATCCAACGGAAGATCATTTTTGCTCCTCTCTCTCTGCTGGAGTATCTACCTTTCGTACCCAGGCTTCGTCCCACCCTTGACCGAGGCATACTATGATTCGTTCGTTCGGCCTGTCTTGAAGCGTAAGGCTAAGGTAGCGGCTTTTTCCCTTGGTTATACATTCGAATTCGCCTTTACTCTTTCTAATCGCGTCACTGTTATTCGAATAGTTTTGCATTTTCATGATGACCTACCTTCTGAGCCCGGCGCCACCACCGATTTCTTCGGCGCCGACATAAGCTCTTCAAAAAACATCTCTTCAATCACCTTCAATTGTTCTTTTACTTCTTGAGCCGCTGTTCGTACTTCTTCATCCGGGTCTTCCAACAGTTTCTCTAAAATCCGGCGATTGGCCCTCGTCGGATACTTACGCAAAAACGGTAATACCAGTACCCGCAATTCGCTGTCACTATGTTCGGCGAGAACTCTAACCATAGGATGCTCAAGTCTTTTGCCTTGCTCCAAGAGCTTCTTCAACTGCCTTCTCTCCGATTTCTGGCGGTCAGATCTGAGTTGCTCGGCCCACCAGCCCTGCATCTGTTCATCGCCTGATTCTGCCAGGTGTTTCTTCAAATGCCATATATAACCACTTTCATCGAAATAAAAGGGACCTGGAGGCTTCACGGGGGTCACCGTATCCGAATCGTCTCCTGTCGAGCGCCTCTCTCGTTTTCTCCAGTCCGACAAGACTTTCTTCATCTTGGCTTCGATACTCGTCTCCAGGTCCCTGATTATCGCTTCGATAACACCAACGCGCATTTCATGTGGGATTACTTCAACTACTTTGGCCAGCTTGTCACCGCCTAAGTGTTCGTCCAGTAGTTGCATTCGTATCTTCCACCAGCAGTCCATATACATCTCAAACGTCGCGGCAGAACCAAGTTTCGCAAGATATGCCCATCTCTTTTTAAGCTTTTCATAGTCCCACGGTGGCCAGGATGATTCCATCGCGGCATAATACTTAGGCCAATACTCATACGCGACACTCTTTGTACCCTCATCCATATCCAGGAATAACCATCCCGGCGCCTCACGAGCGTTACCGTGACCGCCAGTAATCATCACATCCGCCAGTTCCATTACTTTATGTCGGTTTCGTCGCCGAAACTCCATGCCCGCCGGACCATCAAGTTTACAAAGATGAAAAAGCCATTTGTTGAGATGCAAACCTTGATAAGAGTACCGATCCTTCCAATCCAACACAGTAAAACCAGAAACCCGCTGCTCTCTATTAAATTGTCGCAGCAGATACTTCTCAATCACAGACCCGCCCAATTTCGCTGCCGTCTCGATATTCTCAAACCAGCATATCGAAGCCGGGACAATCCTTTGCTGAACGATATTGTCCTTATCATCGCCAGATTCGCAAAGCTTTCGGTTCCAAAGTTCGAGAGCATGACCAACGACACGAACGCTGCGCGGCTGATCGCGAAGCTTCAGCGCCCGTTCATACCTCCCAATCAATCCTTCGACATCGAGCTTCTCATATATTATCTCTACAGCAATACCTGCCATACCATCAACATCGTATCTTTTCGAAGTGTTCGCCTCGGTGCATATCCGCTCAAATACTTCATGTGGTTCTTTCTTATCGATTTGGTATTTCCAAATCACCCACTTGTCGCTAACTTGCCGAAAACCTTCTTCACTAACAGCAAGCCTTTGAATATCCCTCCAACCCCGTTCGTTTTTGCTATAAGTATCCACCGTCTCGAACCATTCATCTGTCACCGCGTAGTCACTAAGCCTCGCCTTTTGAACAAGATTCTCGAATCGCTGCCTTTTCGCAGATCGAGCTTTGTCTTTACTCGGAGATTTTGTCGAAATCTTAATCGGAAAATCGTAATACACCATGCTTCTGGATCGATTGTGGCAGTGAACGTGAGAAAATGTGCTCCGTTTGTCCCCTAATTTGAACTTGCAATAATAATCTTCTAACTGTGGTCTGTATCTTATTGATCCATCGTAACTCTTCTTTCCCTTAACTGTTCTCATTTTCAATATAAACCAGTCCCCATCACGAAAGCGTTTCTCATCATATCCTTTAGGTGGATTTTTCAGGAAAGGAACTTTTTTATGAAATTCCCTGCCCGATATCTTCACGGGCATCTTACCCATATAGATTTCGTTAATCCAAAGATCCGCTCCCTCTACCGTATCATCAAGCTCGAATGTATAATTAACAATCGGTTCCCACGAATCCTTCGGAGCAATCAGTGTCATCAGATAACTGGTGCCAGATCCGATATTGTTTACGCACAAGCTGTAACCGTACAGTAACGTAATCGTCAACACCACCGCCCACGACGTCCGACCAAAAAACGTAAGAACCGCCGCCAACAAAAGCCCGGTTACCGCAACAATGATCACAACCATATACGTCGCTGCTAATGCCGGTCTCAACTGATCGAGCACCGGGAGTTTCGTGTTCTGACTAACAAAGGCAATAAAAGCAAAAACCAAACCAGCAGCCATAAAAAGTATCAATGTATCTGTTATTCTACTGGCTCTATTGTATCTTGGAGCGTTCTTCGGTACCCAACGCATCCGGCCAAGCAGAAGAACCGGTATCGCTAATGCCGCCAGAAAAATTAAAAGTGGGACTATGGTATTTACTATGAATCCTATCTGACTCATACGTGCACCTCTAATTGCCGGTGAAGCAGCCGGCCTCCAATCAAAGTAGCACCGACAACAACCGCCGATGCCGACCACATTACCACGCGAAACCAAACCGGATGCCACCGAAACGACATCAGCGTAATAATCGCAAAGACAACACCAACCGCCAGCATCGCTACACCATTACCACCGCGCATCGGCTGGGCACGACGGATCCACACATAATGAAACAGCGGAAGCAATATCCCGTAACCAGCCAACCATACCCACGGAACCGAAGCCTCACGAATCGCCATTATCGGAAAGTAAGGACTCTCAAACATAAAATCCTGAAACGAGCTTCGAAGCCCAAGCCACAATACTAACACCATCGGCACCCAGACCGAAAGAACCGCCAACACCGTGACAACCATCTTATGAACCCAAAGCGAATCCCGCGAATAACCGCGCGTATAAATAAACGCAAACCCACGGCTCCTGAACCGACCCAGACAAACCGCAATCGCGATACTGTGCGCCAGCACAAACAAGCCAAGCCACGCGTTCTGCCAGATAAGAACCTCACGCGTAAACAAAACATACAAACACCCGATCGGCAAAGCTATTAATGTCACACCCAGAACCTGCCGGTACAAAATCGCCAAAAGTGATTTACTAATCTTCATTTCAAAATCTCCAACTCAAAATTCAAAACTAAAAACTAAAAACTAAAAACTCTCCAACTCCTGTTGCGACTCCTGCGAGCACCGCACCCACGCCAGAAGACCGTCTTCGACTCCCTTACTGCCCAGAACCTCAATCCCCTCACCGAATTCAGGAACCGAGTTACTACCCGGCAGATGAACCTCCCGAACCTGTTCTCGCAAATCCTCGAGACAGGCGTATGTAACCACCCGTCCTTTATTGATTATCGCAACATCGTCGGCGATTCGCTCGATGTCACCGATTATATGCGTCGCAACAATCGCCGTCGCGTCACTGTCGGTGACATAGTCCCTGAGCTTATCGTATAATTCAACCCTGACCGCCGGATCAAGCCCCTCAGCAGGCTCATCAAGAACAAGAAGCTCCGGCCTCGCCGCAAGAACCAGCGCAGCCCGTACCCATTTCTTCTGTCCCTTACTCAGTGAACCCAAAGCGGCATTCTTTTTAAGCCCGCGCTGACTCATAAGTTCTTCCGCGTCCTGCTTGGCAAACGATAACGACGCTCCGGCTTGTAGTCCGATCAACTGCCGAATCGTAGTCCAGCCAGGCGGCTCGTCACCGTCTCCCATATAACCTATCTTACTTGAAACACCTGCCGCCAGATTGCGACTGTTGCTATCAAGTACCCACGCACAACCCCGGGTAGGTTCGAGAAGACCCATAAGAATATGCAAAAATGTAGTTTTGCCCGCACCGTTGGGTCCAAGCAGCGCCACAACTCTGCCCTTTTCAATCGCAAGGCTGACATTATCAAGCGCCCGCAATCTGCCATAATCACGACCAAGCTTCTCAGTCTTTATTACTGTCTGGCTCATTTGTCTCTGTCCTCATCTGTTCGGATACTTTTTTAATTATCTCCATTACCTCTTCAGAGTCCGCCCCAATCCGTGCGACTACTCTGCCCTTTTCAATCGCGAAACTGACATTATCAAGCGCACGCA